>Ga0308157_10000367_pt1 | contig 159380 bp, 152 predicted proteins | sample PhyBR1_FD_201035 | JGI IMG/M metagenome (GOLD analysis project Ga0308157, IMG submission 201035) | Phyllosphere microbial communities from UC Gill Tract Community Farm, Albany, California, United States - DLSLB.R1 | ecosystem: Host-associated > Plants > Phyllosphere > Unclassified | place... | reverse complement strand
CGCCTCGTTCATCATGTGGAACATGCACTTCAGGCCTTCGTGCGGCTGGCCCACCAGGTAGCCGATGGCGCCTGCACCCTGCCCGTCCAGCCCGCCGCCGCCGTCCCCGCGCACCGGGTACTTGCCTTCGCCAAAATTCAGCAGCGTGTTGGTGGTGCCGCGCCAGCCCAGCTTGTGGTTCAGGCCGGCCAGGGCCACATCGTTGCGCTCGCCGGTCAGCTGCCCCTGGGCATCCACCAGCTTCTTGGGCACGATGAACAGCGAGATGCCCTTCACCCCGGGAATCAGCTTGCCGTCCGGCCCCGGTATCTTGGCCAGCACCAGGTGGACAATGTTCTCGGTCAGCTCGTGGTCGCCGGCGCTGATCCACATCTTGTTGCCCTTGAGGCGGTAGCGCGCCCCCAGCGGATCGCTCTCGAAACCGTCCCCGTCCGGCAGCGCGCGGGTGCTGATGTCGCTCAGGCTGGAGCCGGCCTGCGGCTCCGACAGGGCCATGGTGCCAGCCCAGTTGCCCTCCAGCTCATTGACGGCGAAGACCTGCTTTTGCAGCGGCGTGCCATGCACCAGCAGCAGGTTGGCGTTGGCACTGGTCAGCAGGTTGGAGCCCATGCTGACGGACGCGCAGGCAAAGAAACTGTTGGCCGCCGCCTCCACCAGATAGGGCAGCTGCATGCCGCCCCATTCGGCATCCTTGCCGGCTGCCAGCATGCCGGCCTCGGCATAGGCGCGGCGTGCGTCGTAGGTGCACTGGGGCAGGATCACCTTTTCGCCGTCGAAGCGCGGCTCTTCGGTATCGACCGTGCGGTTGAAAGGCGCGTACTTCTCGCGCGCAATGCGCTCGCAGGTGTCCAGCACGGCGTCAAAGGTTTCGCGGCTGTGGTCGGCGTAGCGGGTGCGGGCCGTCAGGCCCTCGCCCTGCAGCCAGTCGTAGACAAGGAACTCAAGCGTGGATCGCAGCTGGGACATGTTGTGAAGACCAAAGAGGCCGCTTGCGCCTGGGCTTACGCGCCCGCCATGCCGTGGCAACAGCCATGGCCCTGGCCATCGGCGCAATGGATGCACCGAATGCACCGGACGCACTGCACGCAAGCAGCGGTGATGGAAGTTAAGGGGGATACAGCGCCCGCACCACGGGGGTCGGCACAGGGTTCACAGTAGCGGCAGCGGCGCGGTCTGCATGTCACCTGCGCGGCGCCAGACCGCCTGCCAGTCACCCAGGGGTCAGCGGGATTTCCCGCAGAGGGCGCACCGGCCCCGGGCCGCCTTGCACGCCCCGGGGGGCCGCAGTCCGTGGCAGGCTGCCACAGGCTGCGGGGAATGCCACGGAAGCCGCATGGGCCGCGAGGGCCGCAGCGGCCCGTGCTTACAGCACTTCGAAGATGCCGGCCGCGCCCATGCCGCCGCCGATGCACATGGTCACGCACACCCGCTTGGCGCCACGGCGCTTGCCTTCGATCAGCGCGTGGCCGGTCAGGCGCTGGCCCGACAGACCGTAGGGGTGGCCCACGGCGATGGCGCCGCCGTTCACATTCAGGCGGTCAGCGGGAATGCCCAGCTTGTCGCGGCAGTAGATCACCTGCACGGCAAACGCCTCGTTCAGCTCCCACAGATCGATGTCGTCCATCTTCAGGCCCAGCTTCTTGAGCACCTTGGGAATGGCAAACACCGGGCCGATGCCCATCTCATCGGGCTCGCAGCCGGCCACGGCAAAGCCCAGGAAGCGGCCCAGGGGCTGCAGGCCCTTGCGGGACGCGTAGTCTTCGCTGGTCAGCACGCAGGCGCCGGCACCGTCGGAGAACTGGCTGGCATTGCCGGCCGTGATCAGGCCGCCGGGCAGCGCGCTGCGCAGGCCGCTGATGCCTTCCTTGGTCGTGCCTTCGCGGATGCCTTCGTCCTTGCTCACCGTCACCTGCTTGGTGATCAGGCCCAGAGTCTTTTCGGCCACGCCCATCACCGTGGTGATGGGGGCGATTTCGGCATCGAACAGGCCGGCCGCCTGGGCGGCCACGGCCTTTTGCTGGCTGGCGGCGCCGTACTCGTCCATGGCGTCGCGGCTGATCTGGTAGCGCTGGGCCACCTGCTCGGCCGTCTGCAGCATGTTCCAGTAGATCTCGGGCTTGAGCTTGAGCAGCGCCGGATCCTGGCTCATGTGGCGGTTGGCTTCCAGCTGCACGCAGGAGATGGACTCCAGGCCGCCGGCCACCAGCACGTCGTTTTCGCCGGCGATGATGCGCTGGGCGGCCAGGGCAATGGACTGCAGGCCCGAGGAGCAGAAGCGGTTGATGGTCAGACCGGAGGTGGTGACCGGCAGGCCGGCACGCATGGCGATCAGGCGCGCGACGTTGCCGCCGGTCGTGCCTTCGGGCAGGGAGCTGCCCATGATCACATCTTCCACCTCGGCACCGTCGATGCCGGCGCGCTGCACGGCGTGCTGCACGGCGTGGCCGCCCATCGTGGGGCCATAGGTCATGTTCAAAGCGCCCTTCCAGCTTTTGCACAGCGGGGTACGGGCGGTGGAGACGATCACTGCAGAAGTCATGGATTCATCCTTTTCAGCGGGGGCTGCCGCCAGGCAGGCCGCAGCGCAGGTGCGGCGGCAGGTGGCAAGGCAGCCCGGTCATTCGGTGGGGGTGGCAGTCTTCAGGAGAAGGACTTGCCTTCGGCGGCCAGGCGGGCCAGCAGCGGCGCGGGCTGCCAGAACTTGCCGTCGTCCAGCGGGTTCCGGGCAAAGCGCTCCATGGCGCGGGCCACATTGCCCAGGCCGATCTCGTTGGCGTAGTGCATGGGGCCACCGCGGTAGATGGGGAAACCGTAGCCGGTCAGGTAGACCATGTCGATGTCGCCCGACTTGCCGGCAATGCCGTCTTCCAGGATGTGGGCGCCTTCGTTGACCAGGGCGTAGACCAGGCGCTGCACGATTTCCTCGTCGGAAATCTTGCGCGGCGTGATGCCCAGTTCCTTGCGGTGGTCCTCGATCAGCTTTTCCACCAGGGCCGAGGGAATCGCATCGCGCTTGCCGGCCTGGTAGTCGTACCAGCCCGCGCCGGTCTTCTGGCCGAAGCGGCCCAGCTCGCACAGCTTGTCGGCAGTGCGGCTGTACTTCATGTCGGCACGCTCGGTGGCGCGGCGCTTGCGGATGGCCCAGCCGATGTCGTTGCCGGCCAGATCGCCCATGCGGAACGGGCCCATGGCAAAGCCGAACTTCTCGACCGCCTTGTCCACCTGCTGGGGCGTGGCGCCTTCGTCCAGCAGGAAACCGGCCTGGCGGCTGTACTGCTCGATCATGCGGTTGCCGATGAAGCCATCGCACACCCCGGAGACCACCGCCGTCTTCTTGATCTTCTTGGCCAGCTTCATCACCGTGGCCAGCACATCCTTGGCCGTGGCCTTGCCGCGCACCACTTCCAGCAGCTTCATCACATTGGCGGGGCTGAAGAAGTGCATGCCCACCACATCCTGCGGGCGCTTGGTGAAGCTGGCGATCTTGTCCACGTCCAGCGTGGAGGTGTTGGACGCCAGGATGGCGCCGGGCTTGGCAACCGCGTCCAGCTGGGTGAACACCGCTTCCTTGACGCCCAGCTCCTCGAACACCGCCTCGATGATCAGGTCGCAGTCCTTCAGGTCGTCATAGGCCAGCGTGGTGGTCAGCAGGGCCATGCGCTGGGCGTACTTGTCTTCCTTGAGCTTGCCCTTCTTGACCTGGGCTTCGTAGTTCTTCCTGATCGTGGCCACGCCACGGTCCAGCGCTTCCTGCTTGGTTTCCAGAATGGTCACGGGGATGCCGGCATTCAGGAAGTTCATGCTGATGCCCCCGCCCATGGTGCCGGCGCCGATCACGCCCACCTTCTGCACGTTGCGCACCGGCGTGTCGGAAGGCACATCGGCAATCTTGGAAGCGGCGCGCTCGGCCATGAACAGGTGGCGCAGCGCACGGGACTCGGGGGTCCACATCAGGTTCACGAACAGCTCGCGCTCGAACAGCAGGCCGTCGGCAATCTTGCGCTTGGTGGCCGCTTCCACCGCGTCCACGCACTTGAGCGGCGCGGGGTAGTTCTTGGACATGCCGCCCACCATGTTGCGGGCAAAGCCGAAATAGGCATCGCCCAGCGGGTGCTTGCAGGGCAGATTGCGCACCAGGGGCAGCGGCTCGCTGCTGGCGGCATGGCGCTCGCCCACGTCCTGGGCCAGGGCCAGGGCCTCGGCCGCCAGGCTTTCGGCCGACGCGGACAGCTTGTCGAACAGCTTCTGGCCGGGGGCCATGGCCAGCATCTCGCTCTTGACGGTTTCCCCGCTGACGATCATGTTCAGCGCCGCCTCCACGCCCAGGGCGCGGGGCAGGCGCTGCGTGCCGCCGGCGCCGGGCAGCAGGCCCAGCTTGACCTCGGGCAGCGCAATGCTGGTGCCGGGGGCCACGATGCGGTAGTGGCAGCCCAGCGCCAGCTCCAGGCCACCGCCCATGCAGACGGTGTGGATGGCGGCCACCACGGGCTTGGTGGACTGCTCCACGGCGGCGATCACGCTGTGCAGATTGGGCTCCTGCATCGCGCTTTCCTTGCCGAACTCCTTGATGTCCGCACCGCCGGAGAAGGCCGCGCCCGCACCGGTGATGATGATGGCCTGCACCGCGGCGTCGCCCTGGGCCTGCTTGACGCCCTCCACCACCGCACGGCGGGTGGCCAGACCCAGCCCGTTGACGGGCGGGTTGTTGAGCGTGATCACGGCCACTGCACCGTGGACCTTGTATTCAGCCGTCATGCCTGTGTCTCCTGTTTTGGAATGAAATAAAACGGTCGTTCGTTTTCCATTCTAGGAAGATGCAGGCGACAAAACCATGGCGGTCTGCCCCAGGTTTGACGCACATGGGACAGCATGCCGGCCCCGGCTTGACGCGCGTCATGCTGCCATGCAGCACGCACGCGCTGTCACGGGCACCGACCCCGTGCAAACCCTGATCCCGGCGGGACGGATCAGCGGCGGCGTTCCTGTGCCACCAGCCGCGCCATCAGTTCCCAGGCGGGTGCATGCTGGGCCAGCGGCACCGACAGGCGCAGCATGCTGCCGGGCACCTGGCGCGGCGAAAACAGCACGCCCGGTGCCATCAGCAGCCCCTGCTCGGCCGCCCGCCGGGCCAGCAGCTCGGAATCCATGCCGCAGTCGGCCCAGACGAACATGCCCGCCTGCGGCTCCTGCGGCACCTGCCAGCCCAGCGCCTCCACCCGGCGCAGGCACTGGGCGCGCGCCTTGTCCACCCGGGCGCGCAGGCGCTCCACATGGCGGCGGTACTGGCCTTCGCTGAGGATGCGGTGCACCACCATCTCGCCCAGCTGCGGGGTGGTCAGGCCCGCCAGCAGCTTCAGGTCCACCAGTTGCTGCAGCCGGTCCGCATGGGCCGCGATATAGCCCACACGCAGGCTGCCCGCCAGCGTCTTGGCATAGCCACCCACCAGCAGCACGCGCTGCAGCCGGTCCAGCGCGGCCAGGCGCACCGGCTGGCCGGGGTGGAAGTCGGCATAGGTATCGTCCTCCACCAGCTGGAAGTCGTGCTCCTCCGCCACCTTCAGCAGCGCATGGGCCACGCCGGCCGACAGCGTCTGCCCCGTGGGGTTGTGCACCGCCGTGTTCAGGATGAACAGGCGCGGCTTGTGCTGGGCGGCCAGCGCCTGCAGCGCCGCAATGTCCGGCCCGCCCGGGCCGCGCGGCACGCCCACCACCTGGGCGCCCACGGCCTGCAGGCGGCCGAAGATATGGAACCAGGCCGGATCCTCCACCAGCACCACATCGCCGGGCCGCACCATCAGGCGCACGATCAGATCCAGCCCCTGGGTCACGCCAGCCACCATCACCAGGTTGTGCTCCGGGTGCACCGGCACGTCCTGGGCCTGCAGATAGGCCGCAATCTGCTGGCGCAGCGGCCCGTAGCCCTGCGGCAGGCCGTAGCCCGACAGGCTGATGCCGGCCGAACGCCCCACGCTGCGGATGGCGGCGGTCAGCATCTCCGGCTCCAGCCACTGCGGCGGCAGCAGGCCGACGCTGCCCGTGGCCTCGGGCACCGCACCCTGCTGGAACATATTGCGCAGCAGGTAGGGCGTGTCGATGGGCTGGTCCGCCGCCACGCGCATGGCCGCCTCCAGCGGCTGCTGCGGCGCGCCCAGATTGCGCAGCGCACTCACAAAGAAGCCAGCGCCGCGCCGGGAATGCACCAGGCCCAGCGCCGCCAGCCGGTCATAGGCCTGAACCACGGTGTCGCGGCTCACACCGCTGTCCTGCGCCAGCTGGCGCACCGACGGCAGGCGCATGCCGGCGCGCAGGCCGTGGCTGCGCACCAGCCCCTCCACATGGGTCACCAGCTGCTCCACCAGGGGCACGCCGCTGCCGCGCAAGGGCTGCCAGTGCCAGGCGCTGCCGGCCTGGCGGCGCGCCGGCAGCTCCGCGTCGGCGGGAAGGCTGGAATCGGGTGCGGGCAGAAGTGTCATGGCAAAAGCAGCAGGCCAGTGTGTGAAGTGAACCGGCAAAGTGTACTGCTACTGTACCGGAAACAGGCCGGACAATGTCCCCAGGCCACTGCCTCACTGCGGACATACCATGGACCAACTGACCCCTACGCTGACCCTGACCACCCTGCTGCCGCTGGCGATGTTCGCCATCGTCAGCTCCATCACCCCCGGCCCCAACAATGTGATGCTGACCGCATCGGGCGCCACCTTCGGCTACCGCCGCACCCTGCCCCACATGCTGGGCATCAGCGCGGGCGGCGCCCTGATGCTGCTGCTGGTGGGCGCCGGCCTGGGCACCGCCTTCAGCACCTGGCCGCTTCTCTACACCCTGCTGCAGATCGCGGGCGGCATCTACCTGCTGTGGCTGGCCTGGAAGATCAGCCAGGCGGGCGGCATCCAGGAAGGCCGGACCCACGGCAAACCCTTCTCGTTCTGGCAGGCTGCCGCCTTCCAGTGGGTCAACCCCAAGGCCTGGATCATGACCGTGGGCATCGTCGCGGCCTACACCCCGCGCGAGAGCTTTGTCGCCAACCTGCTGCTGGCCACCCTGGTGCTGGCGATGGTGAACTTCCCCTGCATCAGCGTCTGGACCCTGTTCGGCAGCGCCGTGGGCCGGGCACTGCGCACGCCGCAGGCGCTGCGCTGGTTCAACCGCAGCATGGCCTTTTTGCTGCTGCTGTCGCTCTACCCCATTGCCCGGGAACTGTTCGCCCACGGCGCCTGAGCGGGACCGGAACCGGGGGGCGCCGCGCCCCCTCGGCTCAGGCCCTGTGCCTCAGTCCCAGCGCGTGCGCCACACGGCCCAGGCCGTGCCCAGGCCGTAGACCACCATGCCGGCGGTGACCACCAGGAACAGCGACTGCGCCGTCACGCCGGCCTGCTGGCTCAGCCACAGGCCCAGCCCGGCCACCACCACCAGCCGCGCCGTGCCGGCCAGCACCGGCCCCCAGATGCGGCCCGAACCCAGTGCCGCGAAATACAGCGCCAGCCCCATGCCAAAGAAGGCAAAGCCCGGCCCGGCCATGCGCAGGTACAGGTCGGCATGGTGCAGCACCTGGGCGTCGGTGGTGAAGATGCGCGACCACAGCTGCGGCCACAGCACCACCAGGGCGCCAATGCCGGTCAGCGCCACCGCCGCCACCCAGCCCGCCGCCCAGGCCACGCGCCGTGCGCGCTGCACCTGGCCGGCCCCCATGGCCATGCCCACCATGGGCACCGAGGCCACGCCCACGCCAAAGGCAATGGGAATCAGCAAAAACTCCAGCCGCTGGCCGATACCGTAGCCCGCCAGCGCCTGCGGCCCCAGCCGCGCCACCAGGCCGGTCATGATCAACGCGGTCAGCACCGACTGCACCGGCGACAGGCAGGCCAGCGCCCCCACCCGCAGAATGTCCCTGAACATCGGCCAGGACAGCTGCACCCCGCGCCAGGGGATGCGCACCCGGGTCTGGCCCCACTGCAGATAGGCCAGCAGCACCAGCACCCCGCAGGCCATGGCCACGATATTGCCCACGGCCACCCCGGTCATGCCCCAGCGCGGAAACGGCCCCAGGCCCAGGCCCAGCGCACCGCCCACGGCAATCTGCAGCACCGCCACGGCAAACACCACCGAGGACGGCACGCGCATATTGCCGGTGCCACGCACCACCGAAGCCAGCGTGTTGCACAGCCACACCAGCATGGCGCCGCTAAACAGCACCTGGCCGTAGCCGCTGGCGGTGTCCAGCACCTCGCCCTGCCCGCCCAGCCAGCCAAAGAACACCGGGCCGCACAGCACGAACAGCAGCGCATAGGCCAGGCCCACCCCGGCGCCGATGGCAATCGCATGCAGGGCCAGGGTGCCCGCCTTGTTGCGGTCGCCCGCCCCCAGCGCCCGGCTGATGGCCGAGGACACGCCCCCGCCCATGGCGCCGTTGCTCATCATCTGCGTGAGCATGGCGAACGGGAACACCAGGGCCATGGCCGCCAGCGGCACCGTGCCCAGCTGGCCCACGTAATAGGTTTCGGCCACCCCCACCAGCACCGACATCACCAGCGCCAGCACATTCGGCACCGACAGCCGCAGCAAGGTGGGCAGGATGCGCCCGGTGAGCAGCGGCGAGCCGGCCGCCATTGCGGCAATGGCAGGCTGCGCGGCGGGGCCTGCCGCAGCATTTACAGACGTTGTCGCGGTCGTGGTCGTTGCCACTACCGGCATCGCGGTACGGGCCACCGGCGGTTTCATGGTGCCTCCTGCGCGGCGTCAGCGGCGGCCGGCGTACCGTCCACAGGGACACCGGCCACGGGCGTTGCCGCGTGCAGCTGCCCCAGCATGTGGTCCACCACCTGCTCCAGCTGGGCAATGGTGTCTTCGCCGCACAGTGCCCGCACCTGCTGCTGGGCCTGGCGCCAGTACTGTGCGCCAAGGCGGTGGGCCTGCTCGCCGGCCTCTGTCACCCGCACGCAGCGGCTGCGGGCGTCGGCGCCGGCCACCACCTCGATCAGACCCTGCGCCTGCAGCGTCTGCAGATTGCGGGTCAGCGTGGTGCGGTCGGTGTTCAGCAGCTCCGCCAGGCGGGACACCGTGAGCGGGCCGTCCTTGGCACGGCGCGCCTGCCCCAGCAGATTGAACTGGGTGCCACGCAGGCCGCTGGGGGCCAGCATGTCGTCGTAGAACTGCGAAATCTTGCGCGACAGGCTGCGCGCCATGAAGCTGGTGCAGCGGGCGCGGGGCGCCGGGCTGGCCGTGGGGGCCGACGACGGGGCTGGCGTGGCAGCGAGGGGGGAAGCGGACGACGGGGGCGGCATGGGGTTCTCCGGCTGCAGCGCCACCGGCCCGGGCCGATATATGCGTGCAGCTACACGTATTCAATCAGTGTAGATGCACGTATTGCGGCATGCTGTCCGGTGCGGGACGCCCCGGGCAGCGGCACAGGAACCGCTGCCGCGCAGACCGTGCGCGCCGGCCGTGCCCGCTGGCCCCCCGGCCTCAGACCTCCAGCCACTCCTTGCGCACGCGTTCGTTGCGCAGCAGATCGGCCGGCGTGCCGTCGTAGACGATGGCGCCATGGCCCATCACCAGCGCCCGGTCCGAAATCTTCATGGCAATGGTCAGCTTCTGCTCGATCAGCAGCACCGACACGCCGCGCTCGCGCAGCCGGCCCAGGTATTCGCCCACCAGCTCCACGATCTTGGGCGCCAGGCCCTCGGTGGGCTCGTCGATGATGATCAGGTCCGGGTCGCCCATCAGCGTGCGGCACAGGGTCAGCATCTGCTGCTCGCCGCCCGACATCACGCCGGCCTCGGTGTGCTGGCGCTCCTTCAGGCGCGGGAACATGGCGTACATGTCGTCAAAGCTCCAGCGGCTGCCTTTGCCCTTGCCTTTCTGGCCCAGCAGCAGGTTCTGGTGCACCGTCAGATTGGGAAACACATCGCGGCTTTCCGGCACATAGCCCAGGCCCAGGTGGGCAATCTCATAGGTCTTGCGCCCGGTCAGCGCCTGGTCCTTCCAGCGGATGTCGCCCTCCCAGTCCACCAGGCCCATGATGGCCTTGGCCGTGGTGCTGCGGCCCGATCCGTTGCGTCCCAGCAGGGCCACGATCTCGCCCGGCGCCACCTCCAGGCTCACGCCGTGCAGCACATGGCTTTTGCCGTAATAGGCGTGCAGTTGGTCAATCTTCAGCATCCCGCCCCCTCTCAATGCGCGCCGGCCTGGGCATCGGCCACGCTGGAGCCCAGATAGGCTTCCTGCACCCGCGGATCGGCCCGCACCCGCTCGGGCGTGTCGAAGGCGATCACCTCGCCATAGACCACCACGGCGATCTTGTCCGCCAGGCCGAACACCACGCCCATGTCATGCTCCACCGTCAGCAGGGTGCGGCCCTCGGTCACCTCGCGGATCAGCTGGATGAAGCGGCCGGTCTCGCTGTTGCTCATGCCGGCCGTGGGCTCGTCCAGCAGGATCACGCTGGCCCCGCCGGCAATCGTGATGCCGATCTCCAGCGCCCGCTGCTCGGCATAGGTCAGGTTCACGGCCAGCGTGTCGCGCCGGCGCTCCAGCCGGATCTGGGCCAGCAGCTGCTCGGCACGCGCGTTCACGTCGTCCATGCGCGACAGAAAGCGCAGAAAGCTGTAGCGGTAGCCCATGCTCCACAGCACGCTGCAGCGCAGGTTCTCGAACACGCTGAGCTTGGGGAAGATGTTGGTGATCTGGAAGCTGCGCGACAGCCCGGCGCGGTTGGTCTCGAACGGCTGCTTGCCGTCGATGCGCTGGCCGTGCAGGTAGATCTCGCCGCTGCTGGGCGCAAAGCGCCCGCTGATCAGGTTGAACAAGGTGCTCTTGCCGGCACCGTTGGGCCCGATCACGGCCACGCGCTCGCCCGGGCGCACCGCCAGGTCGGCGCCGCAGATGATCTCGGCCTTGCCGAAGCTCTTGCGCACCGCGCGCAGCTCCAGCGCATAGTGGGATGCCTGCTCGCTCATGCGCCCTCTCCCCGCTGGATGCGGTGTTCAATCTCTTCCTGGATCTGCCCCCAGTCCTGCACGAACTGGCGGCGCACCAGCTCGAACAGCGCCAGCCCGGTCAGCAGCACCGCCCCCGCGCCCAGCCAGCTCGAGGCGCTGCGCACATCCAGCGTCATGCCCAGAAAGCGCAGCGTGTCGCCCAGCGCGGCATTGAGTTGCAGGTGGTAGATCATCTCGATCATCGCCGCCGCGCCCAGCAACGCCGCCAGCGCCGTGCCGCCCAGCGCCAGGTAGGCGGCAACAATGCGCCCCAGCTTGCCGTACTTGGCCAGGCGCAGGTTCATCATGATCAGGCTGGCAATGCCGCCCGGGGCATACATCACCATGAACAGGAAGATCAGGCCCAGGTACAGCATCCAGGCCTTGGTCAGCTCGGACAGCAGCACCATGGCCAGCACCATCAGCACCGCTCCGATGATGGGGCCGAAGAAGAAGGTCGCGCCGCCCAGGAAGGTGAACAGCAGGTAGGAGCCCGAGCGCAGCACGCTGACGCTGTCGGCCGCGGTCACGATTTCGAAATTGATCGCCGCCAGCCCGCCGCCCACGCCGGCAAAGAAGCCGGCAATCACAAAGCCCATGTAGCGCACGCGCTGGGTGTTGAAGCCCACAAAGGCCACGCGCTCCGGGTTGTCGCGCACGGCGTTGAGCATGCGGCCCAGCGGCGTGCCGGTGAAGGCGAACATCGCGGCCGTGCAGATAAAGCAGTAGACCGCAATCAGGTAGTACACCTCGATGGCCGGGCCGAAGGTGACGCCCAGCAGCGGCTGGCCGTAGACCCGGTCGGTGGTGATGCCGCCCTCCCCGCCGAAGAAGCCGGGGAACATCAGCGCCATGGCCGCCACCAGCTCGCCCACGCCCAGGGTGATCATGGCAAAGGTGGTGCCGGACTTCTTGGTCGTCACCCAGCCCAGCAGCGCGGCAAAGAACATGCCGGCCAGGCCGCCCACCACCGGAATCAGCACCAGCGGCACCGGCAGGCTGCCGCCGCTGGCCAGGTTCATGGCGTGGATGGCAATGAACGAGCCCAGCCCGGTATAGACCGCATGGCCGAAGCTCAGCATGCCGCCCTGTCCCAGCAGGATGTTGTAGGACAGGCAGATGATGATGGCGTACCCCATCTGGCTGAGCATGGTCAGCGCCAGGCTGCTGGTGAACACATGGGGGGCGACGATCAGCAGCAGCGCAAACACCGTCCACACCACCATGCGGCCGATGTTCAGCGGGCGAAAGCGGTACACCGCGCCACGGCCCGGCACGGGTGCCGCCGCAGGGAGCGGCGCCTGGGCTGGCGCAGATTTCGGGGCGCGCGCGGTGTCTGCCACAGGCACGACTTCGTTCACGGCAGGGGAAGAGAGTTGGGACATGGCTTCAATCCTCCCGCGTACCCAGCAGGCCCTTGGGGCGGAAGATCAGCATCAGCACCAGGAACAGATAAGGCAGTATCGGCGCCACCTGCGCCACCGTCAGGCTGAGCACCGGCCAGCCAAAGGTCTCGGGCGTCGCCTTCAGGCCCAGCTGGGCCAGCAGATCGGCCCAGGAAAAATCGATTGCCACGGCAAAGGTCTGCACAACGCCGATCAGCAGCGAGGCCAGAAACGCTCCGGCCAGCGAACCCAGGCCGCCGACCACCACCACCACAAAGATGATGGAGCCCACCGACATGGCCATGGCCGGCTCGGTGATGTAGGTGTTGCCGCCGATCACGCCCGCCAGCCCGGCCAGCGCGCAGCCGCCGCCAAACACCAGCATGAACACGCGCGGCACGTTGTGGCCCAGGGCCTCCACCATGTGCGGCTGTTTCAGCGCCGCCTGAATCACCAGCCCGATGCGGGTGCGCGTCAGCAGCAGCCACACGGCCACCAGCATGCACACCGCCACCAGCATCACGAACGAGCGCGACTTGGGAAACTGCGTGCCGTACAGCGTGAACAGCGGCCCCTGCAGCTGCGGCGGCAGGCCGTAGGGCACAGTGCCGCGCCCCCAGACCAGCTGCACCACTTCCAGAATCAGGTAGGACAGGCCGAAGGTGATCAGCAGCTCCGGCACATGGCCGAACTGGTGCACCCGGCGCAGACACAGCCGCTCGAACAGCGCCCCCAGGGCACCCACCAGCAGCGGTGCAATGAAAAGCGCCGGCCAGAAGCCGATTGCGCCCGAGAGGGTGTACGCAAAGTACGCGCCCAGCATGTAGAAGCTGGTGTGCGCGAAGTTGAGCACCCCCATCATGCTGAAGATCAGCGTCAGGCCCGAACTGAGCATGAACAGCAGCAGCCCGTAGCTCACGCCGTTCAGCAGGGAGATGGTGAAGAATTCCAGACTCATGGACGATCGGCCCGCGCACGCTTGACACTGACCGGCCCCGCAGGCCGGCCCCCTGTGCAGCACTGCAGCGCCTGGCGGCGCGCAGCCCTGCCCCTCTCATACCGCCCGCACGGCCTGCCCAGCCCGCCCCTTGCCAGGGGCAGCCGGGCTGCGGCGCACCGCGCGCCGCAGGGGCCGTGTGGACCGTGCAGCCCCACTCAGCTGGGCCGCTTCATCTGGCAGGACGTAGGCGTGCTGGCCACATAGGGTTCGAAATATTTCACCGGCACAAAGGTGTAACCGGTGTTTTCCGAGTCTATCGGGTATTTGCCCCCGGCTTTTTCCCAGCGGCTGATGTACAGGCCCTGCTGCAGCTGGTGGTCGGTCTTGCGCATCTCCACCTCCCCGTTGAAGCTCTTGAACTTCATGCCCTCCATCACGGCTGCCACCTTCACCGGGTCGGTGCTCTTGGCCCGGGCCATGGCTTCGCTGAGCATGGCAAAGCCGTGGTAGACCGAGGCGGTGTACATATCGTCATTGAACTTGGCCTTGAAGTCCTTGACGATCTTGTTGATCGGGCCTTCGGCGTTCAGATGGCTATAGCCCACCATATAGACCTTGCCGGCCGCCGCCGCTCCCATGGCCGTGGGCGCGCCGGTGGCAATGCCGTAGTAGGTGTAGAACTTGACGTTGTTCAGGCCGGCATCGTTGGCGGCCTTGACCAGCAGCGCCAGGTCCGAGCCCCAGTTGCCGGTGATCACGCTGTCGGCGCCCGACTGCTTGATCTTGGCGATGTAGGGAGAGAAATCGCGCACCTGGGCCAGCGGCGCCATGTCGTCACCGACAATTTCCACGTCCGGGCGCTTGCGCTTGAGCATCTCCTTGGCGTACTTGCTGACCTGGTGGCCGTGGGCGTAGTTCTGGTTGATCAGGTAGACCTTCTTCACCTCGGGAAGGTCCTTCATGTAGGTGGTCAGCGCCTCCATCTTCATGGACGTGTCGGCATCCAGGCGGAAATGCCAGTAGCTGCACTTGCTGTTGGTCAGGTCCGGGTCCACGGCCGCATAGTTCAGGTAGACCACTTCCTTGCCCTTGTTGCGGGCGTTGTGCTTGTCCAGCGCATCCATGATGGCCAGCGCCGGGCCGGAGCCGTTGCCCTGCACCACATAGCGCACGCCCTGGTCCATGGCCGAGCGCAGCGCGCTGGTGGTTTCCTGCGGGCTGAGCTTGTTGTCGATGGGGACGATCTCGAACTTCACCCCGGCCGGATTGTTCTTGCTGAATTCCTCGGCCATGAACTGCCAGCTCTTCATCTGGTTGGTGCCCAGCGCCGCCATCAGGCCGGACAGCGGGTCCAGCCAGGCGATCTTCACCGTCTCGCCCTTCTGGGCGTGGGCGGGCAGACTCAGACTGGCCGTGAGGGCGGCCAGGGTCAGCGTGGCAAACGTGGTCTTCAGCGCGAACTGCATGCAGGACTCCTGTGAGGGCTACGTGGATCGGCCGGTATGTCAGCCGATGGCTTGCGCAAGCGTAGCCGGGCCGCACGGTCGTTCGCCCTGGGACTTGTACGGCAGGGATTGCCCCGGGGCCCGCAGGCCCGGCCCGCCACGCAGCAAAACGCCCGGCGCGCATGCACCCCGGGCCTGCGGGGATATCCCCCGAAACCCATGGTCCATGCGCACCAGGCGCTCTGTTTTGTGTAGCTGCAGCCGCGCCGCCGGTCTGCCCCGGACGGTGCGCGGCCAGTGTGCGGCCAGCGCGGGGGCTTACAGCCCCGGCAGCTTGTAGCCGGCCAGTTGTTCGCGCAGCTTGGTCTTGAGCATCTTGCCGGTCGCCCCCAGCGGAATGGCGTCCACAAACACCACATCGTCCGGAATCTGCCACTTGGCCGTCTTGCCGTCGAAAAAGGCCAGCAGCTCCTCGCGCGAGACCTCGGCACCGGCCTTCTTCGCCACTGCCACGATGGGGCGCTCGTCCCACTTGGGATGGGGCATCCCGATGCAGGCCGCCATGGCCACCGCCGGGTGGCCCATGGCAATGTTCTCGATGTCGATGGAACTGATCCACTCCCCGCCGGACTTGATCACGTCCTTGGTGCGGTCGGTGATCTGCATATAGCCGTCGGGGTCGATGGTGGCCACGTCGCCGGTGGGGAACCAGCCGCGCCCTTCCTCGTCCTTGACCAGGGGGCTGGCACCCTTGTAGTAGGTGTCCAGAATCCACGGCCCGCGCACCAGCAGGTCGCCGCAGGCCTTGCCGTCCCAGGGCTGGTCCCGGCCGTCGCTGTCCACGATGCGCATGTCCACGCCGTAGATGGGACGGCCCTGCTTCTGCAGGATCTTGCGCTGCTGCTCCTTGGGCAGCGCCAGGTGCTTGTTCTTGAGCGTGCCCAGCGTGCCCAGCGGGCTCATCTCGGTCATGCCCCAGGCGTGCAGCACGCGCACGCCATAGGTGTCCTCGAAGGTGTCGATCATGGCCGGCGGGCAGGCCGAGCCGCCGATCACCGTGCGGTTGAGGTGGCTGAACTTCAGGCCGCCCTGCTGCATATGGGTCAGCAGCATCTGCCAGACGGTGGGCACACCGGCGGCAAAAGTGACGCCTTCGGCCTCGATCAGATCGTACAGCGACTTGCCGTCCAGCGCCGGGCCGGGGAAGACCACCTTGGCGCCGGTCAGCGCGGCCGAATACGGCAGGCCCCAGGCATTGACGTGGAACATGGGCACCACGGGCAGCACGGCATCGCGCGCCGACAGGTTCATCACATCGGGCAGCGCCGCGCCGTAGGCGTGCAGCACGCTGGAGCGGTGGCTGTACAGCACCGCCTTGGGGTTGCCGGTGGTGCCGCTGGTGTAGCACATGCTGGAAGCGGTGTTCTCGTCCAGCTGGGGCCAGCGGTAGTTCTTGGACTGGCCGGCAATCCAGGCCTCGTAGCTGACCAGGCCGGGAATGCCACTGTCGGTCGGCAGCTTGTCGGCATCGCACAGCGCCACCCACTGGCGCACCGTGGGGCACTTGGCGTGCACCGCCTGGATCAGCGGCAGGAAGGTGGTGTCGAAGCACAGCACCTGGTCTTCGGCGTGGTTGACGATCCAGGCAATCTGCTCGGGGTGCAGGCGCGGGTTGATGGTGTGCAGCACCCGGCCCGAGCCGCTGACGCCGTAGTACATCTCCATGTGGCGGTAGCCGTTCCAGGCCAGCGATGCCACGCGGTCGCCGTGGGCCAGCTTCAGGCCGTCCAGCGCATTGGCCAGCTGCTTGGCGCGGGCCGTCAGGTCGCGGTAGGTGTAGCGGTGGATGTCGCCCTCCACGCGGCGCGAGACGATTTCGGCGTCGCCGTGGAAGCGGTTGGCAAATTCAATCAGCGACGAAATCAGCAGCTGCTGATCCTGCATCAAACCTTGCATACGGGGTCTACTCCTTGGATCCGGTCGGTGCCGGTGGTTTTGTTCTGGACTCGCTGCACATGGTAGCCCAGGGCCGTTTGGGCGACTTTCCGTGCTTTCCAGCATGCCAGCCTGACACCTGGGTGACGCACGGCGCTGCGCGGCTGTGCACCAGCGCGCGCGCCGCTTGCCCCGCCGGCTGCAAGGGCAAGCGCCTGGGCCAACAATAAGCCGCATGCATGCACCAGCTTCCGCCCCTTCCGGCGCACCCGCCACCTCCGCTGCAGCCGCCGCAGCCACGGCCTGGCAACCCACCTGGAACCCCCACGGCTTTGCCAGCCTGGGCCCCGCTTTTCTGACCCGGCTGGAGCCCACGCCCCTGCCCACGCCCCAGCTGCTGGCCCACAGCCGCGACCTGGCCGCCCAGCTGGGCATACCGGCCGGCTGGTGGCAGACCGAGCAGGCCGCCCAGGTGCTGACCGGCAACCGCCTGCTGCCCGGCAGCCAACCCTATGCCACCGTCTACAGCGGCCACCAGTTCGGCGTGTGGGCCGGCCAGCTGGGCGACGGCCGTGCCATCGTATTGGGTGAGGTGCTGGGCGAGGCGCAGAAAGAAACCGTCGCAACCACCGACACCACTGACACTGCCGCTCCCTCCGCCCCCGGCTGGGAGCTGCAGCTCAAGGGCGCGGGCCGCACGCCATATTCGCGCCGGGGCGACGGGCGGGCCGTGCTGCGCTCGTCCATCCGAGAGTTTCTGTGCAGCGAAGCCATGCACGCCCTGGGCATTCCCACCACGCGCGCGCTCAGCCTGACCGGCAGCCCGGCCTCCATCTACCGCGAAGAGGTGGAAACCGCCGCCGTGGTCTGCCGCGTCGCGCCCAGCTTCATCCGCTTCGGACACTTCGAGCACTTTGCCGCGCGCGGCCAAGAAGCCGAGCTGCGCCAGCTGGCCGATTACGTGATCGACCGCTACTACCCCGCCTGCCGCACCGCGCCCGGCAACCCCTACGCCGCCCTGCTGCGCACCGTGGCCGAACGCACGGCCGAGCTGCTGGCCCACTGGCAGGCCGTGGGCTTTTGCCACGGCGTGATGAACACCGACAACATGTCCATCCTGGGCCTGACCATCGACTACGGCCCGTTCCAGTTTCTGGACGGGTTCGATCCCGACCACATCTGCAACCACAGCGACACCCAGGGCCGCTACGCCTTCCGCCAGCAGCCGCAGGTGGCGTACTGGAACCTGTTCTGCCTGGGCCAGGCGCTGCACCCGCTGATCGGCGAAGAAGACACCACCGTCGCCGCCATCGAGGCCTACCGCCCGCACTTCTCCGCCGCCTTTGCCGCGCTGATGCGCCGCAAGCTGGGCCTGCCGGCCCTGGCGCAGACCGGCACTGCCGCCACCACACCCGAAGAGGCCGACCCCGCCACGCCCGTGGTGGGCCAGCTGCTGCAGCTGCTCGCCGCAGAAAAAGTGGACTACCCCATCTTCTGGCGCCGCTTGTCCGATGCCGCCGCAACCGGGCAGTACGATGCGGTGCAGGACCTGTTCGTGGACGGCGCTGCCTGGCAGCGCTGGCTGTCCTCCTACCTGGCACTGCTGGCGGCCTCGGGCGGCGCGCCGGATGCAGCGGCCATGCAGCGGGCCAACCCCCGCTTTGTGCTGCGCAACCACCTGGGCGAAACCGCCATCCGCGCCGCCCAGGCTGGCGACACCGGCGTGCTGCAACAATTGCAGGCCGTGCTGGCCGCACCGTACGACGCCCACCCGGCGCACAATGACTGGGCCGGCTTCCCGCCCGACTGGGCTTCCTCCATCTCCATCAGTTGCTCCTCATGACCTACCCCATCCAGAAGACCAGCGCCGAGTGGCAGGCCCTGCTGCAGTCCAAGCACGCCGAACCGGTGGCCTTTGAAGTCACCCGCCACGCCGCCACCGAACGCGCATTTACCGGCAAATACGAGCAGTACTGGGCCGATGGCAGCTACCACTGCATCTGCTGCGGCGCCAAGCTGTTCGACTCCGACACCAAGTTCGACGCCGGCTGCGGCTGGCCCAGCTTCTGGAAAGCCGTGCCCGGTGCCATCACCGAGATCGTGGACCGCAGCCACGGCATGGTGCGCACCGAAACCGTCTGCAGCCGCTGCGGCGCCCACCTGGGCCATGTGTTTGAAGACGGCCCGCTGCCCACCGGCCTGCGCTACTGCATGAATTCCGCCTCGCTGGACTTCCTGGGCGACGCCCCGCCCCCCAGCCCCACCGGCGTGGTCGACAACGGCAGCCAGGCGCCGGGTGAGGTGGCCGCCCCCACCTCGCCCGACGACACACCCAGTCGCACCGACGGCGGCCACCGCCAGGCCCAGGGCGGCCATAGCTGAACTCTCTGCAACGCGCGCCCGCCCGCCGGTGAGAATGGGGGGCGGCCAGCGCCAGCGGACCGTGCCACCGCCATGCGGACGGGCCGCCCGTGCCCCCTGCCGTCCATCCTGCTTGCGCCCTCCCGTCAGCAACCCTTGTCTGCGGGGTTTTTCGGATATGGCATGCTGCGTTCTTTCGCACCCGGCCCGCAGCGGCTGTCCGCACCGTTACATGAAATTTCTGCTCGATTTCTTCCCCATCATCCTGTTCTTTGTGGCCTACAAGGTCTGGGGCATCTACACCGCCACCGCGGTGGCCATCATCGCCACCGTGCTGCAGATCGGCTATCTGCGCTACAAGACCGGCAAGGTGGAACCCATGCAATGGGTCAGCCTGGGCGTGATCGTGCTGTTCGGCGGCGCCACGCTGCTCGCGCACGACGAGAATTTCATCAAGTGGAAGCCCACGGTGCTGTACTGGCTGATGGGTGGCGCCCTGCTGGTCGGCCAGCTGTTCTTCAAGAAGAACCTGCTCAAAAGCCTGATGGGCGCCCAGATGCAGCTGCCTGAAGCTGCCTGGCGCACCATGAACTGGAGCTGGACCGGATTCTTCGCCGTCATGGGCGTGCTCAACCTGTGGGTGGCCTACAACTTCGACACCGACACCTGGGTCAACTTCAAGCTGTTTGGCGGCATGGGGCTGATGCTGGTGTTCGTGCTGGCCCAGGCCGTGTACCTGAGCCGCCACATGAAGGAAGCCGGCGGCGACAACCCGGCCCTGCCCGGCGCCGGCGCCCAGCAGACCCAGGACCGCCAGCCATGAGCGCCCTGCCCATCACGGCAGCCGCCCTCGAAGCGCGGCTGCGCGAAGTGCTGTCCCCGACCCAGCTCGAAGTGATCGACGAAAGCCACCAGCACGCCGGTCACGCCGGCGCCAACGGCACCGGCTTTGGCACCCATTTCCGGGTGCGCGTGGCCAGCCCGCTGTTTGACGGCAAACCGCGCGTTGCACGCCATAGGCTTGTGTATGATTCCTTGCAAGATTTCATCGACCAGGGCCTGCATGCCCTGGCGATCGAAGTGTTGTAAGCGCCAGCAACCCTCTGTTCAAGTCCCGCTGCCCTGCTGGCCGGTGGGCTCACCTATTTTCCTTTTTGGATCCCGCATGAAAAAACAGCTCTTGTCCAGCCTTGTGGCAGCCGCCCTGTTGGGCACGATGGCCTTCTCGGCAACCGCCCAGAACCTGGCCATCGTCAACGGCAAGCCTGTGCCCAAGGCGCGCGCAGACGTTCTGAAGCAACAGCTGGAGCGCTCCGGCCGCCCCGTGTCGGCAGAAATGGAAGAGCAGATCAAGGAAGAAGTGATCGCCCGCGAAATCTTCCTGCAGGAAGCCGGCCGCCGCGGCCTGGCTGCTTCGCCTGGATTCCGCCAGCAGATGGAACTGAATCGTGAAAACGTTCTGATCCGCGAACTGTTCATCGACTTCCAGAAGAAGAACCCTGTCACCGACGCCGAAATCAAGGCCGAATACGACAAGTTCGCCGCTGCCAACGAAGGCAAGGAATACCACGCTGCCCACATCCTGGTGGACTCCGAAGAACGCGCCAAGGCCATCATTGCCGAAGTGAAAGGCGGCAAGAAGTTCGAAGACATCGCCAAGAAGGAATCCAAGGACCCCGGATCCGGCGCCCAAGGCGGCGACCTGGGCTGGTCCAACCCCGGCAGCTACGTGCCCGAATTCAGCGAAGCCATGCTCAAGCTGAACAAGGGCGAAATGACCAGCACCCCGGTCAAGACCCAGTTCGGCTGGCACGTGATCCGCGTGATCGAAACCCGCCAGGCCCAGCTGCCTGCGCTGGACGACGTCAAGCCCCAGATCGCCCAGCAACTGGAACAGCAAAAGCTGATGCAGTTCCAGGACGGTCTGCGCGCCAAGGCCAAGGTGCAGTAAGCACCCGGCACGGTGCCGCTGGCCGGCACCTGCCCCTTCCTTCCGTACTTCCCGACGAACCTGCCCGCCGCCCGGGCATGTGCCCCGGTCAGAAACAGACAAGCCCCTGTCCGCGCCGTCCTCGGCGGCAGACAGGGGCTTGCCTTGGGGGCTTGCTTGAGAAGGTGACCGAGGGCTCAGCCCTGCGGCCTCAGACCCTCAACGCAGTGAACCCCTCAGGCCGCGCACAGATCCGGCTGGCGCAGCAGATGCTTCTGGATCTTGCCGCTGGTGGTCTTGGGCAGGCTGTCCACAAAGTGGTAGCTGCGCGGGCGCTTGTAGCTGGCCAGGCGGTCGCCCTGCATCAGAAAGGCATCCAGCACCGCCGCCGTCACCGCCGTGCCCGGCTTGGCCACCACATAGGCGGCCACCACCTGGCCCCAGCGCGCGTCCTTCTCGCCCACCACGGCCGCTTCCAGCACCTCGGCGTGCTCGACCAGGGCATCTTCCACCTCGCGCGGGTAGACGTTCTCCGCCCCCGAATTGATCATGTAGTCAATGCGGTCGCGGATCCACAGATAGCCGTCGGCGTCCAGGTGCCCCAGATCGCCGGTGTGGTACCAGCCGTGGGCCAGCGCCTTGGCATTGGCCTCCGGTCGATTCAGGTAGCCGGCCATCATGCAGGGGCCGCGCACCAGGATCTCGCCCACTTCGCCCACCGCGCAGGCGTCGGACGGGTCGGTGGCGGCGCCGTCCTCGCGCACCCGCGCCACCACCAGATCGTGGTTCAGCGACGGCAGGCCGGCCGAGCCGGCATGGCTGAGCTGCTCATGCGGATACAGCACCGACATGCACGGCCCCATTTCGGTGGTGCCGAAGACCTGCACCAGGCCCGATCCCACCTGGCGCGTCCATTCGCGGATCAGGTGCGGCGCCATCGAGGCCCCGCCGTACTCCACCAGGCGCAGCGACGACAGATCGCGCTGCCCCAGGCTCGCGTCGTTCAGCAGCATGGTGACCATGGTCGGCGCGGCAAAGAAGAAGGAGACTTTTTCCGCCTCCACCAGGCGCAGCGCATCGGCCGCATCAAAGCGGCGCTGCAGCACCTGGGTGGCGCCCACCTGCAGGCGCGGCAGAAAGCTGGTGTGCAGCTCGGCCGTGTGGTTCAGCGGGGCCACCGACAGGCCCACATCCTCGCGGCGGAACTGCATCACCTGGTGCATCATGGCGTTGTGCGCCAGCTTGCTGCGGTGGGTATGCAGCACGCCCTTGGGGCGGCCGGTGGTGCCGCTGGTGTACATCAGGATGCAGGGCGCATCCTCGCTCACCTGCACGTCCACCGGCGTGGCGGGCTGGCCGTCTGCCAGCGCGGCCAGCTGCGCGGTGGCAAAGGCCGGTGCGGCGCCCGGATCGGCATGGATCCAGTGCTGCACCTGGGGCACCAGCAGCCTGGCCTTCTCGACCACGGCAGCGCCCTCATCCTCGAACACCAGCGCCTTGGCACTGCCGTCCTGCAGGATGAACGCCAGCTCCTGCGCGGCCAGCCGGTAGTTGATGGGGTTGAAGATGGCACCCAGGCGCGCCGTCGCCAGCAAGGTGAACACAAAGGCCGGCGTGTTGTACAGAAAGGCCGCCACCACATCGCCCTGGCCAATGCCCAGCTGCTGCAGGCCGTGGGCGTGGCGGTTCACCTCGGCATCCAGCTCGGCATAGGTCCAGGCGCGGCGGCCCTGCGCGTCCGACACCACCAGCGCCTCCTTGCGCGGCAGATAGCGCGCCGGCCAGGCCAGCGTGTCGCCCAGGGTCAGCGCCGCACGCGGTGCCGGGACAGGGGCTGCGCCCGCGGGGGAAAACTGTGTGTCGACCAACTTCGTCTCCTTGAATCCATCGAAATTGGTAGACGAGTATAGGCAGCGCCTCAGATCGATTGCATCTATGCATATGCATCCGGGTAGGCACCGCCCATCGGGCCGGATATACTGCGCGGATTCGTCAGGAGAGCGCGCCCGGCCAGCAGGCCCAGCGGCGCCGCCGAAGGCGCAGGGGCAACCCCGAACGCTCAGGCAAAAGGACTGGCAGCCGCCCGCCGCATCGACCGCGGGCGTACCTTGTTGGAGAGAGGCGCGGGTGCTGGCACCCCGTCCACCGAAGGAGCAAGCCCCACGCCTGGAAGGTGCGGGTGAATCTCTCAGGTAAAGCGGACAACAGGGCAAAGCGCAGGCGGCGCAGGCCGCCGGCATTTCTTTTGCTTTGCTCTGCGACACCATGACCGCTGACACCACCGACCTGCTGACCACCCCGCTGTACGCCCTGCACCTGGAGCTGGGGGCACGCATGGTTCCCTTTGCCGGCTACGCCATGCCGGTGCAATACCCCAGCGGCCTGATGGCCGAACACCGCCACACCCGCGACGCCGCCGGCCTGTTCGACGTCTCCCACATGGGCCAGCTGCGCCTGGTGGGCCCTGACGCCGCCGCCGCACTGGAAACCCTGCTGCCCGTCGACGTGCAGGGCCTGGGCCTGCACAAGCAGCGCTACGGCCTGCTGCTGAACGCCCAGGGCGGCATCCTGGACGACCTGATGTTCGTCAACCGCGGCGACGACCTGTTCCTCATCGTCAACGGCGCCTGCAAGGTGGCGGACATCGCCCACATCCAGCAGCACATCGGCAGCCGCTGCCAGGTCATCCCCATGCCCGAACAGGCCCTGCTGGCCCTGCAAGGCCCGCAGGCCGCGGCAGCCCTGGGCCGCCTGGCCCCCGAAGTGCTGGGCCTGGTGTTCATGACCGGCATGGCGGTACAGATCGACGGCATTGCCTGCTACGTCACGCGCAGCGGGTACACGGGCGAAGACGGCTTTGAAATCTCCGTGCCCGGCACCCAGGCCGAAGCCCTGGCCCGCAAGCTGCTGGCCCAGCCCGAGGTGGAACCCATCGGCCTGGGCGCCCGCAATTCGCTGCGCCTGGAAGCCGGCCTGTGCCTGTACGGCAACGACATGGACGACAAGACCACCCCGGTGGAAGCCGCCCTCACCTGGGCCATCCAGAAGGTGCGCCGCACCGGCGGTGCCCGCGCCGGCGGCTTTCTGGGCGCCGACACCGTGCTGGCCCAGCTGGACAACCCGGCGCTGCTGCAACGCAAGCGCGTGGGCCTGATCGCCACCGAGCGCGTGCCGGTGCGCGAGCCCGCCGTGCTCGAGAACATGGACGGCCAGCAGGTCGGCTACATCACCAGCGGCCTGCTCAGCCCCAGCCTGAACCAGCCCGTGGCCCTGGGCTATGTGCAGCCCGACTACACCGCAGAAGGCACGGAACTGTTCGCCATGGTGCGCGGCAAGCCGGTGCCCATGAAGGTGTCGGCCACCCCGTTCGTTCCGGCGCGCTACCACCGCGGCTGAACGGTCTGCGGCCAGCCCGCCTGCCGGCCCCCGGCGCCACAAAAAAGCACCGCCAAGCCCGGGTGCAGGCGCCAAGGCCGCTACAGTGCTGCCAGACCTGTCCCAAACACTGCGTGCACCGCCTGCACCAGCCCTTTTTTTCAGAAACTTACCCAACGGAGCTTCCCATGAGCATCAAGTTTTCCAAAGAGCACGAGTGGATCAACACCGCCGACACCAACGCCGCTGTGGTCGGCATCACCGTCCACGCGCAGGACGCGCTGGGCGATGTGGTGTTCGTCGACCTGCCCGCCGTGGGCACCACCTTCAATGAAGGCGAAGTGGCCGGCGTGGTCGAATCCGTCAAGGCCGCAGCCGATGTCTACATGCCCGTGAGCGGCGAGATCGTCGAAGTCAACGAAGCTCTGCGCGACGACCCCTCCCTGGCCAACAGCGACCCGCTGGGTGCCGGCTGGTTCTTCAAGGTCAAGCTGTCCGATGCATCGCAACTGGATGCGCTGATGGACAAGACCGCCTACGACAGCTTCGCGGCCGGCGCCTGACGCCCAGCCCGCAGCCGTACCGCCCCAGCTTTTGAGATAGGTCCCCTCCATGCTGATGTCTGCCCCCGCCCCTGTGGAATCGCTCCACGCCCTGGAAAACCACAGCGAATTCCTGCCCCGCCATATCGGCATCGATGCGCAGGATGAAGCCCACATGCTCAGCGTGATCGGCGAAGCCTCGCGCGCCGCGCTGATCGACTCCATCGTGCCCAAGGCCATCCGCCGCAGCCGCGCCATGCAGCTGCCGGCCGCGGTGACCGAGGCCGAGGCGCTGGCAGAGCTGAAGGCACTGGCGGGCCAGAACCGCGTGCTCAAAAGCTTTATCGGCCAGGGCTACTACGGCACCCACACGCCGGGCGTGATCCTGCGCAACATCCTGGAGAACCCGGCCTGGTACACGGCCTACACGCCCTACCAGGCCGAAATCTCCCAAGGCCGCATGGAGGCGCTGGTCAACTTCCAGACCATGGTCACCGACCTGACCGGCATGCCCATCGCCAACGCGTCCATGCTGGACGAGGCCACGGCCGCCGCCGAAGCCATGACGCTGGCCAAGCGTTCCGTCAAATCGAAGAGCAACCGCTTCGTGGTGGCGGGCGACACCCACCCGCAGACCATCGAGGTGGTGCAGACCCGCGCCGCGCCGCTGGGCATCACCGTGGTGGTGGCCAACTCCAAGGAGGAGTGGGACGCTGCACTGGCAGATGGCTTCTTCGCCGCGCTGATCCAGTACCCCGCCAGCAGCGGCTGGATCGCGGACTGGAAGGCCGATGTCCAGGCTATCCACGCCCAGCAGGCTGCGGCCATCTTCGCTACCGACCTGCTGGCCCTGACCCTGCTGACGTCGCCCGGCGAAATGGGCGCCGACATCGTGGTCGGCAGCACCCAGCGCTTTGGCATGCCCATGGGCGCGGGCGGCCCGCACGCTGCCTTCATGGCCTGCCGCGACGAATTCAAGCGCTCCCTGCCCGGCCGCCTGGTCGGCGTCAGCGTGGACGTGCACGGCAAGCCCGCCTACCGCCTGGCGCTGCAGACCCGCGAACAGCACATCCGCCGCGAGAAAGCCACCTCCAACATCTGTACGGCCCAGGTGCTGCCGGCGGTCATCGCCAGCATGTACGCCGTCTACCACGGCCCGCAAGGTCTGGCACGCATCGCCCGCCGCGTGGCCCGCCTCACGGCCATCCTCAGCCGCGGCCTGACCCAGCTGGGCTATGCCAGCCACCACCACGGCACGGCCTTCGACACCATCGCGCTGCACACCCAGGGCGCCACCGATACCATCGCCGCCCGCGCCGTGGCCCGTGGCGCCAACCTGCGCAAGGCCTGGAACGAATACCTGTGCATCAGCCTGGATGAAACCAGCACCCGCGCCGATGTGGAACTGCTCTGGAGCATCTTCGCCCAGGACGGCCAGGCCCTGCCCACGATCGAGGCCATGGACGAAGGCGCGCCCTCGCTGATCCCCGAAGGCCTGCAGCGCCGCAGCAGCTACCTGACCCACCCGGTGTTCAACACCCACCACTCCGAAACCGCCATGCTGCGCTACATCCGCAGCCTCAGCGACAAGGACCTGGCGCTGGACCGCAGCATGATCCCGCTGGGCTCGTGCACCATGAAGCTCAACGCCACCAGCGAGATGATCCCCATCACTTGGCCGGAGTTCGCCCACATCCACCCCTTTGCCCCGGCCGACCAGTTGCAGGGCTATGCCCAGCTGGACGCCCAGCTGCGCCAGTGGCTGTGCGAAGCCACGGGCTACGCCGGCGTCAGCCTGCAGCCCAATGCCGGCAGCCAGGGCGAATACGCCGGCCTGCTGGCCATCAAGGGCTTCCACGCCGCACGCGGCGAAGCCCACCGCAATATCTGCCTGATCCCCAGCAGCGCCCACGGCACCAACCCCGCCAGCGCCCAGATGGTGGGCATGCAGGTGGTGGTCACCAAGTGCGATGACAACGGCAACGTCGATCTGGCCGACCTGCAGGCCAAGTGCGAGCAGCACAGCGCCAACCTGGCCTGCGTGATGATCACCTACCCCAGCACGCACGGCGTGTTCGAGACCCAGGTGAAGGAACTCTGCGCCCTGGTGCACCGCCACGGCGGCCGCGTCTACGTGGACGGCGCCAACATGAACGCCCTGGTCGGCGTGGCCGCCCCCGGCGAATTCGGCGGCGACGTGAGCCACCTGAACCTGCACAAGACCTTCTGCATCCCCCACGGCGGTGGCGGCCCCGGCGTGGGCCCGGTCTGCGTGGTGGAAGACCTGGTGCCATTCCTGCCCGGTCACGCCGCAGGCGGCATTGCCGGCCAGGTCGGCGCGGTCAGTGCCGCCCCCCTGGGCAATGCGGCCGTGCTGCCCATCAGCTGGATGTACATCCGCATGATGGGCGCTGCAGGCCTGCAGGCCGCCACGGAAACCGCCATCCTCAGCGCCAACTACATCAGCGCCCGCCTCAAGGACCATTTCCCCACGCTGTACGCCTCGGCCAACGGCCATGTGGCGCACGAGTGCATCCTGGACCTGCGCGGCCTGAAGGACACCAGCGGCGTGATGGCCGAAGACGTGGCCAAGCGCCTGATCGACTACGGCTTCCACGCCCCGACGCTGTCCTTCCCGGTGGCCAACACGCTGATGGTGGAGCCCACCGAGAGCGAGCCGCTGGCCGAGATCGACCGTTTCATCGCCGCGATGATCGCCATCCGCGAGGAAATCCGCCAGGTCGAAGCCGGCCGCTGGGACCGCGAAGACAACCCGCTCAAGCACGCACCCCACACCGCCGAGCAGGTCGTGGGGGACAACTGGCAGCACGCCTACGGGCGCGAAACAGCGGCCTATCCGCTGCCCGCGCTGCGCCGCAGCAAGTACTGGAGCCCGGTGGGCCGCGTGGACAATGTCTATGGCGACCGAAACCTGTTCTGCAGCTGCGTGCCGCTGGACGCCTTTTCGGAGTGACTTTTCAGCGGAAATTCCACACCACCTAGGGATAGCCCTTGTAGCCGCCCCTGCGGGCGGCTTACACTGCCCCTCCCTGTGGCGTGACACACCCGCGCTGCGGCACCACTTCTATGAGCCGCCCGGACCTCTCCTTTCTGCTGCAACACGAAGATCCTGACGCCACGCAGGATCTGCTGCCCCCTGCGCCGTCGCTGGCGCCGGTCTATCCCAATCTGGACGCCTGGGAAGCCACCGAGCACAGCGCCGACGACCCGCTGGCCGCACTGATCGCCGAGCTGCGCAACTACCAGGCCGAGCTGGAAATCCAGAACAAGGTGCTGGACTACAGCCAGGCGGTGGCAGAAAGCGCGTCCGAACGCTTCGAGGCGCTGTTCTCCAGCGTGCCGCTGCCGCTGCTGGTGATCGACGAGCACGACATCGTCATCCAGGCCAACGCCATGGCGCACAGCGCCTTCCAGTCGCCCAGCCAGGACCGGCTGCTGGCCTCCTTCATGCCCTTTGTGGTGCCCGAAGACGCCGACCGCGTGGCCCAGGCCTTCTTGGAAGCCCGCCAGCAAGGCCGCAGCGAAGTGCACGAAGTGCAGTTCTCGGTGTCCCAGGGCCATGCCATGCAGGGCGACCTGCACATCGCCTGCATCGAAATCCCCCAGCGCACCGGCCCGGCATCGGCCCAGTTCATGTGCGCCGTGGTCGACCAGGGTCCGCTGCTGGCCGAGCGCCAGACCCTGCAGGAGCGCAACACCCAGCTGCACGCCAGCGAGCGGCGCCTGGAGGCGGTGATCAACACCTCCATGGACGCCATCATCTGCGTGGACAGCCAGCGGCGCATCACGGTCTTCAACCCCACGGCCGCCACGCTGTTCCTGTGCCCGGTGCAGGAAGCCCTGGGCAGCCGCCTGGAGCGCTTTCTGCCCGATGCGGCCTATGCGCTGGAGCTGGCCCCGCTGACCACCCAGGCGGTGCTGGGCGAGATGACCGGCCGCACCGCCAGCGGCCGCGACATCCCGGTGGAAGTCGGCATCTCGTTCGAGCGCTATGGCGAAGGCGAGACCACCACCGTCTTTGCCCGCGACCTCACCAGCCGCAAGCGCGCCGAAGCCCAGCGCGGCGAACTGGAAGTGCAGCTGCGCGAATCGCACAAGATGCAGGCCCTGGGCACCTTGGCCGGCGGCATTGCGCACGACTTCAACAACATCGTCGGCGCCATCCTGGGCAATGTGGAACTGGCCATGGCCGACTGCGCCCAGAACAGCCCACTGCAGGAAAGCCTGCGCGAGATCGAAAAAGCCGGCAAGCGCGCCCGCGACCTGGTGCGCCAGATCCTGACCTTCAGCCGCAACCAGCCCCCCCAGCGCCGTGCCGTGCATGCCGGCGAAGTGCTGCGCGACACCGAGCGCCTGCTGCGCGTGTCCCTGCCTCCGGCCATCGAGCTGCAGACCCACGTCCACGCCCAGCTGCCCGCCTTGCTGGCCGACCCCACGCAGGTGGAGCAGGCCCTGTTCAACCTGGCCACCAATGCCATGCATGCCATCGGCGAAGTCCGGGGCATGGTGCGCATGGAGGTGGAGCTGCAGGACCCCGATCCCCGCCTGCGCGAGCGCCTGGGTCTGGCCAACAGCCCCTACATCGTCTACACCGTGCAGGACAATGGCCCGGGCATGACGCCGCAGACACTGCAGCGCATCTTCGAGCCCTTCTTCACCACCAAGCCCGTGGGCCAGGGCACCGGCCTGGGCCTGGCCGTGGTGCACGGCGTGATGCGCACCCACGGCGGCGCCGTGGATGTGCACAGCCAGCCCGGCCTGGGCAGCCGCTTTGCGCTGTACTTCCCGGTCACCGAAGGGGTGGAACTGCCCCCCGTCGTGACCGAGCCGCCGCGCACCTCGGTGGTGGCCACGCCGCCGGCCGCCGGCGCCATGCTGGCCGACTGCCATGTGATGTACGTGGACGACGACGAAGCCCTGGTCTTCCTGGTCAAGCGCCTGCTCAAGCGCCGGGGCTACCGCGTCACCGGCTTCAGCGACCCGCACGAAGCCACGCAGGCCCTGCACGCCGCGCCCCAGGAATACCACCTGCTGGTGACCGACTACAACATGCCCGGCTACTGCGGCGTGGATCTGGTGCGCGCCGCGCTGCAGATCCGCCCCGACCTGCCCGTGGCCCTGGCTTCGGGCTACATCACCGCCGAGATCGAGCAACAGGCCCTGTCGGCCGGTGCCCAGGCGCTGATCCACAAGCCCAATGACGTGGAAGAGCTGTGCGCCACCGTGGACCGCCTGCTGCATGGCGCCAGCGCCGAGCCCCCAGCCTGCTGAGCACTGCCACCTGCCGATGACCGAGATGTGTGCCCAGGCCACCGCGCCGCTGCATTGCCTGTTTGAAGACCCGCACCTGCTGGTACTGGACAAGCCCTCCGGCCTGCTGTGCGTGCCCGGGCGCGGCCCGGACAAGCAGGACTGCCTGAGCGCCCGCGCCCAGGCCCGCTGGCCCGACGCGCTGATCGTGCACCGGCTGGACATGGCCACCTCCGGCATCGTGCTGATGGCGCGCAGCCTGGACGTGCAGCGCCGCCTCAGCCTGGCGTTCGAGCAGCGCCGGGTGCAAAAGAGCTATGAGGCCGTGGTCAGCGGCTCCCCGGACGCAGCGCTGCAGCAGTGGCAGGACCTGCACGCACCGATTGCCGCCGACTGGGAACGCCGCCCGCTGCGCGTGGTGGCCCCCGAAGGCAAGCCCAGCCATACGCGCTGGCAGCGGCTGGAGACCTGGCTGCAACCGGTGCAGGGGCAAGCACAAGCGCAAGAGCTGCCCGTCAGCCGCCTGCGGCTGGAACCGGTGACCGGCCGCACCCACCAGCTGCGCCTGCACATGCAGCACCTGGGCCACCCCATGCTGGGCGACGCCCTGTACGCCCCGCCAGCCATTGCCGCCGCCGCCCCGCGCCTGCTGCTGCATGCCTGCACGCTGGCGCTGCAGCACCCCATCACAGGGCAGGACATGCACTGGCACAGTGCAGTGCCATTCTGAGCCACGCCCCCTTCGCTCCCCCACCCTGCAACCGTCCTGCGCCAGCCCTGCCCCGGGGAACCCGGGGTGAACCCCGAGACCGGGCCGACCCGGTTCACCCCCGGTTTGTCCCTGCGCAAAAAACCATAAGAAAAATACGCCTGTACGGCGCTCTGGAATTAAATAGCCTGCTATTCATTTCATAGACAGTAAGGGCTGACATCCGTCTGACGCAGGGTTTTCACTGCGGCGCTTGAAACCTGCACTTCGGCGCAAAAGCTTTTACAGATTTGCAATATTCCTGCAATCTTCCGCCTGCACAGCGCCCCTGCGGTGGGGGTATCAAATTTGCAGGCGCTTGCTCCATAGGCAAAAACCCTGTTGTTGCACCTACCCCGGCCGATAAGCTGTGCTCCTTGCCAATTTCCCCGCCTCGCATTTGGCATGGACATTGCAAACCCTCCGGATATCTCGACACTTCACCACAACAGAGAGGATTTTTATGCGCACTCCGTTCCGTATGCATGCCGTGGTTGCGGCACTGGGTCTTGCTGGCGCCGCGTTCCTGGGCACGGCCCACGCACAGGCCATCAAGATCGCCATGGTGATCCCCACGACCGGCCCTCTGACGCAATACGGTGACATGGTCAAGGAAGGCGCAACCACGGCCGTGGAAATGGCCAATGCCGCTGGTGGCATCAACGGCAAGAAGATCGAGCTGGTGCCGGTGGACGACGCCTGCGAACCCAAGCAAGGTCCCGTGGCCGCCAACCGCGTGGTCAACAGCAAGATCGGCTATGTGATCGGTCCCGTCTGCTCGGGCGCCTCCATCGCTGCCGCCCCCATCTACAACAACGAAGGCGTGGTCGTGGTCACCCCTTCCGCCACGTCGCCCGCGCTGACCGATGGCAAGAACTACCACTTCATCTTCCGCACCATCGGCCGTGACGACCAGCAGGGCCCTGCCGCTGCCAAGTTCATCATCAACCAGGCCAAGCCCAAGAAGGTCGCCATCCTGCACGACAAGCAGTCGTACGGCCAGGGCATTGCCGCTTCCGTGCGCGATGACCTGAAGAAGGCCAACGTGCCCGTGGCCCTGTTCGAAGGCATCAACGCCGGCGACAGCGACTACTCCGCCGTCATCACCAAGCTCAAGGGCGCAGGCGTGGACTTCGTCTACTTCGGCGGCTACCACCCCGAAATGGGCCTGCTGCTGCGCCAGGCTGCCGAGCAAGGCCTGAAGGTCAAGATGATGGGCCCCGAAGGCGTGGGCAACCCCGAAGTCAACGCCATCGCCGGCGCCGCCGTCGAAGGCATGCTGGTGACCCTGCCGGCCGACTTCTCCGCCAACCCCAAGAACGCTGCCGTGGTCAAGGCTTTCAAGGATGCCAAGCGCAATGCGTCGGGCGCCTTCCAGCTGACCTCGTTCGCCGCCGCCCAGTCGCTGCTGGACAGCATCAAGGCCGTGGGTGACAACCCCGCCAAGGTGGCTGACCACCTGCACAAGGCCACGATCGACACCGTGATCGGCCCTGTGTCCTGGTCCAAGCAGGGTGACCTGAAGGCCTTCGACTTCCAGGTCTTCCAGTGGCACAAGGACGGCAGCAAGACGCTGGCCAAGTAAGCCGCTAGCCAGCTAGCACCACGGGGCAGGACAGCCGCACCCATCGGCGTTCCTGCCCCGTTTCTTTAACCCGGGCCTCCCGCCATCCTTGCCTGTGGCCCTCAACGGCGGAAGAGACACCATGTCTGACTTATTGCCCCAGCTGATACAGCAGCTTTTCAACGGGCTCTCTCTCGGAGCCATCTATGCCCTGATTGCCATCGGCTACACCATGGTCTACGGCATCATTGGCATGATCAATTTCGCCCATGGCGACATCTACATGATCGGGGCCTATGTCGGCCTGGTCACGCTGTCGGCCGTGGGTACGCAGGGCAGCCTGCCCATCTGGGCCGTGATCGGCCTGATGCTGGTGGTCGCCGTCATCATCACCGGCGTGTACGGCCTGGCCGTCGAACAGGTGGCCTACAAGCCCTTGCGCAACAGCCCCCGCCTGGTGGCGCTGATCTCCGCCATCGGCATGTCCATCTTCCTGCAGAACTGGGTGGCCCTGGGCCAGGGCGCGCGCGACATGGCCGTGCCCTCGCTGCTGCCCGGCGCCATCAACTTCCACATGGGTGACAACTTCGAAGTCTTCATCCCCTACGCCCGCATGCTGATCATCGTGGTCGCCGTGGTGCTGATGGTGCTGCTGACGCTGTACATCAAGCATTCCCGCATGGGCCGCGCCTCGCGCGCCTGCGCACAGGACATGCACATGGCCAGCATGCTGGGCATCAACACCAACCGCGTGATCTCGTTCACCTTTGTGCTGGGCGCCATACTGGCCGCCGTGGGCGGCGTGCTGATCGCGCTGGCCGTGGGCAAGCTCAACCCCTTCATCGGCTTCATCGCCGGCATCAAGGCCTTCACGGCCGCGGTGCTGGGCGGCATCGGCTCCATCCCGGGCGCCATGCTCGGCGGCGTGATCCTGGGCGTGGCCGAAACCTTTGCCGCTGCCTACATCTCGTCGGAATACAAGGACATCGTGGCCTTCGGCCTGCTGGTGCTGATCCTGCTGTTCCGCCCCACCGGCCTGCTGGGCAAACCTGAAGTGGAGAAAGTCTGATGCACCGCCTACGCCTTCAACTCGGGCCGGCGCTGCTGGCTGCCCTGGTGACCGCGCTGGTGGTCACCCCCATCTTCGGTCTGCACCTGGAACGCGCCGGCATGCGCACCACCCTGGTCCCGCAGTGGGACTACGTGCTCTGGGCCTGCGCCATCGTGTTCGTCTGGCAGCTGGTGCGCCCCGCCGTGCGCGGCGTCACCCGCACCTGGAGCCTGCCTTCGCTGCCTACCGTGCCGGAGCGCCACCGCAACGGCCTGATCCTGGCCATGCTGCTGTTCGCCGTGTCCTGGCCGTTCTTTGCCGGCCGCAATGCGGTGGACATCGCCACCCTGGCCATGATCTACGTGATGCTGGGCCTGGGCCTGAACATCGTCGTGGGCTTTGCCGGCCTGCTGGACCTGGGCTTCGTGGGCTTCTACGCCGTGGGCGCCTACACCTATGCCCTGCTCTACCATTGGGCGGGCTGGAGCTTCTGGGAAGCGCTGCCGCTATCCGGCGCCATGTCGGCCCTGTTCGGCTTTGCCCTGGGCTTTCCGGTGCTGCGCCTGCGCGGCGACTACCTGGCCATCGTGACGCTGGGCTTTGGTGAAATCATCCGCCTGCTGCTGGTCAACCTGACCGACTGGACCGGCGGCCCGGACGGCATCTCCAGCATCCCCAAGCCCACGGTGATGGGCCTGCCGATGACCCGCTCGCCCCTGACCGAGGACGGCACCACCTTCCACCAGTTCTTCGGCCTGGAGTTCAACTCCATGCACATGGTGATCTTCCTGTACCTGATGGCCCTGCTGCTGGCGGTGGTGACGCTGCTCATCAGCAACCGCCTGATCCGCATGCCCATCGGCCGGGCCTGGGAAGCGCTGCGCGAAGACGAGATCGCCTGCCGCTCGCTGGGACTGAACCCCATGAAGATCAAGCTCTCGGCCTTCACGCTGGGCGCCATGTTCGCCGGCTTTGGCGGCGCCTTCTTTGCGGCGCGCCAGGGCATCGTCAACCCCGAATCCTTCACCTTCATCGAATCCGCGCTGATCCTGGCCATTGTGGTGCTGGGCGGCATGGGTTCGCAGATCGGCGTGATCGTGGCAGCCATCCTGCTGACCGTGCTGCCCGAGCTGGCCCGTGAATTCTCCGAATACCGCATGCTGATCTTTGGTCTGGTCATGATTTTGATGATGGTCTGGCGCCCGCAGGGCCTGCTGCCCATGAAGCGCCACCACGTGCAAGTGCCCCAGGCGCCCTCCGCCAAGGGAGACGCCGCATGAGCCATATCCTGGAAGTCAAGGACCTGAGCATGCGCTTCGGCGGCCTGCTGGCCGTCGACGGCGTGCAGCTGGCGCTCAAGCCCAAGGAAATCTTCGCCATCATCGGCCCCAACGGCGCCGGCAAGACCACGGTGTTCAACTGCATCAGCGGCTTCTACAAGCCCACCACCGGCCAGATCGCACTGGAGAGCCAGTCGATCGCCGGCCTGGGCAGCCACAGCGTGGCCCAGCGCGGCGTGGTGCGCACCTTCCAGAACGTGCGCCTGTTCAAGCGCATGACGGCGCTGGAAAACCTGCTGGTGGCCCAGCACCGCCGCACCAGCGCCTCGGTGCTGGGCGGGCTGTTCAACACCAAGTCCTACCGCCAGAGCGAACGCGATGCCATGGACCGCGCCCTGCACTGGCTGGACTTCATGGGCCTGCGCGAGTTCGCCAACCGCGAGGCCGGCAACCTGGCCTACGGCCACCAGCGCCGCCTGGAAATCGCCCGCTGCATGATCACCGAGCCCAAGGTGCTGATGCTGGACGAGCCCGCTGCCGGCCTGAACCCGCAGGAAAAGAAAGACCTGCAGGGCCTGATCGACCGCCTGCGTAACGAGTATGGCGTGGCCGTGCTGCTGATCGAGCACGACATGGGCCTGGTCATGGGCGTGTCCGAACGCATCATGGTGATGGAACACGGCAAGCCGATTGCCGAAGGCACGCCCGAGGAGGTGCGCAACAACGAACGGGTCATCAAGGCCTATCTGGGAGAGGCATGATGTCCAAGACCATGTTGGAGCTGGAGCACGTCTCCACGCATTACGGCGCCATCTGCGCGGTGAACCAGGTCAGCCTGAAGGTGAACCAGGGCGAGATCGTCACCCTGATCGGCAGCAACGGCGCAGGCAAGACCTCGCTGCTGATGACCGTCTGCGGCGGCCCGCGCGCCAGCAGCGGCACCATCCACTTCGAGGGCGAGGACATCACCTCCCTGTCCACCCACCACATCATGCGCCGCGGCATCGCCATCTCGCCCGAGGGGCGCCGCGTGTTCTCCGACCTCACCGTCACCGAGAACCTGCAGATGGGCGGCTTCTTTCTGAACAAGGCCGAGATCGAAGACGGCAAGGAGCATGTCTTCAAGCTCTTCCCGCGCCTGAAGGAACGCGCCAACCAGCGCTCGGGCACCATGTCCGGCGGCGAACAGCAGATGCTGGCCATCGGCCGCGCGCTGATGAGCAAGCCCCGCCTGCTGCTGCTCGACGAACCCACGCTGGGCCTGGCACCGCTGATCATTGCGCAGATCTTCGAGATCATCCAGACCATCCGCGCCGACGGTGTGACCGTGTTCCTGGTGGAGCAGAACGCCAACCGCGCGCTGCAGATTGCCGACCGCGGCTATGTGCTGGAAACCGGCAAGGTGGTGCTGGAAGACAGCGGCGAAAACCTGCTGAAGAACGACCAGGTGCGCAAGGCCTACCTGGGCGGCTGAACTAAACCCCGCCGGTCCCGCGCCGCAGGCCCGGGCGGTTCGGGCAAGCCGGGCCACGCGGACAAACAGGGCAGTGCCACCATGCACTGCCCTTTTTTTGCGCCTGCCCGCCCGGCGGCCCTGGCCCGGGTGTCCCCCACCGCCGGTTTCGGCCCCCGATGTGACGCGGAGCTGCCGCTGCAGCCGCTACCATCGGCAGCATGCAAAACCGCCCCCTCACCATCCTCACCGGCGCTTCGCGCGGCATGGGCCTGGCCATGGCCGAACAGCTGCTGCAGCAAGGCCACCAGCTGATCACCATCGCCCGCCAGCGCAACGCTGCCCTGGACGATCTGGCCGCCCGCCTGGGCGTGCCGCTGCAGCAGTGGCAGCACGACCTGGCCGCCCCTGCGCAGGCTGCCGCCGCCCTGCGCGACTGGCTGCAGGCACAGGACGCCACGCAGTTCGCCAGCGCCACCCTGATCAACAACGCCGGCGTGATCCCGCCGATTGCCCCGCTGTCGCACAGCGACTGGTCGGCCGTCAGCAACGGCCTGCGCGTGGGCCTGGAAGCGCCCATGCTGCTGACCAGTGCCTTTCTGCAGGCCACCGAGCACTGGACGCAGCCGCGCAAGGTGCTGAACATCTCGTCCGGCCTGGGCCGCCGCGCCATTGCCTCGCAGGCCACCTACTGCGCCGCCAAGGCCGGCATGGACATGTTCTCCGCCTCGGTGGCGCTGGACGAAGCCGCCAAGCCCCACGGCGCACGCATCTGCTCGCTGGCACCCGGTGTGATCGACACCGACATGCAGGTGCAGCTGCGCACCAGCGCCGCCACCGACTTCCCGGATGTGGAACGCTTTGCCCAGCTGCACGCCAGCGGCAGCCTGACCTCGCCCCAGGATGCGGCCGCCCGCAACCTGGCCTGGCTGGAGCGGGCCGACTTCGGCCAGCAGGTCGTGGCCGACGTGCGCCAGCCCTGAGAGTGTGGCGGCGATGGACCGGTTCGCGCCCCACGACCCAGGCCATCGCAAATAACGACACCTTCAAGCAAGGCCCCGGCCCTCACCTGGCCCGGGCCATGCCCGGCACTGCGCCAGCGGCCAGAGCCACCACGCAGCGCGCCATGGCTAGCCAGTTATTCAGCCAGACTGCGCTTTTCTAGCGAATCCCACACCCCGCCCGGCGCGCTGCGGGCCAGCGGCGCCCACGCCCTCTGCCCGGCGTGCACCGCACCCACACGGGGCGGTGCGCATTTTGGTGCCCCGGTGCTCACCACAACGGGGAATGCCAGCTAATATGCCTGCCTTCCCCACGCAACTGCGTGCTTTGTGGGCCTTGTGGCGGCTGCTCCCGATCGGACAGATGCCACCAACCATCGCCACGCTGGCAACCCCGGCAGGCACAGCATGCATGTCCGTGGGGTCGCCCCGGCACAACCGCCGGGACCTGAAGCTCCGAAACCCGGAGCAAACCCTCTTGATGGCGGACCCACCCTCCCCGATCATCGAAACAGCCCACTCTGTGATGGATCTGCACCTGGCCCTGTCCGGCCTGCGCAGTCCCAGTCTGACCCTTGTCACCGGAGCCTTTTTTCCATGTTTCGCCAACTGATCACCTGCACCTCCATGGCCTTGGCCCTGGGCGCCACTGCCACCCACGCATTCGCACAAGGCGGCACCCAGGACTACCCCAACAAGCCCATCCGCCTGGTGATCCCCTTCCCGCCGGGTGGTGGTACCGACATCCTCTCGCGCGTCATCGCCAACAAGCTGACCGAAGCCACCGGCTGGACCGTGGTGCCCGAGAACAAGGCCGGCGCCGGCGGCACCATCGGCATCACCGAAGCCGTGAAGTCCCAGCCCACCGGCTATGACATGGTCATGGGCCAGAAGGACAACCTGATCCTGGGCCCCTATCTGTACAAGAACCTGCCCTGGAACCCCACCAAGGACCTGACGCCTGTCGCACACATCGCCTACACCCCGGTGATCATCGCCACCAGCGCCAACTCGCCCTACAAGACCATCGGCGACGTGATCAAGGCTGCCAAGGCCACGCCCGGCAAGATCACCTACGGCTCGCCCGGCAACGGCACCAGCATCCACATCGCCGGCCACATCTTCGAGAAGGCCGCCGGCATCCAGCTGACCCACGTGCCCTACAAGGGCTCCAACCCCGCGCTGATGGACGCCATCGCCGGCAACGTGGACCTGCTGGTCTCGTCCATCCCCTCGGCCATCGGCCAGATCAAGGCCGGCAAGCTGCGCCCGCTGGCCGTGACCTCGGCCAAGCGCTCGTCCTCGCTGCCCGACGTGCCCACCATGCAGGATGCCGGCATGAAGAACTTTGACGTCAGCACCTGGTACGGCCTGTTCATGCCCGCCAACACCCCGGCCGCCATCACCCAGAAGATGAACGCCGAAGTGAACAAGCTGCTGGCCCTGCCCGAAGTGCGCGAAGCCATCCTGGCCCAGGGCGCCGAGCCCCAGGCCCTGTCCATCAAGGACTTCGACGCCATGTACAAGGCCGACTTCAGCCACTCCAAGGCCGTGGTCGAAGCCTCGGGCGCCAAGATCCAGTAAGCGCGTCCCCGCGCTGGCGCACACAGCCCTTGCCTTGCGGCAAGGGCTTTTTTCATGGGCGGTCGCCGTGCAGCAGACAGCCGGTACACAGCAGCAACATGCCGGAACAGCCTGCGGGGACACCAGACGCTGTGGCGCCCCACTGCATGGGCCCTCCCTTGCGCCTGCGGCACATTGCCCCCACACAGCGGCCCCGCTCACGGTCACCGTGTTGCTCTGCTCCTGTGCTGCGGTGCTGCCGCACCAGCACTCCCCCCTCCAACCCATGCGCTCATCCACACCTGCACCCATGCAAAAAGGCAGCCGAAGCTGCCTTTTCTGGTTGGCTGCTGCATGGCCCAGGCCACGCAGCGCGGATGCACCTGCGCTTTACTGGCGCACCACCAGCACGGGGATGCGGGCTGCGCTCAGCACGCGCTGGGCCACGCTGCCCAGCACCAGCTTTTCCAGACCGCGGCGGCCGTGCGAACCCATGACGATCAGGTCGGCACCCACGGAATCGCCCACGCGCACAATGCCTTCGTGCACCGCGTGGCCTTCGCCCACCATGGTCTTCACGGCCACGCCGGCTTCGTCCATCTGCTTCTTCACGGCTTCCAGGGCGGTGTTGGCTTCGGCGGTGGCAGCGCTCAGGTACTGGGCCTGGCCGTAGGCGAAATCGGCGCCCACGCCGGTGAAGGGATAGGGGTCCAGCACGTAGACGGCCGTCACTTCGCTGCCAAAGGCCTTGGCCAGACCGGCGGCCTTGGCCACGGCGTGCAGCGAGGTTTCAGAACCATCAACGGGAACGAGAATGTGCTTGAACATGGCAGAGAACTCCTGTTTTATTCCAATGGAAACGTTCCGGCGCGCAGTGCGCGCCCTTGAAACACAGTCTGCAGCCTGGCGGCTGCGGGCGTCTTGACTTCCGTCAATCTTGAACGGATTGCAATTCCTTGTCACCCTGAAATTCACCACGGCGGCAGGTCACCACCAGGGTGTCACGCACCCCGCCGTCCTGCAAGGGCTGGATGGGGGTGGATTCGTGGATCATGCGCGCGTCGTCCATCAGCATCAGCGACCAGGGCTCGGTCAGCGTGAAGCGCTGGCCGGCGGGGCCATTGGCCTCGAACACGCGGGTCTCGCCGCCCTTGATGTGGGCGCGGTTCACCAGGAACACTGCCACCAGGTCCACACCGTCGCGGTGCGCGCCTTCGGGCGTGGGGCGGCCAATGCCCTGGGCCGTGTCGATGCGGAACTGGTGCGCCTCCACATAGCAGGGGCCGGGCACGGGGGCAGGATCGAACAGCGCACTGGACAGCGCGGCCAGCTGCTCCACCAGCTGGTGCCACACTGGCAGCGCTACCGTGGCATCGGACATGGGGGCAAACATGCGCTGCATGCCGCCATGCAGCGCGTTGTATTCCACCGGCTGCCAGTGGGCACGGTGGGGTACCTGGCGCAGCACGCCCTGCTCCACCACAAAGCAGGAATGGCGGCGGAAGCGGTAGCGGCCGCCATCGCGCAAAAAGGCATCGGGCGGCAGGTCGGACCAGTCGGGGTCCATCTGGTGCAGCTCGCCCAGCGTGGTCCCCAGCCACAGCGCCACATCGGAAGGCTGGAGCACGGCAAAACCGTGGTCACGGATCTGCGCCTCCACATGGGCAGGCGAGTGGTAAGGGGGGGCAAAGCTCAATTGGGACATGGTGGCCTACAGCTTACTCCGGCTGCAGGCCGGCTTGGAGCAGTTGCGTCAATCTGCCCGTCTTTTGCCGTCACTGGGGCGCCCTGTGTGGGACAGCGGCTGGCATGCCCGGCACCGCCCAACCGCCTTGCCCCCCGCACCGGCGCCCGGGCTGCGCGCAGCGGAACACGGCCGTGTGCAGACTGTGTGCAGGCCAGGCACAGGCCATGCGCAAGCCGTCCGTGCCAGACACGCCACTCCCCGGCCCGGCCGCAGCACCCCGCACGCCCTCCGCGGCACCCCACGGCGGCCCGCGCATCCCGCGGGGTCTGCGCACGCACATTGACATGGCCCCGCAGCCGCCTGCGCCGCGCTGCCTAGAATGCGCCATCGCTTTCCCTTCCCCTGACCATGGCCCACGAACCCCGTTTGATGCGCAGCCTGCGCGCCCTGCTGCACCACCACCGCACGGCGGCCCTGGCCACCCTCCAGCCGGCTGGTGACGGCACACCGGCCACGCCTTTCGTGTCGTTTGTGCCCTATGCCATCGACACCGCCCACAGCCAGTTGGTGCTGCACCTGTCGGGTCTGGCGGCCCACACGCAGCAGCTGCAGGCCCAGCCACTGGCCAGCCTGATGGTGGTCCAGCCGGAGTCGGCCGACGCCCCGGTCCATGCGCTGGAGCGCGCCACGCTGCAGGTGCGCGCCAGCACCCCCGAGCGCGGCAGCCCCGCCTGGGACGCCGCCCGCAGCGCCTACCTGGCGCGCTTTCCCGATGTGAGCTTCATGATGGAGCTGGGCGACTTCCGCCTGGTGTGCCTGGCGCCGCTGGCCGCCCGCCACATCACCGGCTTTGGCGCCGCACGCGATGTCGCGCACGAGGAACTGCTGCAGGTGCTGCAGGCCCCGCCGCAGCCCGGGGACTGACAGCGTCCGCCGCGCACCCTGTCAGGCAGGGGCACGCGCAACGGCGCCCCTGCCCGGCCTACGCCAGTTTGGCAGCACCTCCTTCCGAATGTACCTACCATGCAAAAAGCCCGAAACCGGTTTCGGGCTTTTTTCTTTTGCGATGACAGGCTGCGGTGGCGGCACAGCGCCACCGCGCCGGGTCAGGCGCTGGCCGCTGCCGGGGCAGCGGCGGCCTCCAGCTCCTGCAGCTGGCGCCACATCACCTTGCCGCTGCCGCTCTTGGGCAGAGCGTCGGCAAACTGCACAATGCGCGGCACCTTGTAGACCGCCATGTGTTCACGGCACCACTGGACGATGTCTTCCTCGCTGACCTGGCCCTTGAAGGCCTGGCGCAGCACCACCACCGCCTTCACGGTCTCGCCGCGGTAGGCATCCTTGGCGGCGATCACGCAGGCTTCCTGGATGGCCGGGTGGCTGAACATCAGCGCCTCCACCTCGGCCGGCCAGACCTTGAAGCCGCTGGCATTGATCATGCGCTTGAGGCGGTCGGTCAGGAAGAAATAGCCTTCCTCGTCCATGCGCCCCAGGTCGCCGGTGCGGAAGAACTTCTTGCCGCCGATGTCCACGAACGCCGCGCGCGTGGCCTCGGGGTTGTTCCAGTAGCCCTGGAACACCTGCGGGCCGTGCACCAGGATTTCGCCGGTCTCGCCCTGGGGCATTTCCTCCAGCGTGTCGGGGTTGGCCACAAACGATTCCGTGCCCATGAAGGGAATGCCCAGGCACTGCTGCTTGGGGTGGTCATAGGGGTTGTTGTGCGAGGGCGCAGCCGTCTCCGTCAGGCCGTAGCCTTCCTGGTAGGACAGGTCGAACTCGTCCTTGAGCCGCTGGGCCACGGCCTGGGGCATGGCCGCGCCGCCACCACCGATATAGACCAGGCTGCTCAGGTCGAAACTGCGGTAGTTGGGGCTGCCCATCAGGTCGATCACCATGGTGGGGATGTTGGTCCAGTGCGTCACCCGGTACTGCGAGATCAGGCGGCCTGCCACCTCGCGGTCCCAGCGCGGCAGCAGCACCATGGTGGCGCCCAGCACGATGTTGCAATGCATCATCGACACCATGCCGGTGATGTGGAACATGGGTACCACGGCCAGGGTCACGTTCTCACTGGTGCTGCCGCCCCAGACCGAGCTGGCCATGGCGTTGTGCATGATGGAGCGGTGCGTGTGCATGCAGCCCTTGGGCAGGCCGGTGGTGCCGCTGGTATAGGGCAGCACGCTCAGGTCGTCCGGTCCCACTTCCAGCGCCGGCACCGGGGCCGTGGTCGCGACCGCGTCCTTCCAGCTGCTGACGCTGCCGCCGTCCAGCGCAGGCAGGGCGCGTGTGGGCTTGAGCCAGGCTTCCCAGGCTTCGGGCATGGGTTCGCAGGCCGAGCCTTCGGGCAGGTAGTCGTTGAGCTGGGTAACCACCATGTGCGACAGGCGGTCAGCGGCCGCCAGTGCATTGCTGGCCTTGGCCAGCTCGGTCGCCAGATCGGCCGTGGTGATGGCCAGCTTCACGCCGCCATCGGTGATGTAGTGCTTGAGCTCTTCGGCCAGGTTCATGGGATTGACCGGCACCACCACCGCATTGGCGCGCTGGATGGCGAAGTGCCCGATCACCAGCTGGGCCATGTTCTGCATCAGCAGGATCACACGGTCGCCCTTGCGCACGCCCTGGGCATGCATGTGGGCGGCCAGGCGCTCGGCGGTATCGGCCATCTCGCGGTAGCTGATGCGGCGCCCGAAGAACACCAGGCCTGCCTTGTCCGGATAGCGGCGCGCGCTGATTTCCAGGTTGTCCCACAGGGAGGTGGCAGGCACAGTCAGCGCGTGGGGAAGGCGGCGAGGCCAGAAGGCGTGATGGGGACGCATGACGGAGAGATTCTTCTACGGGTTGGACACCCCATGAGACTAGGCCGCGCCAGCCCCCTCGACATTAGGACGGCACCCTAGCCCGCGTCGCTTGTGCGACCCGATCTGACCTGCACGTCAACCAAACACACCACCACCCCCTGGCGCCCGCCTGACCAGCCACTACCGCTACGCCCCACTGCCGGGCAGGCTGCTTTCCTGCCCGGCGTGTCAGCCGCGCCTGACAAAAAATGTCTTTCCAGGAAAAGAAACTTACAAAAAAACACAGGCATTGCAGCCCCCCGCTGCCGCCTGCCTACCGCCTTCCCGCCCTCGAACCAGGATCCCCCATGAGCCCCGCAGCCTTCGCCGACACCCGCCGCCCCAAGTCGACACGTGCCACCGAGCCGCTGCACCGCGAAGCCACCATTGGCCTGCTCTACCTTACCCACTGGCCCGAGCAACTGACACAGCTGACCGAACGCGACCGGCTGGTCCACCGCATCTGCACCCTGCTGTCCAGCAAGCCCCGTGCGTCCCACCTGATCCCCCCCCTGGTGCAAGCTCCGAAAGACGATGTGCAGGCCGCCCTGCGCGCCCTGCTGCAAACCGGCTGCATCCACATCGGCCGCAGCGCCACCGGGTCCTGCAGCGCCAGCCGCCCGCAGGCCGTCCGCGAACCCGCCCCCGCCGCCTCCCCGGATACCGCAGCGGCCAGCGCCCATCCGTCGGCCACTGCCGCACCCACACCATCCGTGTCGGCCGCATCGACGGCATCGACCGCCATGCCCGTCTCGCCCGCCACCCGGCTGGTCAGGCTCTGGTCCCGACTGTCGGCCTGAGCGCCTGACCCGCCCACCTGCCGGCTGCGGCGCAGCCGCTTACAGCCGGTAGCTGTTGCCCAGGGCCGGAATCGTCACCTGGCCCCAGCCCGGCAGCGCCTGCAGCCGCTCGGACAGCGCGGTAGCCGATTTCGCCTCCCCATGCACCACAAACGTCTGCTTCGGCGCCTGGGTGAACGCCCCGGCCCAGTCCAGCAATGCCTTCTGGTCGGCATGGGCGGAGAACCCGCCCAGGGTGTGCACCGAGGCCCGCACCGCAATATCGTCGCCCATCAGACGCACCCGTTTTTCCCCATCCACCAGGCGGCGGCCCAGCGACCCGGCAGCCTGGAAGCCGCAGATCAGCACCGCGCATTCCGCCCGCCCCAGGTTGTTGTGCAGGTGGTGCAGCACCCGCCCGGCATCGCACATGCCGCTGGCCGACAGAATCACCGCACCGCTCTTGATGCGGTTGAGTTTGATGGAATCCTCCACATCGCTGATGAAGTGCAGCTGCCGCCACTGCGCCAGCCGCTGCGGGCTGCCCAGCAGCTGCCGGGTCTCGGCGTCAAAAGCGGCAAAGTGCTTGAGCGTGATGGCCGTGGCCGTCACCGCCATGGGCGAATCGACAAAAATCTCCATCGGCGCCAGCCGCTGCTGCGTCGCCAGCTGGGCAAAGTGGTAGAGCAGCTCTTGCGTGCGCCCCACGGCAAAGGCCGGAATCACCACATTGCCGCGCGGCACGGTGCGGTTGACCACCTCCACCAGTTCCTCCAGCGTGGAGCTGCTGTCCTTGTGCAGGCGGTCGCCGTAGGTGGATTCGATCAGCAGCACATCGGCATCGGCAATCGGCGTGGGGTCGCGCAGGATGGGCCGCCCGGGCTGGCCCAGGTCGCCGCTGGCCACCAGCTTGCGCGTGCCGCCCAGTGCGTCGCTGAGCCAGATCTCCAGGATGGCCGAGCCCAGGATGTGCCCCGCATCGCGCATGCGCACCTTCACCGCGGGGTGGGGAGAAAAGGTCTGGTTGTAGGGCTTGGCCTGCACCAGCGACACCGCCAGCTCGGCATCCTGCACGGTGTAGAGCGGCGGCTCCGGCGCCGGCTCCCGGCCGTGGCGCGGCTCCCGGGCAGCGTGCTTGCCGACCGATTTCTGGGCACGGCGCTGCTGCCGCTCGACCTCCATCATCTGGATGTGCGCACTGTCCTTGAGCAGCACATCCAGCAGATCGGCGGTGGCCGCCGTGGCATAGATGGGCCCGCGAAAGCCCCGTGCCGCCAGCTTGGGCAGCAGCCCGCTGTGGTCGATGTGGGCATGGGTCAGCAGCACAAAGTCGATGCGGCGCGGGTCAAAGCCGAAGGCCTGCTGGTTGTGCTCCTGGGCGCCGTGGCCGCCCTGGGCCATGCCGCAGTCGATCAGAAAGCGGCAATCCCCCAACTCCACCAGAAAGCAGGAACCGGTAACCGTCTGCGCGGCCCCGTAAAACGTGATCTGCATCGCAACACCCCTCCCTGTGCACGCGCCCGTGCGGGCGCCCTGGACCTGGGGGCACTGCCCAGGCCATACTTGGACAAACTGTAACAGCCACGCGGACGAACGGTTGCACACCCGCCACAGCCGCGCCACCGGCGCGCTTGGACTTTGCGCTTCAGCGCCGGCGCAAGCGCCCGGCCTGCACCGCACGGGCCACCCCTGCCCAAGCCGGGTCCGGCCGTCCCGCCACCAGGGCCTGCACATGGTCCTGCCACATCTGCGTCTGCTGCTCCACCTGGGCCTGCCAGAACTGCCGCAGCCGCGCCCTGGCGGAATGGCCGGCGCGGTAGGCATAAGGGTCCCGCCCGCCCAGCCACCCGGGCAGCAGCTGGCGCGCGTGCAAGGCTACGGCCTGCCGCGTCACCGGCAGACCCTGGCTGCGCTGCAGCTGGTGCAGCAGCTCATGGGCGAACAGGCCCGCCACCGCAGCATGGTCCAGGCGCAGCGGCGCCTGCAGGCTTGCGCCGCCATAGCAGGCGCGCGGAAACGACAGCCAGCCACCGTTCAGGCACAGCGCCCGCCGCGTATCCCCCACCCGGCGCAGGCCCAGGCGCACCTGCTGCGCCAGCCAGGCCCCCTGTTGCGCACCGAAGTGCTGCAGCACAAAGCCCTGTTCAGCGGGCAGCAGGCGGCGCCAGAGCATGGAGCTTCTCATGGAGCTTTCATGGGGCTTCTGCGTGGTCGTGCTGCGCTCGGCGCATCAGTGCTGCAGCTGCTGCCAGACCTTGTCCAGCCGCTTGGTGCTGACCGGGTACGGCGTGCGCAGCTCCTGCGCGAAAAAGCTCACGCGCAGTTCTTCCAGCATCCAGCGGTACTCCTGCATGCGGGCGTCGACCTGGCCCTTGCGCTCGGCCACCAGGCGCCAGTAGCGCTGCTCCATGGGCTGCAGCTCCTTGAGCTTGGCGCTATCCCGGGCCGGGTCGGCGCGGTACTTGTCCAGCCGCGTGGTGATGGCCTTCAGGTAGCGCGCGTAGTGGCCCAGCTGGCTCCACGGCGCCACGGCGATGAAGTTCTTGGGCACCAGCTTGTGCAGCTGCTCGCCCGCATCCTTGGTGGCTTCGGGCGCGTTCTTGGTGTCCTTGATCTTGCGCGCGGCGGCCGCGTATTCGGTCAGTATGGTGGCGCTCATGCGCGCCACCTCGTTGGCGATCAGGGTCAGGCGCCCCCGGCCGTCCTGCACGCGCTGCTTGAAGTCGGCCTCGTTGGCCGGCAGCGGGTCCTGCAGGAACGCCCGGTCAATGGCCACGTCGATGATCTGGCCGCGCAGCTCTTCCTGGGTGCCCAGCGGCATATAGGCCACTGCCATCTTCTGCAGATCGGGAATGTTCTTTTCCAGGTACTTCAGCGCATCGCGGATCTGCAGCGCAAACAGGCGGCGCAGGCCCACGCGGTGCTTGGCAGCCGCCACCTCGGGCTCGTCGAACACCTCGATGCCGACGGCATCGCCATGGTCGATCAGCGCCGGGAAGCCTATCAGCGTGGTGCCGCCCTTCTTGATTTCCATCAGCTCGGGCAGCTCGCCGAAGCCCCATTCCTTGTAGCGGGTGTCATGGGCCTGCGCGGGCACGGTCTTCTCGGGCTTGCCGGCAGCGCCGCCCGCCTTGGCCGCAGCAGGTGCAGCGGGCCCACCGGCCTGGGTCGGGTGCGGCGCCTTCTGCGCGGACTCCGGCTGGCCCTGCACCACGGCAGCCACCTTCAAGGAGGCCAGCGCCTGGAACGCCCCGCGCGCCTTCACGCCCCACTCGGCCTTGAGCGCGCCCAGGTTGCGCCCCTGGCCCAGCTGGCGGCCATGTTCGTCCGTGATGCGGAAGTTCATGAACAGATGCGGGCTCAGCATGTCCAGCTTGAAGTCGGCGCGCTTCACATCCAGCGAAGTCTCGTCGCGCACCTGCTTGAGCAGCACATCGATCAGCCCGCCCTGCGCCCAGCGCTCCACGCTGCTGAACAGCGCGGCCAGCCGCGCCGCGTTTTCGGGCAGCGGCACAAAGCGGCTGCGCGGGCGCTGCGGCAGGCTCTTGAGCAGGGCCTGGATCTTGTCTTTCAGCATGCCGGGCACCAGCCATTCGGCCCGCTCTTCCGACACCTGGTTCAGCACGAACAGCGGCACCGTCACCGTCACGCCGTCGCGTGCATCGCCCGGGCTGTGCAGATAGGCCGCCGCGCAGTCCACCCCGCCCAGCTTGACCAGCTTGGGGAAGTTGTCGGTGGTGATGCCGGCCGCCTCGTGGCGCATCAGCTCGTCCTTGGACAGGCGCAGCAGCTCGGGGTTGCCCTTGCTCTGCAGGCGGAACCAGTGGTCGAACGTGGCGCCGCTGTACACATCGCGCGGCAGCTGCTGGTCGTAGAAGGCAAAGATCAGCTCGTCGTCCACCAGCACGTCCTGGCGGCGGCTCTTGTGCTCCAGCTCCTCCACCTTGCGCATCAGCTTGAGGTTGGCGGGCAGGAAATGCCATTTGGTTTCCCACTCCCCGGCCACCAGCGCCTGGCGGATGAACAGATTGCGTGCCTCGTGCGGGTCGATGCGGCCGTAGCTCACGCGCCGGCCGTTGTAGACCACCAGGCCGTAGAGCGTGGCGCGCTCCAGTGCCACCACATCCGCCTGCTTCTTGCTCCAGTGCGGGTCCAGCAGCTGCTTGCGCAGCAGGTGCCCGCCCACTTCCTCCAGCCACTGCGGCTCAATCGCGGCAATGCCCCGGCCGTACAGCCGCGAGGTCTCCACCTGCTCGGCCGCCACGATCCAGCGGCCCGGCTTCTTGGACAGGTGGGCGCCGGGGTGGGGGTGGAACTTGATGCCGTGCGCACCCAGGTAGCTTTCGTTTTCCTCACCCTTGTAGCCGATGTTACCCAGCAGGCCGGACAGCATCGACAGATGCACGGCCTCATAGCCGGCAGCCTCGTTGTTGAGCAGCCATTTCTGCTCCTTGACCACGGTGAGCAGCTGCGAATGGATGTCGCGCCACTCGCGCACGCGGCGAATGTTGACGAAGTTCTGGCGCAGCAACTGCTCCCACTGGCGGTTGCTGATCTTGTGCGTGGCCTCCTGCGCCGGCTCGGCAGGGTTGAACAGCGCCAGCCGCTCCTCCACCGTGCCTTCCACCTGGGCGCCGCTGCCGCGCTGGCTCACCGGCAAAAAGGCCTGGCTGCGGGCGCTGGGCTTGGCGGCGCTCTGGTGCTGCGCCGCCATCTCGGCGCGGCTCTTGGCCACCACCTTGCCGCCACGCGCGTCCTGCAGCCATTTCCACAGCCGCAGGTAGCCGGTGAATTCGCTTTTTTCGTCGTCGAACTTGGCATGCGCCTGGTCGGCCTGCTGCTGGGCCTCCATGGGCCGGTCGCGCACATCCTGCACCGACAGCGCCGAGGCAATCACCAGCACCTCCGACAGCGCACCGCGCGCACGCGCCTCCAGAATCATGCGGCCCACGCGCGGGTCCAGCGGCAGGCGCGACAGCTCCTTGCCCATGGCCAGCAGATTGCCGCGCTCGTCCACCGCGCCCAGTTCAGCCAGCAGCTGGTAGCCATCGGCAATGGCGCGGCCCGAAGGCGCTTCCAGGAACGGGAAATGCACCACATCGCCCAGGCCCAGCGCCTTCATGCGCAGAATCACCCCGGCCAGCGAGCTGCGCAGGATTTCCGGGTCGGTGAATTTGTCGCGGCCGTTGAAGTCCACCTCGTCATACAGGCGGATGCAGATGCCGTTGGCCACCCGGCCGCAGCGGCCGGCACGCTGGTTGGCAGCGGCCTGCGAAATCGGCTCCACCAGCAGCTGCTCCACCTTGCTGCGGAAGGAATAGCGCTTCACGCGCGCCGTGCCCGCGTCGATGACATAGCGTATGCCCGGCACCGTCAGCGAGGTTTCCGCCACGTTCGTGGCCAGCACGATGCGCCGGCCCGTGTGGCCGTCGAAGATCCGGTCCTGCTCGGCCTGCGACAGGCGCGAGAACAGCGGCAGCACTTCGGCGCTGCGCAAGGTGGGCGAATGCTGCAGGTGCTTGCGCACATGGTCCGCCGCTTCGCGGATCTCGCGCTCGCCGGGCAGGAAGATCAGGATGTCGCCCCCCTTGCCGCCGGCCCACAGTTCGTCGACCCCCTCGGCAATGGCGTCGTTCAGGTCCTTGTCCTTCTCACCCTCGAACGGGCGGTAGCGCATCTCCACCGGGTAGGTGCGGCCCGAGACCATGATCACCGGCGCAGGCCCGTCCTTGCCTTCAAAGTGCTTGGCAAAGCGGTCGGCATCGATGGTGGCCGAGGTCACCACCACCTTCAGGTCGGGGCGCTGGGGCAGGATCTGCCGCAGATAGCCCAGCAAAAAGTCGATGTTCAGGCTGCGCTCGTGCGCCTCGTCGATGATCAGCGTGTCATAGGCCTTGAGCAGCGGATCGGTCTGGGTTTCGGCCAGCAGGATGCCGTCCGTCATCAGCTTGACCGAGGCGTTCTTCTGCAGCGTGTCCTGGAAACGCACCTTGTAGCCCACCACCTCGCCCAGCGGCGTGTTCAGCTCCTCGGCAATGCGCTTGGCGACCGAGCTGGCCGCAATCCGGCGCGGCTGGGTGTGGCCGATCAGGTGGCCGCGTACCACGCCCTTGTCGTCCGGCACCGCATTGATCTTGCCGCGGCCCAGCGCCAGCGCGATCTTGGGCAGCTGCGTGGTCTTGCCCGAGCCCGTCTCGCCACAGACGATGATGACCTGGTGGCGGTCCATGGCCTCCATGATCTCGTCACGGCGGCTGGATACGGGGAGTTGCTCGGGGAAGGTGATCTTCAAAGACATAGGGGCGTGATTATCCCCGCGCGCGCCGCCCGCCGGCGCTGCCGCTGCAGATGGACCCACAGCAGACTCTGCACCCGCCCCGCAGCCAAGGCCCTGCGCGCCGGAACTAAATGGGTCACGGGGCTCTCACACACAGTCGCTACCATGCGCGCAGCCGCCGCACACCCTCGCGGCCTGGCGCTTTCCGTCCCGCTGCAGCACCCTGCGGCGGGCTGCCATGACTGCCCCGCTGCCCTGGCGGCGGGCAACAGCCCTTCCCGCATTCCATGATTTTCTACTCCCTGATTCTGGTGCCCATCATCGCGCTGTGGCTGTGGTGGCCGCTGCACCGGCCGGCCCGCCGCGCCTTCTGGTGGGCGCTGACGGCCACCATGGTGCTGGGCGCCCTGCCCGCGCTGCTGATCCTGGCCATGCGCCAGACCACGCTCAGCTACCAGGTGATTGCCCATCTGCAGGTGGGCAGCGGCCTGGTGCTGTCCGCCATCGTGCTGTCCATCCTGCTGGCCTTGCTGCGCGATCTGGCCTGGCTGCTTTCGTGGAAGGCCGGCTGGCGCCGCCTGGCCCAGGGCCTGCGCCAGCCGCTGTGGACCGTGGCCGGCGCGGCCCTGGCCCTGCTGGTGTCTGCCTACGGGGTGCTGCAGGCGCTGAAGGTGCCCGAGGTGCGCACCCAGGAGATCACGCTGCCGCGCCTGCCCGCCGAGCTGGACGGCCTGCGCGTGGCCGTGATTGCCGACATCCACGCCAGCCCGGTCAACAACGCCCGCTATGTGCAGGCCCTGGTGGACCGCACCCAGGCGGCCCGGCCCGACCTGATCGTGCTGCCCGGCGACATGGTGGACGGCGACGTCGCCACCCAGGCCGCCAACATCGCCCCGCTGGCCCAGCTGCAGGCCCCGTACGGCGTGTGGTTTGCCCCCGGCAACCACGAGTACTACAGCGGCTACAACGCCTGGGCCAAGGAATTCCGCCGCCTGGGCCTGCACTATCTGGAAAACCAGACCGAGCGCCTGCAGATCCGCGGCCGCACGCTGGCGGTGTCCGGCCTGGGTGACCCGGCCTATGGCCGCCTGTCCAACCAGAACGACGACCCCGCCGTGGCCGAAGGCCTGCCCCCCGACATCGCCGCAGTGCAGCAGCAAGCCCAGGGCGCGGACGTGCACCTGCTGCTGGCCCACCAGCCCAAGCCCGCCCGCGACTATGCCCAGCATGGCGTGGACCTGCAGATTGCCGGCCACACCCATGGCGGCCACATCCGGGGGCTGGACCAGCTGCTGATCGCGCCGGCCAACAACGGCTTTGTGCGCGGTCTGTACCAGGTCGGTCCGATGCAACTGTTTGTCAGCAGCGGCGCCGGGCTGTGGGCCGGTTTTGCCGTGCGCCTGGGCGTGCCCTCCAGCATCGACCTGCTGGTGCTGCGCAGCCCCTCCGCAACCGCCAAGCCCTGAGCCCCGGGCGGAGGGCTGCTACCAGGGCGACGGCCCACCACGCCCGGGCCGGTGCAGCACGCCCCTCACCGGGCGGGTGCAGTAACCACGGTGCCCCCCGCACCGCCGCGCCGTGGATGGCCAGCGCAGGCTGCACGCGCTGCAGGCATTCCAACGCCGCACGCGCGAACACTCCACGGAAACCCTGTGTTTGTCGCATTTGGTTGCAGTTGGGCAAGCGATGGCGCCATTTTCTGACACGAATGGCCGCCTCCACGCTGAAAAGCCAAGGGTAAGATTTCGTGCAATGGCCCCATCGCTCGCTGATCCTATGAATTGCCCTGTCTGCGGCACCTCCATGCCTGCCCAAGCCAAGTTCTGCAGCCAATGCGGCTCGCCGCGTGCAGCGCCGCTGGGTTCGGTGCCGCTGCGCCCGCCCCGCTCGCCGCATGCGCCCAATGCCGCCACCCGCTGGCTGCTGGTCGGCGCCGCCCTGGTGGTGGCCGCTGCGGGCTGGCTGGCATTCAGGCCCGGCATGCTGCCCACAGGCGGCAACGCCGACAGCCCGGCGGCCGACGCGCCCACGGATGCCAGCAAGGCCGCCACCCTGGTCGGCCCGCAGGGCGCTGCTGGCGCTGCGGGCACGGCCGGGACGGTGACCACCCCCGACCAGCCGGTGGCCGCCAGCTCCACGGCACCTCCAGGCACGCCACCGGGTACCGCGCCGGCATCCTCCGGCGCTGCAATGCCTGCCATGCCCGCCAGCGTTGCCCCCGCCACCCCGGCACCGGCCATGGCCGCCAACCCGCCGCCCGCCGCACGCCCGGCTGCCACGGCCCCCGTGGTCGCCGCCACACCGGCACCCGCTGCTGCGGTCAAGGCCGTGCCGGCCCCCGCCGTGTCGGGCCCGGTGGCACTGCCACCGTCCCCTTCACCATCTCCTTCACCCGCTGCGCCACGCCCGGCGCCCAAAGATACCCCCACACTGAATGACCTGCTGGACTGAGCTGGCGCTTTCCCGTCACACAGCCGATCTTGGACACAGGAGCCCTGCCATGCCGTATCTGAAACTGAGCCTTGTCACCGCCGCAGCCCTGGTGCTGGCGGGCTGCGCGGCGGTGGAATCCTCCACCACGTCCCTGGGCTGCATGCTCGGCCGCCTCACCCAGAACCCGCCAGCCGGTTGCGGCGCACCTGCCACCGCCACCGCCACGGCGCCGGGCACAGGCGCTTCCGGCGCGGCGGCGGCGCAGGCCGGCGAGCGCTTCACCAAGCTGCAGTCCGTGCTGGACCAGGAAATCGAGCTGGCCCGTTCGGTCCAGACGGATGTGGTGTCGTCCATGCAGCACCTGCCCATCAAGCTGCGCTCCAGCGCCGGGCCGGTCAAGCTGCTGGACACGCCCATCACCGACAGCCAGTCGGGCCAGACGCGCAGCATGCGCACGCTGGAGTCCATGACGGTGCAGATGCCGCTGGCCGCCAAGGGCCGCCCGGAATACACCCAGTCCATGGCCGCGCTGAAGAACCTGGCCAACCGCCTGGCCGACAACCGAGGCCAAGCCTCCATCGTCGTGCACCAGGCCGCGGCCGATGTGCAGGCCCAGCGCGTGAACACCGCCACCGGCGTCAGCAAGACCGCCAAGGGCAGTCCGGTGAAGGTGGAAAAGATCGAAGATGCCGCACTGGCCGCCGGCACCGAGCGCTACACCATCCAGGCCGGGCCGATTCGCGGCGGGCTGTGAGCCGCACTGGCGCCACTACCGCCCGACCAGCCTGTACCGCCCGCACTGGCCGCGCAGCGCACGCAGCCCAGGCCTAGCGCAGCGTCTGGCTGCTCTCCACCCCCAGGCTGATCTGTGGCGGCCGGGCCGCCCGCTCCACGTCCTGGGTGCGCGGGCCTTCGTTGATCAGCACGAACAGGTAGAACAGGCCCATGCTGCCCAGGCCGCCGAACACCAGGCCAATGCTGTCCATCCACCGCCCCTCGGGCATGTGGAACACGAACAGGAACGACAGCGAAAACGCCGCCAGCACGGCGACAAACAGATAAATGATGGCTCCGTCCATGGGCCTGGCCTCCCGACATGGGCCCTGGCACCTCGGTGTGCGGCCCTGCTTGCTGCCGCCCGCCGCAGGCGGAGGCAGGGTTGAAGATGAGATCTCCCACAATCACTACCGGCGCCATCCTAGGAAGTCCGCTGCGCGCCACTCTGATCTGGCGCAAACCCGGTACACGCTCTGGACACACCCTGATACAAACCCTAGGATGGAGGCCCACGAAGGGCGACAGACGGTATTTCGCACCGCCCTCCTGCCGGGTCAGCCGCCTGCGCTGCCCGCGCCGGACCGTGGCCCATGATGAAAGCCGCCGCACGCCATGCCCATTGCCTTGGGCAGTGCCGTGCCCCGCAGCCGCCGTCGCAGCCCCCCACGGTCGGGGCCGTGCTGCGCTCCGGTCTGCTCCCTTCGCTGTTTTTGCCATGTCTGCCCTGCCGCCCGCTGTCTCCCCTCCTGCTACACCCACACCACCTGCGGCACCTGCCGCGCCCTCCCGCAACCTGGGCCTGCTGGTGGCCGCCCAGTCCCTGGGAGGCGCCTCGCCGCCCATCATCATTTCGCTGGGAGGGCTGGCGGGCCAGCAGCTGTCCAGCGACCCGGCCGCCGCCACGCTGCCGGTCAGCCTCTACCAACTGGGCCTGGCCCTGTCCACCTTGCCGGCCGCATGGCTGATGCACCGCTGTGGGCGGCGCACGGCCTATCTGCTGGGGGCGGTGATGGGCGTGCTGTCCGGCCTGGTGGCGGCCCAGGGCATCGTCCATTCCAACTTCCTGATGTTCTGCCTGGGCACCGCACTGGCCGGCTTTTACGGCGCCTGCGTGCAGAGCTACCGCTTTGCCGCCACCGACTCGGTGAGCGAACCCAGCCGCCAGGCGCAGGCGATTTCGCGGGTGATGGTGGGCGGGCTGATCGCCGCCATCATCGGCCCGCAGGTGGTGATCTGGACGCGCGACGCCCTGCCGATGACCCCGTTTGCCGGCAGCTTCTACAGCCAGGCCCTGCTGGCACTGATGGCACTGCCGCTGCTGCTGGGCCTGCGCCTTCCGCCCCCGCCGCCCAAGGCCGTGGCCACCGGCGCCCGGCCGCTGGCCCAGATCGCCCGCACGCCGCAGTTTGTGGTGGCCGCTGCGGCCGGCGTGGTGAGCTATGGCCTGATGGCCTTTCTGATGACGGCCGCCCCCATGGCCATGGTCGGCTGCGGCCACAGCGTGGGCGAGGCGGCGCTGGGCATCCAGTGGCATGTGCTGGCCATGTTCGCCCCCAGCTTCGTTACCGGCAAGCTGATTGCCCGCTACGGCAAGCGCCGCATCACGGCCCTGGGTCTGGTGCTGATCGGGGCTTCGGGCCTGATGGCCCTGGCAGGGCTGGAGCTGACCCATTTCTGGGGCTCGCTGGTGCTGCTGGGCCTGGGCTGGAACCTGGGCTTCATCGGCGCCACCGCCTTGCTGACCGAGTGCTACCGCCCCAGCGAACGCGCCAAGGTCCAGGCGCTGAACGACTTTCTGGTGTTCGGCACCGTGGCCGTGGCCTCGTTCGGCTCCGGCCAGCTGCTGCACAGCGCGGGCTGGGGCGCCATCAACGCCGGCATGCTGCCGCTGATCGCACTGGTGCTGGTGCTGCTGGTCGCGTCGGGGCGTGCCGCCCGCAGCGGCGGGTCCGCGTCGGCCTGAACCGCCTTTCGGACACCACCCCTCGGACATCGCCCTCGGATATCGCCGCTTCAGCGCAGCAGAATGCGCATGATGTCGGTGCGGGTGATCAGCCCCGCCAGCTGGCCCTGACGCAGCACGGCCACAAACGGCACGGTGTGCACGGCCAGGGTCTCCAGCAGCTCGGCCACCGGCGTGTCGTCCTGCACCGTCAGCGGCGCGGCCTGCATCAGATCGGCCGCGCAGGCGGGTGCCGCAGCCGGGGGCTTCTTGCCCCACAGCCGCCAGGTGCGGCGCTGGCGCCGGGCCTCGGCATCGGGCTGGCGCTGCTGCCACAGCCAGTCGAACAAGGCCCCGCGCGCCACCACACCCAGCAGGCGGCCTTGGGCGTCCACCACCGGCAGGCTCTTGATGGGGTGCTGCTGAAACTGCGCCGCCAGCTGCCCCAGGCCGTCCTGCGGGCCGCAGGTCCACAGCCTGGCGCTCATCACCTGGCCGCAGCGCACGCTGCCAAAGCGCCGGGCAATGGCCTGCTCTTCGGCCGCGCGCACCAGCTGGCCGAGTTCCTGGGCGGTCAGGTTGTAGTCCTGGTCAAAGCGCGCCAGCAGCGCCTGCAGATCGGCCTGGGACAGGTCGTCCGACGGCAGGTGCTGGGCCTTGGCCGCTGCGGCGGGCGCTGCCGGCTGCAGCGGATAGTGCTTGCCCCAGGCGCGGTGGTAGGCCACGCCCAGCAGCACCAGCACCAGGGTCAGCAAGCCGATGGGGGCCAAGGCATAGCTCCAGCCGTGGAGCACGCCGTGCTGGGCTTCCAGCGCCAGCAGCAGGGCCACGGCGCCGCCCGGCGGGTGCAGCGCACGCGTGATCTGCATCCAGGCAATGGCCCCACCCACGGCCACTGCCGGCAGCAGCCAGCCCAGGGCCTGCTGCGGCCACCAGCGCACCACCAGCAAGGCCCACAGCGCCGCCACCGTGTTGCCCACCACACAGGACCAGGGCTGGGACAGCGGGCCGGTGTGCACCGCAAACACCAGCACCGCCGTCGCACCCAGCGGCGCAAACAGTGCCCAGCTGCCCTGCCAGCCCGCCCACAGCGCCAGCTGCACCAGGGCCGCCGCCAGCACCAAGCCCAGGCCCGCTCCCAGGCCAACCCGCAGCACATCCAGCCGTGCGGCTGGGGCCACGGCAGGCTTCCATCCATTTCCCAATTGCATCGTGTTCCAGACGAAGAAACCCGCTGCAAGAGCGGGTGCATTTCACCAAGGCCCCAGCATGCCACGCAGCGGGTAGCCGCGTGGCCGGCCAGGGTCTGCGCCGGTGTTCAGGCCAAGGACTCGGCCGGGCCGAAGAACTCGCAGCGCGCCTGCGCATCCGGCACGCCGGCGCGCTGCAGCACCTGCTTGGCCAGGCGCATGAAGCCCACAGGCCCCAGGTAGTAGGCCTGCACATCGCGCACGGCGGGCAGCCAGCGGGTCAGCAGCGCGGCATCCGGCAGGCCCTCGGCCACTTCCACGTCGGCCGCCGGCGACGGGCCGGCGTCCTGCTCGTATCCAAAGCGCAGCCACAGCTGGGGGTGCTGCGCCGCCAGGGCCAGCAGCTCGCTGCGGAAGGCCTGCTGCTCTGGGCTGCGGGCGCAGTGGATGAAGGTGATGGGCCGGCCCGTAGGCAGGGCCTGCTGCAGCATGGCCATCAGCGGCGTGATACCCACGCCGGCGGCCATCAGCACCAGGGGCTTGGCGCTGTCGTCCAGGGTGAAGTGGCCGGCCGGCGGGAAGACCTCCAGCACATCACCGGTCTGCACCTGGTCGTGCAGGTGGCCGGAGACCACGCCCTGCGCCTCGCGCTTGACGCTGATGCGCAGGCTGCGCCCATCCGCCGCCTGGGACAGCGAATAGTTGCGGCGCTGCTCCTTGCCTTCCACCACCACGCGCAGACCGATGAACTGGCCCGGCTGGTAGGCCAGCACCGCAGCGCCGTCCTCGGGCTGCAGCGTGAAGCTGGTGATCTCCGGGGTCTCGGCCTGTTTAGCGGCCACCACAAAGCGGCGCACGCCCTTCCAGCCGCCCGGCGCCTGGGCATTGGCGTCGTAACTGGCCTTTTCGCCGCCGATCAGGATGTCCGCCAGCTGCCCGTAGGCGGCGGCCCAGGCGTCGATCACCTCGTCGGTGGCCACCTCCGCCCCCAGCACTTCGCGGATGGCGCGCAGCAGAAAGCCGCCCACAATGGGGTAGTGCTCGGGCTGCACTTGCAGCGACACATGCTTGTGGATGATCTGCGCCGGCAGATCGCCCAGGCCGGACAGATCGTCGATATGTTTGGCATACATCAGCACGCTGCGCGCCAGCGCACGCGGCTGGGCCCCCGTCTGCTGGTGCACGCTGTTGAACAGCGGCTGCACCTCGGCGCTTTCGGCCAGCATCAGCCGGTAGAAATGGGTGGTCAGGGCTTCGCCCCCGGTTTCCAGCAGGGGCACGGTGGATTTGACAATGGCGCGTTGGCGGTCGGTCAGCATGAAAAAATCACTCTCCAAAGGGATCCATGGGCAGCACCCTCGGCGGGCCGCCCTGTACCTGCAAGGGCAAACGGCATGCCAGCACGCAGGCCCTGCCGCATCAAGCACTTACCGCCAACCATGTCTTTTTGACGCGCGTCAATTGCAGTCAATCTGACCGCATACGATGTCGCCATGACTGCCAATGCCCTGCTGCTGAACGCCTTGCTGCCCCTGGTGGCCGAACTGTCCAGCCAGCTGCCCGAAACCGAACGCTACCGCCGCCTGCTGGCCGCCCTGCGCACCGTGCTGCCGGCCGATGCCGCCGCCCTGCTGCGCTGCGAGCGCGGCGCCGACGGCAGCGACTGGCTGCGCCCGCTGGCCATCGACGGCCTCAGCCCCGACACCCTGGGCCGGCGCTTTCGCCTGCGCGAACACCCGCGCTTTGCCGCGCTGCTGGCCGCCGGCCGGGCCCTGCGCTTTCCCAGCGACAGCCCCCTGCCCGACCCCTACGACGGCCTGGTGGCCCACCACTCCGGCGCACCGCTGCCGGTGCACGACTGCATGGGCTGCGTGCTGCAGGTGGACGGCCAGCCCTGGGGGCTGCTGACCCTGGATGCGCTGCAGCCCGGCAGCTTTGCCGGCGACGCCCCGCTGGCCGCACTCCAGGCCTTCAGCAACCTGGCCGCCGCCACCGTGGCCACGGCCGCCCGCCTGCGCCAGCTGGAGCAATCCGTGCACAACGAACGCCAGCGGGCCGAACATTTCCGCCGTCACGCCCCGCTGGCCGCCCCCCGGCTGCTGGGCCACAGCAGCGCCATGCGCGCGCTGCAGCGCGACATCGCCACCGTGGCCGCCAGCGATCTGGCGGTGCTCATCACCGGCGAAACCGGCGTGGGCAAGGAACTGGTGGCCCAGGCCCTGCACGCCCAGTCCACCCGGGCCGACCAGGCCTTTGTCAGCATCAACTGCGCCGCCCTTCCCGACCAGCTGGTGGAGAGCGAGCTGTTCGGCCATGTGCGCGGCGCCTTCACCGGCGCGGTGAGCGACCGGCAAGGCAAGTTCGAACAGGCCCACCAGGGCACCCTGTTCCTGGACGAGGTGGGCGAGCTGCCGCTGGCCACCCAGGCCAAGCTGCTGCGCGTGCTGCAAAGCGGCCAGATCCAGCGCCTGGGGCTGGACCGGGAACGCACGGTGGACGTGCGCATCATTGCCGCCACCAACCAGGACCTGGCCGCCGCCGTGCGCGACGGCCGCATGCGCGCCGACTTCTACCACCGCCTCAGCGTCTACCCGCTGCAGGTGCCGCCGCTGCGCGCCCGCGAAGGCGATGTGCTGGTGCTGGCCGGCTACTTTCTGGAGCGCACGCGCTCGCAGTTCGGGCTGGACGGGGTGCGGCTGGAAGCCGCCGCCCAGGCCGCGCTGCTGGCCCACAGCTGGCCGGGCAATGTGCGCGAGCTGGAACACTGCATACGTCGTGCCGTGCTGCACGCCCTGCGCCGCCCGCGCCCTCCCACCGCGCCGCTCGGCATCCACGCACAGGATCTGGCGCTGGTGCCCAGCTCCAAGGCGTCCACGCACCCCGGCGATCCCGCCGAGGACCCGGGCAGCCTGCCGCCTGCCGACCCGGCCGCCAGCGCCGCGGCCGATCCCACGGACACCGGTCTGCGCCAGGCCGTGGCCCGCTACGAACGGCAACTGGTGCAGCAAGCGCTGGAAGCCCATGGCTACCGCTGGGCGCCCGCCGCCCGCGCCCTGCAGCTGGACCGCGCCAATCTGCAGCGCCTGGCCAAGCGGCTGGGGCTACACGCCCCCGGCAACCCGCCCCTACAGCGCTAGCCGCCACCCCCGCGCCCCAGCCCGCGTCATAGCCCCCACGGCCACCCCGCTGCGCCATCGCCGCAACAGACTGCCGCCTTGCCGTGAAAATTTGCCGCGACCGCGGCGCAGCGCCGCTACACTCGCGGCTGGATTGGCTCGCACTCCCCGGGATGCGGGCCTTTTGACCCTCTGAGGCCGGCAGCGCGCTGCGCATTGCCGGCGGACAGCACTCTCTCTCGCTCCCTCTGTCTGCACCCACCATGTCCACGGTTTTCAATTTCACCTTCGTTCCCTGGTTCCGGTCTGTGGCCCCGTACATCCACAAATTCCGCCACCAGACTTTCGTGGTGGGCATCACGGGCGAAGCCATCGCTGCCGGCAAGCTGCAGGGCATCGTGCAGGATCTGGCGCTGATCCAGGCCATGGGCGTGAAGATCGTGCTGGTGCACGGCTTTCGCCCGCAGGTGAATGAACAGCTGCGCCTCAAGGGCCAGGAGCCGCGCTACTACAACGGCGTGCGCGTGACCGATTCCATCGCGCTGGACTGCGCGCAAGAGGCCGCCGGCCAGCTGCGCTACGAAATCGAAGCCGCCTTCAGCCAGGGCCTGCCCAACACCCCCATGGCCGGCGCCCGCGTGCGCGTGATGTCGGGCAACTTCCTGACCGCCCGCCCGGTGGGCATCGTCGACGGGGTGGACTTCATGCACTCCGGCCTGGTGCGCAAGGTCGATGTGGAAGGCATCCGCCGCGCGCTGGAATCCGAAGCCATGGTGCTGATGTCACCGTTTGGCTTCTCGCCCACCGGCGAGGCCTTCAACCTGAGCATGGAAGAAGTCGCCACCCGCGTGGCCTGCGAGATGAAGGCCGACAAGCTGATCTTCCTGAGCGAGGTGCCCGGCATCCGCATGAACCCGTCCGAGCCCGACAGCGAAGACAACCCCATCGACACCGAGCTGCCGCTGGCCGCCGCCCGCCAGCTGCTGGCCGAGCTGCCCCCCCCGCAGGTGCCCACCGACACCGGCTTTTACCTGCAGCACTGCGTGCGCGCCTGCGAACATGGCGTGGAACGCAGCCACATCCTGCCGTTTGCGGTGGACGGCGCGCTGCTGCTGGAAATCTATGTGCACGACGGCATCGGCACCATGGTGATCGACGAAAAGCTCGAAGAGCTGCGCGAAGCCACCATCGACGATGTGGGCGGCATCATCCAGCTGATCGAGCCGTTCGAGAAAGACGGCACCCTGGTCAAGCGCGACCGCACCGAGATCGAGCGCGACATCACCAGCTACACCGTGATCGAGCACGACGGCGTGATCTTCGGCTGCGCCGCCCTGCACCCCTATCTGGAAGCCAAGACCGCGGAAATGGCCGCCGTCACCGTCTCGCCCCAGAGCCAGGGCACGGGCGACGGCGAGAAGCTGCTCAAGCGCATCGAGCAGCGCGCCCGCGCCCTGGGCTGCACCAGCATGTTCGTGCTGACCACCCGCACCATGCACTGGTTCATCAAGCGCGGCTTCCAGCCGGTGGACCCGGAATGGCTGCCCGAGGCACGCAAGGCCAAGTACAACTGGAGCCGCAAGAGCCAGGTGCTGGTCAAGCAGCTCTAAACCGCCGCTCTCAACTGCCCCCGGCCACCTGCCTCGCAGGGCACCTTACCCGCCTCCAAACACCAGGGCGGCAGTGGATCCGCTCCGCTGCCGCCCTGGTTTCTTTTGGGGGGGCGGCCCCGGCACACAGCCGGCAGCCGCCGCGCCGCCCACCGTGAGGTCTCAGAAACGCCGGAACGCGTGCGGCCGGCGCCAGCTGCGGCGTCTGCGTCAGATAGGCACTGACCACCAGCGGTTGCGGACGGTGGTGGGGCCAGACCAGCACCACATCATTGGCCGTGCCGTTGTCGCCCGTTCCCGTCTTGCCGCCCACCAGCCAGCCCGGCGGCATGCCGGCGCGCAGCCGCTTGGCGCCCGTGGGGCTGGCCTTGAGCCACTGCAGCAGCTGCGCCTGGTGGCCGGCATCCAGGTGCGGTCCCTTGGCCAGCGCCACCACGGCACGCGCCATGGACAGCGGCGTGGTCGTGTCGCGCTCGTCGCCCGGGGTGGCGCTGTTGAGCGCCGGCTCCAGCCGGTCCAGGCGGGTGTGCATGGTGCCCATGTCGCGCAGCCACTGGGTCAGGCCCTGCGGGCCGCCCTGGCGGGCCAGCAGCAGGTTGGCGGCGGTGTTGTCGCTCAGCACCACGGTGGCTTCGCACAGCTCGGCCACCGTCAGCCCGGCGCCATCGGCCTGGGTCTCGGTGGTGGGCGAATACGGCACCAGCGCGCTGCGCGGGTAGGTCACGCGCTGCTGCAGGCTGTCCAGGCCCTGCTGGTCGCGCTGCAGCATCTGGGCGGCCAGCAGCAGCTTGAAGGTGCTGCACATGGGAAAGCGCTCGCTGCCCCGGTACTGCCACTGACGACCGTTGGCGGTGTCGATCACCGCCACGCCCAGGCGCCCCCCGGTGCGGGCCTCGATTTGCGCAAGCGGGTGGGAGGCATCATCCGCCTCCAGACCCGAGTTTTTCTGCATACCTGCACACCCGGCCAACCAGGTGGCGCTCAGGGCCAGACTGCTTTGCAGCCAAATTCTTCTGTGCATAGCGTGCTCCTCTTCTTGATAACACCTGCTACCTTACCGGAGTGCGCCAACGCTGACCAACGTTAAGATGGCAGAACAAACCCTAGAAAAACTTATACCTCCACCCCCATGCACCTGCCATTGAATGCCCTGCGCGCGTTCGACAGTGCGGCCCGCCACCTGAATCTGACGCGCGCCGCCCACGAGCTGCACGTCACCCAGACCGCTGTCAGCCAGCATATCCGCAAGCTCGAAGAACAGCTGGGCACGCCGCTGTTCCGGCGTCTGCCGCGCGGTCTGGCCCTGACCGACGAAGGCCAGGCCCTGTGGCCCGTGGTGGCCGACTGCTTTGGCCGGCTGGAGCGCGCCCTGGGCCAGTTGCGCAACGACCGCCCGCGCGAGGTGCTGACCCTGGGCGTGGTGGGCACGTTCGCCGTGGGCTGGCTGCTGCCCCGGCTGGCCGACTTTGAGACCCGCCACCCCCATATCGACCTGCGCATGCAGACCCACAACAACCGCGTGGACCTGAATGCCGAAGGGTTGGACGCGGCCATCCGCTTTGGCGACGGTGCCTGGCACGGCCTGCAAGCCGATCTGCTGGTGCACGCGCCACTGACCCCGCTGTGCGCCCCGGCCATTGCCGAGCACCTGCGCCAGCCGGGCGATCTGCGCGGCCAGACGCTGCTGCGCTCTTTTCGCACCGCGGAATGGGAGCAGTGGTGCCAGGCCGCCGAAGTGGCCACCCTGCGCGCCGCCGGCCCGCAGTTCGACAGCTCCATCGCCCTGGCCGAAGCCGCCGCCCAGGGCGCCGGCGTGGCCCTGCTGCCCCCGGCCATGTTCACCCACCTGCTGCGTGCCGGCCGGCTGGTGCAGCCGTTTGCGCTGACCGTGCCTGCCGGCGCCTACTGGTTCACCCAGCCGCGCACGCGCGCGGCATCGCCGGCGCTGGAGGACGTGCGCCAGTGGCTGCTGGCCCAGGCCCAGACGGCCTGAACCCCGCAGACCGGCACAACGCCTGCCCTCCAGAAGCTTCAACGCACCGGGGCACAACAGCACACAAGCACCAGCGCTCAGGTGTTCGGGCACTTGGGCAGTCGATCAGGCGCTCAGGCAGAAGCCATCCCGGCCATTTTCCTTGGCGCTGTACAGCGCCAGATCGGCCTTCCTCAGCAGCACGCTCAGCGTCAGCGTGTCGGTGGCATCCAGCGCCACCACGCCGATGCTGATCGTGGGGCGCAGCGTCTTGCCCTCGTCCACCTCGATAGTCAGAGCCCGGATGGCGGCGCACAACCGCTCGGCCGTCGCACTGGCTTCCTGGGCGTCGGCACCGGGCAGCAGCAGGGCAAACTCCTCCCCGCCCATGCGCCCCAGCAGCTCGTGCGGCCGCAGCGACTGCACCACCGTGCGGCTCACTGCCTGCAGCACCACATCCCCGGCCGCATGCCCATAGGTGTCGTTGACGCGCTTGAACCAGTCCAGGTCCAGCATCAGCAGGGCTACCGGCTGGCGGCCATGGGCCAGCCGCGCCAGGATGCGGTGGGCCTGCTCGCTGAAAGCCGCCCGGGTCAGCATGCCGGTCAGGTGGTCGTGGGTGGACGAATGCTCCAGCCGGGCCATGGCGTCGCCCCAGTGGTTGCGCGCACAGGCCACGGTCAGCAGGGTCACACTCAGCATGGACAGGCCCAGGCGCATGGACATGGCGGCTTCGGCATTCTGGGAGCTGAAATCGAAGTCATTGAGCACCAGCAGGAACACATGCCAGCTGCCGGCCAGAAAGCACAGCAGCGACACCGTGAACACCCGGTAGCTCAGCGCGCACAGCACCAGGCCGGGCAGCAGCAGCAGCGGTACCCCGGGCCCGCCGATGTACAGGCCCACGCCCATCAGCACCACCAGCACCGCCAGCGGCGCCACGGACCGCCCCCATGCCCGCTCGCCGCTGCGCCACAGGCGCCGGGCCGCGCCGAGCGGCGGCACATTCAGCAGCAGGGGAATGATCAGGCACATGTGCATCATCTCCGCACCAAACCACATCATGGCCGTGCGCTGCCAGCTGCGCTGCAGCAGGTACTGCATGGCCCCGCCCCCCAGCAGCGCACCCACGGCACTGGCGATGCACACACCCACCACCACATGGAACACCCCCACCGGCGAGCGCATCTGGACCACGCTCGCAGCAAGCTGGCGCAGGTACAGCCAGCCGCAGGCGATCCCGACCAGGTTGGCCAGCGTCAGCAGCAGCACCTTCAGAAACCAGCCTTCGCCGGCATAGCTGCCCAGCAGAAAGCCCAGCGTGGCCAGCACCCAGCCCTGCGGCTGCGCCATGACCGGGAAGCGCACAATCAGTCCCAGCATCAGCGCATTGGACAGCCAGAAAAAAGACAGCAGACTGGGCGACTTGCTGGTGGTGGCAACGGCGCACGCCACCAGCACCGTGGCCCCCAGGACGGCATGCTCCAGTCTGAAGCCGGCCGCCACCCGATTGGCACGAATCTCGAATGCAGGCATCAACACCCCCTCGCCGGCAACTGCACCGGCCGCCATTCCATGTCGTGGTGTCCCGCATCGATGCACAAGCCACACGTAGCACTGAGAACCGGCTGTCACCCACCCCGATAGAACCACAATCTGTATCTACGTGTAATCAGATAAAACCGACAAATCGCCTGTTTCTCCCCCAAATATCGCCCGCAGGTACCCTGCACCCACCTGGCGCATGGCGGCAAAGTGCAGCCAATGTCGCACAGGGCCTGCGTCGCTGTGCGCCCTGTCGATGGACGGCACGCCGATGGACCGGGGACCGATGGACCGCGTACCGGCCCGCACCGCGCGGCGCGGCGCGGCGAAGCGGCAGCTCCAGGCCTCACAGGTCCCGGCGAATCAGCGCCCCGGTGAACAGCACCGGCCCCGTAGGCCCGGTGGCGCTGGGCACACCGCCCTTGGGCTCCAGGCTGATCGCCAGGGTTGGAACCGCCTTGACATCGGTCTCCTGCACCGCCAGCTGCGCCACCCGGCCCTCGCCCACCACGCCCAGGGAGCGCGGTGCGCCCTGCGGCGGCAGGGCCCACAGCTGCAGCGACTTGCTCTCCGCTTCCCGAAAGCCGCTGACCCGCTGCAGCACCAGCTGGTTGTGCCGGGGGTCGAAGGTCACCAGCATGGAGGCATCGGCCTTGCCGTCCGCCAGCACGGCCACATACTGGATCTGGGGGGCCGCCTGCAAGGCGGCCTGCGTGGTCTGCAGCTCGGTGCGCAGCGCCGACAGCTGCTGCTGCGTGCTCTGCTGCAGCCCGTGGTGCGTCCACAGCCCCACCGACACCGCCACCACCGTGGCCAGGCTGCCCGCCAACGCCAGCCCGCGCCACCAGGACAGCGCCTGCCCCAGCTTCCCCACCTGGGGCGCGGCCGCAGCGGCACCGCGCTGCGCCCTCCATTGGGCCTGCTGTTGGTCGGCCTGCACCAGGTTGGCAATGCGGGTCCAGACCGCCGCGTCCGGCTGCACCGGCGTCTGCACCTCGGAAAACGCGGACCAGCGGCCCTGCCACAGCAGCGCGGCCGCCCGCACCTGGGCATGGTCGCGCGCCAGCTGCTCGAAGCGTCGGCGCGCCCCGCCGCGCAGCGTACCCAGCGCATAGGCCGCCGCCAGGCGGTCAAGCAGTTCAGGGTTGCGGGTCAGATGCATGGTGAACACTCCTCACACTCAGACATGGCGGGCCATGCACTTGCGCAATTGCTCCAGGCTGCGCCGCATCCAGGTCTTCACGGTGCCCAGCGGCAGCTTCAAGGTGCTGGCCAGCTCGCTGTGGCTCAGATCCCGCAGATAGGCCAGGCTCACCACCTGGCGCTGGGCCTGCTCCAGCCGCTGCAGGCACTGGTGCAGCGCGGCCGCCTGTTCGCTGGCCTCGGCCCCCTGCTGGGGCCCCGGGGCCATCTGCTCCTGGGTGAGCGCATCGATCTCGGCCAGATCGTCGATCGCCACCTGCAGATGCAGGCGCTCGGCCCGGCGCCGACGCAGAAAATCCAGGGCCCGGCTGCGCACCAGCAGGCCCATCCAGGCCAGCGGCGGACTCAGCGAGGCACGGTAGGCCCCGGCGTTGCGCCAGATGCCCAGAAAACTCTCCTGCAGCACATCCTCGGCCCACTCCCGGTTGCCGACGATGCGCAGCGCCAGCCCGTACAGCCGCGCAGCCGTCTGGTCGTACAGCAGCTTGAGCGCCGGTTCCTCCCGGCGGGCGACGCGGTCGAGTAAGTCCATCAGTTCGTGGTCCGGTGTAGATGCGCTCATGCAGCCATTGTGCGCACAAGCACTGGCGGCATGCGGCGCTGTTGGATTGCCGCCAAGGCGGATTACCGGCCTTGCCTCTCCTCCTGTACGCAGCATCGCGACCAGTGGATGCGGCCCACGGGGGAATGTGCACACAAAATATTTTTCAAAAACCTGAATCCACGGCCTCCCCGCCTGCGTATAGCCAGTGTCGGGCACTGCCACCAGCGGCCTCCAAGCACTACCAAGTGCTCCCAAGCACCGCCAATGGCCACCGCCCACCGTCCACAAGGAGTCACCGTGCCCCTCCACTGGTTTGCAGGCTGTCCTTCCCCCCTGGTCCCACGCTGCGGCGTTCCGGGCGCCAGCGGCGTGCGGCCCACCACGGCGCCCGCCATGCGGCCGGGGAATGCGGCGCCGGCACAGTGCAGCGCTCCAACCCAGACCCTGGACACCTCTTCTCGCCAACAGTCCCGGGAGCCGGCACATGCCGCCGGCCCTGCCTGCTGGGACCTCCTTCCCGCTTTGGAGCGCCGCGACCTCGCCCAGGTCGCGCGCCATCCAGCCGCCGCTGACACCCTGCCCGCCAGGCGCACGGGTTTCAACGTTGGAACGCACCGTGCCCGCGAACGCACCGCCGTTCGGGGGCTGGCGCGCAGCAGTACCGGGGCAGTCAGCCCATTTGCCCGGTGCGTTTCTTGTCCACCTTGTTCAAGGAAATTCTCATGAAACCGCTACATGCATTCCCACTGGCCGCCGTCTGTGCCTCGGTACTGGGCCTGACCGCCTGTTCGTCCATGGGTCCCCATCCCATGTATTCGCAGTCCGCATTGCCCGCCCCCGTGCAGGTTCCGGCGGGCCACAAAGTGGCCATGGAAACCGTGGGTATCGGCCAGATTACCTATGAATGCCGCGCCAAGAAGGACATGGCCTCCGAGCACGAATGGGTGTTTGTCGGCCCCGATGCCAAGCTGCAGACCCGCAGCGGATCGGTCATCGGCAAATACTGGGGCCCGCCCGCCACCTGGGAGAACAACGACGGCTCCAAGGTCACCGCGACCCAGGTGGCCGTGGCCCCTGCCGGCATGGGCAACATCCCGCTGCAGCTGGTCAAGGCCAACCCGGCCATGGGCATGGGCGCCATGCAGGGCGTGACCTACATCCAGCGCGTGGCCACCAAGGGCGGGGTCGCACCCGCCATGGCCTGCAGCGCAGCCAACCTGGGCAGCAAGCAGGTGGTGCCCTACCAGGCCGACTATATTTTCTGGAAAGCCGCCTGACCGGGCTGCCCCGGGCGTACCTCCCCACCGCCAGCTAGGGGGTGCCCGGGGCCATCCCTGTCCATGGCGCCCAACCACTTTGGATGGGCTTGCGGAGGGCTGGCGGCAGGCTGGCAAGGTGCGGCCGCCCGCGCCAGACCTCCCGCCAAAACGCAGCGCCCCACAGGAGCGGCGCCAACCGGCTATCATCCCCGGCTTCCTGACTCGGGCCCTGTGCCCTCCCTGGCTCCTCCATGTCCACCACCTTGCCCGTTCTGTATTCCTTCCGCCGCTGCCCCTACGCCATCCGCGCCCGTCTGGCGCTGGCACATGCCGGGCTGGCCTGCGAACTGCGGGAAGTGAATCTGCGTGCCAAGCCCCAGGCGCTGCTGGATGCCTCGCCCAAGGGCACGGTGCCGGTGCTGGTGCTGGCCGACGGCACGGTGATCGACCAGAGCCTGGAAGTCATGCTGCACGCGCTGCGCAGCAACGACCCCGATGCCTGGCTGGCCCCCACCGCCGGCAGCCTGGACGACATGCTGGAGCTGATCGGCCGCAACGACGGCTTCTTCAAGCAGGCCCTGGACCGCTGCAAATACCCGGAGCGCTACAGCGCCGAGGAAGTGAACCAGGCCCAGGCCGACGCCATCACCTGGCTGGCCGCACTGGACGACCAGCTGGCCGACACCGGCTACCTGTTCGGCCTGAACCCCAGCCTGGCCGATATGGCGCTGCGCCCCTTTGTGCGCCAGTTCGCCCGCATCGACGAGGCCCAGTGGGCCGAACAGCCCTGGCCCCACCTGCAGGACTGGCTGCAGCGCTGGATCGATTCGGCCCTGTTTGCCGAAGTGATGGAAACCTACCCCGGCTGGGTGGCCGGCACCACCGGCCCGCTGTTCAGCGCGGCCAGCGTGGAATCGGACTGAGCGCCCCGGGCCAGGCTGCGACTGCCTGCCCCCTCCGCGCCGGCGCAGGCCCTGCGCCCCTGCGCTCACTTCTTGGATGTGAACCAGCTGCCCGGCTGGCGGGTCGGCGCGGCATTGCGGCTGCGGCCGCCATTGCCATTGCCCTTCTCATTGCGCTTTCCATCCCCCGCCCGCGCACTGCCTGAATCGTTGCGACCGGCACTGCCTGCACTACGGCGGTCGCCACTGCGCGGCACGTCACGCGGGCGCTCGCCCGGGCTGCGGTAGCGCACGGCCACACCGCCGGCCGTCGTGCGGTCCGCCGGCGTGCCCGCCGCGTCCGTTCCCCAGTGGATATCTGCGCGCGCTATGGCCCTCCACTGCCCCGGCGCCAGATCCCCCAGCTCCAGGTTGGCAATGCTGCGGCGCTGCAGGCGCAGCGTGGGGTGGCCGATGGCGGCTGTCATCTTGCGCACCTGGCGGTTCTTGCCTTCCACCACGGTGATGGCCAGCCACCAGTCCTGCACGCTCTTGCGCACCCGCACCGGCGGGTCGCGCGGCGCCACCGCGGGTTGGGGGTCCAGCAGCTGCACCTCGCAGGGCAAGGTGGTGTAGTCCTCGATGCGCAGACCGGCCCGCATCTTTTCCAGCGCCGCCGCGTCGGGCAGGCGCTCCACCAGCACCCAGTAGGTCTTGGGCTTCTGGTAGCGCGGGTGCAGCAGCTGCTCGATCAGCGGCCCGTCATCGGTCAGCAGCAGCAGGCCCTCGGAATCCTTGTCCAGCCGCCCCGCCGGGTAGACGCCAGGCGGCAGGTCGAACTCGGCCAGCGAACGGGCACCGTCCTCCGGCGTGAACTGGGACAGCACGCCATAGGGCTTGTGAAAAAGGATGTACTGGGGCATGGGGTGGAGATTGTCGCGCCAAGTGGGCCCGCTGCACGCGGCCACAAAAAAGCCCCGGCATGCCGGGGCTGTGCAGCGCGTGTCGCGTGCGGTCCGTGCTCAGCGGCGGCGCACCAGCAAGGTGGCAATCACCCCGAAGAACAGCACAAAGCAGACAAACGACCAGTTGGCAATCGAGCCGCCCAGGAAGGTCCAGTCGATCGCCGTGCAGTCGCCCGAACCCCGGAAGATCATGGGGATGGCGCGGCTGAGGGAATAGTTTTCGATCATGCCGTAGAAATCGCGGCCGCAACTGGCGAATTCGGGCGGGTACCACTGCAGCCAGCTCTGGCGCGCGGCCACGAAGGCGCCGAAGCCGCTGGCCAGCAGCGCCAGCACGCCCCAGCCCATCCACCAGCCCTTGTTCGGGCGCAGGCTGGCCAGGCCGGTCAGCACCGCCACCAGCACCAGCGCATAGCGCTGCACGATGCACATGGGGCACGGCTCCAGCCCCTGCACATGCTGCAGGTACATGCCAAACGCCAGCAGGGCCACACAGGCCAGGCTGATCAGGGCCAGCACGCGGCGCGGGGCCTGGCTGAGGGTATTTACAAACTGCATGTCCATCCTTGTCTGGCCAACTCAAGGCCCGGGGCCGGGCAGGCGCCCTGCCCCATGCAGGATGCCTACCCTCAGATACCGGCAGCGGCGTCCACGAACACCTTGGCGCGGCGTGGGGTGACCACCAGGGTCTCCCCTTCGCGCAGCGCCATCTCATGGAACTGCTGTGCGGGAATCTGAGCTTCGATCAGCTGATCTTCGCCACCATTGTCCGCTGCTTGGGTGCCATCGGCGGGAATAAGTTCCAGGCGTGCGATAGGACCCACCACAATCGCGCGCGCCAGCTGCACCACGATGCCGGTGGGGCGGCCCTGCAGGTCCACATTCTGCCCGGACGAATAACGCTCCACATCCAGGTCGTGTGGGCGCACATAGGCAAAGGCGTTGGAGTTGGACGCGCCATTGGCCTCGGCACTCTCCAGCTGCAGGCCCTCGTCCAGGTAGACGCGGCCATCGCTGGCGCGGCCCTTGAACAGGTTCACATCGCCCAGGAAGCCGTAGACAAACGGGCTGGCCGGGTTGTCCCACACCTGCTGCGGCGTGCCTTCCTGTTCGATCTTGCCCTTGTTGATGACGACCACACGGTCGGCCACTTCCAGCGCCTCTTCCTGGTCGTGGGTCACGAAGATGGAGGTCACATGCAGCTCGTCGTGCAGACGGCGCAGCCAGCGGCGCAGCTCCTTGCGCACCTTGGCGTCCAGCGCGCCGAACGGCTCGTCCAGCAGCAGCACCTTGGGCTCCACCGCCAGCGCGCGCGCCAGGGCGATACGTTGGCGCTGGCCGCCGGACAGCTGCGAGGGGAAGCGGTCGGCAATCCAGTCCAGCTGCACCAGCTTGAGCAGGTTCATCACCTTCTCCTTGATCTGGGCTTCGCTGGGGCGTTCGCTGCGCGGCTTCACGCGCAGGCCGAAGGCCACGTTCTCGAACACGGTCATGTGGCGGAACAGCGCGTAGTGCTGGAAGACGAAGCCCACGTTGCGGTCGCGCACATGCACGTCGGTGGTGTCAGCGCCGCTGAAATGGATGCTGCCCACATCGGGCGTTTCCAGCCCGGCGATGATGCGCAGCAGCGTGGTCTTGCCGCAGCCCGACGGGCCCAGCAGCGCGATCAGTTCGCCCGACTTGATATCGAGGCTGACATCGCGCAGGGCCTGGAAGTCGCCAAACTGCTTGCTGACATTGCGGATTTCGATGCTCATGGTGTTCTCGGATTCGGTTGCAGCGCCGGCCTTCAGGGCTGGACGGTCAAGGGGGTCGGGCGCTCGGGCGGCACCTCTGCGGCAGCCTTGCGCTGTTGTTCGGATTTCCACTCGGCCACGGTCTTGATGACCAGTGTCACCAGGGCCAGCAGCGCCAGCAGCGAGGCAGCGGCAAACGCGGCGACGGACTGGTATTCGTTGTAGAGAATTTCCACGTGCAGCGGGATGGTGTTGGTCTGGCCGCGGATGTGGCCGGAGACCACCGACACCGCACCGAACTCACCCATGGCACGGGCGTTACACAGAATCACCCCGTACAGCAGCCCCCACTTGATGTTGGGCAGCGTCACATGCCAGAAGGTCTGCCAGCCGCTGGCACCCAGCACGATGGCGGCCTGCTCCTCGTCATTGCCCTGCGCCTGCATCAGCGGGATCAGCTCCCGGGCAATGAAGGGGAAGGTCACGAACACGGTCGCCAGCACGATGCCTGGCACGGCGAAGATGATCTTGATGTCATGGGCCTGCAGCCAGGGACCGAGCCAGCCATTGGCGCCAAACACCAGCACGTACATCAGGCCCGCCACCACCGGCGAGATGGAGAACGGCAGATCGATCAGCGTGGTCAGGAAGGCCTTGCCCTTGAACTCGTACTTGGCAATGCACCAGGCCGCGGCCACGCCGAACACCAGGTTCAGCGGCACGGCAATGACGGCCGTGATCAGGGTCAGCTTGATGGCCGACCAGGCATCGGGCTCGCGCAGACCGTCCAGGTAGGCGCTCCAGCCCTTGCGCAGCGCCTCGGTGAACACGGCAGCCAGCGGCAGCACCAGGAACAGGGCGATGAAGGCCAGCGCCACACCGGTCAGGATCCAGCGCACGGCGCGCGACTCGGTGGTCGTCACTTTCTCGGGCTTGGCGCCCTTCTTGGGGGCCGTCAGCCGGTAGGCCAGCAGCACCGCCACCAGGATGGCGCCCAGCACCTGGAACAGGAAATAGTGCTGTTCGTTGAAATTCAGATTCATGCGGGTGCTCCCGAATGGCGACGCTGCCAAGCCTGCAGGGCGTTGATGACCAGCAGCATGGCAAAGGAGAAGACCAGCATCACCACGGCCACGGCGGTGGCACCGGTGTAGTCGTACTGTTCGAGCTTGCCGATGATGATCAGCGGCGTGATTTCGGAGACCATGGGCATGTTGCCGGCAATGAAGATCACCGAGCCGTATTCACCCAGGGCGCGGGCAAAGGCCATGGCAAAACCGGTCAGCAAGGCCGGCGTGATGGCGGGCAGGATCACCTTGTAGAAGATCTGCCAGCGCGAGGCACCCAGGCTGGTGGCCGCCTCTTCCAGCTCCTTTTCGGAGTCTTCGAGCACAGGCTGCACCGTGCGCACCACAAAGGGCAGGCCGATGAAGATCAGCGCAATCACCACCCCGTTGGGGTTGAACGCCAGCTGGATGCCCAGCGGCTCCAGGTACTGGCCCACCCAGCCATTGCCGGCCAGCAAGGCGGTCAGCGAGATGCCGGCCACCGCGGTGGGCAGCGCAAACGGCAGGTCCACCAGCGCATCGACAATCTTCTTGCCGGGGAACTGGTAGCGCACCAGCACCCAGGCCACCAGCAGACCGAACACCAGATTCACCAGGGCGGCCAGAAAACTGGCTCCAAAGGTCAGCCGGTAGGACGCCATCACGCGCGGGGCGGTCACGGCATCCCAGAACTGCGGCCAGGTGAGTGCAAAGGTCTTGAACAACAGGGCTGACAGCGGGATCAGCACAATGATGCTCAGGTAAAACAGCGTATAGCCCAGCGTCAGCCCGAAGCCGGGCAGAACGCGCTTGGCGCCCCCACCCCGTCGCGCCCCGGAAGGTGCGGAGGTGGTGGCGCCAGGCGCTGGGCTGGAAGGAATCGCAGCGGACATGAAGGTTCCCAAACAGCCAGAAGAATCGTTGTAGTTATCGGTCGCGCAGTGCCCACAGCATGCTCTCGGCGCTGGCAGTGCCCACCAGCCACCGGGGTGGCAGGCGGGTCCGGCGCTTACTTACCGGGGGTGTAGATCTCGTCGAACTTGCCGCCGTCGTTGAAGTGCACCTTCTGTGCCTCCGTCAGCGAGCCGAAGTACTTGCCCACCGTGAACTGCTTGAGCGGCTTGAACACGGCGGCGTGCTTCTTGAGCACCGCTTCCGAGCGGGGGCGCAGCGCATGCTTGGCCGCGATTTCCTGGGCTTCATCCGAGTACAGATAGTCCAGATAGGCCTTGGCCAGCTGGCCCGAGCCCTTCTTGGCGGCGGTGCGCTCGACCACGGCCACGGGGTTCTCCGCCACGATGGAGGACGAGGGGTAGACCGCATCCACCTTGCCCTGGCCGAATTCGCGGTCCACCGAGATCACTTCGGATTCGAAGGTGATCAGCACGTCGCCGATGTTGCGTTGCAGGAAGATGCTGGTCGCGTCGCGGCCGCCCTTGCCCAGCACGGGCACGTTCTTGTAGAGCTGCTTGACGAATTCCTGCGCCTGCGCGTCCGTGCCGCCGGCTTCACGCACCGAACCCCAGGCCGCCAGATAGGCGTAGCGGCCATTGCCACCGGTCTTGGGGTTGACCACCACCACCTTCACGTCGGGGCGGGTCAGGTCCTTCCAGTCCTTGATGTTCTTGGGGTTGCCGTTGCGCACCAGGAACAGCATGGTCGAGGTGGTGGGCGATGCATCGTTGGGGAATTTCTTGGCCCAGTCCTTGGCGACCACACCGTTGGCGGCCAGGAAGTCGACGTCGGTGGTGGTGTTGAAGGTCACCACATCGGCCGCCAGACCGTCGTTCACGGCGCGCGCCTGGGCGCTGGAGCCGCCGTGCGACTGGTCGATCTTGATGTCCTTGCCGGTGGTCTTTTTGTAGTGGGCCGCGAAAGCCTGGTTGTAGTCCTTGTAGAACTCACGGGCCACGTCGTACGAGACGTTCAGCAATTGGTCCTGCGCCGACGCCACGCCGCTGGCTGCCAGTGCGAGAGTGGCCAAAAGGGTCTTGAGCTTCAAAGAGGTCATGGTGTCTGCCTGCAAGAACGAACGTGTCGTTTTGTTTATGGATACAGCCATTGTGAAGACGCCTGTTTAAAACTCAAAAGAATATATTCTTTTAAATTTATCGAATTTTGGAATAAAGAACCTGTTACGCCCACCGCCCAGGCCACAGCCACACGCCTTTCCTCATCGTTTTTCTCTATATGTCTCAATTTTTTTATAGACATGTCGAAACCCGTACAAACGTCTTTACGACTTGTTACGGCGAACCCTGAAAGGATCCGGTTGATGTCTGTGTTGTTTTTCATCCCTTGCGGCACGCGGTACGGAAGGGCTGCGCCCTGCCGGACACCGGCCCGGCGCCGTAAACAGGGAGATGTATGGCCCTGAGCATTTCCACCAACATCGCGTCCCTGAACGCACAGCGCAGCCTCAGCCACAGCCAGGCGGGGCTGTCGACCACCATGCAGCGCCTGTCCAGCGGGCTGCGGGTCAACAGCGCCAAGGACGATGCTGCCGGCCTGGCCATTTCCGAGCGCATGTTCAGCCAGGTGCGCGGCATGCAGCAGGCCGCGCGCAATGCCAACGACGGCATCTCCATGCTGCAGACGGCAGAAGGCTCCATCAGCAAGGTCGGCGACATGCTGCAGCGCATGCGCGAACTGGCGGTGCAGTCCATCAACTTCACCAACAGCGACCAGGACCGCCAGGCCTTGCAAGGCGAGGTGGCTCAGCTCAAGCGTGAAATCGACCGCATCGGCATCAGCAGCCAGTTCAACGGCGAATACATCTTCGCGCCCAGCCGCACCAAGGTCGTCGGCTCCGGTGACCCCAGCATCGAGGCGGCGATCGACGGGCTGCAAGGCGGCTGGCTGGAAAACGCCGAAGCCATGATCAAGCAGTACTTCGGTATCGAGGCCACCGGGCAGACCATCAAGTTCGAGTTCACCGACAGCATCGATGGCGCGGGCGGCGTGGCGGCACGCGTATGGTCATCGGTCGGCGCCAGCGGGCCGGGGTCGAACATCCGCATGGAACTGGACATGGCGGACTTCACCAGCAGCACCTCGCTGGACGGTGGCAGCGGCCCGGTCTACTATGACCGCATCATCGCGCACGAGATGACGCACGCCATCATGGCCACGGGGCAAAGCTGGGGGGAGTTGCGTTCCGACACCAGCAACCTGTGGTTCATCGAAGGCGCGGCCGAGTTCATCCACGGCGGCGATGAGCGCATTGCCTCCCACCCCATCAACGACATCGTCAACGACGACCTCACGGCCTGGGGCTCCAGCAGCCTGGACTATGCCTCCGGCTACGCCGCGGTGCGGTACATGCACGAAGAGATCAAGGCCGCCGGGGGCGCCGGGATCAGCGACGTGCTCCAGGCCCTGCAAACCACGCCCGGCCTGACCCTGGATGCCGCCCTCGCGACATACAGCCACGGGGCATTCGCCGACCGTGCGGACTTCTACAGCAAGTACAACGCCGACAAGGCCGCCTTCATCGCCAGCTTCGACTTGGGCAACACCGATGTGGGCGCCGTCGGCGGCGCGGACGTCGATGGCGGCCCGGCCATGAGCCCGGAGAACGTCGTCAACAGCGTGGGCACGCACAGCGGTGAAGACGCACTGGCCGGTTTTGTCGAGGACTGGGGGGATGCCGTGAAGGGCAGCCGGGGCGACTATGGCCGCACACTGGGATTCCAGGTGGGCGCCAACTCCGGTGACTATGTCTACGCCAAGGTCGGCAGCATGAACCTGGGGGCCATGGGGCTGGAGGACCTGGACATCAGCACCGCCGCGGGCGCCACCAAGGCCTTGCGCCGCATCGACCAGGCGCTGGACTACGCCAACGGCCAGCGGACCAAGATCGGTGCCCAGATGTCGCGCTTCGACAGCATCGTGGCCCATCTGCAGACCAGCACCGAGCACCTCTCGGCCAGCCGGGGGCGCATTGTGGATGCGGACTACGCCCAGGAAACGGCGGCGCTGTCGCGCACGCTGATCCTGCAGAAGGTCGGAACGGCCATGGTGGCCCAGGCCAACCAGCGGCCCCAGTCCGTGCTGGCCCTGCTGGGCTGAGCACGCTCGGCAGCGGCGTGTGCCAAGGCCTCCATGTCCGCATGGAGGCCTTTTTTGCGTTCTGCACTCCGGCCAGCGTGCCCTGGTGTGCAGCCCCGGTATTGAAGGTGGTGCCGGTCTTCAGCGGGACGGGGTGGCGGAGTGATGGGGTAACGGGGTGATGGGGCTGACCTGCCTGCCCTCCCCCGCAGCTTTTCTGTCGCCAGGCTCAGGCCCGGGCCGACAAGGTCAGTGGCGCCAGCGCCGCCGACTGCAGGCCTTCTGCGGCCACGCGGGCATCTTCCAGCAGCGACTGCAGCAGACCCCAGCCCAGCGGCCAGTGGCCGTGGCCCGATTCCACATTGATGTGACCGGCGTTCTGCAGGCGCACAAATTCGCTGCCCCAGGCACGGGCATAGGCCCCGGCCAGACGCACCGGACAGTACGGGTCGGTATTGCTGGCCACCAGAATGCTGCGGTAGGGCAGCTGCGCATAGGGTACGGGGGCAAAGTCGGCCAGGGCGCCACGGCGTTCGGGGTCGGCGGGCGCCACCAGCAGCGCACCCTGCACCCGGGCTGCGGCCTCTTCGCCCAGGTGGGCGGTGGTGATGCAGCCCAGGCTGTGGGCGGCAATGACCACCGGTTCGGGCCGCGACAGGATCAGCCGCTCCAGGGCCTGCACCCAGGCATCCCGCCGGGGCGTGAGCCAGTCGTCCTGCACCACGCGCTCGGCCTGCGGCAGTTGCTCCTGCCACAGGGTCTGCCAGTGGCCGGGGCCGGAATCCCGCCAGCCCGGGACGATGATGATGCGTGTGTGCTGCGCCATAGCGTGTGCTCCTTGGGGCGCATTGTCGGCAGCACGGCGCGCAAATCCAACGACGGATTTTTTCTTTCCATATAGGCATAAGCATCTGCCACGGCGATCGGGGCACCCGATACCCCCCCTGAAACCGGGTCAGTACGCGGGTCAGTGCCCGGGTCCCAGGCCGCGTCCGGCCCGGGTCAGCGCCCGGGTCCAAGGCCCTGTTCCACCGGATCGGCAGACCGCCGGTGGCCTAGATGAAGGCGCCGTCCTCGGCCTGCGGCGCGCTGGTGCCGGGCATGATCTCCCCCAGAAAATCCAGAAAGCTGCGCACCGCCGGCGACAGCCCGCGCCGCGACGGGAACACCGCATGCACGATGCCGGGGTGCTGGCTCCACTGCGGCAGCAGCCGCACCAGGCGGCCGTCGTGCAGCGCATCGGTGCACATATAGTCCGGGATCACGCACATGCCCACGCCCTGCAGCGCCGCCATCTTCAGCGACAGCAGATCGTCGGCCACATAGCGCACCGGGTGCTGCACCTGCTCGCTCTGGCCGCGCGGGCCCACCAGGCTCCAGGTGCACAGGCCTTCCTGGGCCGACATGGCAATGGCCGGCAGGTCCTGCAGATCCTGGGGGTCCTGGGGCACGGCCTGGCCCTGCAGCACCGAGGGCGCGGCCACCAGGATGCTGCGCGCCACATCCAGGCGCTTGACCACCATGGAGCCGCTGTCCTCCACCGTGTCCCGCACGCGCAGCGCCACATCGATGCCCTCTTCCAGCAGATTGACCGGGTGGTTGGCCACGCGCACTTCCAGCCGCACGCGCGGGTACAGGCGCAGAAACTGCGGCACGCGCTCGGCCAGCACGGTCTGCATCAGCGTCACCGGGCAGCTCACCCGCACCGTGCCGCGCGGCTCGGTCTGCACCTGGGCCACGGTGTCGGCCGCCGCCTCGGCGGCGTCGCGCATGGCCTGGCAGTGGCGCAGATAGGCCTCGCCGATCTCGGTCAGCGCCAGCCGCCGCGTGGTGCGCTGCATCAGGCGCACGCCCAGCCGGGTTTCCAGCTCCGAGATGCGGCGCGACAGCCGGGACTTCGGGATGTTCAGCGCCCGGCCCGCCGCGGCAAAGCCGCCGCGCTCCACCACCTCGGCAAAGTACAGCATGTCATTGAGGTCATTCACAGCAAGGCTCCGGCTGATTGTTCCAAATACGAAACAATCTATCGCAAAAATGCAGGCTTATCAAAGATAGTGTCTGCAATCACACTCTATCCATCGCACACAAAGTGCTTCACACACCACTGGATACCAAGGAACACCATGCAACTGCTGCACATTGACTCCTCCATCAACGGTAACAACTCTGCTTCGCGCAAGCTGACGGCCCAGATCGTCGACGCCTGGAAGGCCAAGCACGCTGACACCCAGGTCAGCTACCTGGACCTGGTGGCCGAGGCCCCCAACCACTTCACCTCCGCCGCCATGGCGCCCCGCACCGGCCAGTCCGAAGGCCTGAGCGCCGAGCAAGTGACGGAAAACGCCGTGTCCGAACGCCTGGTGCAGCAATTCCTGGCTGCCGATGTGGTGGTGATCGGTGCTCCGTTCTATAACTTCAGCATCCCCACCCAGCTGAAGGCCTGGATCGACCGCCTGGCCCAGCCCGGCCGCACCTTCCGCTACACCGCCAACGGCCCCGAAGGCCTGGCCAAGGGCAAGACCGTGATCATCGCTTCCTCGCGTGGCGGCATGTACTCCACCAGCGCTGCCGCTGAAGCCATGGAACACCAGGAAAGCTACCTGAAGGTGGTGCTGGGCTTCTTCGGCATCACCGATGTGCGCATCGTCCGCGCCGAAGGCCTGGGCATGGGCCCCGATGCCGTGGCCGCCGCCTTTGCCAGCGCCACCAAGGACGTGCAGAGCGTGACCACCGCCGAAGAGGCCGTCGCCGCCTGATGCACCGCACGTTTGTGCTCCCGGCGCCCTTGTGACGAGACCGCGCCTTTTTCCAGCCCCGCTCTGCGGGGCTTTTTTGTGCCTGCGTGCCAGGGCCCTTCGGGAGCTCTTCGGGGCTCTTCGGGGCCTTGCCGGGCTGCAGCGACGCTTCGGCATGGCGCTGCCTTGACGCCAGGGCAAGCGCCCTGCCCTAGCCGACTGGCGGGCAGGCCCTTCAGCGCGTCACGCGGTAGGCCAGCAATCCCAGCCATTCGTGCAGCGCGACCTGCCAGCGCAGCAGGCCGTGGGCCAGCGAATACTCGGTCCACGGCGTGGTCTGCGCGGTCAGGAAGTCCACCGGGTACGGGGTGATCTGGCAGCCCGTGGCGGCAAACTCTTCCATGGCGCGCGGCATGTGCCAGGCCGATGTCACCAGCAGCCAGGGCTGCTGGCAGCGCGCGCCCAGCAATGCGGCCACGCGCTGGGCGTTCTCGCGGGTGGTGCGGGCGCCGTTTTCCAGCTGCACGCGGCCCATGTCCAGGCCCTGCTCGGTGTAGAACTGGCCGGCCATTTCTGCTTCCGTCACCCCGGTGGTCAGCAAGCGCCCTTCGCCACCGGAAAACACCAGCTGCAGCTGGGGGTTGCGGTGCATCCAGCCGGCCGGTACGGTCATGCGTTCGGCGCTGTTGCCCAGCGGCACCTGCTGGTGGTCCAGTGCAATCGCGGGCCGCTCGAAGGAGCCGCCCAGCACAATCACGCCGGCCGCCTGGGCCAGTTGCGCTTCGGAAGGCACTGGGTACCGGTTTTCCAGCGGACGCACCAGGGCATCGGGCAGCGCCAGAAAGCCCAGCAGCGCCAGCGCCGCCAGCCCCATCCACTGGAGCCTGCGCGCCAGACGCTGCAGGCGCACCGGCAGCAGCAAGCTCAGCAGCCACAGCAGCAGCAGCCAGAACGCCGGCTGGGTGATGGCCGACAGCAATTTGGACAGAACAAACATCGCACTCCCTCTCTTGGTAGGGAGGGATTCTGTCCCATGCAGCCCGTCCGTCGGAGCTCAGGCCCCAAGGACTGCGGGCAGCAAGGCCTCGGGCTGGCCGAGGGATAGGCGCAGGGCCTGCGCCCGGAACTTACCCGGAACATGCGGCCACCCGCTCCCGGGCGGAACGCGGCCTCACCGCCGGCAGTGGGTCACAGCGGCCGACGGCCCCGGTCTTGGGTGGTGGCGCTTACTGTCCCACGCCGCCATGGGCGATGGACCATTCGGCCGGCGCCTGCAGAAACTCTTCCCAGGTCTGCAGGGCCGCATCGCTGAACTGGCCGCGGGCGCGGGCCTGTTCCAGCACATCGCGCCAATCGCACAGGGCGTGCACGCGCACGCCGTGCTGCTGCAGCACCGGGGCGGCACCCAGGCAGCCGTAGTCGAACACCACAAACAGGTCTTCCACGCGGGCGCCTTCGGCGCGCAGCGCATCGATAAAGCTCAGCTTGTACTGGCCGGCGGACACCATATCGTCCACCAGCAGCACCTTGCCGCCCTGCTCCACCACGCCTTCGATCTGGCGCACCCCCACAGCACGCTTGCGCACGTACTGCAGCGGCAGGTCCATCTTCTCGGCCAGCCAGGCCGCAAAGGCAATGCCGCTGGATTCGCCGCCGGCCACGCCGCTGAGCCCCTGCAGCGCGCCTGCGTCCAGCAGGCGCTGCAGGCCTTGCTTCATCAGCTCGCGGCGGATGGTGGGAAAGGAAATCAGGCGGCTGCCGTCCATATAGACCGGCGTGGTCCAGCCCGAAGGCAGACGGAACGGGTCGGTGGTGCGGGCGTCGACGCAGCCGGCATCCAGCAGCCAGCCGGCGGCCTGGCGGCGCAGAAACTGCTGGTTGGTCAGGGGGGAGGAAGCAGCGGAGATCGAAGTGTTCATGGTGTATCAGGGTAAGCAGTAGCCTGTGGCGAGGGCAAGGCAGTGGCCATGCGCGCCACCAGGGCGCGCAGCCGACGGGCCCCTTCGCGGCCCTTGCAGGCGGCGTTCCACAGGGTTTGGGTCATGTTTTCGTGCAAGCGCACGGCTTCGGGCGAGGTGGTGACCATGGCAATGCCGTTGCGCACATTGGGCAGCTCCCCCAGGCGGAACGGGCTGTGCAGCAGCACATGGTGTTGCGGCCCCCGCAGCAACTGGTAGGTGGCGGACGGCATGGCGTCGTCCACCAGGCCCACCTGCACCTGCCAGGGCTCGCTGTCCATCAGGTCGGCCATGCGCAGCACCTCGTCGCACGCCGCCTGCACGCGCTGGGCGCGCACGGCAGCGGGCAGATCGACGCGGCCGACCAGGCCGGTCAGCACAAAGCGCTCCAGCTCGCGCAGTCCCACCAGGCTGACGATCTGCGGCTTGCGCAGCGCAAAGTCGCGCCTGCGCTCCTGCAGCACTTCCAGCATGCGGGCGATTTCCCGGCGGCGCAGGGTCGCTTCATCCGCCAGCAGCGTGGCGGGCAGACCTTCGTACAGCATCTGCCCCAGGTGGCCCAGGTAGGCGTCGGAGGTGAGCAGCAGCGAGATCGGCTCGAAATGCGCCAGGATGCGGTCGGACTTCTCTTCCAGCTGGCGCATGCGCTCGAACAGCGCCAGCGCGCTGGCGTAGTACTCGGTCTCCACACCCAGCAGCGAGGCCATGCTGGTGCCCAGCAAGGCGGCCAGGCGCTCCAGCGTATCGATCTTGACGATCTCGCCCTTTTCCATGCGGTAGACCACCGCACGCGACACCCCCAGCTGCGCCGCCACATCGTCGGCCTGCAGGCCGGCGCCGATGCGGTAGGCACGCAGACGGTCGCCCAGACCGGCATAGTCGATGGCCGGGCGGGGACTGTCAGCGGAAAAAGGGGTGGCGGTGGCGGTCATGGAAGGTGCAGCAAATCACGGGCTGGCGCGCACTATAGCGATGCGTGGCGTGCGATGCGCAGCGTGCGGCATGCGATTGCAGTGCGTTCAGGCGGGCAGTGCCTCCAACATATCGGCCAGCACCTGCACGCCCTGCATGAAGTCGTCCATCTCCATGGCTTCGTGCGGATTGTGCGAGCCGTTCTGGTTGCGCACAAACAGCATGGCACTGGGCACGCCGCCGTTGGCAAACAGCGCGGCATCGTGGCCGGCACCGCTGGGAATGCTCTCATGGGCAATGCCGCGTGCGGCGCAGGCGCGGGACAGCAGCTCGGACAGCTGGCCATCGGTGACCGCCGGGTCGCTGAGCAGGCGGCGGTCCGGCTGGAACTGCACGCCGCGCTCGCGTTCGATGGAACGCATCTCCGCCTGCACCAGCTGGTAGAAGGCTTCCAGCGTGTCGATGCTCTTGCTGCGCGCCTCCAGGCTGAAGCTGGCATAGCCCGGCACGCGGGAGATGGAATGCTCGGCCGGGTTGGTCTGCAGCACGCCGCAGGTCACCACCAGGTCGGTACCGCGCTCCAGCAGCGCACGCCAGTGGGTGTCCAGGCGCATGATCAGATCGGCCACGGCAAACACCGCGTCATGGCGCAGCCAGCGCGGCACCACGCCGCTGTGCTGGGCCTCGCCCACGCAGCCAATCAGGTTGTGGCGCACATTGCCGCGGATGCCGCTGACCACGCCCAGCGGGATCTTGCGCGCCACCATCACCGGGCCCTGTTCGATGTGCAGTTCCACATAGGCGCGGATGTCGCCCGGGTTCAGCAGCTTTTCCTGCCGGGCAATGGCCTCCACATCGGCGCCGCTGGCCTGCATGCATTCGCGCAAGGTCTTGCCGTCGCCCCGGCGCTGCAGCTCCAGGTCGGACGCCGTGAGCTTGCCCCACAGCGCGCCCGAGCCCATATAGGCCTTGCCGAACCAGGCACTTTCCTCGCCGCGAAAGCCCACCACCTTCAGCGGCACCGGCAGCTGCACGCCCGCGCGGCGCGCCGCCACCTGCACCAGCAGGCCGGCCACGATGCCGGCCAGACCGTCGTAGTTGCCGCCCTGCGGCACGGAATCCATGTGCGAGCCCACCCACACGGCCGGCACCGCCCGGCTGTCCGCCGGGTCGCTGAAGACCAGGTTGCCCGCGCGGTCGCGTGCCACCTCCAGGCCTTCGCCCCGGGCGAAGGTCTCCAGGTGCTGGGCCGCCAGGTCTTCACCAGGCCCGTAGCTGGCGCGGGTGACCCCCACGCCGTCGAAAGTCAGGGAACGGATGTCGGCGAACAGCTGCGTCGCCAGCGGCTGGAAAGTCTGCAATTCCATGGGGAGAGAGAGGGTGCGCACAGTGCGCGACCCGACAGGGGTTGCTAAGGCAACATGATAATCTCGAAAAAGATACCGACTTTGAATGGCACAAACATCCGAAGGAATTCAAAATATCTTTTTTGATACAAACCGGGCGCAAAAAAGGCCTGCACGCGGCAGGCCCGGGTGGCAACAGCGCAGGCAGCACAGGCAGCGCACGCTCTGCGCGCACTGCGGCTGCGCCCCTCACTTGGTGGCGGCGATATCGTCCAGCGTCTTCTGGCCGAACTTCTTGGCGAACTGCTCGTAGGGCTTGTCCAGCGCCTTGCGGAACGCGGCGCGGTCCACGTTGTCCACCACGGCCATGCCGTGCTTGCGGGCCTCTTCCACGCCCTTCTTCTCCACTTCGTCCACAAAGGTGCGCGACGCCTTGCCGCCGATCTTGGCACCGTCGGTGAAGGCCGCCTTCTGCTGGGCGTTCAGGCCATTCCAGAAGCTGGGCGAGACCAGCAGCACCATCGGGGCGTAGACGTGGGCCGTCAGCGACAGGTGCTTTTGCACTTCCCACAGCTTGGCCGAGGTCAGCACCGAGATCGGGTTCTCCTGGCCGTCGATGGTGCCCTGCTGCAGTGCGCTGACCACTTCCGGCCAGGACATGGGCGTGGGCGAAGCGCCCAGCGCGCGGAAGGCGGTGATGTGCACCGGGTTCTCCGTCACGCGGATCTTCAGGCCCTTCATGTCGGCCACGTTCTTGACGGCGTGCTTGTTGTTGCTCAGGTGGCGGAAGCCCTGCTCACCCCAGGCCAGCGCGATCAGGCCGCGCTGCTGGAACTTGGCCAGCAGGTCGGTGCCGAACTTGCCGTCCAGCACATTGCGGGCATGGCCCAGGTCACGGAACAGGAAGGGAATGTCCACCACACCCACATCGGCCACAAAGTTGCTCAGTGCGCCGGTGGAGACCACGGCCGCTTCCACGGTGCCCAGTTGCAGGCCTTCGATCAGCTCGCGCTCGCCGCCCAGTGCGCTGGAGGGGAAGTGCTTGAACTGGAAGGCGTTGTTGGTGGCCTTTTCCACATAGCCGGACCAGCCTTGGGCGGCCGCGCCAAAGTGCGAAGCCTGGGCCAGGGCATAACCGATCTTGACTTCCTTGCCGGCAGCGGCAGCGGTCAGGCTGGACATGCCCAGCAAAGCTGCAGCCGAACTGGCCACCAGAGTGCGACGGGAAAAACGCATGACAGGGGATCTCCTTAGTTATAGCGACGGGACGTGCGGGGAGGATTCTAGAGAGGCACGCCCGAAAAAGCGGACGGACGGTAGAGACTGTTTCCTGGGCGATTACACCACTGCCATCGATGCAAGCCATCCGGCCACGCCACGCAAACGCAGATGCCCCCCAACCCGAAGCACAGGACAGGTCGGCTGCCGCGCGCCCGCCACAGCGCACAAATGGCACGCCGGGCGTGGGGTGCAGGCAGATAGCAGATAGCAGATAGCAGGTAGCGAGTGGTGCTGGGAGCGCCCCCTGGAGCTCCTTCATGTCCATGCCCGTGCTGTGTGCCCCGTGCCTCAGCACTCCACGGCGCGGCCGTTGCGACAAGGCTCCCGGCCTGCCGCCCTCGATGCCCGCCGTACCGCCAACAGATGACCGCACCTGGTGCCGTGGCCCGCGCTGCCAGGTGCGTCCACCTTCTGCACACACCGACATCCCTGCTTGGCGCAGGGTTTATTGCGAATGATTCTTGTTATCTTGTATGATTCATTCCAACGAGCGGCAACCTCTACTGCTGCTCGCGAGTTTCATCGTGGGGCGCCTCGCAGGCCTTCGGGTCTGCAAAGCGTTTTTGCTAGCCAGCGGTTCGCCCGGTTAGCCAAGCACTTTTTTCAAAGCACGAACGACTCCGTCTCTCCAGCGCCAGCGCACCTCCCCTGCCGCGCCGCTTCGCGTGCACTTCCCCTCTTTGTCCCTGCCTGCCCGCCTGCGGCAATCCCGATGATGACCCTCTCACTGGTCCATCGGACCACCGTTGTGCGTGCATGCACGCAGCGCCATGCCCGCTCCTGCATCGGCCCGGCACCATCGCCGAAGCTCAGCGCATCTGAAACAGCTCCTGGTGGAAGCGCTCGGACGGCAGGCCGTGGGCACAGAAGTCTTCGCGCAGCGCCTGGCCAAACCCTGCCGGGCCGCAGAACCAGATGCTGGCGGACCGCCACTGTGGCACCGCCGCCCGGATGCGCTCGCCGTTCAGGCGTCCATCCTGGCCGTCGACCAGCAGGTGCAGGCGCACATCCGCCGCTGCGGCATCGGCCGTCAGCTGGTCTATCGCAGCCTGCTCGTAGTCGGCCGTGGGGTGGAACAGATCCACCGTCCGGGTGTGCGGGTGGGCGGCGCGGTGCTTCAGGCGGGCCACAAAGGGCGTGATGCCAATGCCCGCACCGATCCAGATATGGTGCTGCAACCCATCCTCAAACGTGAAACAGCCATAAGGGCCTTCCACCGTGACCGGCATGCCGGGCTTCAGCCGCTCCCGCAGGCGGCTGGTGTGGTCGCCCAGTGCCTTGGTGATGAACGTGAGCCGACGCTCCGCCGGGTTCCAGGCCGAGGCAATGGTGTAGGGGTGCGCGCCTTCGGCACGGTCCGAGGTGACAAAGGCAAACTGCCCCGCCGCATGGCCGGGCCAGCCGGCCTCCAGCGCGACCGTGGTTTGCAGCACGCGCAGCGCCGGGTACTCGGTCAAGGTCTCGATCCGGCCCTGCACCTTGCGGCCGGCACCGATCCGCCCTGCCAGGGCCAGTGCCGCAGCCACGCTGCCGCCCAGCAGCAAGAGGGCCAGCACCACGCCGACCGGCTGCGTCCAGTAATCGGACTTGGTCAGCACCACGGAGTGGTAGGCCAGGGCCAGATAGGCCAGCGCCAGCACTTTGTGGGTCTTGACGAAGAGGTGGTAGGGAAAACGGTGCACCAGGGCAAGGACAATCAGCACGGCCGCCAGGTAGAAGGTCCACTCGCCCACGGATTCCGCCAGACCCCGCTGGCTGCGCAGCCAGGCTTCGATGCTGCCCATCGCCTCGGCGGCATGGGCCTTGCGAGCCGGCTTTTCCAGCCAGCCCCAGCCCACCATCCACTTGGTTCCCTTGGCCCACCACCAGTGCAGCACCGCCCACACCAGCGCGGTGATGCCCAGCCACTTGTGCAGGCGGTACATCTTGTCCAGGCCGTCCAGGTGCGGCTCCAGCCACTTCGGCCGCAATGCCAGCAGCATGGCAATGCTCATCAGGCCGATGGCCAGCACCCCGCTGTACTGCACGAACACGGTGCGAAACGAGAAATAGCTGAACGCCTCGGGGCGCAGCGTATCGGCGGCCAGCCACAGCGCGGTCAGCACCAGCAAGATGGCGACAAGAGCAAACTGGATGCGCTTCATGCATAACCTCCCTTCGGATCTGGGCAGCCCTGCCGCCATCTTAGGGACATGCCCTCCATGGCGCGTGCTTCCGCCCCACGGGCAGGCCCGCACAGGATCAACGGCACGCCCTGGCGGCTATGGCGAACCGCGTCGGCAGTGGCTGCCAACCATTGAAACCCAGAGTTTCTACCCGACTGCCGCAGTGCGAGAACGGTCTGTGACCAGGATCAAGCAGGCAGGCCTTAGAGCCTTCGCGCCCTGTCCCCAGCCGCCCACAGTCCTCTCCCGCGCGGCCATGCCACGGGAGGTGCCATCCATGACAGAGGCCGCCAGTCCCCATACCTGTTACCTGCCCCCAGTTCCCTAGGGATGGGTCGGCGCAGCGCCAAGGCGGTCGGGGCAAACGCAACAAGGGCACAGGCACAAAAAAAGGCCACCGAGGTGGCCCTGAAAACCTGTCGTTGCGCGCTTACTGGCCAAACCGGCGTTTGGCGTCCGTCACGCACTTGTCCTTGGCATCGCCGGACAGGGCGTCGCACCGCTCGGCCGCGGCCTTGTAGTCCGCTTCGCGCACGTTCTTGTCGGCCTCACGACGGACCGCAGACACATCGGCAGCCTTGGAGGTAGGGTCGGCGTTGGGCTCGTTGCGGACCTCGGCCACCTTGGCCGCTTCCAACGCCTTCACATGGGCTGCCTTGGCGTCCTTCTTGCAGACATCCTTGGCATTGCCGGACTGGTCGTCACATTTCTCGGTGGCTACGTCATAGGCGGCATCCGCCCGGGCCTTGGCCGCCTTGTAGCGGTTGCTCTCGCTGGCATCCTTTTTGTAGTCCAGCTCGGCCAGCGCCACCTTCTCGTGGCCCTTGGCTTCCTTCTCGCACACATCCTTGGCATTGCCATTCATGGTTTTGCAATGCGCCACAGCGGCTTTGTAGTCGGCACTGATACGGTCTTTTTCGGCCTTGTGCTCGGCAGGTGTCAGTGCGAATGCCGAGGTGGCCATCACGGCCGCCACGCAGGTGGCCAGGAGTTGGGGAAATTTCTGCATAGTCGGTCTCCTTGTGGGAGTGGGAGGGGCTGCCGGCTTGCCTGGCAGCCCCCGCAAGATCGGACGCTTATTCGTCCCAGCGGAAGTCGGGGTTGCGCTTTTGCCAGTCGGTCAGCTGCTGCTCAGCCACCTCCTTGGCAATCCCCTGGCGCTCCTGGAGCTTGCCCAGGAACTGATCGCGCTTGCCGGCAATGACGTCGAAGTCATCGTCGGTCAGCTTGCCCCACTGTTCCTTGATCTTCCCTTTGAACTGCTTCCAATTGCCTGCAATACGGTCTTCGTTCATATGGCCTCTTCTTGGGTTGGACGGAGAGTGGTTCCCCGTCGAAGTTGATGGCATCTACCGGTGCGGTAGGGGGAAGCCCTACTCTAAGAAGCGGAGCCCGCCCCCCTCGTCGGGCATGGGGGCACATGGCTGTGGGGGTGTACCTACCGCGTGTGAGACCTCTTGGAACGCTCCCCCAGGGGCAACCCTGTAGGACGAAACGAAGGGTTACGAGAGAAAAAATCCCGCTCCACGCCCCAAAAAAGGGCAAAGCCGAGCGCGCACTCCCCCAACTTACCCTTTCGCCAGTAGGGCCGGCCATTGCCTTGCACCGCGTGCAGGCAGACCATGGGAACTCCCTGACGCGTGCAAGGCTTGCCTATGAGTGGACAGACTCCCAATCCCAACTGGCCCAGCAAAACGGGCGCACCATCCGGTGGTGGTCGCGGCAACAACCCGCCCCCAGGCGGCGGGAAGAAGCGACGCCACTGGCCGATTCACTCCAGCCCCTTGCGAGGGGCTTTGTTGTGCCTGCCGCGCAGCACAGGAACCGCTCTGCTGCAGAGAATGGCAACACGCCTGTCGGCACGCAAAGGCCCCAAACTTCGGACCCCACACCGCGACACATGGTCTTTGCGAAGGGGCTCCGATCGGCAATGCGCACATACTGGTCCTAGTCCCGGCGCAGGTCACTGATGGCAATCCAGCCTGCTCGGCACAACCCTGCGCAAATCGGCGCATGCCGCCAGCGACAGGAATCCTTCTGCATGACAGGTTGCCGGAGACGACCATGATCAGACTCCAGCTGCAACTTGAATTGGCCTACACGGTGCTGCCACCGGGTGCCGACTTTTTCTTTTACATCCATGCGGCGCGCACCGCCCACCAGGTGGTGCCGTATGAAAACCTCACCATCAGCCAGAGCGGCGCCACATGGGATGTGCAGCAAAGCCAGAACGTGGGCCAGCGCTGTCTGCGCCTGCATGCGCAACCCGGGCCGCTGCGCGTGCAGTACCAGGCCACTGTAGAAATCACGCACCACCTGGACGACCCGATGCACATTGCCGAAGTGCCCGTGCACCTGCTGCCGCTGGAGGTGCTGCACTTCATCTACCCCAGCCGCTATTGCCAGTCCGATCGCCTGTCGAACTACGCGGTAGGACTGTTTGGCCAGTTGCCACAAGGCTATCTGCGTGCCCAGGCGATTTGCGACTGGGTGCGTCGGCATGTCACGTTCCGCTCCAACAGCTCCAGCGGCACCACGTCAGCCGTGGACACGCTGATAGAGCGCGTGGGCGTCTGCCGCGACTTTGCCCACCTGATGATCGCCCTGTGCCGCGCCATCAACCTGCCCGCGCGCTTTGTCACCGGTACCGACTACGGCGCCGACCCGACACTGGGCCCGCCCGACTTCCACGCCTACGTCGAGGTGTACCTGGGCGATCGCTGGTATCTGTTCGATCCCTCGGGTACAGCCGTCCCCATGGGCATGATGCGGCTGGCCACGGGTCGCGACGCCGCCGACGTCGCCTTTGCCACCATTTTTGGCGGTGTGGTCAGCGAGCCTCCCCATATTCAGGTGTGGACCGACCAGGACCCCGCACACGGCTGGGCGCAACCCGTGCACACGCTCCAGGCGCTGTCCACCGACGGGGTCACACCGGCACACGGCCAACCGGCAGTCACCAGCTAGGGCAACCAGGGCTCTGCCCCATCTGGCGGCCCCCTGTCTCTGGCTGCCCTGTGCGCATTCCGTGCACGCACCACGGCAGCGGGCTCTCTTGCCCGTCAGCGGCCCCTCGTGCGCAGCACAACCACACCGGCCCCTGCAGCCGAGCCAATGAGGCAATCCGGGACATGTGGCTCAGTGCCGGCACCCCAGGGATGAACAACGGTCAGGAGAGATAGCAGGCCAGGGCTGGAGATCCCTCGGCTCCGGCGCCATGGCGGCCGCAGAAAAAACAAAGGCCCTGCAGGGCCTTGTTGAATGCATGAAAGCTGGAGCGGGTGATGGGAATCGAACCCACGTTATTTGCTTGGGAAGCAAGAGTCCTACCATTGAACGACACCCGCAGCGCTGCGGATTATAGGCATGGGCAACGCGGCCAGAACGCGCCAGCGTGATTTTTTCTTGCGGCCTCACGCATCCGGCAAGGGCCGCAGGCTGCGCCGGCTTTCAAAGTGGCGCGGCACCCCGGTGACCGGGTCCACAAACTCCAGGCTGCGCGCCAACAGCTGTAGGGGCCGCGAGAAGTCCCCCGGCTCGGCATCGTTCACCACGGGGTACAGCGCATCCCCCCACAGCCCCAGCCCCAATGCCGCCATGTGCACGCGCAGTTGGTGGCGCTTGCCACTGATGGGAGACAGGCGGTAGCGTGCCCAGTCGCCCTGGGATTCCAGCAACTCCATCTGCGTGCGGCTGTTGGCCTCCCCCGGCACTTCGTGCATGCGGATGAAATCCCCGCTCTCCACCATGCGGCTGGCATGCTCGCGCGGGAAGGTCACCTCGCTGCGCCACGGTGCCACGGCCTCGTAGGTCTTGCGCACCAGCCGGTCGCGGAACAGGGCCTGGTAGGCGCCCCGGTCCGCGCGCTGCACGGAAAAAAGCACCAGGCCCGCAGTGTCCCGGTCGATGCGGTGGACCGGCGACAGATCGGGCAGACCCAGCTGCCGCTTCAGGCGCACCAGCAAGGTATTCTGCAGATAGTGCCCGCCCGGCATCACCGGCAGAAAATGCGGCTTGTCCGCCACCACGATGTGCGCATCCTGGTACAGCACCTGCGCCTCAAACGGCACCTGCGGCTCGGTGTCCACCTCGCGGTAATAGTAGATGCGCACACCCGGCAGAAAAGGCGTGTGGGCATCGATCCGCTGCCCGAACTCGCTCACCACCTCGCCCTGCGCCATGCGCCGCAACCAGTCCGCACGTGCCACCGCCGGCAGGCGCTGCACCAGATAGTCCAGCACCACGCCATCCCCGCGCGAAGGCAGCACCACACAGCTGGGCTTGATGCCAGCGCGCACAGGAAGAACTCGGGGATCGTGGGTGTTGTACATGGCCATGCGCGCACGCAGCGCCCATCCATTCACACAGGGGAATGAGAAAAAGCGCTGCAGCGTGCCAGCTGTAGTGCTTGTATGTGTGAAGGACTGCGGGATGCAACCACAGCGCACCGGGGACGCTGCGCGGGTCTGCGCAAAATGAGGGGCCATTTTACCCGCGCAGGCAGCAGGCTACAGATAGCAAATAGCCGTTGTGCACGGGGCATCCAGGGCATAGCCCCGCAGAGGTTGCCGCCCCTGCAAGGCTGGGGCTCCGGCGCATGCATCCACACTCGGCGCCGCAGCCACCTCCCTCGATACGTCGTCAACCTGCCCTGTCGTACCAGGTGTATGCCTGCGGCCTCCAACCTCAGACCCCCGTCCTGGCCACACACCACGGTGCGCGGGGTCGTGTGTGCCGGTCTCCATCGAAGCTTGGCCCTGGATGAAAATCGTATCCATGCAATCCGTCATTTCACCACCACCCGGCAAGGCATGCCCGGTGGTCATCCGCGATCACGGCCACCTCGAGATCCTGGCTTTCGAGCACCCCTTGGCAGGCCTGCAACTGGTCAAAGGCACCATCGAGCCGGGCGAGACTTCCGCAGCAGCAGCCCTGCGTGAATTGCGCGAGGAAAGTGGCCTGCATGCCTCCCACGTCGCAGCGGACCTGGGCCTGTGGGCATCCGGCCACGCCAACCAGATCTGGGCATTTCATCTGTGCGAGGTATACAACCCGCCCGACTCCTGGACCCACCGCACCAGCGACGATGGCGGCCACGACTTCCGGTTCTTCTGGCACCCACTGTCGCAACCTCCCTCCGCGCAATGGCATTGGGTGTACCAAGGGGCACTGCAGTACATCGCCAGCAAACTACCCCGGTGACATCGTTGGCGGCAATGGGTCGACCGTGGACACTAAGCGAGGGAGCGCCGCAGTCGTCCTGCGCTTGGCCGTTGCGCTACGGCACATGGCGACTGACAGCACAAGCCACATGGCCAGACGACACCGCAACGTCCCCGAGCGCTGTGGGTGGCGCAGGCGCTTCGCTACGGCAGTTGCCCCACCAGCCCTCTTTCGACACGGATCTGCCCCGCCAGCAGCCCTAATTCGGCATCCCGTTGGCGGACCAGGCCTGCAAGGCCTGCAACCACAGCTCCGCCCTCTCCAGCCAGGGCTGCGAGTCGCTGGAGTTGATCTGCGAGATCTCGGCAGGCAGCGGCGTCACCGGCAAGCTGGGCGTTGCGGGTCGCGGCGGCGCTGATGTCGCGCTGCAGGCCTGCAACGCGGGCAGCATCAGCAGCGCGGCCAGCTTCCAGCTGCGCCAGTTTGTGCGTGTAGTCATGGGTGTTGTCCTGTTGGGCGCGAGCATGCTGCAGCAGTACCCCCGCTTTGTTCTCCGTGGCTACAAGCGATTGCTGCGCCTGCGTCACTTCCTTGCCTGATTGCTCGGCCTGCACCCGGGCCGCTGCAGCATCTGCCCGCCAGCCCTGGGCCACCCAGCCTGTGGCGAATGCGCTGACCAGCGCCAGGGCGACCAGGATGGCTTTGCCGCGGCCCGTCATGCCAGCCCACCTTCACACAACTGCCGCTCGGCCGCGCGTCGGCGCACCAAGCCGGGCAGTTGCTTGCCGCCGGCATAGGTCCAGCGGCTTAGCTCCGCACACGCCCCGCCCATGTCCCCCGCATTGGCTCTGCGCACCAGGGTGGAGCCACAGAATGCCCCTTCCCCCACGTTGAACACGAAGCTCAGGAATGCGGCTCGCTGGCCATCGGTCAGCTGCTCACGGATGCAGCCCAGCGCGTCGGCATGCCGGGCCAGGTCCTGGTACAGCATGGCCTCGCACTGCTCGCGCGTGAAAGTCTGCCCCATGCGCAGCTCGGGCCTGGTGTGGCCGGTGCACGCCGTCACGATGCCGATGGGATCTCGGTAGGTGCGCAACACGGTTCCCTCATGCGTGGCCACGAACGGCACCACCACCGCAGCTGTGGCCGTCCCGACGGCAGCGATCAGTTTTTGCTTGTAATTCATTTCGGGTAGCCCTCCCGAACTGCATTCCAGGCTGCGGCGAGTGCCAGGCCCAAGCCCACAATGGCGGCCATTGGCCGGGCCAGCTTGCCCAACCAGTTCAGCACCTTGAATGCACCTTTCATGGCGGTGAAAAACTCCAGCAGATCGGCCAGCTGCTGCTTCAACTCGCCCAACTCCTGGCGTGTCTTGCTCAATTCCCTTTCGATTGCGGCCATGCGCTCGCTCCCCGTGTCAAAACGTGCATTGATCTGCTGCCTAGTCAGCGCCGGCAGTTCGTTTCCGAAGTCATCCATCACCCCTCCCCGGGCGTAAAAAAACCCGCCGAGGCGGGTTGTGGTTTGCTAGCTATTCAGCGTGTCATTTCAGCAATGACCGCAGCGTGACGTTCCGGCGTCAGAAATCCGCGCTGCGCCATGAATTCCAGGCCCAGCACCATTTCGGGGTCGTCGTATGTGATGTAGTCCGCGATGGTGAAACGGTCATAAAACAGTTTCACATCCACGTCCGACATGGCTGCACCGGCAATTACCCGTTGTTCTTCCGGCGTGAACAAATCAAATTTGGCCTTGCCAGTATATCGGGTGTAAATTACCTGCACTTCTGCAGGTTCGGGTGTATTTCCGGCAGACAGCCATTCCTTATAAATAACATAATCCCTGTTTTCGTCATCAATGTTTGCCAGTAGTCAGCAATTTATAAATCACAGTTCTGCATCCAGTTCAAGTATTGGCGTACCTGCATCAACAGAGTGAACTCCATTTTGCGCAATAACGGTAGATGTTACTGCCCCCCATTGCGCGCCAGTTCCAGATGGGGTACTTTGACGAATTGTTGGTATGGCCCGCATCGTCACATTTAGCACCTTACTATTTACGTTTGCAGCATTACCGTTAGCAACCAACGCAAAAACGCCGCTGTAATTTTGGTAATACCTCTGACACAATAACAATTCAAGTCCAATAATGAGGTGTTCGTATTGTGTATTTTGCCCCGCCGCGCCAATCTCAAATTGAATAGCCGTTACGGTGCCAGTGTTGAATTGAATGGTCGTATTTGTGCCACCAACAATAGCAGCCGAAACCGTGCCAGAGGCACCATATGCTCCCGCCCCAATGCGTCCTTGTGCCGTACCCTGCCAAGACAAAACGTAGGTGCCGCTTTGAAGGTTTGCACCTTCGATAACCTGTTGTAGTGTTTGCCCTGCTGGAATTGTCAGGGTTACCACGCCGCCCGAATTTGTGATTGTGACTCCAGCAGTTCCGGTAACCCTCCAGCGGTCGATAATGTACTGACCTGCTGTTGTTGCCGCACCAGATGTGTAAGGGCGTTGTTGGATGCGGAAGCCGCCGTTAATTACTTTATTCCGGATACCTGCAAGCTGACCGCCGTTAACAGACTGCGTGTATACAGCAGGAGTAGAAACCGCAGATGCATAGACTACTTTAGCCACGCCCAGGCCACCAGCAATACGCAGTGCACCAGTGGTTATGGAAGTTGAATCTGTTGTGTCCGTAAGAGCCAACCAACCATCAATTTGGTTTTGTGTAGACCCTACAAGGTAAAGACCCCACTTTGCACCATAGGCCCCGGAGCCGGAGAAAGTCCCTCTGTATAGGTATCCGTTAGTGATAGTGCCTTGCGTATTGGCAACTTGGCTATAAATCCCCATAGCAGCAGCAATAACGCTGCTGGGATTGTTGTTGGTGACACCACCATTAATCCCTACAGATTGAGTGGTGGTTTTACCAATTGTCCCAGTCCCTTGGTGCTCACTCAGGAACCAGCCGCCAGTACTTAGGCTTGCAGTGCCAGAACGGGAGGAATTGTCGGTTGCGTAACCACGAATACCATACAAATTTGTGAATTCACCCTCCCCATCTACACTAGACGCAGATGATCCAACGCACTCAGCGCCAGTCAATGTATATCCATTGCCTGCAAGGTTTAGTGTGGATTTATTGCCCTTGACACGCATATATGCCGCACGGTGTACCCGCGTTGCACTAAATGTTGCAGTGTCGCTGGCAATATCAAAGCTAATCCCTGTTATCGTTGCGTTGCCTGGGAATGCTGCATCCGTGCAGTAGACACCAACCCCGGCATTCCACAAAGTAGACCCTATGCCAATGCGGCTGGCGTTAAGGCCACCGTAAAACGATTGTTGCGCGGTCCAATTTTGTGCAGTAGCGGTTAAAACAAATTGCTTCCAGGTGCTAGTTTGAATATCCTCAAAGCGCCCTGAGAAAAATACAGGTTTGCCCGTATCGTATTTATTTGACGAAAAAGACCAAGTATCTTGCGTTTTGCTAAACCAACCAGGGCAGTACCGCATTTCAATTGGTATGTTGTTACCATCAGCACGGTAGAATCCTGATCCCCTTGCAAGGCATTGTGCAAAAAAGTCCTGCAACGATGTTGCGTTGATTCTTACTGATTCGTTCTTGGTCGCCCCAGGCTCAACGCCATCCAGCTTCAGCCGCTCTGCTGGCGTCAGCAGGCGCGCAGGATCAATGGACACCGCAGACTGCGCAGCACTCTGCGCCGCCGCATTTGCCTGCTGGGCGGCCGCATTCGCCGTGGACGATGCGGCTTGCGCATCGCCCTTGGCCAGTTCTGCTGCGCTCTTGGCACTTTCTGCCGCCTGCTTGGCCTCGGCGGATGCCAGCGAAGCGCCGCGTGCTTCCTGCAATGCCTGGTTGGAATCGATCACCGCGTTCTGTGCTGCAGCAACCATGTCCGGGATACCGGATGAATCCACCACATCCTGCGCCTGACGCGCCGCCGCCTGGGCCGCGGCAACCGCCTCGGCAATGGGGCCTGCCACCGTGATTTCCTCGGGGTCCTGCAGCAGCACCACATCGTCGTCGGTGATCGTGACACCCTCCACGGTAGTGCGCAGGCTGTAGCGCCCGTTCACCGCGTAGAAATAGAAATTGCCCGAGCTGTCGGTGACCAGCGGATTCGGCGCGGCAATGGCGCCGGCGCGGTCCAGAAACAGGCTCGCCAGCTCGCCGGCCTCGTTCAGCACCGTCACGGGCACATTGCGGATCGCCGCGCCCGTGGTGCTGGTGATATTGGATTTGTACTTTTGCATCTGCCCTTCCTTATTTCACGCGCATCACATGGCAGCCGGTGGCGGCAATACCGCGCGCTTCGGTGCCGCCCTGCTTGGTCACCGACACCTCGTGCGTGTGCGATCCCGCCGCCGCCGCCGTGCCGCTGACGTCGTGCGCATGCGCGCCTGCGTCCTGCACCTTGGAATAGCGCACATAGCTGCGGTTGGTGCCAATGGCGCCATAGGTGTCGGTGGCCCCGTCCGGGTTGCCCTGCCCCTCGTTGCCGGTATAGCCATGGTTGTGGCTGCCGGCCTGGCCGGTGCTGCCACTGACGGTGTGCGAATGCGCCCCCGCCTGGGTGACCGCCGCCGCGTGGTCGTGCTCCTTGTTCTGGCTGTCCTGGATCAGCCCCGGCGCACCCGCAGACAAAGCCCCGTCACCGCGTTTGACGGCAGCGCCAAAACTGTCCTTCTGCTTGCCGTTGTTGTCCGGCAGGCGGAAGGTGGTGGCCCCGTCCCCGCTGGAAAAGCTGGCACGCTTGGCCTTGTCCGCCCACCAGTCCGCTTCCGCAACCAGCGGATAGCCACCGGTCGACACAAACTGCCACAGCGCCGGGTAGTCCACGCGCAGCAGCAGATCCCCATCCTCCGGCTTGAAATTGGCTTTGATTCTGGAACGCGCCCCGCCCCACCACATCGATCCGCCAAGGGGCATTCCGCCGGCGGCCACCTCATCGCGCAACTGGGCAATACAGGCCGCGTGGAACCGGATGTAGTTGTCCAGGTTCGGAAAAACCGGCTCCGTGCCGGCGGGATAGTTCTCCGCCGAATTCGGCGAAAGCTCGTCTATGCTGTTGGGTACTGGCATGGATTGCCCATAAAAAAAGCCTCCACAAGGGAGGCTGGTGAATAAAAACCCGCTGCAGGCGGTTCAAGGAAGAAGCATGAAGGGCTGGAGAAAATTCTTTTACATCGTGGACAAAGGTTCCGATCTGCTTCTGATGTTCGCAGCTGTATTTATCTACTATGCTCTTGGAATTGGCCTTTTGATCAGTGGGTTTTTTCTTTTTTTCAGATGGGTTATCAGACCCACAGGTCTTCGCAGTGACTTCCCCCGCCTCATAGCCAAAATTTATGATCTGACCATTCAGTCCATAGACAAGATTACTGACTTATTCCATCAGTTCATTGAAACCATCGCCGGAATTCCGGATACCTTGCGCCAACTCAGCCTTGAAACCTTCACCCAATTCATCAGCGGGTGGCTGACCCGATCAGGATTCGCTCCCTCAACCCATGTCTCAATCATTGCCATGGCGGGCCTGACGATAATTTTCTTGATCGTGCTGCAATATTGGCCCCTAGTGCTCCGACAGGCACGCCACCCACTCACACCCCGGTGGCTTGACGCAGCCTGGGCCCGTACCGGCGGCCCACCCGTCCTTGACGTTCGCTGCCATGAGAAAAGCCTTTATCGTCGGAATTTGTTACGATAACGATACAAACACCACCTCAAGGGAGAACACTGCAATGGGAAGCTTCAGCATCTGGCACTGGTTCACTATGTTCATATTCGGACTCGTTGTCTGGCTTGCAGTGGCATGGCCCATTGCACGAATCCTGACAAGAACCGGCCATTCGAAATGGCTGGCCGTGCTGGCGTTGATCCCTGGTGTGAACTGGATTTCTCTCTGGATCTTTGCCTACAAGCCCTGGCCTCGCGAAGGCGAATAACGGTTCAAGCCGCCGTGCCAACCCAGGCCCGGCGGCGTTGAACCAATGCACCAGCGTCCAACGAAGCAGGCGGTGGGCTGATCTGTAAATGGCTGTCGCCCTGTACAGCGCCAAGGACTTCGTTCGCATCGATGGATAGAAGAGGGAAGACTTTCCCCGTCCTGCCCTATCGCAACCCCCGCCCAATCCCTGGCATCAGAGCGGCCGCACACAGTGTGACCGCCCTCACCGCACAGGCGTTTATCTCTCATACAGCGGATTGTTTGCAAGCATTACAGGCAACGACCGGAAAAACCCATCCGTTACAGCCTGCCGAGTTTCTGGATTGGAGAGCAATCCGTTGAGTGCCTTTGCGCCACGGTTTGCTGCACGGCCGGCCAGAAACGCGCCCTCACCGACGAGTCGTGGCGAAAACACTCCGGCAGCCAGAAGCTGTAGTACCGCCGCTGGCGGCATCGTGCCGGCAGTAAGCAGGGGCATAAATACGTTAGCTTTTTGCAGCAGGTCTCCAGCCTGGCTGTTTGACTTCCAGGATTTCAACCCTTGGCCTGCAATCGCAGCAACAAGATCGCTCCCCTGTTTCTGGCTCATCAACTGCGCCGGACTGAGTAGTTTCTCCCCCCCCTTTGCTCCATTGCTCTTTAACAACACCTGAATTTTTTTGACAGCCTCTGCATTATTTCCGCCTGACGACAGAGACCTCGTAACGTCATCTAAGTTCTGGCTTGTATTTTTCAAATATTCCGGCACTTGTTCGGGAATTATGCCTTTCGCTTTGGCGATAAACTCATTGGCTACCGCTTGCATTGCCTTCTTTTTAGATGGAATATCCTCCGCAAGTATGGTAATACTTCGCACCAATTCATCCATCCCTTTGATAGTGTGATGCTTCAGTGGATCTCCGCCCTTCCATTCTGCGATTTTTTTTGTTATTTTATCAAAGGTCTTTCCTGGCTTTTCATGAACTAAAATTCCCTCAAGTGGACTACCGGCCAAGACGTGCTCTAATTCACTCTCAATCTTGCTGAAATTAACGGGAACATCGTCCTTCAGCTTTAATACCCCTTCTTTTGCAGCGTTTACCACCTTATCAATTGGCGCATCGCCGCGCATATTCTCAAGAAACTCTTTCGATTTACTCTTTCCGGCATTGAATGCTGCACCTATGGTCTCAGCACTCGTGCCAGTGGTCACCCCCAGCACATGCTTGGGCAGTACTCGGGCCGCCAGTGCGGCAGCTGGCATGGCAGCACCAAACAATGCGCCTGAAGCTGCACTCTCCGGATCCACCAGCAAACTGGAGAAACCACCAGAGATCGCACCGCCCGCAGAGCGTGCCGCCAACCCTGGAATGGTCGACAAGCCACTTGCCCGCATGCCACCACTGGCAATGGCCTCAGCCACCGGCGACACAAACTTGCTGACCTTGAGTGCATTCCCGCCCGCTTGCACCAGTGTGCCAAGACCGCCACCCATAGGCAGGGTGGCAACAATGTTGCCGCCCACGCGACCGATCTGTGCGGCAGTGCTATCGCCATACTCCCGTTCAAAATCTGCTTTCCCCGCATCATTCATCTGTTTGATACGCTGGCCCTCTTGGGTTCCGGCCACCATGTCGAAGGCACTGGAGAGTCCGTATGCGCCTGTGTCGATCACATCTTTGACACCTCGGGCGACACCCACAGGCACGGTTACCACACCGTAGCCTGCCTCGCGCCCCCTCTGGGCCGCCTTGTTGTTGCCATACTCTCGCTCAAAGTCTGCTTTCCCCGCCTCGTTCATCTGCCTGACACGCTCACCCTCTTGTGTGCCTGCCAGCTTGTCAAAACCGCTGGCAAGCAGGTAGGCGCCCGAATCGAGTGCGTCCTTGAGGCCACGAGCAACGCCCATAGCCGCAGACTTCACAACGCCAGGTTCAGTTGCCGATCGCATGCGCTGGATTTCCGCCGCAAGCACGCGAGCGCTAACAACATCGCCTTCGACGTCCGCTTTGATGAGCGCTTGCTCAAGTTCTTGCAATGTAGTCATAGTTCACATGTATTTCTTCAAGAGTTGATCAAGGGATGGCTTACTAGGGGCAGGACGCAAACCTGGAGGGCCGCTCCCCTGATACAGGGGATGGACGAGCGCTGGTTCGCCTGCAGCTCCCGCCGGGGTGTTAACGCCTGGCCCGCTTGGCTTCGTCTTGTCAAACGCCAGGCGGTCACGCGCCAAACCCAGGGTGCCGTACTGAACACTTTCATTCGCCCGGTTGTGGCGCGCGGCATCGAGTTCAGCGAATGTCGGCGTCTTATCCATGCCCCAAGCCTGCGCGCCTGTGTGCGCATTCAAGCCCACCACCCGGCCACCCAGGTCCTGCTTCGTGATCTCCGGCGCCTGCATCAGCCCCGTATCCCGGGTATCGCCGTAGTCGTCGATCGCATAGATGCTCTTGGAACCATCGGCGTTGGTCACCTCCTGCATCTGGCGGAGCTTGTTGCGGCCCAGGTTGAAGGTGGACTGCACTTGGTCGGGCGTCATATACCTCAGCAGCTTCGAGATATCTCCCGTGTAGCCGCCCCCCTCGCGGGGACTCAGGCTCGCCAACGCCTCATCCCGCATCTTGGCCTGGGCCATCTGCAGCAGCCGGTTTTCCTGCTTGTCCTGGGCCTGCGAAAAGGCAGACAGGCCCAGCAGCCCGCCGCGGCCAATGGCCTGCGCCGTGGAGCCCGAACTGGACAGCGCGCCCAGTCCCGCCCCCAGCAGGGCCTGGCCCATGGGTGAATTCAGCAGCCCCATCAGGCCGCCCGGTTCTTGTTGCCCCCAGGCCTGTTGCATGGCCTCGTAGCTTGCTTGGTTGTCCATTGCTTACCCCCGTCGTGCCGCGCGCTGTGCCATCAGCTTTTCAGCGCCGGAAAGTTGATTGGTGCGGCCTGCCGACAGCAGGCCCGTGAAATCCGCCTGCCGCGCAGGAATGCCGGCAGACTGGGCCTGGGGCGCAGCCGGGTTGCTGCCTAGCACCCCGGTTCTGGCCGCCAGGCTGGCCAGGTCGTTCGCAGACTTGAGGTTGGACGATGACAGCAGCCCGCCGCTGCCACCGCCAGCCGCCGCGCCGGAATACCCTGCCCCCACCGACAGCCCTGCCGGCATGCTGCCCATGCTGCTGGCGCCCCCCAGATAGCCCGCATCCACAGCCAACCCGCCCGCGCCCGAAGCGGCCGTTCCGCCGGACGTGGCCCCAGCGCCGCCGCCCATGGCCCCGCCCAGCGCACCACCGGCAAAAATGCCCGCAATGGTCTGTGCCACCTGGTGGGCGCCCCTGGCCGATCCGGTGTTGATGCCTGTGGCCTCCGCAGCCTCGTAGGCGCCGTCCGAAGCGCCGCCCCACTGGTTCACGATGGGCTCGTAGTCCTTGCCCGTGATGCCGCTCCAGACCTTGGCGCCCAGCGGGTCGGCTGCGCCCAGCAGCATCTGGTCCGGGTTCTTCAAGGCCTGCTGGGCCATGTGCCCCGCGTTGAACAGTTCAAAATCCAGAATCCCCATGTCTTACCCCCTTCGTGCCGCGCGCTGCGCGATCAGCCGTTCCGCGCCGGACCGTTGCTGGCCCTTGCCCGCGGCCAGCAGGCCAGAGAAATCCGCCTGCCGCGCAGGAATGCCCGCAGACTGGGCCTGGGGCGGCGCCGGGTTGCTGCCCAGCACCCCGGTTGTCTGCGCCAGCATGGCCAGGTCGTTCGCCGTTCTCAGGTTCGATGCGGACAGCAAGCTGCTCCCCGCCCCGCTGGCATAGCCGGCCCCCACACCACCGGCCAGCAGGCCCTGGCCGCCCCCCATGCCGGATGCCGCCAGCCCCTGGCTGGCCAGCAGACCCTGCCCACCGCCCATGGCAGCCAGGTTGGAGGCCCCGGCCCCCGCCATGGACAGCCCCAGGCCGGAACCCGACCCCGCAGCCGCACCCGATATCGCGCCGCTGACCGTGGTGGTGCCCGCCACCGTCGGCGCTGCCGCGCTGGTGATGGCCGTACTGGCACTGGCGCCACCCAGGCCGCCAGCCGCCGCCCCGCCCAGGCCGCCGGTGACCGCCCCCAGGGTGCCGCCAATTGCCGCGCCCTTCAGCGGGTTGTCCTTGTTCGACAGGGCCCCGGCCACCGCCCCGATCGCCATCGGTATCCAGAACATCACTTGCCCCCGCCGCTTTGCTTGGTGGTGGTGCTGCTGCCCGCGGTGCCGCTCATCACCCCCGTCATGGCCTGCAGCTTCTTGTAGGGGTCATCCTGCTGCTGCTGCCACTGCTCGTAGTTGAAGTCGGCGTTGTTCTGCGCCTGGTCCTGGTAGGCATTGCCGGCGTTCAGCATCTGGTTCAGGTCGGTGTAGTCCTGGTTGGCAAAGCCCTGCGCCATGCCTAACGCCGCCAGCTTGTTGGACTGGTTGGTGTTGTAGGCGTTGCCGTACATCTCGCTCGCCACATTGCCCAGGTTCTGCTGCAGCTGGCTCTGGCTTTGCTGCTGCATCTGCTGCAGGCCCGAATTGCCGAACGATCCCGACCCCACCATGGCCGACTCCATCTGCGGCTTGGCCGTCAGGTTGTAGCTGTCCACCACGCTTTTTTGCGCATTGGCCACCTGCTGGTCCAGGTACGGGTTGTGCTGGTCGCCCATCATCTGCTGCAGGCCGGACTGGGCCTGCTTCCACAGCTCCGATCCGCCGCCCGCGCGCTCCTGCATGCCTTGCAGCGCCTGCTGCTGGGTGTCGTTCAGCTCGCTGTAGCGCTGGCCGTCATAGCCCTGCCAGCCCTTGTTGTAGATGTCCGTGCTCAGCTGCGCCACGTTGGACAGCAGGGGCTTGATCTCGTCGGGGTACTGAATGCTGGAGTTCGATGTGCTGCTGCCGCCGCCCCCCTTGGCGGGCCGCAGCCGGCCCTGGGCACGGGCTTTCTCATGAAACGGGTTCATAAAGGCATCCTCATGGTTGTGTAAATCGGTTCCCAGGGCAGATGCCGCTGGTACAGGCGTTGTTGGGCGGGCCCGGCGCTGCAGCGCAGCTCCGTGCAGCCGTTGGCCCGCGCCATGGCGGCCAGCTGCGCGCTGCAGGCCAGCCAGTGGCCGCCCGGCGCGTACAGCTCGCACACATGCAGCGCGCGCACGTTGGGCAGCTGGTCAATGCGGGTCACGGCCCAGCCCACGGCCTGGCCGTCCAGGTCAATGCGGATCAGGTCGCGCTCGCCGCGCGACAGCAGCAGCTTCAGCTGCTCGCCCGTGATCTCCCCGCCCGAGGTAGCGCAGGCCCGCCCCAGCTGGTGGGCACCATCGGCCCAGGCCCGGCCCACAAAGGCCGCCGGCACAATGTGCAGTTGGTAGTTCATATGCCCCTCACTCCCCGGTCAGGCCCCGGTCTTCCACCCAGGTCCCGGGCTCGCCGCTGTGCACACAGATCCAGCCCTTGGTCACATAGCGGCCGCCGGCCGCGCCCAGCACCGCCGGCGCGCTGTTGCGCAGGTAGTCGCCCGCCTGGTAGAGGCCGGTGGCCGGCGGCGCCTCGGCCGCGTTGTGGCTGCCGCAGATGCGCCCTTCGGACAGGTGGTTCAGCTGCACCGCAAAGCGCGGAAAGATCTGCGCCAGCGTCTTCACCAGGGCCGGCAGATCGCTGCCAAAACGGTAGTTGTCGGTCTGCAATCTCATCGGAACCCCGCTGGTTTGAGCCGTGGCGCAAAGCCGATCAGCGCATAGTCGCCCTGGCAGTCCACACGGAACGCATGCCAGCGCCCGCGCTGGCGCAAGTCGAAAGCCGCATCGTCACGGATCGCCGCAGACGCCTGCCGCGCCTCCTGGCCACCGTCGTCCTTGGTGAACCCGGTCGCGGCCGCCGCTGCCGGCGCCTTCTTGAAGCGCAGCACCAGCCGGTCGCACAGGGTCATCTGGTCGTCATCGCCCACATCGCCGGTGGTCAGGCTGCTGGCGTCCGGCGCACCGGCAAACGTCACCAGCCGGTTGCGGGTGTCAAACCCCGCCATCAGCTCCTGGGCCTCCACCCAGAACGGGCTGTCAAAGTCGATCGCCGGGCCGCTGTCGTAGGTGGTGACCAGCTCCGAACCACCGTCGTAGGTGGCCGCCGGCGATGCATACCGCACCAGTGCGCGGATGGCATGGTTGGCGCGGCCCCACTTGTTGGTGCCCGGGTGGTAGACCAGGCCGTAATCCAGCTCCCCCCCGCCTTTGACCGAGGGGAAGAAAAACCAGGCCAGCTGGTTCTGCTTGTCCCAGAAGGCCTGCGACTTGTGCATCTGCTTGGGGTCGCGCACCTCCACAAACCAGTCGCGCAACATGCCCCGGCCAATCGGCTGCACCTGTACGCCGTCAAAGACATACAGGTCATCATCGCCAATGAAGTAATGCGCCTTGCCGGTGTCGCACACGGCATCCATGCCCACGCAGCCCACGTCCGAATCCACCTGGGTGAAATTCCACACCTCGGCCGGCCCGGTGAAGCGCCCCACAAACGTGCTGCGGCGCTTGTAGACAATGATGTCGTCGCCCAGCCGGTGCGCGGCCGTGATCTCCCCGCCGGACTCCACCAGGCGCCCCGTGGTGCACAAGGTCGCCACATTGGGCACCCAGTCCTGCGCGTTCAGCGAGGCCGAACACCACCACCGGTCCGGGCTGTCGCCATAGGTGGCATCCTGGGTGTTGAACGCCATCACAAAGCCCTTCAGGCTGGCCAGAATCTTGGCCTTGGGCGCGCCCGCAATGGGCTCAAACGGGCCGCCCGTGGCCATGCGCATGCCCATGGACCGGCAGCTCGCCACCGTGCTGTTGGCAAACTGCGCCAGGCTCCAGCGCTCGTCCTGGCCCAGCGCAAATGGCGCACCGTCGCCGGACACATCAGCCCAGGCACTGCCCGCCAGGCTGTACAGCCGTTGCGTCGTGCCGCAGATGGCCAGGCGGTTGCCGCTCAGGTCAATGGCCGCCAGTGCGCCGCGCACATCCTCGGTCAGCGCGGCCACGCCCACCGGCGCCACGGCCGGCCCGGGGCGCATACCCAGCTCGGACGGCAGCAGGTTCTCGCAATCCAGCAGCAGGCCCGGCGTGGTCGGATCGGCATCCGGGGCAAAACCCAGCACTTTGTTCATACCACCCCCGGGGCCATCACGGCCACTGATGCACCTGCCCAGCGGTGCGCGTTGTGGGCCGACAGCAGCTGCTGCACGGCCCCCTCGTACTTGGCGCTGTAGCTGGCCACCGCCTCCGGGTCGCGCATCCAGGCGCTGCCCATCTCGCAGCACTTCCACAGGTACACGTCGTAGTGCTCGCGCAGCAGCCAGTTGCTGTCGGACTGGAACACCAGCGCCGGCAGCTTCTGCAGGTACTTCAGGCCATAGGCCGTGGCCGGCTTGCCGGTGAGGTGCGCCACCTCGCCCACCCGGGCAAAGTACGGGCCGTCGCTGCGCTGGCGCCAGTCCTCATAGGGCAGCTCGCGCAGCACCACGCCCGCTGCGCTCAGCTCGCGCAGCTCCAGCATGTCCACCGGCAGCGGAATCTCCCCGGCCGGCGTGTAGCCGCTGGTGTCCACCAGCTGGAACGACGAACGCAGCCGCGTGTCGCGGGAGAACTCGGCCTCCGCCATGCGCACAAAGTCCGGAATCACGCTCCCCAGGTCCGTGCGGTTGAGCCAGCGCGCCACCGAGGCGGACAGGCCAGCGAAGTTGGCGACCGCCGCCGCACTGGGCGAAGCCGCAACAGGAACCACCAGCGTCATAGCGCCCCCTTCCAGATCCGGAACACCCGGTTGTCCGGGTCCTGCAGAAACTGCTTGAGCAGTGCGTCATCCTGCATGCAGTCGGCAAAGGTCTTGCCGCGCTGCGCCGCCCACTGCGTCAGCACCGGAATCGGGATGGACGCCGCATGCTTGTCCCCCATGCGCGTGGTGTGGGCGCCCTGGCGGTCCAGCGCCTGGGCGCGCTCCACGGCATCGCTCACGTCGTCCACCTTCTGCAGGGTGGCGGAGCCGTCGCCATGGCAGTGCAGCACCGTGCGCGAACCCGCTGCGGCCTGAAGAATTCGAGAATGCATAAACAAAAACCGCCCCGAAGGGCGGTGTGTAAAGGTTGACGGCGCTCAGGTGGCCTGCAGGTCGCGCAGCGCAAAGTTCGCCGCTTCCTGCTCGCACTTGAGCGTCCATTCGGTGTTGACCATGTAGTTCTCGGCGTCGCCGGTCTTGGCCAGCGGCGTGGTCTTCACCCCGCGCAGGCGCAGCAGCTTGAAGCGTTCCGGCTCGATCCCGAACACATCGCGTGCGCGGTTGTAGCGGCTGTTGACGATCTTCAGGCGGCCAAAGTCCCCCACATACACCTCCACCGTCGCCGTGGTGGTCTTGCTCTCCACCTTCTCGAACTTGGTGGCCGCGCCGGTAAAGGCCGACACCGTGGCCCGCAGCGCCGAAGGCACAAACAGCAGGCTGGGGTTGCCGCCCTCTTCCCAGGCCTTCTGCATGGCCTGCTTCAGCAGCGCCTCGGTGAAGGTGCGCAGCGTGCCGTCGGTGGGCGCGGTGTTGGCAATGGGGTCCGGCGCCACGCCGGTCGCACCCTGCAGGCTGTTGGTCTTGAGCCAGCCCGACAGGCCGCGCGCCTGGGGCGCCACACCTTCGGCGGCGGCCACCGCCGTGCCGTTGTTGATGGCGGCGAACTCGATGTCGCGCTTGAGCTCCAGGATCTTCTTGGCCTCCTGGTAGGCCTTCTCGGACTTGCGGCCCGCCTTGTCCACCACTTCCTGGGTGCCCGTCACGCCGAAGGTCTTTTCGGAAATCTGGGTGCGGTTGCCCACGCGCACCGACGGCGTGATCGCCTTCACCGCGGCGTTGTTGCCCTGCTCCACCTTGTTGTTCACGGCGGCGGACAGCGCATCGGTCTGCCACTCCGGGCTGACCGAGCTGCACTTGTCCTTGCCGATGGACGACACAAAGGGCGTCTCTTCGGGCGAGATGCGGTAGATCGCATCCGCCAGTTCCTCGCGGTTGCCCACGGCATTGAAAGTGGCAAAGGTATTCGTTTGTTGAGCCATATTTACTCCTGCGCCGCCAGCAAGGCGGCCAATGAATTCACGTCGCGGCGGGCATTGAGCTGCTTCCAGGCCGCGTCGATCTTGGAGGGAGGAACGCCGGCAGCACCAGGCTTGGAAGCCTTGGGCGGTGCTGCCCGCACTTGTTGCTGGACGCCGGGCCTGCGCGCCTGCAGCGCGCGCCACTGGGCGGCCTCAAGCAGCACCTTCAGGGTGCGTGCATCGGACACCTGGGACAGCTCAGCCTCGGTGAACCCGTGGGCCAGGCCGGTGTGGCGCATGGCCATCAGGTGGTCCCGGCCAAAGCCGGGCACCGCCGCCTGCAAGGCCACCAGGGCCTGCTGCGATGCATGCTCGTGCCGCTGCACCGCCATCTGCTCCTGCTGCTGCACCGCCGCCTGCAGGCTGTGGGCCAGCTGCGTGGCCTGTGCCTCGGTCTGGCGCCACTGGGCCTGCAGGCGGCTGGCTTCCGTCGGGTCGCGCTGGTACAGCGCATCCCAGTCGGCCTTCTGGTACAGCTCCAGCTGCTCCGCCATCTGCATCAGCCACGCGTGTTCACGCGTGAGCTGCTGCGCCTGCTGGAACTGCTGGGACACCTGCTCGGCCGCCTGCCGGCGCTCCTCGCCCAGCTGCTGCGCCTTCTGCGTGTAGTCCGCATGGCGCAGGTACCCGGCTTTGAGCTCGGCAATCGGGGCCTCGATGGCGCTACCGTCGGGGGCGCTCCACCGCACCACCAGGTCATCGTCTGGGGCTTGTGCAGCTTGTCCAGCGTCCTGTGTGGCGGCGTCCGCGTCGCCATCGGCCTGCTCGGCCTCCAGCTCGGCATACGCCAGGGGATCGCCTTCGTTCTGGTAAGCGGCTGCTTGCAGCTCGGCATCGGGGGCTTCCGGGGCTTGTCCCTCGCCGGCATCCAGCGCCGCCGCCAGATCGTCTACGGTCGTGATGTGATCGTCGTCCATGGTTGTTGCTGTGTGGTTCCGGCCAGGTGTGAGTCCACGCAAAAAAGGGCCGCATGCCGTCGCATGCAGCCCCTCGCTGGGTTGTTCCTAGACTGGTCGGTCGGGCATACCGTGCCCGGGCGGGTTGAAGAAAAGGTGAAAAAGGTGAATGAAAAAGGCGAAAGGCAGAACGAAAGAAAGCCGAAAGCCGCCTACGCCGTGCTGCCGTCGCTGTAGGTCACGGACAGCGGCCCCACCCCCAGGCGGATGCCGCCATAGGTGCCGGGCCACACCCGCTGCGTCGCGTGCGGGTGGGTGGCCGCCGTGGCCACCACATCACGTGCAATGTGCAGGCGCTCCACGCGGCGCAGAAAAGCCTCCAGCGGCTCGGGCTCCGGCTCAAGCTCGGGGTCCTGAACCGCCACCGGCACTGCGGCCATGGCCGGCGCATCCGCACCGGTCGGGTCTGTCGGCACAGGCCCTTGGGCCTGCACCGGCGGCGCCTGCTTCTGCGGGGCCTGCTGGCCCGGCTGCTCCTGCTGCAGCTCCTGTGGATGGGGTTCGGCCGCTTTCTGCTCTGCCGGGGATTTACGGGGTCTAGCCATTGCGTATGCGCTCCTCGATTGCGTGGTGACGGGCCTGGATCTGTGCCGCGTTGGTCAACTCGGCACGTTCGAGCTTGTAGCCGTCCATCACCAGCTCGAACACCCGGAAAAACTGCTCCGCCCCCTTCAGCATGGCCACGGCCGCCTCGCGGCGTTCGCGCTCGCCCAGGGGCAGGGACAGCACTTCGCTTTGCAGCGCCTGGATCACCGTCTGCCGGGCCTCCTGCAGCAGCGGGTCCTCCAGCAGGCGCTGGGCGCGCTCGGCACGGTACTGGGCTGCACTCATGCTTGTCCTTCCTGAAACTGCCGGGCCATGCCCTCAATGCTCTGGGCCGCCTGCTGCAGGTCCTCGGCGGTGACGCCGGGCACCTGGATGTTCTGGTCCAGCATGGAGCCGGCAATGATGTTGGTGGGCTGGCCCATGGTGCCGGCCTCCCGGGCATTGGCCGCCAGGTAGCCGGCGGCCAGCTCCAGCAACCGGTCCCTGTCGCGCTGCTGCAGCTCCATCTGCTTGATCTGCAAGCCGGCCGCGCGCTTCTTGTCGCCCTCGGCCGCCTCGGCCTGCAGCCGCATGGCCTGCAACTGCTGCTGGCCCTGCAGCTTCATCTGCTCCAGCCGGGACTGGATCTGTGCCTGCATCTGCGCCTGCACCTGCACCGGGTCCGGCTGCGGCGGCTTGGGCGGAATCTGGTCCGGCGCCAGCATGAACTTCTCCCCCGCCCCCTTGAGCTTGGCGTGCTTGGCCAACGCCTTGCCATATTCATAGATTTGCGGCGGCCCCACCAGCCCGGCCTGCGCGGCCTGCTGCATGAACTGGCCGAACTGCTGCAGCAGCATCAGGGTCTCGGCCTTGTCGCCCGTGCCCAGGCCCACATCGGTACTCACATCCATGTCGGGCGACCACATGCGCAGATCAAACTGCACAAACCGGCCGCGCAGGCGCACCGTGGTCGGAATGTCCTGGTACTGGGTCAGCAGCCGCAGCACCAGCTTGAACAGCTGCTTGACGCCCGTCTCCGCAAAGGTGCGCAGGATCAGCAGCATGCGCTTGTCCGCCATGTTGGCAATCTTGGCAATACCCGTGGCCGTCTTGTTCAGGCTGTCCGCATCCAGGCCCTGGTTGTAGCGGGTCACCCCGGTGCGGCGCTCGCGCATGCCCTGCACCATCTCGATGCCGGCCAGGCTCTCGGTCGCCACCAGCGCGGTCTTGATCGGCACCACGGCATCTCCCGCCGCGCCCTCGCCACGGATGATGCCGCCAATGCGGTTGCTGATCACATCCTCAATATTCACCCGCGCCGCCAGGTTCACATAGGTGCGCGGGTTGTTGGCCAGGTACAGGCTGTCCACATACTGGCGCGTCAGCCCGCTGTTCAGCCGCTGCAGCTCCACCACCGGGTCCGCCAGCGCCATGCCGATCACGCGGTGCGGCAGCTTGATGGGTGTCAGCACCGCATATTCATGCCCCTGCACCTCTTCGTTCTCCAGCTCGCCGTTGCCCGACACCAGCACCCGGCGCCACTCGGCCACCCCGTCGCCGTTGTAGTCACAGCGGACAAAGCCCTCGAACAGCCGCACCTCCTCCAGCGACCGGTCCGCGCTCTCCGCCAGCTGGTCCCGCAGATCGTCCGGCTCCTGGGCACCGCTGCCCTCAAAGCTCTGGATCGCGGCCACATCGGCAAAGCCCATCTCCGTCAGCTGCGAGCGGGTGTAGGTCACCCACTCCCCCACCAGACGGGCGTCTTCCAGGCGCTTGGCCGAGCGGTTGACCAGAAAGTCCCCCGGCGCCACATTGCGCAGTTCCACCTTGCCGCGCTGGCGGCGCTGCAGCGTCACATCCCACAGCAGGGGCTGCTGCAGCCCGGCGGCCTGGGCCACTTCGGGCTGCAGCAGCTCGCTCGGCGAGGCTTCCAGCACGCGCACGGCTGGATCCTGGGTCAGCAGCACCAGCTGCTCCTCGCTCAGGCCCTTGAACTCTTCGCGCACCGGGTCCGGCTGCCCCCACTTGGCACGCACCACCCCCAGCTTGGACAGCAGCGCATCCTTGAACCAGTCGCTGAACAGCAGAAATCCGGGGTTGTCGTCCCGGATCACATAGTTCACCAGCTCGGTGGCCTGCTCGGCATAGGCCGCATCCTCCGGCCCGCGCGGCAGAAACTCGCCGATGTGGTCCCCGCTGAAAAACGGCTCCAGAAAATTCGGCAGCGCGCCCTCAATGGTCTCGAACACATCCCAGCTCACCACCTGGGAGCGGCCGTCCACCTCATTGCCCAGCGGCAGGCCCAGGTAGTACTGCAGATTGCGCTGCTGCTCACCCCGGATGCCGCTGGCCAGCCAGCTGTGCGCATCCTCGATCTCACGCTCCAGCACATTGCGGAACGTGTCACTGTTCATTGTTGCCATCACACAATCCCTATGTTGGGCAGTTGAAGGGGCTGCCCCTGCCGGGGCGGCTCCCACACGCAGCACATCAGCCCGAAGGCGTCCGCACCGTGGCTGGCCCAGTCGTGCGCCGGCCCCAGGCCAATGCCCCGGGCCTCGTCGCGCTTCTCGTGGTACCAGCCCAGGGCGGCGCGGCCGCCTTCCGTGCTCGTCTCGTTGAACCAGATGCTGGGGAACAGCCGGCGCGCGGCTTCCACCCGCTTCATCGCCGCCCCCTTGCCCTGGTTGGGCACCACCGTCACGCGGTAGCCCAGCGACTGCAGCGCGCTCTTGGGCGTCACCGCATGCACCGTGTCGGCCTTCTCGCCGTCGTGCGGCAGCCAGATCTGCAGCCGCTCCGGCGTATAGCCCTGGTCGCGCAGCCACTGCACATGGGCCGCCATGGGCTGGCCCTGGGCCTCGTAGTAGTCCAGCACCCGCACCTGCATGCCCACAAACTGCACGATCCACATCGCAAAGCTGTCCGCGTTCTGGCCGGTGCCGCCAATGTCCACAAAGGCCCGCAAGGCCATCAGCGGGTCGGCCGCCACCGCGCCAATGCGGCCCTGGGCCCGGGTATCGGCCAGCTGGCGCGCAAAGTACGCGCCCTCGTTCACCGTCTCGTAGCCGCCTTCCCAGATGTGGTCGTACTTGTCAGGCTGCAGGCGCAGACAGTCCTGGCGCTCCTGCTCCAGTTCGGCCGTGAACCAGGGGTTGTCGCGCCAGTTGGCCTGCACCACCCGGGCGCCGGTGGGCAATCTCTCGGCGCGCAGCATGCGGTCCACCGGGTCCTTGGCAAAGCGCGGGTTCCAGCCAAACCACAGCTGCGACCCCGCCGCGCGCATGGTCGGCTTGAGCAGGTCCAGGCTGCGCTGGGTGGCCGTCTGCGCCTCTTCCCACCAGGCACGCTTGAAGCCCTCCAGCGATTTCACGCTGTCGGCCGTGTAGTCGTTCATGCCTTTGAAGATGACCAGGCCATCCCCCGGCGTAGTGATCACATCCTTGTAGACCCGAAACCCATCCGCCTGGCCCAGCCCCAGCGCGGACAGCTTGGACTCCAGCAAGGCCTTGCTCGACTGGCTCAGGTCCTTCTGCACCTCGCGGATACACACCGCCCGCAGGCCCTCGCCGCCCATGGCGCCGGGTTCGTACAGGCAGTCCTCCAGCAGCATCTCGGCAAAGAAATGGCTTTTGCCAGACCCCCGCCCCCCGTGCGCACCCTTGTAGCGCGCAGGCTCCAGCAGCGGCGCGAACACACGCGCCGTCTTCAGATTCAGCGTTCTCATGCCTGCGGATCGATGATGGTGCGCGTCACATGCGCCACCGTTTCAATGGGGCCGCCGCCAGGGGCAGACAGGCCCAGCTTGTCGTTCAGCATGCCCAGGTGGCGCATCGCCAGCTGCAGCGTGGCCACCTTGTCGAACACCCGGGTCTTGATGGTGTAGCCCCCCACCTGCTCGCCCCGCCTGCGCCGGGGCGCACCGCCGTGGCCTGGGGCGGAAGAAGCGGATGCAGAGACGGCTGCAGAGGCCGGCGGCTCCTGCAGCGCATCCTCCCCGCCACCGCGCTCCAGCTCCTCCTTCACCTCAATGCTGGCCAGCGCCGCCGCCGTGTCGGCGTCCAGCTCGCAGGGGTCCTTCATGCTCCCGTCCGCGCGGTACAGGCGGCGGATGTCAAAGAAGGCAATCCGCGCCAGCTCCTGCAGCACCCGGTCCTGGGTGATCTCGGTGCGCAGCGCCCGCGCCTGCTGCGCGGCCTGGACGGCCCGTGCCACCCCACCGTGCTTCAAAAGCCGCGCCCCCTGGGACGCGGCGGTCCTGGCGCTGTAGCCGGCCCTGATCGCGGCCTGAGTCGCATTCAGGTCAATCAGGTACTCGGCCACAAAGCGCGCCTGCTTTGGGGTCAGTTCCATGGGTTTTTTCCAATAAAAAAGCCACCCGGAGGTGGCTGTGATGGTGGGGCGGCAGCGCCCATGGACGCTGCCGTGTGTGAAAAATTCGACAAATCAGGTTGGAGCGCTGTCTCTACTGCGTGGCGCGCCAAGTAATGACCATTGCCGCCAGGCCGGCCGTCCTGCTGACAGCATCCACTCGGTCTCCTGCTGAGCTGATTGCATGCTATGAACACATAGCAGTAATTGACCCAAAGCAGAAATCTATTCTGGCCGGGCCATTGTTTGTAAGAGTGCATTCAAGACGGCCGAGACGCAGATAGGATCTAGTCCCCTCAACGTGAGAGTACCTAATGGATTGCCCAAAACTCCTGCGCACACTCGTTATAGGAGATGACCCCAGATTACTCGCGCAGGTTTCATGCCTTTTCGCGAGGAAGAATAGCTATCTGCCGGTTATCGATGGGCCTCGCATGACTCGGCAGGACTACCGGGCAGAGATTTCCATCAGGGGAAATGCTGCAGCCAGCATGAAAGCGAAGAACGTTCTCTTTGTGGGTCTCCCGGAGGAGACTTGCTTACGGTTCTCTAAGCAAATACCCGAATCGGTTTCCAGGCGCATATCTTCAGTGGAAGATGCAGAGGAATTGACCAAGCTTGTGCGGCCATTGAGTGGAGCGCCCCTAGCTTGGGGTGAGGACAACCTTGCGTACGGACTTCTGACTGCTCTCCGCGAGCGTCGGTCAATCACTTTTGGTACCCACCCGTCCCCATCGTTGCCAATTCCGTCTCAATCTGGTCATTGGGTTATCTGTGAAGCCGGCAATGAACATGCCCAAGTGATCGCTGCAAATTACGCTTACTCACTCGATGCAGGATTATGCTTGATTCCCGAGATTGAAAAATCTCAGGCCGAAGATCTCCTAGAGACTTTCTACAGCCTGTATGAACTGCAAGAATCGGTTTCTGAAGCCCTTGACCGCTTGCATCGAACCCTACGTGACCTAAGCAGTCCATTGCCCTTGACTGCAATGAGGTCGGTCACATTTATTACCAATAAACTCCCTTTCGGCGTTGCCTATCCTGAGTTTCCATCTACACACTTACCCATGTATCCCCAACTCGGGGTTTCAGTCTTGAGTGGCTTTGTTGCCGAACAAGGTGAAAAGCAAGGGATCGGCTGTGCTGTACTGGTCGATCCGCAGAAAACTGAAGCGCCAGAGATTGATGCTGTCGCTAAAAAGTTAAAAGAGAGACCCATTTTTATTCGAAAATGTGCAGGCCCTGCTGCAAATGTTCGAGATGTAAGCCAGATGGTCGAATTATATCCATACGATCTTCTCGTCATTGCGACTCACTGTGGTGACGCATCCGGTTGGCGCTGGACCTACGAGTTTGAAGACTCATCCGGGAAAATTCGGCGCTTGGAAGTGGATACGACGATCGGCATTGCTGTTTCAGCACGAAAAAAAGATAAGTTGCAGGTTTCTCAGCTCTACAACTTCACGTCCTTGGACGGTGTTTCATGGCATGACCCAGAAAGGGATTCAAAACTCGTAGTTGGTACAGCCATTCTCGATTTTGTTAACAGAGTCGATAAACTGACACCAATTCTCAAAATTCCAATTAACCGCGTTCACCGATCAGCAGTTCTTCAGATGCACGACAACAACTATTTACCCATGCCGCGTTCGATAGCTGGGCATGGTTGCCCAGTCATACTTAACAACGCCTGTGCATCTTGGCACCGGCTCTCAGAAACATTTATCTTTGCCGGCGCCAGGGCTTACTTGGGAACGCTTTACCCAGTGACAGTCTATGACGCAGAACCTATCACTGTCGGATTGTTTGGAAAACATTTTGGCAAACCGCTTCCAGTTGCCTTGTGGGCTGCTCAACGCGAAGCATATGGTTTAGGTTCACCACGTCGGCCGTACGTTATGGCGGGGATTTTCCCGCAGAGGCTTCGAACAGTACTCCGTGATGTTCCTACGGAAATAGTGAAATCACTTTTGACAAACGCAAAGAATTATAAGAAGCGTCTTACCGATGAAGCCAATTTAAATGAAAATGTAAGAGAAAATTTGTGGGAGAACATCACATACCTTGAACGCGAGGCTATCAGCCATTACTCTCGATGGATTAATCCTAGAAATCAGGATGCGTAGCTTCTAACAACAAAAGTATTGATGTTGGATTTTTCTTCAGATGTTTTTCATTCACTTATTCCGAGGTAGACCATCAGCAACCAGTGGCCGCATACGGCTCACACCTCATCACTGACATCAGCCCACACTACGTCCAAACGCCTCTCAGCCCGCATGCACCTTCCTCTCCGCTTCTCCACTAGCCGCCACCCAGCCCCACACGCGGACACCCCTCATGCGCATCAGTGAACTCGCAGCCCTGACAGGGTGCACACCCAAGGCGCTGCGGCTGTATGAAGCGCACGGCTTGCTCGGCACCGTGGCGCGCCAGGGCAGCTACCGTATTTACGGGCCGGAAGATGTGCAGCGCGTGCAGTGGATACGCCAGGCCTTGGCGCTGGGCTTTCGCCTGGCCGCGCTGCAGCCGCTGCGCACCATGGACACCCCGGCCGGCGCCGTCGCCGTCCTGGCCCTGCTGCAAACCCGGCGGCGCGCCATCGCAGATGAACTGCAGCGTCTGCAAGCCGCCGACACCGCGCTGGCCGCTTTGGCGCTGGAACTGAGCAATTGCGACGCAGCCACCGAGTGTCCTGCGCCAGATCAACTCGGCATCCGACGCAGCGCTTGACTATGCCCCACGGGACAAGGTGATGCTGGCGGCTTGTCTACTCCACCCGCTTCCACCCTCCATGTCCCGCCGCATCCTCATCATCCTCGGACAACCCTCTTCCAGCAGCCTGTGTGCGGCCTTGGCCCACGCCTATGCCGATGCGGCACGCCAATCGGGCGCCGAAGTGCGCCTGCTGCAACTGGGCGACATGGTCTTCGATCCCATCCTGCACCACGGGTACCAGCGCATCCAGCCGCTGGAGCCCGATCTGCAGGCCGCACAGGCCGACATCACCTGGGCACAGCACCTGGTGTGGGTCTACCCCATCTGGTGGGGGGGCCTTCCTGCCCTGCTCAAGGGATTTCTGGACCGCATCTTCCTGCCCGGCTTCGCCTTCAAATACCGCCCCCAATCGGCCTTGTGGGACCGCCTGCTGGCGGGCCGCAGTGCAGAGCTGCTGGTGACCATGGACTCTCCGCCCTGGTACTACCGCTGGGTGCAACGCCAACCAGGCCACCGGCAAATGAAGCAGACCATTCTGGAGTTCAGCGGAATCCAGCCCGTGCGCGTGCACAGCTTTGGCCCGGTGATCCGTTCCAGCGACGCCACGCGTGCCCGCTGGATCCAGCGGGCCCACACCCTGGGTGCCCGTGCCGGCGCACGCTGAGCCAACCTGCCGGAATATGCCGCCCGACGTGCAGACCCACTTGGCACCAGAAACAGAAAAGCCCTGGCGCATGAGGCCAGGGCTTTGGAATTAGCGCCAGGGGCAAAGCAGCGTTTCAGCGGCCCGACCTGTTCCCAGCCACTGCATCTTGCCGCCGCTGTGTGACAACTTCATGGCAGTGTCGGCAAGAAAAAAGCCCCGACCATCGCTGGTCAGGGCTTTGTGTGCTGGTGGATTGCCTGGGAATCGAACCTAGTTGCCTTGCGGGCGGCGGATTTACAGTCCGCTGCAGTCACCAATGCTGCTCGCAATCCATGCCGTGATTCTATCATTTGAATAGCACCACATCCGTAAACAACAAAGCCCGCAGGCGAACCTTGCGGGCTTTGTGGCATCAGCGAATCCGGTCGCAGCCAACCCGGCGCAAACCGGGTTCGTTCTGTGCTGTTGCTAACGATGGACGTACGTTACCACAATTTTTCTGGCTTCGCAAGCCATTGCAAACAGAATTCGCACGGGCTGCCCGCAACCGCCTCCACGCAAGCTGCAGCAGGACAAATGCACGCCCCCTGCCCGCCGTGGCGGCGGCAGCCCCAAGCGCAGCACAGGTGCCATGGCCCGCCGACGCTGGCAGCGCCGACAAAAAAGCCCCGGCAGACCCGCCAGGGCTTTGGTATGAGGGGCGGGCAATGGCTGCAGCACACCCGCTTGCACGGGCGGGCTACACAGCACTGCACAAACCGCAGAAAAGACTTCAGCACCGTGGTCAGCAGACAGGCCACCCCGGAAAAATAAACCACCACCACCAGGCAGATCAGAAACACATGGCGGTGCGTGGGAACCGTCCAATGCCAGTCGTTGCGCTCCAGCCAGCCCCAGCTGACGGCGTACACACACAGAACGATGCTGGCGCCAATGACAAACAACATGGTGACCCCTCTTGCAGCGGGCACCCCGGTCCAGAGGTGCAAGGCCGCCGCGCCCATTGATTTCTGGGGCAAGCTTCACACACCGTCTCCGACAGCGTCATCAGCGCATTGCCCGTGGGGGACAAGCGGTCGGCAACACCCACCTCAACAGCTTCACCACGGCACCAGAGCCACTGGACCACACCCCAAAACACAAAAGCCCGCAGGCAAACCTGGCGGGCTTTTTGTTTGGTTGGAACCGGGGTCGCAGCCAACCCGGCGCAAACCGGGTTCGTTCCGTGCTGGTGCTAACGATGCGCGTACGTTATCTGAAATCCTCCCTGCCGTCAACCGCCCGCAGGCGGTTGCACAGCATGGCGCGGCCTTCTTTCACCAGCTCGGCCAGGCGCGCCTTGCTCACCGCCGCCTGGCGGGCCGCTTTCGCTGGATTGCCGCTGTACACATACCACCAGCGGATCGCAAAGCGGTGCCGCTCCGGCAGCGCATACACCGCCTTCTCCATCAGGTGCCCGTCGATGGCATCCACCGCCAGGGTGATGGTGCCGCGCTCGCGCTCCTCTTTTTCCTTCAGGTGCCGCCACATGGGGTGCGCGGTCCAGGATGCGCCTTTGCCGGACACCCAGCGGCGCCAGTTCTGCAGCCGCTCATGGATGGCAGCGTGTTCGGGTGCAATGTGCTGGTAGTCCACATAGCTTGGGGTTGTGGTCTGCATGGGCTGTCTTCTCTTTCTTTCAGTCGCTTGAACCATCGGGTTGGATTGGCTTGAACTTGGTTGGGGGAATCAGGGTGGGTCGGGTGGGTTGGGTTTCCTGAGGGGGCGTGCACAGCGCACGTCGCCCGCTCATCCGCACTCCCACAGGTCGTAAAACGTCACGCCCAGCTCGGATGCGGCATAGGCCTCCACCCGGGCGCAGAACGCGGCAAATTCGGCAGGACTCAGACGCCTGGAGCTGGCGCCCACCACGGCGCCATCGGGCAGCTCCACCACGCCGATGAAGCGGCGCTTCAGCAGCTCGTGCCAGGTCTGCGCGTCGTACTGGCGGCCGTTGACCACCGCCTGCTGCGCAATCTGCGCCAGCACGCCCTGGCCCCAGTAGCGCCGGTTCTGGGCCCGGCTGCGCTTGCGGCGCGCCACCGTCAGCACCCAGCGGCCGGAACCCTGGAACGCCTGGGCCAGAAACGGGAACAGCTGCGCCCGGATGGCCACCCAGGCCTGCCGGCGGCTGAACAGATCGATCTCCAGTTGCTCAGACACGGGCCGCCCTCCACAGCAAAGGCGCCCAGGGGTTGCCCTGCAGGGCCTGCAGAAAAGCCGCCTGCACCCGCGGTGCCTCCAGCTGCTGGTGCGCCGGCGCGCAGCACAGTGGGTTGCCGCAGCGCTGGGTGATGCGGGCTTGCGCAGGCACCACCGTGCCTGTCAGCTCCAGCACCTGCTTTTGCACACGGCGGTTGAAGCGCACCCCGCCCTCGTGCACGCTCAGGTACGGCCGCTGGCGAATCAGCGCCCCTTGCCAGATCCAGCAGCCGCCATCGGCGCGGCAGCGCGCATGGATCTGCGCCAAGGTCACAGCGCCGCTCATGCCCGCACCTCCTGCAGGGAAGCGCCGGCCAGCAGGCGCATGGCCTGCGCAGGCAAAGTGGAAATCCGTGTCTTGCCTGCCACGCTGCCGTGCTGGATCACCGCCATGGCCCGCTGCGGGTCGCCCACCAAGGCTGGGCGCGGCAGCGGGATGCCCCGGCTGCTGTACTCATGGTCGGGCGAGCGGTCGCCCGCCAGGCGGCGCTGGTAGTCGCACTGCCCGCGCGCGGTGTAGGCGCGGTGGGCTTCCTGAAAGCGGTGCTGCAGATAGGACAGCTCCCTGGTGTCGGTGCGGCACACCTTGGGCCAGCCGCCCAGATCCTCCACCACGGCGTGGATGGCCGGGTCGTCAAACACCACATCGCGGTAGGCGCCCACGGCGCTCATGGCCTCGTGTACCTTGCCCCAGGCCAGCGCGGCCCGGTCGGTGCTGGTGCCCTGCAGCACCCGCACCAGGTCGGCCACCTTGGGGGCAAACTGGCCGCGCTCGGGGTCCATGGCATGGCGCTGCAGCGCGGTGGCCACCTGTTCCAGCTCGCAGCCCTGCAAAGCCCCCCACCACACAGTCAGCGTGAACGCGCTGCAGTCCTTGCCGTAGTACGCCATGGCGTCCGTCAGCAGGTCCTTGAACGCCGGCATTTCGTCAGCCCGCATGGCCGGCCCCCTGTGTCTGCATCTGCGTCTGCGTCGGTATTTGCGCCTGGGCCTGCATCTTCTGCAGCCACGCATCCCCCACGGCGCGGTTGCGCGCCTCCAGCGCCTCCTGCCGGTTCACCGGCTGCGCCGCCACCCGGGGCTTTTGCAGCTGGGCGCCCAGCGCCCGCGCCTCCCGCTCCTCGCGCTCCACAATCCCCAGCGCATAGCTGAAGCTCTTGCCCGCCGCCAGGGCCTTGTGCGCCGCGTCCTCGAACTGGCCCACCCCCACCCCGGCGTTCAGCAGGGCGTTGAGCTTGGCATTGCCCGGGTTGACCAGCCCCACCCCCAGGCGCTTCATCAGCTGGCACACCGTGCCGGCCAGCGGGTGGCTGTTGTCGCCCGTAGGGCGTGGCAGCGCATGCGGTGCGGGCAGATCGACCGGGTCGGCACGTACGCTCGGATGGTCCGCATGGGCAGGATGGACAGGATGGCGCGGGGCCGCAGCAAGCGTCTGGGGCGGTGTGCCCCCACCCGCCCCTTCGGGGGCCAGGGGGTGTTCTGGTTCCTGGTTTCTGGTTCTTGGTTCCTGGTTGCCTTGGGGCTGGGTTGCCGCCGCCACCCCGGCGCCCACCGGCCGCCAACCCACCGGTTGGGGGTCGGTTTCCACGGCCTTCTTGGGCCGCCCGCCCTTGGCACCGTTGGCGCGGTTCTTGGCCAGCATCTGCTGGAACTGGGCAATCTCCTGGCCGCAACGTTCATGCACCCAGCCTTCGCCCGTGCGCACAAAAAAGTCCTGCAGCACTGTGTCCAGGTCCCGGGCCTCCACGCGCAGGCGCCGGGCCATCCACTGGGTGTCCAGCGGCAGGGGTTGTTCGGTGTCGTAGTACCAGTCCAGCGCGCGGCGGTAGGCCAGGTCCTCGGCATTGCTCAGGTGCATGGTCGCGCTGCGGTAGTCGCCTATATGGAAGGGGTAGTAATTCATGGCCGTCCTCCTTGCGCCGCAGTGCTGCGCGCCTGTTCTGCGGCGGGGCAATCTGCCGGTGGCATGGCCGCCCCCTGCCCCGCCGATCCCGGCAGCGGGCTGGTGGCCGGCCCACTGGCGGGCACGCTGCCGGGCTCGGCCAACTCCGGCCAGATCGCCTGCCAGTCATCCGGCCGCAACTCCCGGCGCGTGACGGCATGGCCGCACAGCCGCTCGATCGCCGCGCAATGCTCGATCGGCGTTTTGCGCCCAGGCTGCTTCCATTGCCAGACCGCGGCCTTGGTCACGCCCAGGCGGTCGGCCAGGGCTTTTTCTGAACCGGCGACTTCCGCCGCTTTCTCGATGGGATGCTTCATGCACGTAAGGCTAGCATTACTAGCCAGCAAAAACAAGCATTACTAGCCCATCGGGTATAGAAAATCTTTACTATCGAGCCATGGATATCAAAGACTGGATCAAGGCTGCCCGTAGCCACAAGGGCTGGACGCAGCAGCAGCTGGGTGAGGCCGTGGGCCGCACCAAGGCCAACGTCGGCCATTGGGAAACCGGCAAGCACGAGCCCAAGCTCGACCTGATTGAGGCCATATCCAGGGAAACCGGCTTCCCGCCCCCCGCCCTGGGGGGTGTGGAATCGAACGTGGAGCCGGCTCTAGAACTAAAAAAATCAAGGATGGTGCCGGTGACAGGGAGTGTGAAAGGTGGAGACGACGGGTATCTGGTGCAGGACCCGGTGCCGGATGGCTTTGTGGAATATTGGACGGGCGACCCCCAGGCGTACGCGCTGCGCATCAAGGGCGACTCCATGCACCCGCGCTACCGAGCCGGGGAATTTGTGGTGGTCACGCCCAGCATCGAAGCCCAGCCAGGCCGCGACGTGGTGGTCAAGCTCACCAACGGCAAATGCCTGCTCAAGCAGCTCAACTGGATGCGCGGCGACGAGGTGCAGCTGCTGAGCATCAACAACGGCTATGCCCCCATGACCATCTCCCGCGAAGAGGTGGAATGCATCTGCCGCGTGGCCGGTTCGGTGGGGCCGGACTCCATGGTGTTTTAAAGGGGGGATTTCACGCCGAGTGGATGGGCGCCGAATGGATGACCGCTGAATGGACAGGCCCGTGCGCAGCACCCACAGTCGGGGCCCCCTGCCATGCGTGCGGCAGCCCTGTGCCACCCCTGGCCCGGCGGCCACACAAGCCTTGCCGGCCCGCTCAGCCCGCCTTGCGCGGGCTTTTTCATGTCCACAGCACCGCCCGCACCTGCCGACGTCCTGGCAGGTGGACGCACCGCCCTGTTGCAGCACGGCGTGGTGCCGCGCCCTCGCCCCGCCCATGGCACGTCAATGTGCAGGCAAGCGCTTCAGGCCAGCCAATGCGTGGCCGCAGCACTGGCCGCTGCACGGCCAATCGGGCACAGGCGGTCAGGCCGGCTTCCCAGCCGGGCAGAACGGCCACCAGTCTCCCTGCCCTGCCGCCAGCCGCGCAGGGCGGTCACCACCGCGCGGACACTGCAGCCCGCTGCGCGCAGTCACTCGGTCTTGGTCCGGCCGCGGTAATCCAGGTCCTTGGCGGAATAGGTCTCACGCACGCGCCAGTCCATCTGGATCGGCCCCGCATACCCGGGTGGATAGGTGATGCGTTCTTGCGCGCGCTTGAGCTCCCATTCCTTCGGCGCCACGATGCGAGCGACGGTGCTATCTTTTTTTTTGCCCATAAGAATATCGCTTTCACTCAGATTGAAGGTCCGCGCATGCCTTGTATGCCTTGCATGCCTTCAGCGCGTTGCCGCAAGAAGGCAGTGCGGGCACCAAGGCAGCCCCTCGGCTGGCCAGTCGGCTGGCTGCGTGGCTGCATCCCAGGGGATGTGCATACGTGCAAAAGGCTCGCCCCCTTGCGGTGTGCGAGCCTTTGAGAAGACAGCCGGGCTTACTTGCGGGCGCGGGCAAGCGCCACGCCGATCATGCGCCCACCCAGGGGCTGCTCATGGAGCTTCTGGATGGCTTCTTGCGCTTCGGAGTCGGAGCCCATTTCGACAAAGCCAAAGCCGCGTGCGCGACCGGTATCCCGCTCGACAATGACCTGTGCCGAATTGACATGCCCGCAGCTTTCAAAGTGCGCGCGCAGTGCGTCGTCGGTGATGGTGTAGGCCAGATTGGTAACGTACAGATTGGATTGCATGGTGTTCTTTCAGTGACGGTCTGCATGGAAGCAGACCTGTAAAAATTCGACAAAAATCTATCGACGGGGTTTCTGTGGAGGGCGTGGGCCATTGGAGCCCGAGCGCGTCTCGATATGGCGGAACGTCACCCGCCCCTTGTTCAGGTCGTAGGGAGACATCTCCAGCGTGACCTTGTCGCCGGCCAGGACGCGGATGCGGAACTTGCGCATCTTTCCGCCGGTGTAGGCAATCAGTTGGTGACCGTTTTCCAGCGTGACACGGAAACGCGAGTCGGGCAGCACTTCGACCACACGGCCCAGCATTTCGATCAGTTCTTCTTTGGCCATGTATCTCCTTTGGATGTGGCGTAGCGGAGGGTCCTAATTCAGCCGATGGCTCTGCACCATGCTCCGTCCTTCGGACAGCGCGTAACTGGAGGCAAGCGATTCAGTGGCGAACTGGGGAATAAAGCGGAAAACGCGGTCGTATTTGCCGCGGCGTATGGAAACCGCGCCGACAAAGCCACCGCCTTCGGTGGCAATGGGAAACGGGGTGACCAGGTAGTGGCCAATCTGCTCTTTGGTTTTTTTATGCAGCATGCAGGGGATGGCACGCGAACGGGCGCATGCCACCAGCAAAAGGGGAAGAGATGCCCGGCAAGGGGCACACGAGGGGGGCAGATCCAAAACAGGGCGCGGGATCTGCGGGGGATTCGCCAGAGGGAGCGTGACCACCGCGGGCTTCATCAATGAAGGGGCGGATTCCAGCGGCCAGTGGGCGGCGTGGATGTCAGACAGGCGCTGCTGGGGCGAAAGACAGGACAGCGAGTGGGACCAGTGTACACGGCCGTGGGATCCATGCGCCAATGTCAGCACACTGGGCGCCCGCCCCATGGCGCAATCGGCCTGTGGTTCGCACGTCCAGCGCGCCAACACACCCACACACCAACGCACCAGGCCACCACTGCGCCACCATCCCACCGCGAACCTGTGTGACCGCCCCACCCTGGTGTGCGGCGCATGCCCACTCCACACTTTCTGCACACCCGGCGCCGGCGTCCGCTGCGCTGGCTGCCGCACCGCAGGCCCGCCCACCGAACGCCCACTCAAGGCCACAGACAAACGCCACAGACAAACACATCACACAAGCACCGCAGCCCGGCGCTTGCCCATGGCCTGGGCTGCCACATGCGGGCCCGCCACCTCCACCGCGCCAGTGGTCTGCCCCACCGGCGCGCACATGCGCATGGACCCATGGCAGCGCCCGCGCCGCTCCATCCCGGCCCCGTGCCATGCGGACGCAGCCCCCTGCCCTACACCGCCCTGTACAGCCCTTTATCGCTCGGGACGGCACCTGCGCGCGCCACAGCGCGCGGTGGGCGTCTACACGTTCGGCTTGTCCATGGGATCGCCCGGCAGCTCCACCGGTGGGGCATCGTCCGGCGGATCAATTGGCTCGGGCTTCGGGTCCTGGTCTTTGCTGGGGTCTTTGGGTGTTGTGGCCATGGGGTGTACCTCCTGCCGCAGGTATAGCGCCACCTCGGTTGTTCTGGCGTCAGCCTGGGCCTCAAAACGCAAAGGATAGAAATATTTTACTTTGAGGCTATTTTTACTTGACATTAAAAGACTAGCATTTCTATACTTCATCCATCGCAGCAACCCACTGCACCACACCCCAGGCCCGGTGATACACGGCCGCAGCCGACAGAACACCAAGGCGGGGGCAGCTCCCAAGGGAGCGCAGCAGGGGTTGCAGACGCGATCAAGCCAATGACGAGAGCAGCGAAGGAATCCCGGAGCTGAGCAGCCGCCGAGGTCTGCGCCTCTCCAGGCCGGGGGTGGAGGCCTGCAGCGGCCGGGAGAACCTGCAGTGCCAGCCGTCACGCGATACGGTCAAACCAGAGCGCTTTCCCCCGAGAGCGCTGTGGTTTAAGACCCTGCCCTCCCCGTGCGCTGGGGCCGATGACAGTGCAGGCCACGGCGCCAATGTAAGAGTTTCCTGCAGAACGGTTTTCGGGCGGGAAAGAGAGTACCGTACAGGGATGCAATTGATCCCGATTGCTTCTGCAGGACCGGAGGTGCATATGTCGATCCTCAACAGAATCGTTGCCTTCCTAGGCAACCCCAGCACACAGCGCCCAGACACGGAAGACGACAGGTACACGGGCGATCATTTCACCTACCGTCCTGACAAAGAGGCATCGCTGGAGCCCCCGGAGTTCAGCCGGCACCCCCAGGAACTGGTGCAGGACGCCAGGGTTCCCCACCGGCGCAGAACGGCAGAGGAAGACTATTGACCGCTGCTGGCCGCGCAGGCCAGCAAGGAGTCAGCGCCATGACTGCCGCAACCGAAACGGCGTGGCCGCCGCCACTGGCCACGCCCCAAACGCAGCCGCATCCATCGCTTCCGCCACGCCCTGGCTACCCCGTCAACGACCAAGAGCCCGAACGGCAACAGGGCGACAGAGAACAAGAACCCGGAGTGAGAGAGAAGCAACAAAGCTAGTGCCTCAGCCAAGAAACCCATGCCCGCCCTGTGCGGGCATTTTTGTGGCCGCACAAGACGCCTCTCCCTGCGCGCGCCCCGTGCCACCGCTACCGCCATGGCAATGGCCGTGGTCAACAGCCAGCCACCGCGCAGCCAGCGCAGGGAATACACAGCCCCTGGGCACCCCACCCGGCAAACAGGCTCGGATCCGCACGCCCGGCGCCCCATGTCCCACGCCCAACGACGCGGGCCCCTCTTTCCACGGAGATTTCAAAATGACCGCTACCGGCTAGCGTGCTGCCTGCGCATGCACCTGCTCCCGCAGGGTAAAGCGGGGCCATGAAGCAAGCCCCGAGGCTTTCTTGATGGTGCGGCTCTCCAGGTGGCCTGCACGGTCCGCCTGCATGGCCAGCAGCCAGCCGGCTCACCCTTCAGCGGCGGTCGTTCTGCTCGGCCAAGACGGTCAGCAGGCGCAGCTGCTCACGCTGCAGGCCGATCAGCTCGCTCCACTGCTTTTGCTGCAGATCGTCCAGTTTTTCATGCAGCAGCATGATCTCCAGCTCCGCCTTCAGGTTGACCTCATAGTCGTGCTCGCCCCGGATGCGGTCCTTCTCGGACTGCCGGTTCTGCGACATCAGAATGATGGGCGCCTGGATGGCCGCCAGCATCGACAGCACCAGGTTCAGCAGAATGTAGGGGTAGGGATCGAACGTGTGCCCGCGCAAGACAAGCAACGCGGTGTTCAGCCCCATCCACACCAGCATCGTCAGAAAGAACAGCAGCACAAACGTCCAGGACCCGCCAAACGCCGCCACCGCATCCGCAGCGCGCTGACCCAGGCTGGGCGATGGAAGCTCCAGCTCCCGCGCCACATTGCGCGAGATGTGCTTGCGGTGGGCAATGTGCTCCGTGACCTTCCTGGCGCTGGCGTCCAGCGCCCCCACGGCGCCCACGTCCAGCCGGGTCCGCAAATGCTCTTTGCTTGGCATCCTGGATGCTCCTTTATTGAAACAGCTGCAATCCGGCATCAAAGATAGACGGCTGCCGCCAGCTTGCCTAGTGGCAGTCCACACCGGCATTGGCTGCGCTACAACACCGGACACGCCCATGCTCTGGACACCTGAGCACTCTCCCTCCTTGCTTCATCCGAAGTAAGTTAGCCCGCCCCGCTTCGGCCCGGCGGGCTTTTTTATGTCCATGGTGTGTGGATACGGGTCTGGATTCTGCCGGCCGCAGTGCGCAGGCACGAACCCTTGTACACGGTCTGCCCGAATGACAGCAGCAGCAGCAGCCTGACCGGCTCTGACCCCCAGGCCTGCACCCAGGCAATGCCCAGCTGGATTCCATCACCCCTTTCGCACCCCGTATCGCGGCGCCTGGAACGGTCCGGCATCGCCGATGCGCTGCGATTGCGCCCCCACCGGGCAGGCAGCGGTGGCATTGCACGCCAAATCCCAGTCACTGTGGCTGCGGCACGGCTCCGCGTTCGGTCGCGTCACATTGCGTCACGCCATGCGATGCAATCGCCATCCCAACCCTGCACGGGCCCTACCCAGCCAACCCTGCAGTCTGGCCGGTGCCGGGGACAGAGCATGTAACAAATACGCTCTTACATGCAGACGCATCTTCAGAAGATGTGTGGCGCGCAGCCCCTTCATGCGGCGCGCCACCAAGACCATAAAAAAGGATTGATCGCCCGCACAGCCAGTGCTGTGACCTGGACTCCCTGGCTCAACGGCGTGGCCCTTCGCTACCCGGACGGCTCTCCAGCCAATCCCAACCCCGGTCCACGGGCCGATCGCTCATGGAGACCAGGGTGGCATTGCCATCCTGGCTTCCCGTTGGGGGCGACATGCACCCCGTCAATGCCAGCACCGCCGCCGCGATCCCGGCGCGCGCCCATAAGCAGTAGTTACACATCTGACAGTCCTTTCACATGAGAGGGGGCGGTCAGCTTCTGCTTCACTTGCAATCACGTAAATGTGCTGCTTGTAAATCATGTAAACCCGGTGATTAAGGGCCGCTCAGCGAAATCCATCGCTCGCCCGCCCCATCACACCGGCACGGCAAGCTGGCGCAGCAACCTGGGACAGACGCAGGTGACTGCAGCAGCAACCGTCCTCCTGTCGGGGACGCATCCAGCCCTTGCCTTCCGCATCCGTCTGCATGCCGCAAGGCAAGGCGCTCTTGCGCACACGGCAGCTGCATGTGACCGGCCTACACCTACCCGTACCCACCCACACCTGCCCCGCCCCGCGCACGCCGGGCGGTTTTTTATCTTCACCACAGGAGCCCCCATGCACGCACGACTGCCGTTGCGCGCCGTCCCCTCCGCTGCAGATGCCCTGCCGCCCTATGAGCCCGACACCGTGCGCTTTCGGGTCACGGTCGAAGGCGTCACGTTGGACACCCTGGTCCACTACGGCGACGACTTTGACCTCTCGGTCCCCGCTATCTGGCACCGCGGCGTGAACATCGCCCCGCTGCTGGAGCCCGGCATCGACGAGGCCATCCTCAACGCCTACGACGTGCACCGCCAGGCCCTGCGCCAGGATGCCCTGGTGGAACGCCACGCCGGCTTCAGCGACTGAGCAAGCCCCACCCACACAGCTCGCCCGCCCATTCCCTCTCTCACGCAACGGCCTTCTTGCCCGCTGACTCCCGCTGGCTGCACTGCCATATGAAACCCAGTCGCACCATGCCGCACCCACCCACGCCCATGCGCGCAGGAGCGATCAGACATACGGCTGTGAAGCGGTGCCGGCCAGCACCGCCGATCGGGTCCGCCCGTGTCCACGCCGAACGGCAAGCAGACTGCAGCGCAGCAGCGCGCAAAATTTCATGCCCGACAGGAGGTTGACCATGACGAACGCCACTACCGCGAACGATGCGCTTCAGACCTATACCGATATCCTGAAGGCGGACGGGCCTGCCGGCCTGGCCTTCCTCAACAAGCGTGTGCCCCACCGCTACACGGGCGTGTACCAGCTCAAGGACGGCATGCTGCGCAACCTCTACCTGTTTGACAAACAGGGCCAGCACATCCCGGCCGACATCATCGAAGTGCCGCTGCAAGACAGCTTCTGCCAGTTCGTGCTGCGCGAAAACGGCTTCTCCACCGCCAACACCTTGCGTGACCGCCGCCTCGACGGCCTGCGCTTCCAGGGGGCCCTGGGCTCCTACCACGGCCTGCCTATCCTGGACAATTACGGCGAGCTGTTCGGCACCCTCTGCCACTTCGACGTCCAGTGCCTGGCCCTGGACGATTCGGAATACGAATTCCTGCGCCAGGCCGCCCGCCTGCTGCCGCGCTACATCAACACCCGCGCCCTGCGCGACGGCACCGCCAAGGTGGAACACCAGGCCAGCAGCGCCGCCCTGGTGGCCTGAGCCGCAACACGGCGACGGCGACGGCGACTGGGGCTGCGGCAACGCCGCAGCGTTGCTGCGCTGTGCAGCCTCCCCGGCCTCTACCGCAGGTGGTCTGCAGACACCGGCCACACGCCACGGCGCAATGCGCAATCCAGCACCCGTGCTGTATGCGCGGCGGCGTCCCTGGCGGGCCGCGCGGGATAGGACGGGCGGCATGGCCCACCCACTGCGGCCCAACCACCTACCCCATCCGCATGGCCCGCTGCCCTGGCTGCCTGGCCTCCTGCACGAGCCGGCCTCGGCCCAACCCGGCGCAGGGCACCAGGCTCCGAACGCCAAGGCCGTGGCAGCATGGCGCATCAGGTTTTGGGGCATGGGAAGCTGGGTGCCGCGGCGCCATCCGCCACAGCGACGCCACACAGGACACCGCTTCACGGCACGCGCCAGGAATCGGCCAGTCCACCACCCAAAGGCCTCCGGTGTGGAATGTGTGTGGTGTGAGGCGATGTGTGCTGCGACGTTTGCGGAGCTGTGCGCACAGCGTGCCACGCACCTCATGCACTACCAACCGCAGCACTGCACCAACATCCCCTGGTGCAAGCCCACACCACATGCAGCCACAGGCAACTGGCACTCGGCCAGCACTGGGCAAGGCCCGGGCCGCTGCGGACCTCACCGATTTCACCGCCCGGCCGTCGGAAAAAGTAACTCTTCGTTAACTGTCATGGTTCGTTCAAATAACTCGTCAACCATATGCGGACCGGAGACGTTCGATAAACACGACCCAGATATTGATACCAACCTTAGGAGCCCAGCATGACGCATTTTTCCGCCGCCCTCTACGAGCACCTCCAGCCCCAACAGGTCATCCCCGAGATGCCTGAACCGCGCTCCCCGGAAGAAGTCATGAGCCTGTTGGCAGAGGAATTGCCCTTCGGCGAATACAGCGTTGACGCCTTCTGAGCACTCCCCCGCACCACGAACCGCCCACCGAGGCGGTTTTTTATGGGAGACCGCCATGGCCCCCCCCATCCAGCTCCAGCGCCTGCCGCGCCGCAAGAAGAAGCCCGCCCTCAAGCGGGCTTTGCTGTTTCTGGCCCTGCTCATCGCCGCGGTGCTGGCCGCCACCCAGCTATAAAGCCCCCCTCTCTAGCCCCTGCCACCCACACCACCCGGCAGCCACCGATTTGCCATCGCAACCAGGCATTGCCGCCACAGGCAGCGCGTTCAGGACATGCCGCACATCCTCATCCCGTACGACCAGGCAGCGCAGCAGCGCAACAACGTATCGACGGCGGTATCAGCGGCTTATTGGCGGCTTATCGGCTGCCCCCAGGAGCACCCCATGCACTCCATGCACCCCATACGCTTCATTTACATCCTCAACGGCCAGCCCAGCCCCAGCACCTTCAGCACCCGCAACGCGGCCTACACCGCCGCCCTGCTGCACGCCGGCAGCGTCATCGCAAGCATCACCACCGTCGGCATACAAGCCATGGACAGTATCAAAGGTATTGCGTGAGCACCACCCCGTCACCACCCCACACCGCACCTCGCCCCCACCACCAGCCCGCTGCCTTGCGGGCTTCTCTTTTTCTGGCCCTGCTGCTGTGGCTGGCCATCAGCGCCTTCGCGCTGGCCGCGGCCGCCGCCATCGTCTTGGGCCAGAGCTGATCGGCACAGACACCACCGCACAACAACGCCACCAGCCACGCAGAGGCAGGCACCGCCCGGGCTGTTGCTGTGTTGCTGGCGGCTGTTTGTTGCTGGGTGACCACAGGCACCGCATCGCCAACCACTCCCAGGCCAAGCAACGGCGCTGCGCCCCATAGTCCAGCAAAGGCTGGGCAGCCGTGTCTCGACGCGGAGCCACATGGTCGGAGTGGGCACCACCGCGGCACCCGTACAACATGCCAGAAAAAAGCCACGGCATGGCTGCAGTGGCTTGTATTCTTTCGAGAGTTCTGAGGCATGTGAACACGCGCCCAACAGATTCCAGGCGGCGCGCTCGCAGATCGCCGATCTGCGCACCACGGTTTCTCGCCAGCCGCTCTTGTACCTTTTTCATGACCAATAAAAGAAACACGATGCGCCCCACCCCACCATTGCCCTGGCAATTGCTGCTGACGCTAATCCCCTCCTTGCTGCTGGCGCCGCTGTCGGCACAGGCGTCCTGCTACAAGCCATCGATGAGCTCCTATTCAGAGCCCTCCCCGCCTTCCAGGCCCTTCAAACCGTACTGCGCCGCCATCAAGACCTGCCTGCCATGGGAGGTCGACAAATACCAGCGCGAGATGGAGAACTACGTGGAAGAGCTCAAGCGCTACGTGCAGCAAGCGCACAAGGCCGCCCACGCCTACGCGGAGGACGCGGTCAAATACGCCAAGTGCGAATTGAACGAAGAGTGACGACGCCCTGCCCTGCAGCCCCCCTCCTCATCGGCACCTGTGTGATGGGAAGCGGCAGGGCCTGTTGCGGCGCCTGAAGGCGCCACGGACGGGACTGTCCCAGCCTGGCCTGGGCGGGAATGGCCTGCCCCGCACACAGCCGCCCTGCATAGCACGGCTGCACAGGCAGGCAAAACCTCCGCACCGAACTGCCTCGATCTTGCATGCTTGCGGGCAAGGAGGCTTTACTGTCCTGTCATGGTATGTCCTAGCGGGCCTGCCGTCAGAGACTTGGAGGTACGCCGCACACCCGGGGTGAGGCTCCTGCACTGCCCGTCTGGGCCACATGGCTGCGTGCAATGCAATGGCCGCCCCCATGCCCCCCCACGCTCCCCCCCATGCAAGGCAATTTGCTTAAAGCGCAGTTCACGCAATCCGCACATGCGCCAGATCTGCTTGCGCCCCTGTGCCCTTCCCTTACCCCCTCCCCACCAGCCCGCCCGGCACATGCCGCGCGGGCTTTGTCTTTTGGCGCCCTAGGCCTACCCCAGCATGTCTACAGCGCAACCAAAATGGCTTGACCTGCTTGCCAGCACCTTGCTTCAAGGTCGCTTGTGCGCCCATCCAAGGACCCATCCATGAATGACACGCTCAACGCCATCACCAGCACCATTGCCAGTGAGTTTTCCGATGTACCAGACGCTGCCCAGGCCACCAGAATCGTGGTTCGCCTGTTCCTGGCCGCCGTCTTGGGCGGGCTGCTTGGCTGGCAACGGGAGGCCAACGGCAAAGCCGCCGGATTGCGCACCCATATGCTGGTGGCCATGGGATCGGCATTGATCGTGCTGGTATCGCTGCAATCCGGGGTGGATACCGCGAATGCGGCACGCGTCGTACAAGGGGTCATCACCGGCGTCGGCTTTCTTGGTGCCGGAGCGATCCTGAAATCCGATGGCGAGAACGCAGCCCCCCATGTCAAAGGCCTGACCACTGCCGCCGGACTGTGGCTCACCGCCGCTATCGGTGTCTGTGCAGGACTCGGTGAAGAAGCCACCGCAGTCATCAGCACCATCTTTGCGCTCCTGATCCTGAGCGTGATTCCCATGCTGACCAAAAGCGGCCCATCCAGACAGACACCGAAATCAGACCAGCCCTGAGCAAAGGAGCAGGTCACACATCGGTCTCGCTAACAACCGAGATCACACAACCCCGACCAATCACTCCACAGACACTTTATTAAAAGGAAACCCATACTGGGATTTAACGGCCTGCATGCGAGCGTCGTTGCATGACCGGACACACGCCTCACAACGTCCACGCCGACTCGGCCGACTTCATACGCGCCTTGGGCCCCGTAACCAAACAGGGACTGGCTTTGAGCCAGTTGGATGCGTCCAAAATTCGCGAAGGCATCGCGGCAGCAATCGGAATGAGTGATGCGGAGCTGGCCCACCAGCTGTCCAAGGCCCAACGGGCAAAAAGCCAGGCAGACATAGACGCAGAGACGACCAGGCTGATACAGGCCATGCAGTCTCACTGAACAAGCCCCCACACCACCCGCCCCGCCAGTCCCGCCAGCCCGCCACCGTGCGGGGTTTTCTGTTTCTGCCCCGTGGCCACGCCACGCCCCAACAACCCCAGCAGCCACATCCATCCAGTGCTGCAGCGTGCTATCGGGTCTGGCGACCCGTGCGTCTGTTAACGCCCCACCAAGCCGCCATACAGCACCAGTGACGCCACCAGCAGCGCGGTCACAACCACCGCGGTCTTTGCGCTTCGCTGCCATACCACCGGACCCGCGTATCGGTCGGCAGACTTCCAGGTCGCAGCCCACCATGCGAACATGAAGACGAAGAAATACACCCAGAGCATGGCTTTGAGAAACGGAACCATGGTGGCCGCGATGTACATGGCAGCAAGCCAGACGGCGAAACCACCCACACCGCCCCAGAACACGGTCCCCAGCGAATGGCTGCCAAAAAGATAGCCCGGAAGCAAACGTGAAGGACTTTGTGTGCGCATGGTGCTCATTGGGTGGATGACGCAACCGAGCATACACAAGTCACGCCGTTCACCGCATTCGCGCCTTCCCAAGCCCCGCCACTGCGGGGTTTTGCTTGTGAATGCCCGCATGACCACACCACGCTGCGACGCCGGCCGTGCCGCGCCCCAGCCGCCCCCAAACTGAGCGGCACCGGTCTCAGAAAACCGCAAGTACGCTACATCGAGCGGAGTGCGCATGGAGGTTTGCACATGGCACTTGCGCATGAAACATGGGCAAGAAAAAAGCCACTGTATTGCTACAGTGGCTTGTATTCTGTGGTGGGTCCTGCGAGATTCGAACTCGCGACCAACGGATTAAAAGTCCGCTGCTCTACCGACTGAGCTAAAGACCCACACGCCTTGCAAATCAAGAAATTGTCCTGATCAGCGAAGAATTCGATTGTAGCATGAAGATTTAGGTGGTCTTGGAAGATCCGGCAGAAAGTTGCTCCAGCACCCAGCCCGCCGCGCACTGGCCGAACGTGGCGGTCACGGCCACCACGGAACCATAGCCATGGCAGTTCAGGCTGCCGTCACCCTGCGACAGCTGGCACGATGCATCGGGCGGTGCCACGGCCTCGCGGCTGAACACGCAGGTCACGCCCATCTTCTTGCCGTCACGCGGCGCGCCATATTCCTTGCGCAGGCGGTAGCGCAGTTGCGCCAGCAGGGGGTCGTGCGTGGTGGCAGACACATCGTCCACATCCACCTTGTGCGCCAGGCGCTTGCCGCCGGCGGCCCCCACCGCAATAAAGGGGTAGCGGCGCTTGCGTGCATGCACCGCCATGGCCAGCTTGGCCTTGACCTGGTCGCAGGCATCGATCACGGCATGGGCGCCTGCGGGCAGCAGCTCCAGCCAGTTCTCGGGCGTCACGAAATCTTCCACACAGTGCACCACGCAGTGCGGGTTGATCTGCGCAATCCGCTGGCGCATGGCGTCCACCTTGGCCATGCCCACGGTGGAGGTCAGCGCATGGATCTGGCGGTTGATGTTCGACTCCGCCACATTGTCCAGGTCGATCAGCGTCAAGGTGCCCACGCCGCTGCGGGCCAGCGCTTCCGCCGTCCAGGAGCCCACGCCGCCGATACCGACCACCACCACATGCGCTGCGCGGATGCGCGCAGCGCCCTCTACCCCGTACAGCCGCTCCAGCCCGCCAAAGCGGCGCTGGAGATCGGCATCCTCCGGGGTCTCGGAAAAAGAAAGCGCCGCCGAAGACGGCAGCGCTTGTGCGAGGTTGTCGCCCATTACTTCAGTCGCGCCAGACGGTCTTTGGCCGCCACGGCGGCTTCCGAATTCGGATAGGCCTTCAGCAGGTCTTCCAGTGTCTTGCGCGCGGCCTTGGTGTCCTTCATCTCGATCTGGCAGTTCGCAATCGACAGCGTGGCTTCGGGCGCACGCTCGTGATTGGGAACCGCTGCCAGCATGGAGCGGAAGTTGGCAATCGCCTCTTTGTAGTCGCGCCCGGCGTACTGCGTGTTCCCCAGCCAGAAACGGGCCGAGGGCACGTAGCCGCTCTTGGGGTAGGCGTTCACGAAAGCGGCAAAAGCCTTGCGCGCTTCAGGAAACTGGCCGCCACGGAACTGCGCCAGTGCGGCGTCGAAGTCCCGTTTCTCGGCCGGGTCGGCAGTGAACTGCTGACCATCCACCGTCACCTGAACCGGCTCGAACTGGCGCAGGCGTTCATCCACGCCTTGTGCAATGTCCTTTTGCTTGCGCTGCAGCTCCGACGCCTCACGCACCAACTGCTCGTTCTGACCGGTCAGACGTGCGACGTCCGAGCGCAAGGACTCGATCTGCTGCTGCAGATCCAGCACGCTGCGGCGCACCTGCGACATTTCGTCGCTGTGGCGCTGCTGCATGGCGTCCACGCGCTGGCGCACCTCCAGGATGGCACGGCGCGCTTCGTCGTCGGAAAAAAGGGCAGCCTGGGATGCGGTTGCAGTGATCGCCAGCAAAGCGGCGGCACACACACCACGCAGGCGCGGCAGACGGAGTTCGGAGCTAGCAGACATCATCAACGGTAGGACAGCTCAGCGCGACGGTTTTGGGCGAAGGCGTCTTCGGTGTTGCCGGTGGCAGCAGGCTTTTCCTTACCGAAGCTCACAGCTTCCATCTGGCTGTCGTTCACACCCAGCACGCCCAGTGCACGGCGCACGGCTTCGGCACGCTTTTGGCCCAGGGCCAGGTTGTATTCACGGCCGCCGCGTTCGTCGGTGTGACCTTCGATCACGACCTTGCGGTTGCCGCTTTCCTTCATGAAGCGTGCGTGGGCTTCGATCTGGGCTTGTGCGTCCGACTTGATGCTGTAGCTGTCAAAGTCGAAGTACACGATGCGGCTCACGCCCACGGGGCCTTGGCCGTTGGCGGCGGAACCGGACAGGTCCACACCAGCCACGCTGCTTTGGCCGGTGCCAGCACCGTTGGCGCCGCCGGAGGCCAGCGTACCGTTCTTGTTGGCCGAGTCATCCAGCTTCACGCCGGAGCTGCAACCAGCCATCAGGGCCACGACGGCCATTGCGAGGGAAAGACGTTTGAAATCGATCATTGGATTTTCTCCAAATATGGTTTGTTTTGAGGTTGCGAAAAAAGGTACTGATCTCAGTATTTTTGGTACGGGCCCCAATCGGGCTCTCGTATGTCTCCACTCTGACCCGCCAGTCGCGCCTTGATCTTTCCGTCGAGCGTTGTAGTCATGAGTGCTTCACGACCGCCCTGCTTGGTGGCGTAGACAATGAGTCGGCTATTCGGGGCAAAACTTGGGCTTTCATCTTCCGACGTATCGGTCACTGCCGTCACGGACCCGGATGCCAGATCCATCACATGCAGCTTGAAGCCTCCTCCCACACGCGAAATGTAGGCCAGCCATTTGCCGTCTGCGCTGACACTGGGAGAGATGTTGTAGTTGCCGCTGAAGGTCACGCGCTGTGCGCTGCCTCCGGATGCGGACACCTTGTAGACCTGGGGCGCACCGCCCCGGTCGCTGACAAAGTAAATCGTGCGGCCGTCGCTGGAGAAAGCGGGCTCGGTGTCGATGCCGCTGCTTTGCATCAGTCGGCGGGGTTCTCCGCCCTGGGCGGAGATGGTGTAGAGCTGCGACGAGCCATCGCGCGTCAAGGTCACCGCCAGCGAGCTGCCGTCGGGCGACCAGGCCGGCGCACTGTTGGAGCCGCGGAAGTTGGCAATCAGCCGACGGCGGCCGGAAGCGATCTCATGCACATAGACCACCGGCTTGCGCGACTCGAACGACACATAGGCCAGTTGGCTGCCGTTGGGCGACCAGGCGGGCGAGATGATGGGTTCGTTGCTCGACAGCGCCGACTGCGCGTTTTCGCCATCGGCATCTGCCACCCACAGCACATAGCGCTTGCCGGCCTTGGTCACATAGGCGATGCGGGTCGAGAAAACGCCCTTCTCGCCGGTCAGCTTTTCATAGATGTAGTCGGCAATGCGGTGGGCCACCAGGCGCAGATCGGCCTGCGTCACGGCATAGCCCTGGCCGCCCAGGTCCTGGCCCTTGACCACATCCCACAGGCGGAAACGCACGTCATAGCGGCCATCGGCCAGGCGGGTGATAGAGCCACCGGCCAGCGAATCTGCGCCCTTCTGGCGCCACACCCCCACGTCCGGGCGGGTGGTTTCATCCAGCTGCACGCCCGATGCATCCACGCTGCGGAACAGGCCGCTGCGCTCCAGGTCCGCCTTGATGATGGCGGCAATCTTTTGGGGCGCAGTGTCTTCGCCGCGGAACGCGGGCAGCGCAATAGGCAGTTGGGTCAGGCCCACCCCGGTCACTTCCACGCGGAATTGGGCGAATGCTGGCAGTGCAGAAACAGAAGCCATGGCAGCCAGAACGCTGCGGCGTGACGCCAGCGGCACCGCCGCTGTCAAAGAGGGGGTGGTTGGTGTACGTTCAATAGTCATTGTCAGCCATCAAGTGCCAGGGTTATCCCGGCCATCCAGATTGTGATGTTACACACAGAGCATGGAAGTGAAGACGGAAATGCCTGTGTCCATGTGTATCCCGCCATCATAGTACGGCCCCGTAGAATCCGCCCTCACATGCAGACACCCGACCACACCAAAATGTCAGTCCCCACCGATTTGACGCTCACCCAGCGGCTGCGCCGCATCGCACCTTATTTTGGAAACCAACGTCTTGCATGGGTTTTGGCCATTCTGGCCACCCTCGTGGGCGCGGGCACCGAGCCGCTGATTCCGGCCCTGCTCAAACCCCTGCTGGACAACGGGTTTACCGACGGCACCTTGTCGCTGTGGATGGTGCCCGTGGCCATCATCGGCGTGTTCCTGATCCGCGGCATCGCCCAGTTCGTGGGCCAGTACGCGCTGTCGCAGATTGCCAATGACGGCATGCTGCGCCTGCGCGAAGTGCTGTTCCAGCGCGTGCAGTCGGCCGATATGTCGCTGTTCGCGCGCCAGTCGTCCAGCGCGCTGTCCAACACCGTGGTGTATGAGGTGCAGACCGGCGCCACCCAGTTGGTGAACGCCTTCCTCAGTATCTCGCGCGACGGCTTCACCTTGATCGCCCTGCTGGGCTATCTGCTGTACCTGAACTGGCAGCTCACCCTGGCCGTGGCCTTTGTCGTGCCCGGCGTGGCCTGGATCATGAAGACCCTGTCCAAGCGCCTGTACCGCATCACCAAAAACAGCCAGGAAGCCACCGATTCCCTGGCCTATGTGGTGGAAGAAAACGTGCTGGCCCACCGCATGGTGCGCCTGCACGGCGCCCAGACCGCGCAGTTCAACCGCTTCTTCGACCTCAGCCGCCGGCTGCGCGGCATGGCCATCAAGTCCACCATCGCCTCGGCCGCCATGACGCCGCTGACCCAGCTGCTGGCCGCCTTCGCCCTGTCCGCCGTGATCTGCATCGCACTGTGGCAGGGCCGCACGGGCGGCGCTGGCAGCCAGGACGTGACCGTGGGCAGCTTTGTGGCCTTCATCAGCGCCATGCTGATGCTCATCGCCCCGCTGCGCCGCATGGCCAACGTGGCCAACCCCATCACCCGCGGCGTGGCCGCGCTGGAACGCGGCCTGGGCCTGCTGGACCAGAGCCAGCCCGAAAGCGGCGGCACCCTGCGCCCCGCCCCCGTCACCGGCCATTTCGAGCTGCAGAACGTGGGCGTCAGCTTCGGCCCGGACAAGGCGCCTGCGCTGGACGGTGTCAACCTCACCGTGCAGCCCGGCGAAATCGTCGCGCTGGTTGGCCCCTCCGGCGCCGGCAAGACCACGCTGGTCAATCTGCTGCCGCGTTTTCTGCAGCCCACGCAGGGCCAGATCCTGCTGGACGGCCAGCCCATCCAGGACTGGGACCTGGCCTATCTGCGCAGCCAGTTCGCCATGGTCAGCCAGGATGTGGTGATGTTCAACGACAGCGTCGCCGCCAACGTGGCCCTGGGCGCCGAAGTGGATGAAGCCCGCGTCTGGGCCAGCCTGGAAGCCGCCAACCTGGGCGACCATGTGCGCGCCATGCCCGAAGGCATCCACACCAATGTGGGCCACAACGCGGTCCAGCTGTCCGGCGGCCAGCGCCAGCGCCTGGCGATTGCACGCGCGCTGTACAAGAACGCGCCCATCCTGATCCTGGACGAAGCCACCTCGGCGCTGGACACCGAGTCCGAACGCCTCGTCCAGCAGGCCCTGCAGAACCTGATGCAAGGCCGCACCACCCTGGTCATTGCCCACCGCCTGTCCACCATCGAACACGCCGACCGCGTGGTGGTGATGGAACGCGGCCGCGTGGCCGAACAAGGCACCCACGCCGAACTGCTGGCCGCTGGCGGCCTGTATGCGCGCCTGCAGGCCCTGTCCGGCCATACGGGCCATACCAGCGGCAATTGACAGCAATTGACGGAAATTGACGGCCACTGAGGGCAGCTGACGGCAACTTGGGCCACGGCGGCAACCCAAGCCTCCCTCGAAAACTCCCTGCGCAGGCGTATCCCGCCCCATGAAAAAAGGCCCCTCGGGGCCTTTTTCTATTCCGTCAGCAGACTGCTGGTGCGGCATGCCATGGCGGCAGCGCCACCACACCCCACTGCGCGCCCTGCACCTGACTTTCAGATACAAAAACAGCGGCCATCCGTTGTGCATGTGCCACAGCTGCTCCTGGTTTGGGAGTGCGCAGGCAGTGGGTACCGGCAGCCCCCTGCCTTGTTCGCCCTTCTCGCCCTCACCCTGCGAGCCCGCCCGCGCACAAGAACACAAGCAGGCACGCCGGCGGCCAACAGGGCGGCCGCCCGGCAGCCCGGCAGGATTTCAATAATGCGGCGGCAGCTCGTCGCGCAGATTGGCCATGTGCGTGGCGCCTTCGGCCGGCGCGGTCTGGCGGCGCAGATTGCGCACTTCCTCCACCAGCACATCGATCGCCTGCTGCTGGCGGTAGACGCTCACATTCAGCTGCTCCACCAGGTCTTCCATGTAGCTGAGCTTGATCTCCAGCTCCATCAGGCGCCCGTCCTGGGCCTCCTGGGCGTTGCGGTCCTGCTCAGGCATGCACGGCCTCCAGTGCGCGCTTGAGGCGCTGCACCCCTTCGCGGATGCGGGCTTCATCGGCCGTCGCAAACGACAGGCGCAGCGTGGCCGTATCCGGGTTCTGGCTGAAGAACGGTGCGCCGGGCACAAAGGCCACGCCCTGCTCGATCGCCTGCTTGGCCAGCGCACCGGCATCCGCCCCCTCGCCAGTCAGGCGCAGCCACAGGAACAGGCCACCTGCGGGCGGCGTGAATTCCACCGCACCGCCCAGCTCGCTGCGCAGCGCATCCATCATCGCCTGGGCGCGGGCGGCATACACCTTGCGCACCTTGGCCAGCGCTGCCGGCATGTGGCCGGTCTTCAGATACTGGGCCGCCGTGGCCTGGGCAAACGTGCTGGTGTGTGCGTCGCTGAACTGCTTGCACATCACGGCGCGGGACAGCAGCTCGGGGTTGGCAATCAGCCAGCCAATGCGCAGGCCGGGGCTCAGCACCTTGGACAGCGAACCGCAATGCGCCAGCCACTCGCGGCTGCCCGGCACATCCTTGGACAGGGCCAGCAGGCTGGGGGGCGGCGCCGCATCAAAGTACAGATCGCCGTAGGGATCGTCTTCCACCACCAGCACCTGGTACTGGGCCGCCAGCTCCAGCACGCGCTTGCGGCGCTCCAGGCTCAGGGTGGCACCGCTGGGGTTGCCAAAAGTGGGGATCAGGTACACCAGCTTGGGGCGGTGCTCCACGATCAGGCGTTCCAGCACATCCACCTGCACGCCCTGGGCATCCACCGGCGCGCTGATGACTTCCGCGCCATACAGGCGGAAGCACTGGATGGTAGCCAGGAAGGTGGGGCCTTCCACAATCACCTTGTCGCCCGGGGAGATCATGGTCTTGCCCAGCAGGTCCAGCGCCTGCTGGCTGCCGGTGGTGACGATCAGCTGATCGGCCGCCACATCGGCCACGCCCTTGCTGTGCATGAAGCCGGTCAGCTGCTCGCGCAGCGGCTGGTAGCCTTCGGTGGCACCGTACTGCAAGGCGGCGCCGGGCTCTTCGGTCAGCGCGGCCTGGGCGGCGGCCTTCATGCCCTCCACATCGAACAGCGCCGCATCGGGAAAGCCACCGGCAAAGCTGACAATGCCCGGCTTGCCCAACAGCTTGAACAGCTCGCGGATGGCAGAGGTTTCGACGTTATTCAGACGCTCGGCGAATTGCATGGGGACAGACTTCCAGTCAAAAGAGGGTCGGTAAGGGGGAAAGGGGACAACGGAAAAAAGCGGGGCGCACTGCGCAGCGGGCATCCCCCGCCACCACAGGCAACGGACACCATTGTCGGCCTTTCTGCCGCCGCTGCGCGCAGAGCGGCGACATATCCACGCCCACCCGCTCCCGCTGTTCAGCACCCCGCGCGTCGCCAGCGGCGATGCAGGGACAGTCCGTAGCGGTCAGTGCAGCCCCACTCCCCGCCCACACCTGCCCAGGCCCACTCCCCGACTCAGGCCGTGGGCAATGCCGCGCCAGGGCCAGGGGTGCGCCCATGGCGCTTGCCGTTCAACAGCAGGCCCACGGCGGTGGAACGCACCAGCCAGTGGTAGCTGGCCAGGCTCAGCGCCGTGGTGGCCGCAATATTCAGCAGCATCTTCACGCCGGCCGGCCACGGCAGGCCGAACAGCACCACCCCAAAGCCGATGGTCATGGGCATGTGCACCAGGTACACCCAGTAGGAACTGTCGGCCAGATAGCGCATGGCCGGGCTGTGCCGCCCCAGATGGGCCGTGAACAGGCCGATGAGCGCAAAGCTCCAGCACCATGCCGCCGCGTTGTACGCCCAGGAAAACGCCCAGCGCACACCCATGGGCAGGGTCTGGCGGGCGTCGGCAGGCACCTGCTCCAGCACCCCGCCGGACGCCAGAAAACACAGCAACCCGGCCACGCCATACCAGGGCCAGCGCCGCACATAGTGCGCCAGCAGCACCTGCCGGTGGGCATACAGCGCCAGGCCGAACACATAGAACAGACCGTTGTGCGCCCACTCCATCCAGGGCGGCACAAACGCATTGCCGGGGCTGACCAGCCCCGCGCCATACTGCACGCCTATGCCCGCCAGCAGCGTGGTCAGCACGGCCACACCCCAGGGCGTGCACCCCATGGCAGCCAGCCACCGCCCCAGCGCGGGGGCCACCGCGGGCGCCCAGCGCTGCAGCGCCTTCTGTACCAGCGGTGTGAGCAAACTCAGCCAGAGCAGCAGCCACAGAAACCACAGATGCAAGGTATTGGGCCCGGTGTGCGCCGCCATGCCGTCGGCGGCGGGCGCCAGCCCCGGGTCCAGCCCCCAGGTGCCGCGCGCCATGCGGTGCATGAACAGCATGGCCAGCACCGCACAGACGGCAAACAGCGGCGGCCAGAACAGCGCAAACGGCAAGGCCAGCCGGCGCAGCCGGTGCCGCACGGTCGCGGCAGCCCCACGCTGGGCCAGCAGCAGGGCCACAAAGAACCCGGCCAGAATAAAGAACACCGGCATGCGGAACGCATGGATAAAGGCCACCAGCAGATCGGCCGCCGGCGTGGTCTGGTTGTCGCGCCAGGGCAGCAGCTGCGCCCCGGCCATGTGGATCACCACCACATGCAGCACGATGCCCAGCCACATCATGGCAGCACGCAGGTTATCGAGTGCATACAGCCGATCCTGGCTGCCGTCTGCCTGGGTCATGTGCCCGCCTCCCTGTCCTTGTAATGCGGCCCACTCTAGCAGGCAGCCCCAGGCACGCGGCCACCGCCCTCCTGCGGCCACGACCTGGATCAACATCCCGCCCCGGACATTCACCGCACGCCGCCACCCCGACAGCCCGGGAAGGCCCAACCCAGGCCAGCCGCGCCGGACAGACCGGGAAGGCCGGCCCACATCGCTTGTAAGATTTGCGCCTTCAATACGCATGGGAGAGCGCTCTGGTGAGACTGATGGACCACTATCTTGGCAGCTACCAATTCAGCGAACGGCACGCACTGGACATACCCGCCCCACCCCATGCAGTGATGCCCGCCGTGCGCAGCTACGACGCCGGCAGCGACCCGTTTTTCCGCCAGATGATTGCCCTGCGCGAGTTGCCCATGCGCGCGCTGGGCGTGCTGTCCGGCAAAAAGGTCAACCCGAGCAGCTTTGGCATGCAGAACTTCACCGTGCTGGAACAGCAAGGCGACGAGGAACTGGTGTTCGGCCTGATCGGCAAATTCTGGCAGCTGGACTACGGCCAGCACCCGTTCACCACTGCCGCCGAGTTCCTGGCGTTTGACCAGCCCGACTTCGCCAAATTGACCGTCGGCTTCCAGCTGGAACAGCTGGGCGACGACCGCACCCGGCTCGTCACCGAAACCCGGGTCCACTGCCTGAGCGGTGCTGCGCACAAGAAATTCGCGCCCTACTGGTATCTGATACGGCCCGTCAGCGGGCTGATCCGCCAAAGAATCCTGTCGTCCATCCGGCGCAGTGTTTTGACAGCGGCTGGTTGAGCGACGGCGGGGTGGTTCACCGCTTAAGTGCTGCCTATGCCTGCCACCCGCATCGGCTTGGTGACCGACTGCATTCGGCCATGGGGCGCCATATCTGCATTTGCGGTTCTGCCGGCCCCGGCATTGCGGGGCGCGCTGGTCAGGCCATGTGCCTCAGCCATTCCAGCAGCGACGCCTGAGGGCTGTGCGCATCCAACGCATGCGGCGAAAGCAGGCAGTAGTGCGAACCGTCTTCTACAAAGCCCAGCGGAGCCGCCAGCAAGCCGTTGTCAATATCGTCCCGCACCATGTGCCAGGAGCCGATAGCCACGCCAAGCCCTGCAACCGCTGCCTGCAGGCTGAAGTAGAAGTGCTCAAAGCTTTGTCCCGTTTCCGCGGCCAAGGTCCGCCCGGTGGCCGCAGCCCAGTCCTGCCACGCACCCGGCCGGGTGCGCGTGTGCAGCAGATGTGCCGTGGCGCCTGGCCCTGTCTTTTTGCCCTTTGGGGTGCACCACGCCCTCACCTTGTCAGGGCGGCAGACCGGGCCCACCCGTTCCGCAAAAAGCGGGGCCGCGTGGTAGCTCGCAGGCCAGGCGAAATCATCACGGCGTATGGCGAGGTCAATGCCGCTGGCAAACGCGACCGGGCCCCCGCCAGCCACCAGATGAACGTCGATGTCCGGATGGCGTGACTGAAAGTCCGGCCACCGTGGAATCAGCCAGCGCATCAGCAGCGTGGGCTCGCAGGAAAGCACCCAGCGTCTTTCCTGTCGTGCGCTGGCGCGCAATTCGCCCACCGCATTCCGCATGAGGGTGAAGCCGCCGCTGACCGCTTGCGCGAGGGTACGCCCCGCGCCCGTCAGATACACCCGCCGGGCACGCCGTTCAAACAGGGCCACGCCCAATTCCTCTTCCAGCAGGCGCACGGCACGGCTGACCGCCCCGTGCGTCAAATGCAGCTCATCGGCAGCACGGCTGAAATGCTCCAGCCGTGCCGCAGCTTCAAAGCAGCGCAGTGCCAGCAGTGAGGGCAGCCGCGCACCATTCAATGGTGATTCAGACTCACCATCCTTGTCAGAAAACATCGTTATTCATTCAGTTCAAGTATCCATAGCATTGGTTATATCTTCAATTCTGCGGATATAACTGGAATGACTGAACTGATAGCTGTGATCACCATCACCTTGCTCGCCGTGGTGAGCCCTGGGCCCGACTTTGCAATGGTCACCCGCAACAGCCTGCTGCTGTCCCGGCGTGCCGGTGTGCTGACGGCGCTGGGAATCGGGCTGGGCGTGCTAGTCCATGTCACCTACACCCTGGTGGGTGTGGGCCTGCTGATCCTGCAGTCTCTGTGGCTGTTCAACGCCATCAAGTTGGCGGGCGCTGCCTATCTGGTCTACCTTGGCGTCAAGATGCTCAGATCCAGGCCGGCAGGCGAGCTGAACGCTACGCAGGCGGTGCCCCTATCCGACCTTGCGGCCCTGCGCACCGGGTTTCTGACCAATGCCCTGAACCCCAAGACCACGGTGTTTATCGTCAGTCTGTTCCTGCAGGTGGTGCGGCCCGACACGCCGATGGGCGTGCAAATGGGCTACGGGCTTTTCATCTCGGTGGCGCACATCGCGTGGTTTGCCTTGCTGGCGCTGTGTTTCTCGTCCCAGGCCATGCGCGACCGTCTGCTGAGCGTGCGCCACTGGATTGACCGGGCCTTTGGCGGGCTCTTGATCGTTTTTGGGGCCCTGCTGGGACTGGCCAGTGGCTCGCGCTGATGCATGGCTGCCCCACAATCAGCCGATTTTCACAGTCCCAGCCACTCCCGCCCCCTGCTCACACCGCTCCCCACGCCTTGTAGAGCGAGACCAGGCTGACCCGTTCGCAGAGCCGCAGGCCGGCAAGCTGGATGCATAACTTAATATAGCTTCAGTAACTATTGAATAAATATTGCTTCATCCCATATATGCCATTATATCCAAAGCATTAAAAGACCTAGCAATATCATAGCTGTCTTGACCATCAGCATCTCTTTGCAATGGATTTCCTTCGAATTTTTCGACCATCAAAGCGAACACTTGAACCAGATTACTCTCTGCAGCAAGCATAAGTGGAGTACGCCCCGGAACTGGATATTGATGTCCTGCATTTGGATTTGCTCCAGCGATCAAAAGCCATCTAATAATTTGCATCATGTTAGGCTTGGAATGCCGGCCTAACTCATCCTCCAAAATGGTTTTCACAACTTCATTAAGTAGCTCTGAATTTTCATAAAGAAATTTTTGGTTTTCTCCATAGATTCCAGCAGAGTTGACGCCATGACGCCGCAGCACGTCTTTTTGCATAAGGTCTGGGCATTCCAACATTCTTTGAAGTAATTGCTTATGCAGCCTCTTAGGATATGTGAGTCGCCACAACAAGCTAACCGCATAATAAAGAGCCGTTTGCTTATCAGGCAAAAAATGGCAATCAGGATTTGCACCTTTAAGCAAAAGACACCGAACTACATCAGGCTCCCCTAATTCTATGGCTCTATAAAGAGGTGTTATTCTTTGCCGTGGCGTAGGGGTATTCAGCGATTCACTTTTATATGGAGGAACGAGTAAGCGATCTAATACCCTTCGGTCACCCGTTTTTAATGCCAGTTTTATAGCCACGAGTAATGCTGTAGCTCCTTTGTTGTCTAACTGGTTAACGTCGGCGCCAGCGGTGATAAGTGAATTAACTGCTTCGTAATTGTTCTGCGCAACAAAAAATCGTAACTGCGGCCAACGGCATACAGAACCATCTGCATAATTTATAGCACGCACTCTATCAGGTCTTTTAAGGTCTGGCTTAAGCGTATCAGGTTCATTTAACGGGCATATTTCATGCGCATCGGCTTTATCTCTAAGCAAGGAGGGAATTGATTCTGGAAAGCGTCCTGTTATCGGAAATATGTATAGAAGTTGCTCGGAAAATTGTTCTGACTCCCAGTCTTCAAACGCTTGCTCTCCTTTATTTTTGTGAAAAAGACCAACGGCAATACCTACATTTTTGAGTTGTTTTAGAAACGTTTTCTTTTCGAATAATCCAGCCAAGCAAACTGCTTCCTGGATAATTTCCTTTGTCTGTGCTCCAGCGCGATATGTCGCAAGATCAAAGGCCTGCTTGTATAAAGCCAATGCTTCTTCATATTGACCCGAAAGTACACTCCAACGAGCTCTCATCCAAAAGTAGTGGTAGACAGTTTTTCCGTTCGGGTCTTGTTGCTCAGCCAATGTTTGCAGCCTCTCGATCGCAGCGTAAGTTCGCTTTTGAGCCCCTATTTTTTTCTCAGTAGTACGCCAGAGCTCATTCCAGACTTGCACTCCCAGCTCCCGCAATTCTGGCCAAGACTCACCGACCTCTTGCACCTTTTTTGCAAGCTTAAATGACGTATCGTCAGCAAAAAAATTTTCTTCTAGGCACTTCTTTATTAGCGGACGCACTATGATCTGAGATTTTTTTTCTAGCCGAGCAAGTGCTGCTGCAATTAAAAGCCATGCAGAAATCCCATCTCCTAATAATTTTTCCGAAACAAAATCCGTGTCTGTAATTAATTTATTCGCAGCAACGCTTTTTAATGCAGAGCTAAACAGCAAGATGCTCTGACTTGATGGCTCATCGACACCATTTTTCCATTTTCTTATTTTTTCCTTTTCTACCCTATGCGAATTAGTGCTTTCGGGGAAAAGTAGAGTTACAGCAGGAACGTTTAAAGTTTCATCAATCCATAAAAGCACTACGTCAACAGGGTTCGCATCAGGATTTAGAAGATTTAAAACACCAGGTCCTGGGATTGCCGCCTCAATATCCATCAATAGCCGTGCAATATGTGGAGGCAAGAAATCAGAAATTAGAATTGGCAGACTGTCGCTGCGATCCAAATTATCAAGCGATATACCAAGGATGAGGTTGGTATAGCTATCCTTTATTTCAAAAATCCATTTTCCAAAAATATCCCCAAACCGATCACCGCCAATTTTTTTCGATGCATTTAATGTTTCCTCGAAAATGGAATCAATTTTCGCCCAATCGAAATCACCTTCGCGTGCAAGGCGGCCGACATCTGAGCTGATTTTTGAAATATCGAAAGCTGCTATGAGCGCACGAATACACTCACCAAGTCTAGGGTACGGAGGAAGGTTTGGTTTCATACCAATGAAATGCGTTTAATATTTCGTCTGAAAATCAGGTGTGCATGGCTATTAATAGGCACTCTTGGCAAGGAAACTATCTTGCCATATGGTGCATGAAATTTTCTGTTTTTTCTCTGTGCTGAATTTCCAACCGCTGGTGACTAACTGATTCACCAAAGCTTAAATGCATAGATCTTTGCTATAGCGCATAGGATGAGGACTCAACCTTGTATAAGATCGAGTCCTTCGCACCCCTACTTACTTAGATCCACCTTTTAAATTTTCTTGATTAGATGCAAGTGTGCGTTGTACACGCGAAGTAAAGGACCTCTTTGAGACTTGACCCCCACCGGACTTGGCTTCTGATGAATGAATACGAGAGAGCGCCGCCGAGGTCATTGGAGTCGATTTAGAATCATTTTTTTTAGGCATTGAGTTATTCCATTCCTTGATAGACGTTGCACAAAGTGGCAACGTAACTAAGGTTAGAAGTCCGCCTCTTTTCTGTCGACCGCGCTAGAGCTAAAAAATTTTCTTTTTTTGCTAGGGCTCATGCACATCTTGCGGGTCCGCTGCTTAAGTTGCTAAAAATTCAATTGAGCTGACCATTTATACCAGTTGTGACTGATCAGTCTGCTGGTGATTGGCTGCCCATCCCTCCCACACAGATGCAGCAAGCCCTGCGCCAGCAACTTGTAGAGCGTGATCCGCTTGACCAGATTGCAGAGCAACGGACTGATCAGCGACTGCTGCTCGACGTAAAGTAAGCGTTGGTCGCCCAGCGCTGACCGCGCGTCCAGCTTGTCGGCTGTATAGCGGAGCGCGCTCTGGATGCTTTTCTGGTATTGCTCCACATCCAGCGACATCTTGAGCTATCCCGCGTTTACGATACGGCAGCGAGATGCAGGGCACAAACGACCCCAGGTGCGCATGCCATGCGTCACGGCATATAGCCCGTCCGCAAGGCATGCTCCCAGTCGGCCCGACCTCTTCGCCGCGCCAACTCAGCCATGGACTGGTGGTCGTAGGAAACGGAGAGTTGCAGCACGCCCCACCCATGGCGTGATTTTTCAACGATGGCATAGCGCGCATCCGGAGAGCCCGTCTCGACCACATGCGGAAACGGATGCGCGTCATCGTATGCAGGAAGGCCCACGCTGCCTGGGTTGACAACGAGTTGTCCCTGTCTGGTGCGAACGGTGCGCGCAATATGTGTGTGGCCGCAGGCAACAAGTGGCGCACGCTGTCGCCCAAGTCGGAGTTCTATTTCTTCAGGGCTGGCGGCCCTGACACCGCCGACCTCTACTGTTTCCAGAAAGTACGCCGTATCGCTGGACGGCGTGCCATGGCACAAAAACACTTCCGCTGTCAGCGAAATGCTCGGCGGAAGCGATTGGAGCCAGGCAAACTCTTTGGCAGTGAGCTGGGAATGGGCGTATTCATCAGACGCACTTCTGCGCTCAGGACCATGGTTGAGGATTTGCCGCTCATGGTTTCCCGCCAGGCTCCACCAGCCTTGCGCCATGATGTACTGCGCGGTCTCAAGTGGCAGCAAAGGCCCAGACACACTGTCACCCAGGTTCACGACCTGGTCCACACCACGATGCCGGAGGTCACCCGCAACCGCTTCCAAGGCTGCAAGGTTTCCGTGAATGTCGGAGATAAGTGCGATGCGCATGTCCCATTTTGAATCAGTCCACTCGGAGGGAAATGGCTGCGTTGCTTTCTGGCGCTGATCGGAGCGGCCATTCACTGCAGTCGGCTTTCAGCCAATTGCAGTTGCTCCCGAATCGCAGGTTTCAGGGGCTGATGCACAAGCTCCATCTATTCAAGGCAAACGGTAAGCACTTGCGGCATCTACCACCCGTTTGTGTAAGCTGAACCCCATGACTCCTCAACAGAAAAAGCAGCTGAGCTACGCGAAGGATCGCCGCAACACCTACGGCGAGAACAGCAAGTCTTCGCGCAAGAACATTCCTCTATCCAAGGCTCTGGATATTCGGGCTGAACGTCGTGCGCAAGAGTCGACTTTGGCAAAATTCACCACAGCAAAAGATGAGGATCAGTTGGACGCAATTGAAAACGAAGTTCGCTCTACCAAGCCGCGAGAGTGGCGCAAGTGTCCCGATGAACCGCTGGGGCAAGTTCTCACTCAAAAGAGCCAGCGTGCAATGAAGCACGACTAGAGGGGCGGTCCCGCTTCTGCCCGTCGCCAGCATTGCCAGCACGGATATTGAACGGCTGCCGATAGATGAGAATATTGTCTGTTTGATTGGCAGCCATGCCTCAGAGCCGATGCCCGCTGAGATTTTTTATCGACCAGCAGCAGCTATTCGCAACGAATACGACGGAGCGGAGATCTCCCAGTCGATTGTGTCCCACCTGACACCGCAGCACGACCCATAAGATCTCCAACTGAACGTCGCACAGCTGCAGTCGGAGCAGCTGCATTGGTTGCCACATAACAGCTGCCTGTCCTCCCCTTAAGGCGTCCCATCTTTATCCATGCAGCGCGCGCTCCACGATTTCCTGGGCCCTTGCCATGGAGATGCCGTGGGCCTGCTCCAGCGCCAGTTGGTGCCCTTCCGATTGGATTTCAATCTCAGGCCGCTCGCCCAGCGGCATGGTGTGCACGGCGGTTTTCAGGCTGAGCGTGGATTCGTCATAGGGCAAAGCACTTTGCAGCCAGCCAAAGTACGGCGTCTCGGATTCACGCCCTTCCGTCTCCCACAGCTCCCCCATTCTCTGGAAGTTGGCTGCGCTCAGCGATACCCACACCAGCCAGACAAAAAAATCCGCACCGCCGTCGACGGGAAGCACCACGCGGCCGCGCACAAAGAAATGCTCGTCATCGATGACGCATTCATCGGAGGACAGAAAGGCGCGTGAAGCACGTTCATCTTCAGGCAGCGCGTACCACAGGGCCGGCGCGTCTGCGCCCAGGCACATCGGCATTTCGGCGTGGTGTTGCCCACAGGTTCGACAATCAAATCCGCTCATGAATCAGACCCAGCGCTATATATCCCGCCGATCTTACGGGACCGGCAGGACGATGCGGAACACGTTGCGCATGCTTCTGCATGAAGCTACCCCGGGGCGCATGCCGTGCGTTGGCTAACGCCTCCACACCAGAAAGACCTGCATAGCCGGGACCAGGACTGCCCAGGTCTTCAGGAGCGCCGACGGGAAAGTAGAGGGACGTTCACAGCCCCTCCAATTGGCACAACTTGTCGGAGAGGCCGCCCACGCTGTGAACCAGGTAGTGGGGCCTCATCTCTTCAATGATGACCATTCCCACAAATCGCTCGAAGTCCGCATAGCTTCCGTAGCTGTTTTTCACGCTGACACGGCCACACATGGTCCATTCGTTGGGTTCCCGGCCGCGCTTGTACGTCACCTCTTCGAATTTGGCACTCGACGGGTTCTTCACCAAGAACTCCATCGCTTCCCGCAGCAAGGTCTGATTCAGCATGGGCGCCTGTTGCGCCAGAGACATGGACGAGATCGTGAGCCACACAGCCCCCACCAGCATTCGCATCGACAAGCACCCTCAAAGTAAACCGGCGTATTAGACACGAGCCACCTCTTCAGCCGGCTCTGGCTGGGGGCATCGAACACGACCGGTCCACACGGCGTGCGCAGAGGATGGCGGCCGCCCCCTCCCGCAGCGCTGTGTGGATACCCTGCCGGCGTTCACCGCGGATGCGCAGCGTGAGCGTGCCAGAGGGTGCAGGCCAGCCGCCCTCCCATGCACATCCTCTGCGCCACTCCACGGTGCCGGCCCCTTGCTCACACCGCGCCCAGCACCTTGTAGAGGGTGACCCGGTTGACCAGATCGCTGAGCTGCAGGCTGATCAGCGACTGGCGTGCGCTGTAGAGCGAGCGCTGGGCATCCAGCGCCTGCAGGTAGCTGTTGACGCCGTTGCGCCAGCGCGCGTCGGACAGGTCGTAGTTGGTCTGCGCGGCCTGCACCAGTGCCTGCTGCGCATCCAGCTGCTCGGCCATGTGGCGGCGTGCGCTCAGCGCGTCGGCCACTTCACCGAAGGCGCTCTGGATGCTTTTCTCGTACTGCGCCACATAGATGTTCTTCTGGATCTGCGCCACATCCAGCGAGGCCTTGAGCGATCCCGCATTGAAGATGGGCAGCGAGATGCTGGGCACGAACGACCAGGTGCGCGTGCCGGCGTCGAACAGATTGCCCAGGGTGTCGCTGCCGTAGCCCGCCGATGCCGACAGCGACACCTTGGGGAAGAAGGCCGCGCGCGCCGCGCCGATGTCGGCGTTGGCGGCTTTCAGCGCATGTTCGGCCGCCATCACATCCGGGCGCTGCAGCAGCACTTCGGACGACAGCGCATCGGGCAGGCGCGCCAGCGCCACATCGCCGGTGCTGGTGGTGCGCGGCAGCAGCGCATCGGCCACGTGCGAGCCCACGGCCAGGTCCAGCGCGTGGCGCGCCTGCTCCAGCGCCGTGGTGTAGCTGGCCACATCGGCGCGTGCGCTTTCCACGCTGGTCTGCACCTGGCTCACATCCACAGCGGAAGCCACGCCGAACTGGTGCTTGGCCTGCGTCAGCTCCAGCGTCTTGCGCTGGCTGGCCAGGGTCTCGCGGGCCAGCTCCAGGCGCTGGCCGTAGGCGCCCACATTCAGCCAGTTGCCCGCCACCTGGGCGATCAGGCTGATACGGGCGCTGCGCCCGGTCTGGGCCAGGGACAGGTAGTTCTCCAGCGCCTCGTCCTTCAGGCTGCGCACGCGGCCGAACAGGTCCAGCTCCCAGCTGGTAAAGCCCACGCTCAGACCGCCGCTGCGGCTGGTCTGGGCCTGCGCCTCACCGCCGGCCACCACCGCGCTGCGCGCATTGGTCTGGCTGGCGCTGGCCGCCACGCTGGGGAACAGGCTGGCCGACTGGATGCGGTACTGGGCCTGGGCCTTTTCCACATTCAGCAGGCTCACCCGCAGGTCCCGGCTGTGGGCCAGCGCGGCGTCAATCACCTGCTGCAGCCGCGGGTCGGTAAAGACCTGCTGCCACTGCAGCGCGGCCAGTGCGGCGGCCTGCTCCTGTGCCTGGGCACCACCCGCAGCACCATGGTCAGTAACGCCGCCTCCGACCTCGCCGCCCACGCTGGGCTGCACCGGCAAGGCCGGGCGTTCATAGACCGGCGCCATGCTGGCGCAACCGGCCAGCGCCAGCAGCGCGGCGCAGGCCACGGCCTGCAGCGCACGCCGGGGCATGGGGTTTGCATTCACTTTCATGGGTTCACTCCCGTCTGCGTGCCGGCAGCTTGCTGCCCGGCCGCCTTGCGCTGGCCTGGCATCAGGCTGCGCACAATCACATAGAACAGCGGCACAAAGAAGATGCCGAACAGGGTCGACGCCAGGGTGCCGCCCAGCACGCCCGTGCCCAGCGAATGGCGCCCGCCCGAGCCCGCGCCCGAGCTGACCACCAGGGGCAGCACCCCCAGCATGAAGGCCAGCGAGGTCATCACAATCGGGCGCAGCCGCTGCTGCGCTGCCTGCAGCGTGGCCTGCACCAGGGGCATGCCATGCTTGTCCTGCAGCTCCTTGGCAAACTCCACAATCAGGATGCCGTTCTTGGCCGCCAGGCCGATGGTGGCCAGCAGCCCCACCTGGAAGTACACGTCGTTGGACAGCCCGCGCACCGCCGTGAACAGCAGGGCCCCGACCACGCCGATGGGCACCGCCAGCATCACCGAGAACGGGATGGACCAGCTCTCGTACAACGCAGCCAGGCACAGGAAGACGAACAGCAGCGAGATGGCATACAGCAGCGGCGCCTGCGAGCCCGATTGCTGTTCCTGGTAGGACAGGCCGGACCACGCCAGGCCAAAGCCGCCGGGCACTTCCTGCACCAGACGCGCCATCTCCAGCATGGCCTCGCCCGAACTCACGCCCGGGGCGGCCTGGCCGCTGATTTCCATGGCCGATGTGCCGTTGAAGCGCGCCAGCGCGGCCGGGGCACTGCTCCAGCTGGTGGTGGAGAAGGCCGAGAACGGCACCATGTCCCCGTTGTTGTTGCGCACCGACCAGCGCCCCAGGTCGCCGGGCAGCATGCGGGCATCCGCCTCGCCCTGCACATAGACCTTCTTGATGCGGCCCCGGTTCACAAAGTCGTTCACATAGGTGCTGCCCAGCGCCGTGGCCAAGGTGCTGTTGATATTGCTTTGGGACAGGCTCAGCGCACCGGCCTTGGCGTCGTCAATCTGCACATCGAAGGTGGGCGCGTCTTCCAGGCTGCCGTAGCGCACCGACTGCACCTTGTCGCTCTTGGCGGCCAGCGCCAGCAGCTGCTGGCGTGCGGCCACCAGGGCCTCGTGGCCGGCACCGCCCTGGTCCAGCAGCTGCAGGGTGAAGCCCGCGCTCTGCCCCAGCCCCGGAATGCCCGAAGGCGCCATGGCAAAGATCTGCGCGTCGCTGTACCTCTGCATCATGGCCATGGTGATGCGGTTGCCGATGGACGTGGCATCGGCCTGGCGCTGGCTCCAGTCCTTCAGGCGCACAAAGGCCATGCCCGCGTTCTGCCCCGCGCCGCTGAAGCTGAAGCCGGACACCGCCATGGTGGAATCCACCTCGGGCTGCTGGCGCACATAGGCGGACACCTCGTCCATCACCTTCAGCGTCTGCTGCTGGGTGGAACCGGAAGGCAGCTTGACCTGCACAAACAGCGCGCCCTGGTCTTCTTCCGGCAGGAAGGATGTGGGCAGGCGCATGAACAGTACGGCCATCACGCCCAGCACCACGGCGAACACCGCCACCCCGGCCCAGCGGCGCCGGGTCAGCACGGCCACGCCGCGCGCATAGCTGTGCGACAGGCCGTCAAAGCGGGTGTTGAACCAGGCAAAGAAGCGCCCCAGCGGGCCGCGCTGCGTGACATGGCCGCCTTTTTCAATCGGCTTGAGCATGCTGGCGCACAGCGCGGGGGTCAGCGTCATGGCCACCAGCACCGACAGCAGCATGGCCGAGGCGATGGTGATGGAGAACTGGCGGTAGATGGCCCCGGTGGAGCCGCCAAAGAACGCCATGGGCAGGAACACCGCCGTCAGCACCAGCGCAATGCCCACCAGCGCGCCCGTGATCTGGCCCATGGACTTGCGTGTGGCTTCGTAGGGGGACAGGCCCTCCTCGCTCATCACCCGCTCCACGTTTTCCACCACCACAATCGCATCGTCCACCAGCAGGCCGATGGCCAGCACCATGGCGAACATGGACAGGGTGTTGATCGAATACCCCAGGCTGGCCAGCACGCCGAAGGTGCCCATCAGCACCACCGGCACGGCAATGGCGGGGATCAGCGTCACGCGCCAGTTCTGCAGGAACAGGTACATGATGGCCACCACCAGCACAATGGCTTCCACCAGCGTCTGCACCACTTCCTGGATGGAGATCTTCACAAACGGCGTGGTGCTGTGCGCCACCTCGTAGTGCAGGCCGCTGGGGAAATACGGCTGCAGTTCCTTGAGCTTGGCGTCCACCAGTTCCGACACCTTCATGGCGTTGGCGCCCGATGCCAGCTCCACCCCCAGGGCAGCGGCGGGCTTGCCGTTGAACTTGCCCACCGTGGCATAGGACTGGCTGCCAAGCTCCACCCGTGCCACGTCCGACAGGCGCACCACGGCGCCCCGGCTGTCGGACTTGACCACAATGTTCTTGAACTCCTCGGGCGTCTGCAGGCGGTTGCGCGACTTGACCGTGGCGTTCAACGCCTGGCCGTCCACCGCCGGCACCTCGCCCAGCGAGCCGGAAGACACATCGGCGTTCTGCGCCTGCAGCGCCGCGGTCACATCCGACGGCATCAGCGCATAGGTGCGCATCTTCTCGGGGTCCAGCCAGATGCGCATCGCATACTCGGCCCCCATGATCTGCACATTGCCCACGCCGTTGAGGCGACTGATGGGATCCTTGATGGAGGACGACATGTAGTCGGCAATGTCGGTGCCGTCCATGCTGCCGTCTTCGGAGTAGAAGGCCAGCACCATGGAGATGCTGCCCGAGGACTTGGTCACCGTCACCCCGGTGGACTGCACCGTGTCCGGCAGCTTGGACTGGGCCTGCTGCAGCTTGTTCTGCACCTGCACCTGGGCAATGTCCGGGTCGGTGCCGGAGGCAAAGGTCAGCGTGACCTGGGCCGAGCCCGAGGACGTGCTGCTGGAATTCATGTACAGCAGGTTGTCCAGCCCGGTCATGTTCTGCTCGATCACCTGGGTGACCGAGTTTTCCGTGGTCTGCGCCGACGCACCGGTGTAGGTGGCGCGGATGGTGACCGAAGGCGGGGCGATGTCGGGGTATTGCTCCACCGGCAAGGTGGTGATGGACAGCAGACCCGACAGCGTGATGACAATGGCAATCACCCAGGCAAAAATCGGCCTGTCGATGAAGAAGCGTGACATGGAGGCTCCTTCTTATTGCGGCGTGCCGGTGGATGCGGCGGGTGCTGCAGCTGCCGTGGGCGCACCCGCTGCAGCGGATGCAGCAGGGGCAGCCGATGGCGCGGCAGCCTGCGCTGCCTTGGCATCCGTGGACGCCTGTGGCACCTGAGCTGCCTCGTCCTTTGGTGTCTGCTCCGCCGGCGCGGTCTTCACCTGCTGCCCGCCGCGCACCTTGGTGGCGCCGCTGGTGATCAGCTGCTCACCCGCCTTCAGCCCGGTGGTGACCACCCACTGGTCCTTGATCGCATCGCCGGTTTCAATCCGGCGCTCTTCCACCTTGCCGTCCTGGCCTACCAGCTTGACCACCGGCTCGCCCTTGGTATTGCGGGTCACCGCGCTTTGCGACACCAGAATGGCCTGCTCGTTCACCGCGGCGGGCACCACGGCCTTCACATAGGTGCCGGGCAGCAGCAGGCCGTCGGGGTTGGGCACCACGGCGCGCAGCGACACATTGCCGGTGCCGGTGTCGACCGAAGTGCCCACAAACTCCAGCGTACCGCTGTCGGCCAGTTCGCTGCCGTCTTCCAGAATGATGCGCACCGCCACCTTGCCGTTGACGGCTTTGAGCGCCCCGCTGGCAATCTGCTTGCGCAGCGCCAGCAGCTGGGCGCTGGTCTGGGTCACATCCACATAGATCGGGTTCAGTTGCTGGATGGTGGTCAGCGCGGCCGTCTGGCCGGCCGTCACCAGGGCGCCGGGGGTGTAGGTGGAGGTGCCGATGCGCCCGCTGATGGGCGCGGTGACCTTGGTGTAGTCCAGATTGATCTGCGCCGTCTTCACCGCCGCGCGCGCCGCCACCACGGCGGCCTCGTTCTGGCGCAGCGTGGCCAGGGCATCGTCACCATCCTGCTTGCTGATGGCGTCTATGCCCACCAGGTTCTGGTAGCGCTCGGCCTTGGGCTTGGCCGCCAGCACGGCGGCCTCGGCCTGGGCCAACTGGGCCTTGGCATTTTCCAGGCTGGCTTCATAGGTGCGCGGGTCGATCTGGTAGAGCACCTGCCCGGCCTTGACCTGCTGGCCCTCGTCGAACAGGCGCTTGAGGATGATGCCCCCCACCTGCGGGCGCACCTCGGAGACCATGTGCGCGGCGGAACGCCCTGCCAGCGACTGCTCCATCACCAGCGACTGCGCCTGGATGAGCTGCACCCCGACCACGGCCTCGCCCAGGGGCGGCAGACCCTGCTGCTGGGGCTGGCAGCCGGACAGCCAGCCCGCGCTGGCCAGCGCAATGGAAACAACAGACAGGCGGCACCAGGACCGCTGGGGCGAAAAAGTGGATGCAGACAAAGCCATGGGAGATAAGACATCAATGCAGATGCCCCATGCTGGCCCGCAAATGTGCAGGAAATATGGAAGACCTGGCGCCGCTGCCCGCACCGGTCACGCCGGTTGACGCTGCCCCGGCGATGGCGCCCAATGGCGATCCCGGCTCCTACACCCACCGCCATCGCCCTGCCCCACCACCTTCCGCGTCCTTATTTGTCCCATGCGCATCAAGCTCAGGCTGTCCTTCAAGCTGTTTCTGGCCATTCTGGCGGCCTGCGTGCTGGTGCTGGTGGTCAACGCCGCCTTTGTGCGCATCTCCTTTGTGCGCGACTTCATGGGCTACCTCAACGAGCAAGGCGTGGCCCGCATGCAAGAGGTAATCCCCCGCATCAATGCCGCCTACGCCAGCAACGGCAACAGCTGGGAATTCGCCCGCCAGAACCCGGAGTCCTGGTTCTCGCTGATGCGCCCGCCCGCCATGGGCCAGGAATTCACCGCCATCGTGCCCCCGGTGTCCGACCAGACCGGCGCCATCCTGCGCTTTGCCCTGCTGGACGGGGATGGCCACATCGTCATCGGCAATGCCAACGCCGCGGCGGCCGACGCCATACGCCTGCCGCTGCAGACCGCCCAGGGCGAGCGGGTCGGCTGGCTGGCCATGGTGCCGTTCGAGAACGCCATTGCGGCCGGCGATGTGCGCTTTTACGAAGCGCAGCTGCGCGCCCGCTGGCTCAATGGCGCGGCCTCGGTCGTGGTGGCGGCGCTGCTGGCCTGGCTGCTGACCGGCACGCTGCTGCGGCGGCTGAAGGTGATTGCCCAGTTTGTGCACCGCCTGGCCCTGGGTGACTATTCCCAGCGCCTGCCCATGCGCGACCGGGACGAGCTGGACCAGCTGGCCAGCGACATCTCGCAGCTGGCCGGCAAGCTGGAGAACATCGAACACAACCGCCGCGCCTTCATGGCCGATATCTCGCACGAGCTGCGCACGCCCCTGGCCGTGCTCAAGGCCGAGCTGGAAGCCATACAGGACGGCATACGCCCGCTACGCCTGGACACACTGGCGCCGCTGCAAAGCGAAGTGACCCAGCTGAACAAGCTGGTGGACGACCTGCATGAGCTGGCCGTCACCCAGACCGGCGAATTCCGCTACACCTTTGAAGCGCTGGACCTGCACCGCATCGCCCAGCACTGCGCCATGACCATGCAGGCCCGCGCAAGAGACAGCGGCCTGACCCTGAGCTTCTCCAGCAACGGCCAGCCCCTGTTCATCCAGGGGGACGAATCGCGCCTGCAGCAGCTGCTGTCCAACCTGCTGGAAAATTCCATACGCTACACCCACCCGGGCGGGAAGATCCGGCTGGCGCTGGCCAGCACGGGCGGCCATACCTGCACCGCAGGTATGGCCGGTATGGCCGGTATGGCCGAGCTCAGCATCGAAGACTCCGCCCCCGGCGTGGACGAAGCCGCGCGCCCGCACCTGTTCGAGCGTTTCTACCGCGTGGATGCCTCGCGCAACCGCAGCAGCGGCGGCAGCGGGCTGGGCCTGTCCATCTGCCGCAACATCGTCGAATCCCATGGCGGAGAGATTGCGGCCCACCCTTCCCCGCTGGGCGGTCTGCGCATCGTGGTCCGCCTGCCTGCCCTGGTGTCGCCATGAATACCCCCGCCTCCCCTGCTCCGGCCGCCACCGACGCCCTGGTCCTGGTCGTGGAAGACGAACCCCGGCTGGCCGCCGTGCTCTGCGACTACCTGCGCGCCAGCGGCTACCGCTGCGAATGGATTGCCGACGGCGCCCAGGTCATGTCCGCCTATGCCCAGCGCCAGCACGACCTCATCCTGCTGGACGTGATGCTGCCCCACCGCGACGGCATCAGCCTGTGCCAGGAGCTGCGGGCGCACAGCCAGGTCCCCATCATCATGGTCACGGCGCGTGTCGACGAGGTGGACCGCCTGCTGGGCCTGCAGATCGGTGCCGACGACTATGTGTGCAAGCCCTTCAGCCCCCGGGAGGTCATTGCCCGCGTGGGCACCGTGCTACGCCGCTACCGCCAGACCCCGGCACCCCGGGCGCAGCCGCTGCAGATCGACGAACCCAACTTCCGCGCCCAGCTGCACGGGCGGGAGCTGGACCTCACGCCGGTGGAGTTCCGCCTGCTCTGCGCCCTGGCCTCCAGCCCGGTGCGCATCTGGCCGCGCGAACAGCTGCTGAACCACCTGTACCCCGACCACCGCGTCGTCATCGACCGCACCGTCGACAGCCACATCAAGAACCTGCGGCGCAAGCTGACGGAAACCGGCGGCCAGGAAGACCCCATCCGCTCGGTCTACGGCGTGGGCTACCGGCTGGACCTGGCGGTCTGATACGGTCGCATGGCTCCGGTTCAAGCGCGCACCACTGCCAGCCCGGCCATCCAAGCGCCCTGGAAGACAAAATCTTGTGCAGATGTTGCTGCCCACAGGTGCGCAGCCGCCT
>Ga0308157_10000366_pt1 | contig 159385 bp, 149 predicted proteins | sample PhyBR1_FD_201035 | JGI IMG/M metagenome (GOLD analysis project Ga0308157, IMG submission 201035) | Phyllosphere microbial communities from UC Gill Tract Community Farm, Albany, California, United States - DLSLB.R1 | ecosystem: Host-associated > Plants > Phyllosphere > Unclassified | place... | reverse complement strand
TTAAAGAAAAGTTAAAAATCATTTGAAAAACTTTGTATATAAAGAAAAATTATATTTATTTTGCATTATCAATTATTTAATCATTTAATTCTATGAAAAATCTAAAATTAGGAATTTCAGCATTGGCGCTTACTGTTGCCTCTACTGTTTTCGCACAGACTACCAACAATCCGTGGATGATCGGAGTTGGTGCTCATGCTGAAAACCATGTAGCCCAGAGAGGTAATTTCAGTAATACGTTCTCTGCTAAAAATTTAACGAAGACTATGTTCAATGTGAACAACTTCTCTATTACACCTCCATTATCTAAGTTAACCGTTGCAAGAAACGTTGCTAAAGGTTTCGTTGTTGACTGGCAGACTACAGTAGGAAATGTTGAAAACAAAAGATTCAACATGGGGAAAGAGTTCTTCTTAATGACAGGTCTTGGTTTACAAGTTAAAGCAGCCGGTATTTTATGGAATGAAGAATCTTGGTTCGATCCATATTTAAGAGTTGGTGCTAACTACTTAAGACACGACTATACTGCACTTACATTCCCTAGAACAGATATCAATGGTGAAGTTGTTTCTAACGGAGAGAATGGTAACGAAAACGGTAAAGCTAATTACTTTGCAGTAGCTGCTGGTGCTGGTGTAAACTTCTGGTTGACTAAAAACTTCGGTTTAGGAGTACAGGGAGATTACGTATCAACTCCGGGTGATAAATCTACAGTTGCTAACTTCTGGCAAGCTTCTGCTTCATTGAACTTCAGATTCGGAAACAGAGACAGAGATAAGGATGGTATCTTAGATAAAGACGATTTATGTCCTGATACACCAGGTTTACCAGAATTCCAGGGATGTCCTGATACAGATGGTGATGGAGTTCCAGATAAAGACGATCAATGTCCAGACGTAGCTGGTCCGGTTGAAAACAACGGTTGTCCTTGGCCAGATACAGATGGTGACGGTATTATCGACAAAGATGATGCTTGTCCTACAGTAGCAGGTCCTGCTGAAAACAACGGTTGTCCTTGGCCTGATACAGACGGTGATGGTATCTTAGATAAAGATGATGCATGTCCTACAGTTCCAGGTGTACCTGAATACAACGGATGTCCTCCTCCTAAGAAAGTAGATGTTGTTGTTGTTAATGAAACGTTAAAAGATATCTTATTTGATTTCAACAAAGCCACGATCAAAGCTGAATCAAACGGTAAACTAGATACTGCTGCTAAAATCATTAAGGATGCTGAAGAAGCTAACTTCTTAGTAGTAGGTATGACCGATGCTAAAGGTTCTGCTGCTTACAACTTGAACTTATCAAGACAAAGAGCTGCTGCTGTAGTAGGTGCTTTAGAAGCTAGAGGTATCAACCCTAACACGCTTAAGTCTATCGGTATCGGTTCTCAGGAAGCAACTGTTCCTGCAAAAGCTTCTGATGCTGAAAGACAAGTTGACAGAAAAGTTATCGTAAGAGCAATCTCAGGTTCTGAGTGGGAAACTTACAAGAAAAATGACATGACTGTAGCTAAGCCTGCTGCTAAAAAAGCAGTTAAGAAAAAAGCTCCGGCTAAAAAAAGAAAATAATTAATTTTTCTAAATAATAAATACCTCCAATTTTTTTGGGGGTATTTTTTTTTGAAGACTTTTTGATTAATTTTGTTGAAATAAAAAAATAAAATGGGAAGAGCATTTGAATATAGAAAAGCTTCTAAAATGGCCAGATGGGATAAGATGGCCAAAACCTTTTCTAAGATAGGTAAAGACATTGCCCTCGCTGTAAAAGCTGGTGGTACAGACCCGGAAGCAAATCCGGCACTGAGAAGATGCATCCAGAATGCTAAGGGTGCCAATATGCCGAAAGATAACGTAGAAAGAGCGATCAAGAAGGCGGGTGGTGCTGATGCGGAAAATTATGAAGAGATTACCTATGAAGGTTACGGCCAGGGAGGTGTCGCATTTTTTGTGGAATGTACGACAAACAACCCAACGCGTACCGTTGCCAATGTAAGAGCGATCTTTAATAAGTTTGACGGAAACCTCGGGAAAAACGGTGAACTGGCTTTTATCTTCGACAGAAAAGGAATTTTTACCATTGATTTAGCACAAATTAAAATGGACTGGGACGACTTTGAAATGGAAATGATAGACGGAGGCGCAGAAGATGTAGAAAAAGATGAAGAGGAGGTAATGATTACAACGGCTTTTGAAGACTTCGGATCTTTGTCCCATAAGTTAGACGAGCTTAAAATCGAGGCAAAAAGTGCAGAACTTCAGAGAATTCCTAATAATTCAAAAGAGGTGAATGCAGATCAGTTTAAAGCAAATATGAAAATGCTTGAGCGTTTCGAAGATGATGATGATGTTCAGAATGTCTACCATAATATGGAAATCACGGAAGAGCTGATGAACTCTTTATAAAAATAATATAACATTCATATACAGTTAACTTTCAAGTACTTTCTTTGCATAAAGTTATGAAAAGAAATATTGAATTGGTTGTGATATCGGATGTTCATCTGGGAACTTATGGATGTAAGGCTAAAGAATTACTGAGATACCTCAATTCTATTCAGCCCAAAACTTTAGTTTTGAATGGAGATATTATTGATATCTGGCAGTTCAAAAAGTCTTACTTTCCTAAACCCCATCTGGAAGTGATCAAGAAGATCCTTTCGTTTGCTACAAAAAATACAGATGTCTACTATATTACCGGGAACCATGATGAGATGTTCCGGAAGTTTACCGATTTCGAACTGGGTAACCTTAAAGTCTGCAATAAAATCTGTCTGGATATCGACCATAAAAAAACCTGGATTTTTCACGGTGATGTTTTCGACGCCTCTGTTCAGCATTCCAAATGGATCGCTAAGCTCGGAGGAAAAGGCTATGATCTTCTCATTGTAATCAATAATATGGTTAACTGGTTTCTGGAGAAAATGGGTAAGGAAAAATATTCATTTTCAAAAAAAATTAAAAACAACGTCAAAAAAGCGGTTAAGTATATTGGTGACTTTGAGCTGACGGCTTCTGAACTGGCAATTGACAATCACTATGATTACGTTATTTGCGGACATATTCACCAGCCGCAAATCCGCCAAGTCACGAACAGAAAAGGATCATGTACCTATCTGAATTCCGGGGACTGGATCGAAAATCTTTCAGCATTAGAATATCATCATAAAGAATGGACTGTTTTTTATTATGACGAGCATAAACACATCCTGAAGGACAATGAAACCGAAGAGATTCAGGATATCGATCATTCAGCACTTTTAAAATTAGTAACCAATTTTACAGAATGAAAATCTTATACGCATTCCAGGGAACCGGAAACGGACATGTGGCAAGAGCTCAGGAAATCGTTCCCATTCTTAAAAAACATGCATCCGTCGATACGTTGATCAGTGGACATCAATCGCAGTTAAAAGCCGATTTTGACGTTAATTTTCAACATAAAGGTATTTCCCTGCTTTATAACAAAACAGGCGGTTTATCCTATCGAAAAACACTTATTGATAATAATTTCTATCAGGCTCTCAAAACGATCAGGGAAATCCAACTATCACAATATGATCTGATCATTAATGATTATGAGCCAATAACGGGATGGGCCTGTAAATTGAAGAAGTATCCGATGATTGAGTTAAGCCATCAGGCAGCAATGTTATTTAAAGAAACGCCGAAACCTGAAAAAAAAGACTTTTTTGGAGAGCTCGTGCTGAAATATTATGTTCCGAGTGAGAGAAAAATAGGCTTTCACTTTGAAAGTTACCATCCGCAGATCAAAAAACCGGTGATCAGGAGAAAAATCCGAAATCTCAATCCGAATAAAAAAGGGTTTTATCTGGTTTATCTCCCAAGCTTTTCTGACGCTAATATTATTAAAATTCTAAAACAGATCCCTGTCGAATGGAAAGTATTTTCCAAGTACAGTAAATTACAGTTCAGGGATCAAAATGTCGAAATATTTCCAATAGGCGAAACTGAATATTTAAAATCTTTTGAAAACTGTGACGGCATTCTCTGTAATGCAGGATTTGAGAGCCCGGCGGAAGCCCTTTTCATGGATAAAAAATTATTTGTTATTCCCATACACCATCAGTACGAACAGGAATGTAATGCCTGCGCATTGGATAAGATGGGAATACCCAATTCCAAAATTCTGAAATTGGAAGAAATAGAAGAGTGGGTAGCTTCTGATGTTCATCTGAAAGTAAACTACCCCGATAACATTGAGGATATTTTAATCAATGAAGTTCTAATTTTTTAGGAAGACATCTTCTACATCATTCATCCTGTTCATTACTGCTCTGGCATATGAGCAGTGCGGATATACTTTCCAGTTATTTTCCCGGGCAAATTTAATAGCTTCTTCCACCAGATATTTACCCATACCGCGACCTTCAAATTCAGGATGAACCAAAACAAATGAAATGATAAATTTCTGATCCTCCGGAAAGACTGTATAGGTTAATCTGCCGATTTCTTTAATTTCATTATTCAGAGTAATGACACCACCGTTTCCTGACTGATTGTTTTCGAATCTCATAATTAAGTTTTAATCCTCAGTAAAATACAAAAACCGCACCGCTTGTATTTTACTTACAGGAAAATTTTTACCTGGTTCTGAATGAAGGAGCCTGTTTTCCGGAGTATTAATTTTGTAAATCTTATGTAAGCAGACTAAGACAAGTATAATGAATATGAGCTCTATCGGCTACCTTTCAGCTAAGCCTCAAAAGCTAGTGATCTTTTCCTGTGTAATAATTATAATCCTTGATAACAGTTCCGATAAATTGTCTTTCAGTTATTTTTGTTGCATCAACCTCCAGTTTTAAAATGCTTTTAATTTTATCAGAAAGTTTAGTGATGACCTGCCTGTCATCCTGTTGCAAAGCTTTGGTATAGTTTTCTTTGATAATCCTCATATCATTATCACTTAAAGCTATAACCTGCGGAAAAGAAGGAATATAATCTTCTTTAATATTTTCTAAAATGGTATGCGAAATGTCAATACTGTTTTTTAAAGAAATGACGGCCGTGCCCGAAGCGATATCTCCCAGACGCTGATTGTTTTTTGAAACAATCATGGAAATCAAACCGATCACTCCTGCAAAAGAAGTATCGATCAATCTGAAAAACCAGCGGACAAGATAATCGCCAAAACTTGCCTGGTAACCGTCAATCTTTACCACCCTTATTTTCATCACCTTTTTTCCGGGAGTCTGCCCTTCCATTAAGCTTTCCAGAACGACGGGATAAATGAAAACCGGAAAAAGCAGAATGATATAGACCGCCCTTACAGTCCATTGATCCAGTCCATTTAAAATATATTCTAAGTTCAATACATTAAAGAAAATATAAAATACCGACACTCCGTAAGCTACCTTGATCAGAAGATCGATAATAAAGGCAAGCATTCTTTCTCCAACACCGGCAATGTTGAAATTAATATTTACATTTTGTGAAGTATTTATCGCAATCTGAGACATATTTTTTATTATTTTAGCCTAATCATTATGAGAGAGGTCTATTTCATTAAACAAAATAAAGAAAAATGGTTGGGAATTGAACAGGTTATTCAGGGGAAAATAAAAAAAAATCCCGATGACCTGTCTTCGCTGTACATTAACCTGATCAACGATCTCTCTTTTGCGCAAACGTATTATCCCAAAAGTAATACTACGGTCTATCTCAATCATCTTTCTTCACAGATTTTTCAGAAAATTTACAAAACGAAGAGAGTAGAAGAGAACAGACTGCTGTATTTTTTTAAGACAGAGGTTCCGTTACTGGTGTTCGAATACAGAAGATTTCTATTGTATGCCTTCCTATTTTTCGCATTATTTACTTCGATAGGAGTGCTTTCAGCGATCTATGATAAAGATTTTGCCAATATCATTCTAGGCGAAAGCTATGTTAATGAAACCATTGAAAATATTAAAAAAGGAAATGCTGTCGGGGTATATCAGAGCGGTTCGACATGGGGCAGCACGATAGGTATTATTTTTAATAATATCGGTGTCGGAGCAAGACTGTATGTATATGGAATTTTCGGAGGGGTAGGTACTTTATTTACCCTGTTATCCAATAGCGTGATGCTGGGATCCTTTCAGTATTTTTTCTATGATTACGGTGCATTAAAAGAAAGTGCAAGGGGAATCTGGCTTCATGGCGTCTTCGAAATTTTTTCGATGGTAGTCGAAGCAATGTGCGGATTGATTTTGGGGGCTTCCATCTTGTTTCCAAAAACCCTGTCAAGATTTCATTCTTTTAAAAACGGATTTAAAGATTCCTTTAAAATATTCTTAAGTACCATTCCATTTACGGTCTGTGCGGGAATCATTGAGGGATATGTAACAAGACATGCCTTAAAAATGCCGTTAATGCTGAACCTGATTATTATTTTCGGTTCTCTTTTTATCATTGGATTTTATTATCTTGTATATCCGTCCATGGTCAGTAAAAAAATAAATAACCAAATCAATGATACAGTTTTATAAAAAAAGAGATTTCGGTACTTTTATAAGTGATACATTTAATTTCTTTAAGCTATACGGAAAGAATTATTTTAAAAGCTATATTTTAATCAATGGCTTGCTGTTGATTTTATTGGTTGTCGTCGGAATCTTTGGATTTAAAGAACTCTTCGGCCAGGCTTTTGGCTCCAACCTGAATGGGAATGCGTATTATTTCGAGGAGTATTTTCAAAATAATCTGGGCATGATTTTCATTACAGGAATGCTGATGTTTTTACTTTATTCAGCATTAATGGTTATTAATTTTCTGTTTCCGGTGTTTTATACCAAAAGAGTCTCGGCAGGAGAAATAAATATTAAAACAGATGAGATTCTAGGTGATTTTAAGCGAAATGCGGGGAAGATCTTTAAGCTCTATTTAGGGCTGACTTTTCTGGTAATGCCTGCTTCCCTCGTTATTTTCGGAATTTCATATATTTTAATTTTTGTCCTGATAGGATTAGTGATTCTTCTTTTTGTCACTCCTACATTATTTAACGTCATTACTTTTCTGAGCTATGACTATTTTAGTAGCAGCCGCAGATTTTTTGAAAGTTTAAGTTATGCGGTACGGTCACAATTCTCTTATCCGAATGGACGGGAAGACTCTCCTTACTGGAAATACTGGAGTTCTACGCTTATTTTGGGCATCATTTATTATATCATCAATCTGATATTTACATTTGTACCGATGCTGCTGTTTTACGGTTCATTGTTTACAAATCCGTCCGACGGTAATTTTGAACAGAATCCGTTTTCAGGAACTTTAGGAATCGCCGTGTTTATTGTGTACGGAATCTCAGCCCTGGTTTCATTTTTAATGATGAATTTATTATATATCAATTCAGGATTAATGTACTACGACAGCAGAACAGATCTTCATCAGAAGGTAGAACTTGAAGAAATAGAAAAGATCGGTATTAATGAATAAAATTCTTTTTTTCCTGCTGGTTTTATTTTTCACTCAGAACGGATATGCTCAAAGTGATACAGAACCGGTGTTGCCGGCCTCTGAAGCCTATACGGATTCATTGGGATTATCGCATTATGCAAATATGCTACGTGCGGATTCAGTATTGCTGAAAAAGCCTGTATCTGAAAATCAGATCTATCCCAAAAAATTTAAAGAAAATCTTCAGTCACGATACAGAGGGAATGAATTTGATTATTCAACATCAAAACCCAGAGAGTCGTTCGGGCAGAAACTGATGCGAAAGGTGGCAAAAATACTGGAGAGTATCTTCGGTAAGACAGCGTTCAGCTCTTCAGCGAAAGGTGCTGAAATTCTGATCCGTCTTTTTGCCATAGTCCTTGTCGGCTTTCTTTTATATATTATCGTTAAATTTCTTCTGGGTAAAGACGGAAATTTTATTTTTGGCAAGAAGAATAAAAAAGTAGATATTGCTGAAGAAGAGCTGCACGAAAATATTCACGAGATCAATTTTCCGGAGAGCATCCTGATATTTGAAAAATCACATGATTACCGTTCTGCGGTCCGGTATCAGTTTTTATATGTCTTAAAAAAACTCAGCGACAAAAAAATGATCAGCTGGAATCCTGAGAAAACCAATAAAGATTATGAAAAAGAATTAAAATCTGCACCTCTCAAAAGTGATTTCTCCGCCCTTTCTTATATTTTCGAGTATGTATGGTATGGAGAATTCAGTATCGATGAAGAAAATTATCTGAAATTCAAAACCCAGTATCAGTCATTCAAACCGTAATTACCTCTTACCATGAATAAAACTTTCAAAATATATGCTGTAATTTTCATCATTGTCATGGTGATTCTGGCATTGCTTGAAGTTAATAAAAAAGAAACGACGGATTGGCGAAAGAATTTCAATGTTAATGAAAAGTCGCCGTTCGGATTATTTGTTTTTAATGAAGAGGCTAAAAGTCTTTTTCATAATCAGTTAAAAAAAATAGAAAAGACTCCTTATGATTACTATAACCAGCATAAAAAGAGCTCTCATAATATTCTGATTGTCGAAAGTGAAGTAGATACAGAATCATGGAATAATATTCTGGACCAGGTTTCAAAAGGTTCGGATGCCATGCTGATCGTAAGTGAAATGCCGAAAAACATCGCAGACAGTATAGGGTACTACGATTCTCAGATCTCTTTTGGCGAACAGAATGTTTTGAAACTGACAGATAAAAAATATCAGCATGATTTTATTACCCTGGATAAATTTCCGTCGGGCCGAGGTTTTGTGTATATCAAGCCTCAGGTGGAAATTCTGGGAAAAATGATTGATGAAAGTAAACATGAGCAGGTTAATTTTATCAAAAGAAAATTAGGCAAAGGGAATATTTATGTCCACTGTGAGCCTCTTTTCCTGACCAATTACTATCTTCTGAAATCCGGAAATATCCAATATGCACAGGATGTGTTCTCTTACCTTGATGACAAAGAAACCCTGTGGTTTGTAGAAAGCAGTACACAAACTTCACGTTTTTTTATGAGGTTTGTTCTCGCCAATCCGGCTCTAAAATATGCCTGGTGGGTACTTTTGGGAGGCTTGGTCTTATTTATTTTCTTCAATGCAAAAAGAAAACAGCGGATCGTACCGGTTATTGAGCCTCTGAGAAACACATCGGTTGATTTCGTGAGAAGTATCGGAAATCTTTATTTGCAGGAAGGGGACTTTCATGATATGATGGCCAAAAAAGCCCAGTATTTTCTAAACAAAGTAAGATTGGATCTTTTAATCGATACCCAAAATCTGAATGATGATTTTGCCAATAAACTTCAGCTGAAAACCGGAAAACCGATAGAATTGATTCTTGAAGGTATCGAACTGATCAAAAAAGCACAGGATCCCTATGCCAGTGTCATAAAAGAAGATCTTGTAAGAATGAATAAAATACTGGATGAAATTGTAAGAATCTAACCCTCTGGAAATATGGCAAAGTAACAATTTTCCCCTATTGGTAAACTGTTACATTACTCAATTGTTAAATTAAAAAGAATATGGAAAACTTTGAAAACCAAAATATAGAAGATCAGATTTCTATAAATCTTGATAAAAAAGAAGATCAGTTTCAGTCAAGAATAGAGATGATTGAACTTCGTGCAAGCCTGGAAAAAGTAAAAGCCGAAATTGCAAAAGTAATTGTAGGCCAGGAAACGATGATTGAACATCTCTTAGCCGCACTCTTATCGAACGGACATGTTCTTATCGAGGGCGTGCCCGGAGTTGCCAAGACCATTACCGCAAAATTATTAGCCAAAACAATTGATGTCGATTTCAGCAGGATTCAGTTTACCCCGGATCTCATGCCTTCGGATATTCTAGGAACCTCTATTTTTAATGTTAAAAACTCTGAATTTGAATTTAAAAAAGGACCTGTTTTCTCCAACTTTATTTTAATTGACGAAATCAACAGGTCGCCTGCTAAAACCCAGGCTGCTCTTTTTGAAGTAATGGAAGAGCAACAGATCACGATGGACGGAACACGCTACATTATGGAAGAACCTTTTTTGGTAGTGGCTACTCAGAATCCGATAGAGCACGAAGGAACGTACAGACTTCCCGAAGCTCAGCTGGATCGTTTTCTTTTCAAAATAAATGTTGGCTATCCTAATCTTGAACAGGAAATAATCATCATAAAAAATCAGCACGAAAATAAACAGGAAGACAAAACAGAAGCTGTGGGCAAAGTCATTACAGCCCGGCAGTTGAAGAGCTATCAGCAGCTGGTTAAAGAAATCATTGTTGAAGCGCAGCTGATGGAATATATTGCTAAGATTATTATCAATACTAGAGAAAACCAGTTTCTGTATCTGGGTGCATCTCCAAGAGCCAGTCTGGCATTATTAACGGCCTCAAAGGCATTTGCAGCACTACGGGGAAGAGATTTTGTAACGCCTGAAGATATTAAAGAAGCAAGCTACGCCGTACTGAGACACAGGGTCATCGTATCGCCGGAAAGAGAAATGGAAGGCCTTACTGCGGACGAAATTATAAGACAGATATTAGAAGGAATAGAGATTCCCAGATAGAAAAATTACCGCTAAAATTGTCAGGTGACCGTTTTAGCTTACTGCCAGAAGTTATAGCCGCTAATGAAGAACTTATACATCAATACACGCTTTTTTTTCATGCTCATCGGAGTAGGGATACTTTATGTCCTGGCATTCTTCTTTCCGGTTTTTATGTGGATGGCCCATATTCTGCTGGTACTGACCTTCCTAGTAGCCTTCGTTGACGGTCTTTTACTATTCATTGAGAAAGATGGAATAATCGCACAGAGAATTTTACCCGAAAAATTATCCAATGGAGATGAAAATCCTGTAAAAATAGATGTTAAAAACAATTACAGGTTTAAAATTACGGCTAAAATTATTGATGAAATCCCTTTTCAGTTTCAGAAAAGAGATTTCATGATAGAAAAGCGCATTGAGTCCGGAAAAAATACATTTTTCCAATATATTCTCGAGCCCAAAGAAAGAGGAGAATATCAATTTGGAAGCTTAAATATTTATGCAGAATCACCTATCGGATTCGTTTCAAAGAGATTTCAGTTCTTAAAAAATGCGGACTTAGCCTCGTATCCTTCATTTATTCATCTCCGGAAATATGAGTTGATGGCTATTCAGAGCGAATTTATGTTAGGTGGAATCAAAAAGATAAGAAAGCTGGGCCACACGATGGAATTTGAGCAGATCAAAGAATACGTTCCGGGAGACGACATCCGCACCATCAACTGGAAGGCGACGTCTAAAACAAACCGTCTGATGGTAAATCAGTTTCAGGATGAGAAATCTCAGCGTATTTTTATGTTGATCGATACGGGAAGAACGATGAAAATGCCCTTTAACGGGCTCAGTCTGCTGGATTATTCTATTAATGCAACGATGGCGCTCTCCCATATTATTCTGAAGAAAAGCGACAGGGCAGGAATGATGACTTTTTCCAAAAAAACAGAAAACAAAATTGCAGCAGAAAATAAATCGGGACAACTGAAAAAAATATCCGAGGCTCTTTATAATATAAAGACTGACTTTTTCGAGAGTGATTTCAACAGGCTATATCAGGATGTTAAATACTCGATCAATCAAAGAAGTCTGATCCTGCTTTTTACGAATTTTGAAACCCTGGATGGTCTTAACAGGCAGATGAAATATCTTCGAGGGATTGCAAAAAACCATTTGCTGGTTGTTGTTTTCTTTAAAAATTCAGAACTGCAGACACTGATCTATAAAAACCCGGAAAAGATGCAGGAAATCTACGACGAAATCATTGCCGAAAAATTCGAATTTGAAAAAAAACTGATCATTCAAGAACTTCGGAAATACGGTATCTATACCGTGTATACCTTACCTGAGAATCTTAACATCGATGTTATCAATAAATATTTGGAGATAAAATCAAGGGGAATTTTGTAATTTTGCGAGAAGCCATAAGCCAATGAAAATAACACTTAACAGAATAAACGACGATTTTTTATTTGAATGCACCAATTCACAGGGAAATTCAATTCTTTTGGACAATACAACACAGCCGGGAGCGAAAGGAGTTTCGCCAATGGAAAGTGTGCTGATGGCAGTAGCAGGATGCAGTGGGATAGATGTCGTTTCCATTTTGAAAAAGCAGAGACAGGAAATTACGGGTTTTAAAGCTGAAGTGGAAGGAGAAAGAGTGCAGGTAGAAGATGCAAAGCCCTTCAAATCGATGTTGGTGAAATTTTATCTTGAAGGAAATATAGATCCCAAAAAAGCTGAAAAAGCAGCACAGCTATCTTTTGATAAATACTGTTCTGTATCCAAAACATTGGAACCCAATGTAGAAATCGGGTATGAAGTGTATGTAAATGATGAAAAGATTTAATATTCTTCGTATAAAAAAGTAAAAAAACCGGACTGTCAGCCCGGCTTTTTGTTGATTAGTATTGTTTTTTGTTATCTTTTAATAATTTTCGTGCTTTTAACGACGCCGTCTTTCATCGTCAACGTTAGAATATAAATACCAGCTTTTACCCCTTCAAGATGTAATCCTGAAGAAGGATTGTCAAAAGTTTTCACCGCAATCCCTGAAAGATCGGTAACTACCGCATGTTTTACCTGGTCTGCTTTATCAATATTCAGAACATCTGTAAACGGATTAGGGTACGCTAATATCGGCTTCTCTGTTTTTGTTTCATTCGTTGCTAAATTCAGTGGCTCCAAAGTTACCGTTACCGTCCATGTATTGTTGTCAACTCTGTTATAAGAAGCATCACAGCCTAAACTTTGGTCACCCCACATTCTCCATGCTCTTAATTCGAAATTTACATTGCCTGTTAAATTGTTGGCAATAGCCAGGCCGGTTCTGTTGTAAGAGTAGGTTCCTCCCGAAGAAGAAGATCCTGAAGAAACTTCTGTTTCAGTATTGCCGTTGGTTGTGCACACCAGCAAACTTTTCTGTTCAGACATCCATGCCCCCGCCTGTGCCGTCATGGTATAAGATACACTGGTAGATTTTATTTTAAATCCGGCAGGAACGTTTACGGTAAGAGTACCCGGACAACTTGCAGTGGATGTAGTGGTTGGAGTAAGGTCGCTGTATTCTGTATTGATATCTCCTGCAGAGTATGTGGTGGATATCTGTCCTGTAACGAATTCTTTCATTTTCCAGAAGCCTTGTGAAGAACCACAGTTTGATCTCACCCAGAAATAATAGGTTTGCCCGGTGGCCAGATTATTCAGACTCACAGAAGTAGTTCCTGCTGCAACGCTTCCCGAAGGAACGGTAGTTGCAGTGGGAGCCGTAGAAGAAGTACTGTAATAATACTGATATCCTGCTGATGGAGCATTAGCAGGGGCAGCCCAGCTCAGCACTGCTGTTGTAGTTGTGGTCGTAGAAATAATATTAGTAGGAGCAGAACAGGCATTATAAGCATCAGCTGAAAATGCAAAAATATTAGGCACACCTCCGGATACTTTGGTTACGGTAACACTCTGAACATTCTTTGATTGATTGGCTGCATTAATAGCTAAAGGAATCTGGTACAGTCTTGGGTTGGTGCCATTCCCTGATTCCAGATTGTCATTAGTCAGGTTAATTCTTCCGATTCCCTGAATGGCATAATCGCTCCCGCCGTACCAGTCTGAAATATTTACGGCTGCAAATGACTGAGAACTTCCATCTGAAAAGTTAACATCCAAATCTACCACGCAGTCTCCGCTGCCACCCGTTGCCAGCATAAAAAGGCTGATAACCGGAATCGGATTGGAGAATGTAACGGTTCCATTGCTTCCTGCAGCAGGAAGTCTTAATGAATTGTTGGAAGAGTAAGAAGCAAGCTGATAACTCAGCCCGGATGTAGATCCCACAGCCGTATTGATGATTCCGTTAACAGGAAGCCCATAGGATAAAGGAGAGCCTGAGCCTGTCAGTTGAAAATCTCTAGATATAAAGGCATAATTTACACCATCAACATCACTGTTTGTAGATGAAGCGGAAGGGCCGACCCCATTGGCAATAACATCAGCATTTAAACCACTTTGAATGGTAAGGGGCTGATATTCCTGCGCGTGAATAAGGGTTGTGAATAAACTTGACAGGACCAGGCCTGCGATAGGTAGTAGTTTTCCTTTCATAAGAATACTTTTAGTTTTGTTATGCTAATATAATTATATATTGTAAATAATTTACTATATTAATTGAAATGATATTAATTTTTTACTTATAGAAGGGTAAATTAATAGATTTGTTATTTATTTTTACGTTGCCTTTTAAATCTCATACTGGGATAATAAGAAGTAAATTTTAATGGTAAAATGGCTGATAATTATGTGGAAATTCCCATTTAAATATAAAAAAAACCTCTTTAAAAGAGGTTTTACATTATATTGTCAATCTGGTTTTCATTAATTTGGCGACTGTGGCAGTCCAGCCCGTCTGATGCGAGGCGCCGACTCCGCGGCCATTATCTCCATGGAAATATTCAAAGAAGGTAATATAGTCTTTAAAATTTTCGTCATAATTAAACTTTGGATTTCCACCATTGAAAGCACGTTCTCCATTCTCATCTTTCAAAAATATCGAACACAGTCTTCCGCTGATGTTCTGTGCCACTTCATCCAGGTTCCGCTTATCTCCGCTTCCGGTCGGCAATTCTACTTTCAGGCTGTTACCATAGTAAAAATGGAAACGCTGTAAACTTTCCACAATCAGGAAGTTGATCGGAAACCAGATAGGACCCCGCCAGTTGCTGTTGCCGCCAAACATACGGCTGTCGCTTTCTGCCGGCGTATAATACACGATATTTTCAGTACCATGAACAGAGAATTTAAAAGGGTTTTCCTGGTAAACTTTTGACATAGCCCTGATTCCGTACTGACTTAAAAATTCGTTTTCATCAAGCATTCTTGATAAAACTTTTGTCAAACGGGTCTTTCGGAGAATACTCATCAGGTGTTTTCTGCCATGTCCTTCCTCTTCCCAGTGGGATACCAATTTTGTAAGTTCAGGCTTATTTTTTAAGACCCATTCCATTCTGGCCTGGAAATTAGGCATCTTATCGAGCAGATGATGGTCTACAATTTCCACAGCAAACAGAGGAATTAATCCGACAATACTTCGCAGTTTTAATGAAACGCTATTCCCGTTACCAAGCTGCAAAACATCATAGAAAAAGCCATCTTCCTCATTCCACAGCCCTTTGGTGCCTTCACCCAGATTTTCCATAGCTTCGGCAATATATAAATAGTGCTCAAAAAACTTGATCGCCATGTCTTCATACACCTGGTAATACTGAGCAAGCTCCATAGCAATTCTCATCATATTCAGGGCATACATCGCCATCCAGCTTGTCCCGTCTGCCTGCTCCAGGTGCTGCCCGTCTTTTAATTCCATATTCCGGTCAAAAGCACCTATATTATCCAATCCAAGAAAACCGCCTCCGAAGATATTTTTACCGTTTTTATCTTTTCTGTTGACCCACCAGGTAAAATTTAACAACAGCTTCTGAAATACTTTTTCGAGGAATAAAAGATCCGGCTTTCCGTTTTGTTTCTCATCAATTTTAAAAACGCGGAAGCATGACCATGCATGTACCGGAGGGTTAACATCACTCAGATTCCATTCGTATGCAGGAAGTTGGCCATTGGGATGCATATACCATTCTTTCGTCAGCAAGAGAAGCTGTCCTTTTGCAAATTCAGCATCAATAATTGCAAACGGCACACAGTGAAAAGCTAGGTCCCATGTGGCATACCATGGATATTCCCACTTATCAGGCATGGAAATGATATCTTTATTGTGCATATGATTCCACTCCGTATTTCGCACATAATTGGTAAAGTCCCTTGGAGCCTTAAAATTAGGATCACCTTTCAGCCATTTTCCGACATTATAATGATAAAACTGCTTGTTCCAGAGAAGTCCCGCAAAAGCCTGTCTCTGAACATTTTTTTCATCATCGCTTATAATATCATTCTGAATTTCACTATAAAATTCGTTGGCTTCTTCTATTCTGGTATGCAGGATGTTGTCAAAATCCTCAAAAGGTTCGTCAAGATCATGGGGAGACAATCGGAAATCAAAAGTTTTAGATTGGCCGGCCCCAATGATTTCATCGCGCAAAAATGCAGCTTTACTTCCGTTTTTTTCAGGATTTACGGTGTTGCTTCCGTAAGTAATGTAGTCATTGATTCCGTCTTTATAGTAGGTATTACCGGGATAAGGTGCCCCGTATAATTTAGGACTATTCGTTTCATTTTCACAGAAAACACTCTCTGCATCGGTATTTCTGGAATAGAATTTTTTGATCGGAACACTGTCATGATGGATATCGATACAGCCATCACCGGAAGCATTCGTTTGTCCCTTATAAGTATTATAACCCCACTTCCAGTTATTTCTGAACCATACGGTAGGAGCCACTACAATGGGAGCATCATTGTTACTTCTGTTGCAGACGGTCACCCGGACTAAAATATCATTATGTTCAGCCTTCGCATATTCAATGAAAATATCAAAATATTCGTCGTTATCGAAAATTCCGGTATCGAAAATCTCATATTCAGGTTCTTTCTTGCTTCTTCTTCCGTTTTCAGCACGGATATCATCATAAGGAAACTCATTGATAGGATACTTATACACCATTTTCATGTAACTGTGCGTAGGAGTATTGTCCAAATAGTAAAAAAGTTCTTTAATATCCTCACCGTGATTCCCCTGGGGATTACTTAACCCAAAAAAACGTTCCTTAACCATCTTATCTTTCTTATTCCAGAAAGCAAGGGCAAAACAAAAAAGCTGTTTTACATCAGAGATACCTGCGATTCCTTCTTCACCCCATCGATAAGCGTAGCTCTCGGCATTATTGTGATTGGCAAAATTCCAGGCATCCCCGTTTGCACTATAATCTTCACGCACATTTCCCCACTGCCTGTTGCTGACATATGATCCCCAATTTTTCCAGTTATGATCTTGTAATCTTTGTTTTTCGGCACTCATATTTCAACCTATTTCATTACGAAGGTAGTTTTTTTGTGAAAAAAATCCAACTTTCAAAATCTGAAAAATTGTTAATATCGTTTCAAAATCCTTCTGTTTATCGTTATTTAATGTTAAATTAAATTTTTATAAATATTTAAAAGAAATGTTATATCTTTGCCGCATTCGATCATTCACATATTGAAAATGTTATCAAGAAAGGTTGAGGGATTAGACCCTGTGAAACCTTAGCAACCCTTTGTGCAAGCAGAGAAGGTGCTACGTTCTACCGAAAATTTTTTTGGACAGATAACTTACTGAAGTTCTTTCAGCCATTTCTTATGGCATTTTCAAATTGTATTATCAAAAGTATAATAGAATTGAAAACAGAACTAAAATATATTAATTTTTCGTATCAGACCCAATCAAGAAAGGAGTATCATATCCCGTTGAGCTATCAGCTTTTCGGGAAAGAGCTGTTTTCAGCTCCGGTTATTTTGGTAAATCATGCCTTAACGGGAAACTCCGCAGTTGCCGGAGAAAAAGGATGGTGGAAAAAATTGATCGGTAAAAATCAGGTGATCGATACCAATAAATATACGGTTCTGTGTTTCAATATTCCCGGAAACGGCTATGATGATTTTTTTATTGATGATCATGAAGATTTTACGGCATCAGATATGGCCGGAATTTTTTTACAAGGTCTTGAAATTTTACATATTAATCGTTTACACGCCATTATCGGAGGCTCTCTGGGAGGAGGGATCGGCTGGGAGATGCTGGCAAATAAACCGAATCTTGCCGAAATTTTCATTCCTGTTGCCTGTGATTTTAAAACCCATGATTGGCTTCATGCCCAATGCCTGGTTCAGAAATTTTTATTAAATCAAGATGATGAGCCAATACAAAAAGCAAGAATTCATGCGATGTTATGTTACCGGACACCAGAGTCATTAAATGACAGATTTCAGAACAAGTATAATAAGGAGAAGCAGCGTTTGGAATCAGAAGACTGGCTGATTTATCATGGGAATTCATTAAACGAAAGATTTAGTTTAAAATCGTATAAGCTGATGAACCATCTGCTGATGAATATCAATGCTGATGAAAATCAACTGGAAAGAATCCAGGCACGAATGCACATGATCTCCGTTGATACCGATTTATTTTTTCCCGCTTCCGAAATACGGATGTGTTTTGAAAAGCTTAACTGGAAAAAAGAAAATGTCTTCTATCACGAGATCACCTCAATTCATGGGCATGATGCCTTCTTAATGGAATACGAACAATTAAATAACATCATTAAAAATATTTTGTAGGATGAAAAATAATGCAAACGAAATAAAATTTTTAAAAAACAGATCAATCATCAAGTTTGAAGGGGAAGATTTCTTAGGTGAAATAGGGATTGACGGGAGAATTTTTAAAGCGCTTACTTTGGCGCGAATCAGTGTTGGAGTAATTTCTCAGCAGGCAATCGAAAACGGATTATCCATTTTGGTACAGGAAGCCGACTCTGAAAAAGCTGTAAACTGTCTGATTGACGAATTTGAAGCAGAAAGAAAATCAGGGAAAGTATCTCAGATTTACAGTATCAATAATGTGTCTGTGATAGGGTTTGTTACCGAAGATTTCAACAAAGTGCTGGCTGAGCTGGCAAGAAATAATGTTTTTCCTTTGCTTTTAAACCAGGTGGCAAGTGAAAAACGCATTAATATTATCGTAACTTCTTCACAGGACGAAAAAGCAAAAAATATCATCGAATCTGAAATTTCTAAAAAGCCTAAAACCGTCCATTTGGCCATTATTGGACATGGAAATGTAGGGAAAACTTTAATAGAACAGGTTTTAGAGTCATCGGAAGAAATCAGAAGACGCAAAAAAATCGATTTAAAAGTAGTGGCAGTGGCCAATTCAAGAAAAATCGCTTTCAATAAAAAAGGTTTTGATAACAACTGGAACGATGAGGTGCTGACTACAGAAAGGCCATCTGATATCAAGGAATTAATCAGGTTCTCCAAAGAAAATCAACTGGAAAACTTAATCGTTGTAGATAATACCGCAAGTAAAGATTTTGTACATCACTATCATACGCTGGCTGAAAACGGTTTTGACCTGGTTTCTTCCAATAAAATTTTCAATACCCTTCCCATTGAAGAATACCGTCAACTAAGATATACGTTGAACAAAAATAACAGACGTTATCTGTACGAAACGAATGTTGGAGCAGGTTTACCTCTGATTGATACAATCAAGTTGTTACACCTTTCAGGCGAAAACATCACCAGAATCAAAGGAGTCTTTTCGGGAACACTGAGTTATGTCTTCAATAATTTTTCTCTGAGAAACGATAAGTTTTCAACCATTATCAACGAAGCTTTAGAAAAAGGTTATACGGAACCGGATCCAAGAGAAGACTTATCTGGAAATGACGTAGCAAGAAAGTTGTTGATCCTTGCAAGAGAATTAGATTTAATTAATGAATTTGATGATATCCGTATTCAGAATTTGGTTCCCGACAGCCTGCGGTCCGTTTCAAAACCGGAATTCCTTTCAAAACTGGAAGAATTGGATCAGGAATATGAAAAAATCAAAGAAAATCAGGAAGAGGGCCATGTCCTAAGATATGTTGGAGATCTTCACGGCGATTTGCAAAGAGATAAAGGGGAGCTGGATGTGAAATTAATTTCCGTCCCTGCAACATCTGCGTTAGGACAATTAAAAGGCTCAGATTCAATCTTTGAAATTTATACTGAAAGTTATGGGGAAAATCCGATCGTCATCATGGGAGCCGGAGCCGGAGCTCAGGTTACAGCGAGAGGCGTTTTCGGAGATATCTTGAGAGTAAGTGAAACTAAATAAAAAGTCATTTGAACCCGAAAGGGTTCAATATCAATAGCCGTAAGGAAAAATAATAAAAATAATGGAAAACGAAAATTTCGAAACATTAGCCATTCGCACACAGACAGAAAGAACGCAGTTTGATGAGCATTCTACACCGCTGTATCTTACCTCAAGCTTCATCTTTCAGGATGCGGAAGATATGAGGGCAAGTTTCGCAGAAGAAAAATCAAAGAATTTATACAGCCGGTTTTCAAACCCTAATGTAACCGAATTTACCGACAAAATTGTAAAAATGGAAGGAGCAGAAGCAGGATATGCTTTTGCAACAGGGATGGCTGCGATTTATTCAACGTTCGCCACCTTACTGGATGCAGGTGATCATATCGTAAGCTGTCAGTCGGTTTTTGGTTCTACCCACACTTTATTTACAAAATATTTCCCGAAGTGGAATATTGAGACGACCTATTTCAAAGCGGGAGATGCAGAAAATATTGAAAAATATATTCAGCCTAACACAAAAATTTTATATCTCGAAACGCCTACGAATCCGGCGATTGAAGTCCTTGATTTAGAATTCTTTGGACAGATTGCAAAGAAATATAACCTGATTTTTATTGTAGATAACTGTTTCGCCACACCTTATCTGCAACAGCCCATAAAATACGGTGCGGACATCGTCGTGCATTCTGCAACAAAGCTGATCGACGGTCAGGGACGTGTTTTAGGAGGCGTAGCAGTAGGTCGGGAAGATCTAATCCGCGAAATTTATCTTTTTGCAAGAAATACCGGTCCGGCGATGTCGCCTTTCAATGCCTGGGTGTTGTCAAAAAGCCTGGAAACATTAGCGATCCGCGTTGAGAGACATTGCGAAAATGCATTAAAGGTAGCTCAGTTTTTAGAAAATCATCCCAATGTAGAATTAACCAAGTATCCATTTCTGCCATCCCATCCAGGGTACGAAATTGCTAAAAAACAAATGAAAATGGGTGGAAACATCGTAGCATTCGAAATCAAAGGAGGAATCGAAGGCGGAAGAAACTTTTTAGATAAAATAAAAATGTGTTCACTTTCGGCAAACCTGGGTGATACCAGAACGATTGTAACGCATCCGGCCTCTACCACACACTCCAAACTGTCAGATGATGAAAGAAATGAAGTAGGAATTACGACCGGCCTGGTTCGTTGTTCGGTAGGATTGGAAAATGCAGATGATATTATTGCGGATTTAAAACAGGCATTGGATTAACAGCGAACCCGAAGGGTTCAACAATAAAAGCCGTAGGTATAACCTAACCTTTGGTAAAGATATAAAAAATGAAAAATTCAGAACAACTATACAAAGCATTATCCGAAAGAATTTTAATTCTGGACGGAGCCATGGGAACAATGCTACAGCGATATAAATTTGAAGAAGAAGACTATCGGGGCGAGCGTTTCAAAGATTGGGAACATCCGCTGAAAGGAAACAACGATCTCCTTTCACTGACACAGCCTAACGCCATCGAGGAGGTTCACCGGAAATACCTGGAGGCAGGAGCAGATATTCTTGAAACCAACACCTTTTCCGGAACTACCATTGCGATGGCAGACTATCATATGGAAGATCTGGTGTACGAACTGAATTATGAATCAGCTAAGATCGCAAGAAAGGTATGTGATGAATTTACAGCACAAAATCCCGATAAGCCAAGGTTCGTAGCAGGGTCAATCGGTCCTACCAACAGAACAGCAAGTTTAAGTCCGGACGTGAACGATCCCGGCTACCGGGCCATCACATTCGATGAATTGAGGATTGCTTACAAACAGCAATCAGAAGCCTTGTTAGACGGTGGTTCAGATATCCTTCTGGTAGAAACCATTTTTGATACGTTAAATGCGAAAGCTGCCCTTTTTGCCGTTGATGAAATCCAGGAAGAAAGAGCCATCAAAATTCCGATTATGGTATCCGGAACCATTACGGATGCCTCCGGCAGAACGCTAAGCGGACAAACGGCAGAAGCATTTTTAATTTCTGTTTCACACCTGAATTTGTTAAGTGTTGGCTTCAACTGTGCTTTGGGAGCGAATCAGCTTACACCTTATTTAGAAACGTTGGCTCATAATTCTGAATTTCATGTTTCAGCCTATCCGAATGCAGGGTTGCCAAACGCCTTTGGAAAGTATGACGAAACACCTGAAGATATGGCGGGTCAGATCAAAGAATATGTGGAAAAAGGATTAATTAATATAATTGGAGGGTGCTGCGGAACAACGCCCGACCATATAAAGGCGATCGCTGATCTGGTGGCACCATATCCACCAAGAAAATTGAGGACATTGGCCTGATTTAATAGATTTTTTTTATTGAATCAATACTAAAGGAACGATTTTTAATAATAAATTTAGGGATCACACAAATTTAATATTATGGAAAAGCCTATCTACTTAAAAGATTCAGAAGATACAAAACTGTTTAATGAACTCAGAAAAAAAGTGAGCCAGCGTGTAGAAGCCATTCCCGAAAACAGGGATCTATATATTCAGATCAAAGCAATTATTTTGCCTTTGATCTATTTTGGTTTATACGCATTTGCCCTTTTTAATGCTGAAAAACCCTGGGTTTATATTTTAAGTTTTGTTCTGATGGGCATTTCTTTGGTGCTGATCTATTTAAATTTAATTCACGAGGCTGCTCACAATAATATTTATAAAAGCAAGAAATTAAATGCGCTCGTACTGCAGATTTTCGACTTTGTAGGGGCTAATTCCTACATCTGGAAAAAAAGACATATTGCAAGTCATCATGCTTATCCGAATGTGGATGGTTGGGATACGGATATTGAACAGAGCGGACTTTTACTGATCGTTCCGTGGATTAAAGCAAAAGGCGTACAGAAATATCAGCACTTCTTTTTCTTTTTGGTGTATCCGTTATATCTTTTTAACTGGATGTTTATCAGAGATTTCAGAGACTTTTTTGATAAAGAGAGGGTAATTCTCAAAACACAGGGAGCAATTCCTGCAAATGAAAAAGTGAAAATGGTGTTGTATAAGCTTTTCTACTTCTTTTACCAGATTGTAGTTCCTGTTCTGTTTTTTAAGGTATCCTTAGGTTTAGCTTTGGGAGCCTGGTTCCTGCAGGTAATTGCAGCGAGTATTTTTGCACTTTTCGTGCTGCTGCCACTGCATCCGCTTCCTGATAACGCTTTTCCGAAGCTTAACGATAAAAACGGGCTGCCGTTCAGCTGGCTTCATCACCAATTTGAAGTGACCAATGACTTAAAGGAAAATAACTGGTTCGTAAGAAATATACTGGGAAATTTCAATTTTCACGTTGCCCACCATCTGTTTCCAAACTACAGCTATTGCTATTATAATGAAATTACAGAAGAAATAGAAGCATTTGCCAAAGAACACGATTTGGCATATAAACGATTTCCGATTTTTACGGCTTTGGGCAAACATGTTGATTTGCTGAAGCAAAATGCAAATAATGCATATTTTATTTTAGAAGAATAAATTGATGAAATATTTAAGATTATCAGGGCTTGAGCCTTTGATTATTACACCGGAAAGTAACTTTATCAATGTTGGAGAAAGAACCAATGTTGCCGGTTCGAAGAAATTTTTAAGATTAATAAAAGAAGAAAAATTTGGAGAAGCCCTAGATATAGCCCGCCATCAGGTTGAAGGAGGAGCTCAGATTCTGGATGTCAATTTTGACGACGGCCTGATCGATGGGAAAGCTTCGATGATCAAATTTTTAAATTTAATTGCTTCCGAACCCGATATTTCCAGAATCCCGATCATGATCGATTCCTCAAAATGGGAAATTCTTGAGGCCGGACTACAGGTTGCCCAGGGAAAATGTGTGGTGAATTCTATCAGCTTAAAAGAAGGAGAGGAAGAATTTATTAAACACGCAAAAGCCATCAAGAGATATGGTGCCGCGATGATTGTCATGGCATTTGATGAGGTGGGTCAGGCCGATACTTATGAACGCAGGGTTGAAATCTCTAAACGGTCTTATGATTTATTGGTAAATCAGCTTAATTTCCCTGCAGAAGATATTATTTTCGATTTAAATATTTTCCCTGTAGCCACAGGGATGGACGAGCATCGAAGAAATGCAATCGACTTCATCGAAGCAACAAGATGGGTTCGCCAGAACCTTCCATACGCGTCTGTAAGCGGTGGAGTGAGTAATGTCTCCTTTTCATTTCGCGGAAATGATACAGTAAGAGAGGCGATGCACTCCGTTTTCCTTTATCACGCGATTCAGGCAGGAATGAATATGGGAATTGTAAACCCTGCCATGCTGGAGGTCTATGATGAAATTAATAAAGAACTTCTTGAATTAGTAGAAGATGTAATTCTTGATAAAAGGGAAGATGCTACCGAAAGGCTTCTTGATTATTCGGAGAAACATAAATCAGTTAAAAAAGAGAAAGTAGAGGAGCTGGAATGGCGTACAAAACCTTTGCAGGAAAGAATTACGCATTCTCTGGTAAAAGGGATCGACCGTTTTATAGAAGAGGATGTTGAAGAAGCCAGATTACAGGCCGAGAAACCACTTCATGTTATAGAAATTAATCTGATGACCGGAATGGGAGTCGTGGGCGATTTGTTTGGAAGTGGAAAAATGTTCTTGCCGCAGGTAGTAAAATCCGCCAGAGTAATGAAGAAGGCAGTTGCCTATTTGCAGCCATTTATTGAAGCGGAAAAAGACGGCTCAAGGCCGGCTAACGGAAAAATTTTAATGGCAACCGTAAAAGGAGATGTTCATGATATCGGAAAAAATATTGTGAGCGTAGTTTTGGGGTGTAACAACTATGAAATTGTTGATCTTGGGGTGATGGTTCCGGCTGAGAAAATTATTCAGACTGCGATTGCTGAAAAAGTAGATGTTATCGGGTTGAGCGGGTTAATTACTCCAAGCCTGGATGAAATGGTATACATCGCTCAGGAGTTAGAAAGACAAAATCTGAACTTTCCTCTATTGATTGGAGGTGCTACAACTTCCAAAGCCCATACCGCTGTAAAAATCGATTTAAAATATAAAAATGCCGTTGTTCACGTAAATGATGCTTCAAGAGCCGTAAATGTAGTAAGTTCCCTTTTAGGAGACAGAAATAAAGAATATGTCGAGGATTTGAAAAGTGATTATTCTGATTTCAGGGAAAAATTCTTAAACAGACAGGTTGATAAAAATTATGTTTCCATTGAGGATGCGCGAAGAGATAAGTTTAAAATTGATTGGGAAAATGAACAAATATTTACACCAAACCAATTGGGCATTCAGATTGTAGAAAACCAGGATCTGAATGAGCTGGTTCCTTTCATCGACTGGTCACCTTTCTTCAGAAGCTGGGATCTGCATGGCAAATATCCCGATATTTTAAAAGACGAGGTGGTAGGAGCTCAGGCAACGGAATTGTTTAAAGATGCTCAGGTTATTCTAAAGAAAATTCTGGATGGGAAACTATTAACCGCAAAAGCTATTTTCGGGATCTTTAAAGCCAACTCGAACGATACGGATGACATCCTGATTTTCGACGAAAACGATCAGGAAAGGGTTAAGTTTCTCACATTAAGACAACAAGTTCAGAAATCGAAAGGGAAAGAGTATATCGCATTAAGTGACTTTATCGCTCCACAAAGTTCCGGGAAAACCGATTATATGGGCGCTTTTTGTGTAACGACAGGTTTCGGTACCGATGAGCTGTCGGAAGAATATGAAAAGGCAAATGATGATTACAACGCCATTATGGTAAAAGCATTAGCAGATCGTTTTGCAGAGGCGTATGCAGAATTTTTACATAAAAAGGTCAGAACCGAATACTGGGGCTGTGCGAATCAGGAAAGCTTAAGCAACGAAGATCTAATTGCTGAAAAATATAAAGGAATCCGTCCGGCTCCTGGCTATCCGGCCTGTCCCGATCATCTGGAGAAACATGCTATCTGGGATCTTTTAAAAGTAGAAGAAAACATCGGAGTTTATCTTACGGAAAGTTTAGCGATGTTTCCTACAGCTTCGGTATCAGGGTATTATTTTGGAAGTCCGCATGCAAAATATTTCGGATTGGGAAAAATTACAGAAGATCAGTTGAAAGACTATTCCAAAAGAAAAGGGATTTCTTTACAGGAAGCAAGAAAATGGCTGTCACCAAATTTAGCAGATTAATAAAATAGGGAATGAATGATAGTTGTTGTGCTGTTTAAAACAATTGACAGCTGACAATCAAACTCAACAAAAAATAAAATGAAAATAACAGATCATATAAAAAACGCAAACGGAAAAACTTTATTTTCCCTCGAGGTGGTACCGCCACAGAAGGGAATCGGAATTGAAGATTTATACAGGAATATTGATCCGTTAATGGAGTTTAAGCCACCATTCATCGATGTTACGACTTCCAGAGAAGAATATATCTATATCGATAAAGGTAATGGTTTAATGGAGCGACGAATTACAAGAATGCGTCCGGGAACTTTAGGAATTTGTGCAGCCATCCAACATAAATACAGCGTAGATACGGTCCCGCATTTACTGTGCGGTGGCTTTACCAAAGAAGAAACAGAATACCTTTTGGTTGACTGTATGTATCTTGGAATCGACAATATTATGGCACTGAGAGGTGATGCTATGAAAGGGCATCAATACTTTGAGCCTACGCTGGGTGGGCATGCCAGTGCCATGGATCTGGTACATCAGATCAATAATCTGGGAAGGGGAAAATACCTGCATAATGAGGAAAAGGAATGTGAAGAACATAACAAATTCTGCATCGGAGTAGCAGGATATCCCGAAAAACATATGGAAGCCCCATCCATGAATTATGATTTGAAATGGTTAAAGCAGAAAGTTGATGCCGGGGCAGATTATATTGTTACCCAAATGTTTTTTGACAATAAAAAATACATTGAGTTTGTAACTAAAGCCCGTGAAATGGGAATTACGGTTCCGATTATTCCGGGAATTAAACCGATAGCCACAAAAAAACATCTGAAAATCTTACCCCAGATTTTTAAAATTGATTTACCGGAGGAATTAATTAATGAAGTTGAAAAGGCAAAAAATAATGAAGCCGTAAAGCAGATCGGTATCGAGTGGGCAGTTAATCAATGCAGGGAATTACTTCAATTTGATGTTCCGGTCTTACATTTTTACTCTATGGGGAAGAGTGATAATATTAAAAAAGTAGCCGGCGAGCTATTCTGATAATAAATATATTAAATGGAAAAAGAGCCTTATTTAGGGCTCTTTTTCCTATCTGAGAGTTGATATGCTGCAAATATTCGTTTGATCCGCGAACAAATACATCCACAACTTCTTCAAGCTCTTCTCTGGTAACCGAATTCATATATGATTGTTTTTACAGCGAAGAAGATAAAAAACAGTAATAAAAAAGCGTTCTAACCTGGTTAAAACGCTTTTTTATGTCTACTGATGAAATTATTGATTTAAAAAGTTTACTAATTTTATAAGATCAGCTTCATTATTAAATTTTATTTTATTTGATTTAACAAATCCCTCAATAGCCTCTTTTTTATCAGGAAGTTGCTCTGTAATCTCTTTTAAGTTTTTAGCTTTTTTCACAATACCTTTTTCAGTTTTGATGTAATACACGGGATCTAACGTTTTAAAAGAAGCAGGTCTGTCTGTTGCGTACGAATTTTGAGCCGGGACAGCATCAATAAATTTAGTTTTTATTTTTTTATATAAAGCATTTTTTCCTCCTACGAGTTCAAAAAAATATCCGCTGAGTTCATCTTTTGAATCAAGTCTTACCAATGTTGCTTTTGGGGAATAAAATTCTATTCTTGAAAATTTAGGATCATTCGGTAAAGCTAAAGTAGTTCCGTCTTTTTGGAATTCTATTTCATCTTTGTATGTATTATATCTCGCAGGTGCTTTCTCGTAATCATCAGCAACTTTGGCTAAACTGAAATTTTTATTGATGTACGGAGAACCGATAATTTCATCATAACTTAACGATCTTCCTGCTCCCTCAGATTTTATCTTGTAGTAAACTTCTCGTGACCCTCCATTCATATTTCCGGTGATAGTATTGGCTTGACCTGATAAAATGGTGAATGTTCCCAACAATACCGCAATTGATGTAATATTTTTCATTTGTTATTAATATGTTTTTATTAAGCTACCAAAAGTACAAATATTCTTGCACAGATGGCAAAAAAAATAGAATTCATTTAACAATATTGAAATTAAAGTACCGGATGCTTTTCAAAAGGTCTCTTCCTGTCAAATAAATATCGGTACGTTGCCAGTTTTCGCGTTACTTTCGTATCCAAATTTTCAGCAATTTTAATCATTTTGGGATTAAAATCACCTATCCATTGCAGTTCAGTTTCTGTGAAATCAGTATGCTTTCTCAAATGTTGGGTACCTTCCCATATCATATAGCCTTCAATACCTTTCCTTTGCCATTCCGGAACAACTCCAAAAACCAGCCCCACCATTTTTCCATTTTTTCTGGTTTTTTTTATCCATAAAAATTTCAGTTTTTCTATAAAGCCAAATTTTCCATTCAGATATTTGAGCCATTGGTTCAGATCCGGAATGTTCATCCACATAGCAATGGGTTTTTCATTCTCATAGACAAACCATGAAATGTGCTCGTTGATAATGGGCTTCATAGTTTTAAACATTTCCAGAGTTTTTGGCTCATCCAGGAATTTTCCCTCTCCATGAGATGCCCACGCTTTGTTGTAGATTTCAGTAAAGTCCTTGGCAAATTTTTCAAGATCATTCTTTTTCATGGGGCTTGCAGAAATATTCGGATTTTTACTGTGTTTGGCATGCATTACGGTAAAAACCCTTGAAACTTCCGCATAAATCGATCTTGAGAAGCAAAGCTGTTCAAAATAAATATTAAATCCATAGTTTTCAAAAAGATCCTTGTAATAAGGAAAATTATAATTCATTCCGTACAAAGGTTCGACAAACCCTTCGATTAAAAGACCCCAGAATTTGTCCCGCTCTCCAAAATTTATAGGTCCATCCATCGCTTCCATGCCTTTTTGAAGAAGCCAGTTTTTACAAAAGTCAAAAATAAAATTGGCAGTTTCCTGATCATTAATACAGTCAAAAAAACCGAATCCTCCGGTAGGCTGTTTCTGCGTATAGAGCTCATTAACAAAAACAGCTACCTTTCCGACGGTCCTGCTTTCTTTGTTTTTGAATAAAAATCTTTTGCATTCTCCGGTTTTGAAAAATTTATTTTTCTCCGGATCAAAAAGTTCTTCAATGTCTTTATCCAAAGGTCTGATATAGTTGATGTCGTGTTGATAAAGCCTCGCAGGAAACTCCAGAAATTCTTTTTTTTGATTTTCGTTCTGTACTTCTTCAGCAGTCATCATAATTTTTTATGCAAATAAATGATTAGGTATATTTAAGCTAAATTGAAATATAACGAATAGATATTATCCGTATTTTTGCTGCAAATTAAATAAAAATGGTTGATTTTACGGATAACGATGATGATATTTTCACAGGAAAAGAACATACGCCTATAAGGAAGGATGCTTTTGATAAATCGCCACAAGAAAAAATAGAAAAAATAACAGAACTTTTCGGAGAAATCATGGACACCTTAGGGCTGGATATGACAGATGACTCTTTAAAAGATTCTCCAAAACGTGTTGCCAAAATGTATGTGAATGAGATTTTCGGGGGGCTGCTTCCTGAAAACAAACCGGGAATCTCTACATTTTCCAACAAATATAAATACCGCCAGATGCTGGTGGAAAAAGATATTACAGTATATTCGTTCTGTGAACACCATTTCTTACCCATTATCGGAAGGGCACATGTTGCTTATATTTCAAATGGGGAGGTGATCGGTCTTTCAAAAATTAACAGGATTGTAGATTATTACGCAAAAAGACCGCAGGTTCAGGAAAGACTTACCATGCAGATTGTAGACGCTCTGAAAGAAGCACTGGGAACTAAAGATGTAGCCTGCATCATCGATGCGAAACATCTATGTGTAAATTGCAGGGGAATAAAAGACACGGCAAGTTCGACAATTACCGCAGAATTAAGTGGTATTTTCAGAACAAATCCTATTACAAGACAGGAATTCCTGCATTACGTAGGAAGCCATGCGAAGTTGGATTATTAAAATTTAAAGTAATGATAAAATTTAAAAAAGTTTCAGATAAGATTTACGTAACCACTATTATTTGTTGTTGCTGTGAATACTGTTGTTAAAAGAAATATGTCTTTTAATATATTTAGACTTTAAACTAAACTAAAAATCATTACATCAAAAAACAAAACGATGCAATTAAAATTATACAACTCGCTTACAGGAGAAAAAGAAATATTTAAACCTATTTTAGACGGAAACGTTGGAATGTACGTTTGCGGACCTACTGTTTACAGCAATGTACATTTAGGAAATGTAAGAACCTTTCTTTCTTTCGATTTTATTTACCGGAGCTTAACGCATCTCGGCTATAAGGTAAGATATGTAAGAAATATCACCGATGCAGGCCACCTTACGGATGACGGAGACGTGAACAACGACCGATTTGTAAAGCAAACCCGTCTTGAGAAACTGGAACCCATGGAAATCGTACAGAAATACACCGTTGATTTTCACAAAGTCCTGGATATGTTCAATCTGTTGCCTCCTAATATTGAACCGACTGCAACGGGACACATTGTAGAGCAGATTGAACTGACTCAGCAATTAATTGAAAAAGGATTTGCCTATGAAAGCAATGGCTCTGTATATTTTGACGTCTTGGAATACAATAGGAGAGGTCTGAATTATGGTGAGCTTTCAAAAAGAAATATAGAGGAACTTTTCGCAAATACCCGTGACCTGGACGGACAGGGAGAAAAGAAAAATCCTCAAGATTTCGCATTATGGAAAAAAGCATCTCCTGCTCACATTATGAGGTGGAACTCCCCTTGGGGAGAAGGTTTTCCGGGATGGCATCTTGAGTGTACAGCGATGAGTACGAAATATCTGGGAGAAACTTTCGATATTCACGGAGGAGGAATGGATTTAAAGTTCCCTCACCACGAGTGTGAAATTGCCCAGGGGAAAGCCTGCAATGGATCTGCGCCGGTCAATTATTGGATGCATGCCAATATGCTGACGATGAATTCTCAACGGATGAGTAAATCAACAGGAAATTATATTTTACCCATGCAGCTGGTGACCGGTGAAAATGATTTCTTTGAAAAACCTTTCCATCCGTCGATTGTACGTTTCTGTTTCCTACAGGCTCATTACAGAAGTGTTTTGGATATTTCCAATGATGCGATGCTGGCCAGCGAAAAAGGCTTTATCAGGTTAATGGAAGCGATTAAAATTTTAAATTCAATAGGTCCGAACGATGACAAACAGTCTGGCTTCAACCTCGAAGAGTGGAAAAAGAAAGCTTATGATGCCTTATCCGATGATTTTAATTCGCCTGTCTTGATTGCGCATCTATTTGAAGCGGTAAAATTTATCTTTGCTTTAAATGATGCCAAAGAAACTATTTCAACAGAAGATTTACAGGATTTAAAAACTACTTTGAATGCTTTAATCTTTGATGTTTTAGGATTGCAAGCAGTAGAAGAAAACAACAACGAAAAACTGGACCAGACGCTACAGGTTTTAATTGAATTAAGAAATCAGGCAAGAAAATCCAAAAACTTTGATCTTTCGGACCAGATCCGCGACAAGCTCCTTGCAGAAGGGATCGAATTGAAAGACGGAAGAGACGGAACAACGTACGTTTTAAATTAAACTAAACTTCTCAAATAATATCTCTCGCAAATTTTGCTGATTACGCGGATTTTTATGCTAAATCATCTGCCAAATCATCAAAATATGCGGGATTTTTTTTATAACGATCTTAGAGTCCGGGCGATCTTAATAAAATATTAGTACTTCTTAATCTGAAAAATCTTATCTGATGGGTTTGGGCCATAACATCTATAGCTTTCGGAATAAAGATAAATTCTTCGACCTGCTTTTTCCTTATTCTGAATACAACATCATCATTCGTAAAATTCTTTCCAAACTGTAGAAATTTTTCATAAACTGATCTATAAATTACGTAACTTAGTCATACTAAAATGATTAAAAATAAATTTATAGATATGAAAAAACATTTATTCCCTTTATTTTTGCTTTTATCAGGAGCAACGATGAATGCACAACAGGATTTTTTTGCTTTAGTTGGAAAGGATACACCAAGTATTATTTTCAATGATTTCCGTGCGTTTGATGCTACAAACGGTACTTCAGGTGAAAAAATTTTTACATCTGATTCTTCAGCGAAGGTATTTTCACAGTCCAGAAACGGCTCTGTTATTGAGGATAAAAACACCTATAATAATTCGCAGGCGATTACAATGGCAACATTAGCGTATGATGCTTCTAATAATAACCTCGTCTATATGCCGATGTTCTCTTCCAATATTTATGTTCTAAATACGAAGACCAGGGAAATTAATTTAATTGAAAACGATGTGGCCAGAGTCACCTCATGCGATATCAATTCCCATATCACCAGAATGACGACAGGATATGACGGGAATATTTATGCAATCAATAATGCGGGAACCCAGTTTTTAAAAATCAGCCGAAACGGAAACCAATATGTCGTCAGCGATCTCGGAATCATCAAGGATGACGTTTCCAACGGGAAAAATTCTTTTACCACTATTGAGACAGGATTTGGCGGTGACATGATCGCTGATGCAGATAATAACTTCTACGTTTTTGCAACATCAGGAAATGTTTTCAAGGTTTCGACTAAAGAATTACAAGCCAAATTTATAGGTCGTATTTCAGGGATTCCTGAAAACTATTCGGTAAACGGTTCTGCTGTCAATTCTAAAGGTAATGTAGTCATTGCCAGTGCAAAAGGAGCTGCTTTATATGAAGTGGATCTGAAAACTTTGAAGGCTAGAGAAATCGGTGGCGAAAAGAATCTCCATATTTATGATCTGGCAAGTAAATATTTTGTCAATAACAGAGCGATTTCAAATACAATTTCAGCCAATCTGGATATCTATCCGACCCGGGTAGATGAGGGTGTTATTAATATTCAGGTAAATGATAGATCAGTAAGAGAAAATATCAGGATGGAAGTCTTTGATATGTCGGGTAAAAATGTATTGAAACTAAATCTAAGGGTGAAAGACGGTTTGCTGAACCAGCAGGTTGATCTTAAAAATCTGGTAGGTGGAGCTTATCTGATCACTATCACCGATGAATCAGGAAAAATAGTATTGAATAAGAAAATTTTAGTTACAGAATAACCTTAACTTTGAGGATGCTTATCAACCTTTCCAACTTTTTGGGAAGGTTTTTTTAATGAATATTTCATATTCATTAAGTTTTATTTTTCGAGATTATAACGTATTTTTATAAAAAAATATAAATGAAGCTATATTTTAATGTTGGTTATAATACAAAAGTAGGTGAGAGTTTACAGTTGATTATCAATGAAGAAGGAGCTGTTCCACAGAAGCATATAATGTTTTACTCGGAAAACGGATTATGGAAATCTGAGGTCGATTTTTTTTCAAGATCTATTTCTTATCAATATCAACTGGTAGATGAAACAGGAAATATTCTGAGAGAGGAATTTGTCTCTCACGAGCTCAATTTTCCTCACAATTACAAAGAATTTGTCATTTTCGATGAGTGGAATAATAAAAACTTTCCTGAAAATTATTTAAACAATAAAATTCTTTACAATAAGCTGAATCAGTTTTCTCCCGGAAAAATATCAGTACTGAAAAAGCATACTCATCTTTTCCGGATTGAAGCACCGATTTATAATCCGGACTGGAAAATTGTTCTGATGGGTAATACCGCTTCATTAGGAAATTGGGAATATGACAAAGCCGTTCATCTTGCTCAGACGAATTTCGGAATTTGGGAGGCTTCGGTTGAAATTTCTGAAAACGAATTTATTCAGTATAAATATGCTATTTATGACCTTGTAGAGGGAAGAGTTATTGATATTGAAACATGCGAAAACAGGTTTGCCGTTCCGAATATATCGAAGGAGGTCCTGCATGTAGTTTCCAATCATTATTTCAGGTTCAAGCTCTATCAGATGTATCACGATGCGGGAGTTGCCGTTCCTGTTTTCTCCCTGAGAACGGAAAATGGTTTCGGAGTCGGAGAGTTTTCCGATTTGAAAAAGCTGGCAGAATGGAATAGAGAAACTGGGCTCGGAATAATCCAGATTTTACCCATCAATGATACGACAGCCAATTATACATGGACGGACTCTTATCCTTATGCAGCAGTTTCCGTGTATGCCCTACATCCGCAGTACATCTCATTAGATAACCTTGATTTTGAATTGCCGAAAGATTTAGTTGAAGAGTATAACGCTGAAAAGACAGCATTAAATTCTTTAGAATTAATCGATTACGAAAAAATGATTTCCTCAAAATGGAAATATCTGAAAGCAGTCTTTAATGAAGATAAAGATAAAATATACAAAGACAGAAATTTTAAAAAGTTTATTAAAGATAATGAAAGTTGGTTGCTTCCATATTCTGCATTCTGTGTATTAAGAGACAAATACAGAACTCCGAATTTTAATGAATGGAAAACCCATAAAAAATACATAACCGGGAAAATTGCATCTTTTTTCACGGTAAAAAGCAAGGATTATGATTCGTCAATGCTTCATGCCTGGGTTCAGTATCAGCTTCATAAACAACTAAAAGATGCGGTAAATTATATGCACAGTTTAGGAGTTTCTATAAAAGGTGACCTTCCCATCGGAATTTACAGGCATTCTGTAGAAGCATGGACGGAACCTGAACTTTTTGGAATGGACTTCCAGGCTGGGGCGCCGCCTGATCAGTTTACAGAATTAGGACAAAACTGGGAATTTCCAACCTATAACTGGGAGGCCATGAGAGCCAACGACTATACATGGTGGAAAAACAGGTTTAAAGCATTGGAACAATATTTTGATGCCATGAGGATAGACCATATTTTAGGCTTTTTCAGAATATGGAGAATGCCTGTTTCTGCTACGCAGGGGATTTTAGGATATTTTTATCCTGCGGTTCCCATCACCCTGGAAGAGTTTAATGCATGGCACATCCCGTTTAACTTTGACAGATATTGTAAGCCATTTATAAACGATCAGATCATCTTGAAATATTTCGGTGAGAATACCAGCAAAGCCTTAGAATTTATGGATAATAACGGTGACGGGACGTACTCACTGAAAGAAGAATTTAATACCCAGAGAAAGTTATCAGAATTCTTTAAGAAAACTCCACACGGTTCTATTGAAGACCAGTTGATCTCACTGTGTGCGAATGTTTTGTTTCTCATTGAAGAAAAGAATGGGCAGGTAGTTTACCATCCACGATTCAAGGCATATACAACCGATTCATATCAATATCTATCGGATTGGGAAAAAAAGTCTATTTATGATCTCTATCACGATTATTTCTTTAGAAGGCAGGATCATTTATGGTATGAAAAAGCCATGGAAAAGCTTCCTGTCATTTTGAATTCGACCAAAATGCTTATCTGTGGTGAGGATCTAGGGATGGTGCCGGAATGTGTTCCTGTAGTGATGGATGAACTGGCAATCGTGGCTTTAAAGGTTCAGCGTATGCCTTCTGATGACATTCCGTTTTACAATCCAAAAAATGCAGGTTATCTGAATGTAGTCACAGCCTCTTCTCATGATAGCTCAACCTTGCGACAATGGTGGAAAGAAGATCCGGCTTTAACGCAGAAATATTTCAACGAACAACTGGTTCAATATGGGAAGGCACCTGATGAATTAGATGAAAATCTTGCTGAGATTATTATGAAGCAGCATCTTTATAATGATTCTATGCTGGCCATTTTCCCGATTCAGGAGTTTTTAGCAACAGATAAAGATCTTGTTAACCCTGAAATGGATAACGAGAGGATTAATAATCCTGCTGTTTTCCCTCATTACTGGAGATACAGGATGCATCTGAATCTTGAAGATTTGAAAGCAGCCACCCATTTTAACAAAAAGATAGCCAATTGGGTAAAAGATAGTGGAAGATTGTAAATTTTATATTTGATTGTCAATTACTTAATAATAAATTAAAAGAAGTTTTATCGTATGATTTAACTTCTTTTTTTTATTTATATCCAAAAGATAGAATAGAGAAATCTTACTATATAACCAATTAACGACTATAGAAATGAAAAAAATACTTTTGGGATTTGCTTTGACTTTGGCGACTTTGTCGTTTGCTCAGCAATATCCGAACAACGGATGGGGAGATGATGAATATTACGGAAGTAACGACGGATATTACAGCGATCAGGATGATCAGAATTACTTTCCGGATGATTATTATTACAACTATCCTCAGGATTATTATCCTACCGATTATTATCAGAATTATTACAACGATTACAGAAACAGTATCGTTAACATAAACTGGAATGTCTTTTTTAATCAAAACAGATTGAACAGATGGCAGATCGATCAGATCTTAAGATTAAATAATCTGTATGTAAGCTTCTCTAACTGGAATAATTACTACAGATACAATCCGGACCGCTGGTATTATGACAGATTCTATGCTTTGGAGAGAATTATGGGCCCTAGAGTATTTGTGGTTTTCCAGAATAATTATTACAGAGGTGCAAGCCCGGTAGTGTATTTCCAGAATTACAGAAGAACGTACTATACGCCAAGATACAGACCGATGCCCCGCTACAGAAACGTAAACATAAATATTTACAGAGTAGACAGAGCAAAATTCCGTAGAAGTGATAACCCTACTTTTAATATTGTGAGAAGCAACAGACCAAATAATGGGTTCAGAGGCGACACAAGAGATAATAACAGCGGGTTCCGTAATCAGTCTGATAACAGAACAAGAGGTAATAATTCCGGAGGTTTCCGTAATGATAACGACAGAGTCAGAAATAATAACAACGGTTTCAGAGGAAATTCCGATAATAATAACAGAACGGGAAATAATGGAGGATTCAGAAATTCTGAAGTAAGAAGAGAGGAGCCAAAACGAATTGAAAACAGCAGACCTCGTGAAAACAACGGAGGTTTTAGAAATCAAAGAGAAAATACCGCTCCAAAACGAGAAAACAACGGCAGCAACGAAAGAAGAAATTCCGGTTTTAGAAACGGATTTGCAAATAATTAATTTTCATATATTATATTTAAGTGGTGTGAGGGCAGATTTTATAGTCTGCTCTTTTTTTATTTTAATCGTTATCGTTTTTATATTTAAATTTAACATTATTTATGAATATTTTCATTTAACTTATCATTTAACAGATAATCAAAAAGATATATAACAATTAATTAAATATTTTTTAAAGATGAAAAAGTTGATTTTAGCAATAGCATTTATCGGAATCGGAAGTTTTGCGATGGCACAAACTACAAATTCACAGGACAAAGCGGCAACAAAAGCTGAGTTCAGACAAAAAAGACAACAGAAAGAGCAGGAGCATCTGGTTCAGATGCAGAAGGACCTGAATCTAAACCAGGGTCAGGTAGATAAAATTAAGGCTCTTCATGAAAAAAGAAAGGCCGAAATGAAGGCTGATTTTGATAAAAATAAAGATCAGAGACAAGCTAAGATGGCGGAGATGAAGGCAAAAAGAGCACAGATGGATGCAGATATGAAGCAGATTCTTACTCCTCAGCAGTATGATCAATGGCAGGCAGACAGAAAGGCGAAAATGGAACAGAGAAGAATGGCAATGAAAGAGAGAGGAATGAAAGGAGGAAAAATGCATAAACCAATGAATACAGCTGCACCTGAAGTGAAGTAACAGCTTGAAGTTTCGATTTTTTAATGTTGAGAGGGCGGATGTATTCCGTCCTTTTTTGTATTAAATTTTCCCTAAATTTTTGATTTCGACGTTTTATTCCATAATTTTGAAGATAAAATTTATTACTTATGGTAAGCGAGAAAATTGCAAAATTAATTAACGAACAGATAGCCCACGAACAATACGCTGCACAATATTATCTTTCTATGTCTGCATGGTTTTCAAGTAAAGATCTTGAAGGAATTGCTAATTATTTCAGAGTGCAGAGCAAAGAAGAATTAATGCATGCTGATAAAATGTATGATTATCTTAATGATGTAGGAGGGGAAATCATTATCGGTGAAATTGCTAAACCACCTCATCAGTTTGACAATGCTATTGATATTTTTCAAAAAGCATTAGAGCATGAGAAAACGGTGACGAGAAGCATTTTCAATATTGTAAAAAATGCAAACGAAGAAGGAGATTTTGCAACAACATCTTTTCTGCAGTGGTTTATTAACGAGCAGGTAGAAGAGGAGGCCAGCGCATCTCAATATGTAACGAAAATAAAAATGGTAAGTGATAACCCTTCTGCATTGTACCTTTTCGATCAGGAATTGGCACAGAGAGTTTTCGTGGCAGATCCTACCGCATAACAAATCTGAATAGTTGATAAAACAAAAAGAGCAGAAATTTCTGCTCTTTTTTTATGCTTGTTGATCAATAAATTTAATGTTTTACAATCAGGTGTACCGATCTTTTCTCGTTATTAGCAAGAATGCTCACCACATACACTCCGTCAATCAGTTCAGAAATAGAGAATGATTTTTTATTGATCCCTTTTCTCATTCCTTCTCCGTTACTGATCGTTTTCAGGGTTTTACCGTTATAATCCATGATCTGGATGCTCATTCTAGCGTCCTGAAGCAAATTCATTTCCAATGTAGCAACATTAGATGCCGGGTTTGGAGATAATTTTAGGTCCTGAACAATCATACTCTGAGCCTGAGCCTGTCTGCATTTCTCATCACAGTAAGGCGTTCCGTTAGAATCTTTCTGATTGATCGATACCAGGAAGTGACACGCTGTTCCGTAGATTTCGTCCGGTTTGTCAGAAATAATCTGGGTTGCTGCAAAATCATAGTTTTCAGGCGCCCCGTTACCATTGTTAGCCACGGAGAAACTTAAAGTCACAGGATAATATTCATCAGCTTCCAGGCGGATATTTCTTAGAATAACATTGGAAGGATCTACTACCAGTACTTCATGGGTATTATAGTTTAAGATGTCTATTCCGCTGCCCTGCATTCCAGATTCTTTCCATCGGTCCCAGATAACATCACTCAGTTTAATAACCGTTCTTCCTATGGATTTAAATGGGGTGTTGGAGTCTTTTACCAATTGCAGGCGGATATCAAATGGCATGGCATATCCGAAATAGTTTCCGAAGTAAAAGCCCGAGAATTTAGAGAAGGTTCCGCTTAGGTTTACTAATCTTGCATTTCTGGTTACAATATTATTATTGTTAACTACATTAGGTTCAAGAGGAGCGTTTGGTCCTGGATTTTCGTTAAACATAGGATCATTCGCAGAAGTGATTCTTCCTAAGAAACAAATCACGTTATCAGAATGTCCTCCGTATATCGCCGGATCCACCGGTGTCCATTTCGCATCAATAATATATTCCTGCCCCGGTGCAATAGGAGGGATCTTAAATCCCTGTGCGGTTGCGTATGAATTGGAAGGGTTGAATCCTGTGTATGGGATGGTAAGTTCACCACCGGCAGAATATCCGTTAATCAGTCTTGTTCCGTTCCATGACTCCGGCCATGTTTCCCCTGTAGAACCCATGGTCCAATACAGCTTAGCAAAACTAGGAGCCGATGTAGCACATCCAAGATTACGCACTCTGAATCTCATGACATTATGCCCAGGCCCCGCGTATCCGGGATTTTCGTGAGTGATGTTCAGGTTATCATTGGTTAATCTGTTCCAGATATCAGGGCTTTGATAGATATTGGCCCACGTATTGGCTGAAGGATTGGGCTCCAATCCAATATCTGCTGCGCTGTCAAGCGCTGCTAAGCCTGACATGGATTTAGCTCTCTGCACAGCGGCATACGCATTGACCAATCCGTAACCCATCTGAGTATGCCAGGTTCCGTTTGCTCTTCCGGAAGCAGATGCATAAGCATAAAGGTCAGTTCTTACTTTTTGAGCCGTCTGCTCTATAATATCTCTTACCTGCTGGCCGGTTAGACACGGATTAGCAGATAAAATTAATGCGGCAACCCCTGCGATAACCGGGCAGGCAGATGAAGTACCGTTAAAAGTCTGGGTATAATTTGATGAGTCATATCCATTGCTGCCCTGTCTGTCTGTGGTCGCCATTTTTACCCCGGGAGCCATAATATCCAACTGAGTTCCATAGCAGCTTCCCCAACCTTCTCCGTCGCAAGAAGTGGGGCTTTTCCTTTCTCCACACGGGCTTAAAGCGCCCACAACAAGGATTCTTGGGTCCCATCCTCCAGGATATCTGATATTGGTGTTATTTTCATTACCGGCAGCGAACACCACTACCATTCCTTTTCCTGCTCTTCCGTTGACAAGAGCGTTCGTAATTCCGTTTTCAATAATCGCAGAAGGTGCATAGCCTCCCCATGAATTACTGATAACGTCCACTCCGTTGGTAGTGGCCCAGTTGAAACCGTTAGCCAACTGTTGTGGAGTGTCCGCAAACGTAAGATTAATACTGATAGAAATTAACCTGGTATTAGGTGCTACACCACTCACACCAAGATTATTGTTTTGTACTGCTCCTGTAATTCCTGCGCAGGCAGTGCCATGATCTCCTCTTACCACTGAAGGGGAGGTGTTGGTCTGTGCATCGTATCCCGTTCCGAATACATTTGCTGCCAGATCAGGGTGGTTCATTTCAAAACCGTGATCGAAAATGGCAGTTTTTACATTGGCCCCGGTAGACAGAGTCCATGCCTGTTCTGCTTTAATGTCGATTCCGGCATAGGCAGCTCCGTACTGTCCTGTATTTTTCAGTGACCATTGATTGGGAAAATAAGGATCGGCCGTAGCCTCAAGGTTATGATACATAAATTCGGGCTCTGCAATTTCAAATTTTCCTGTTTCAAAAAATAAATTAGCCATATCCATCGCACTTGCCCGAACAGAATTTTTAGTTACTTCTACGGTGTACCATAAGGGCATATATTCGTTATATCCTAAAACGGTTACCTTATTTTTGGCAGCAAGCTCCCGTAATAGTCCAACATCATTTTTGGACTTCAGTTTTACATAAAAGTTATTGGACATCCCCATTTTCTGGCCTTCAGCGCTTATAAAACAAGGTGATGCGATCAATACTTCAGGGTTGGCATTTTTTTCTGCGATGTCAGCAGCATATTTTTCATCGGTAGCAGCGTCACTTTCTATCTCTGCATAGAATGTTCTGTTGTTTTCTAAAGATTTCCTGTCAGCAGCTACCAATGAGTTTCTGGTGAAATTTTCAACGACAGGGGTTTTTGTTTTAAGGGTTTTCGAAGCATCTGCCGTCCTGGTGGAGATCGCTATTGAGGATTTGTCTGCCTGCAGGAAATATTTTTTTCCCTGGTAGTAATAAAAATACCGGGATTGTGCACTTATGCCCAGTATCATAAAGAGCGATAAGAGCAGGGTAAAAATTTTAATTTTCATAATGATTTGTTTTCAGTGGTTAATATTTTATATACAAATTACTGAATGATCATTAAGGCGGGTGAAAATGTCTTTTTGGCATAATTCATGTATTTAACGTTAATAGAAAACTGTCCTTAAAATATTTGTAGTCAATATCTTAAAGTAGCTTTTATTAAAGTTATAGGAAAATCATTATCGGTAGCCAGCTGGATTAATTAACTGATTACAGACAATGATTAAGTGATGTAATTTTTGAAATAAGTGTGTATTGTAAGCTTAAAAATATTTTAGAACGGTTAAAGTGGATTACAAATAAATAAGCTGAGTTTTCAGGACTTTTTTCCCCAGTGATTCCAGAATCTTTTTGTAGTTTTCTATCTGTTTTTCGTTCTTGGAAGTCTCTTCTCCCGTTTTGAAATCAATGATGATATAACCTTCTGAACTTTTCAGAATGCGGTCAGGTCTGTAGATTCTGCTTTCGCCGTTTTGCGAGATCATGATGTCTTTTTCATTGATCACCTGCCATCTTTCATCAAAAAACTCAGCGTGAGTATCCAAAATTTCCTCCAGGGTCATCTCAATTTCGTTTTTTTCATCCAGAATGATCTGCCCTTCGAGTACGTAGCGCTCCAGTACTTTGGCAATATCCTTTTTTGTATTGATTTTGGATAACAGTTCGTGAACAAAAAGACCGATCCTTACTTTTTCATTACGTACCTGATAATTTTTCGACGGAGTTGCTATTTTGATGGAGGTATTGCCTTCGCTCTTATTCTTGTGGATATGGATATCCTTGGTTTTAAAAGATGAGGTTTTGTGTTTAGAGTACTTTTTCAGCATTTCCGGATGTACGTCATACAAATCAAATTCATCCAGATTATCGGGATTTTTTGTCTGGAGAAATTCCAGAAGTTCAAGATTATTGGAAGTCTTATTGGCTTTCTGGATATAAAAAAACAGCTGTTCCACAGGTCTTGTTGTCGCTACATATTGAAGACATAACCGGTCGATCAGGTTTTTGTAAGAATTTTGCTTATTAAAGATTTCAATTTCGGGATCATAGACTTCCAGGTTCTTATTAAACTGGTTAATGTTTACCGACTTTAGCGCTGTATCTGTGCTGGTTTCAAACCAGTTGGTAAATTCACTGTCCCGATTTTTATTCATCATCGGGATAAATACAATCGGAAATTCCAGACCCTTGGCTTTATGGATGGTCATGATCTGTATGGCGTCAATATTTTCTGACGCCTGAATGGTATATTTGGATGCTTCTTCATCCCAATATTTGAGGAATTCCTTTGTACTCGCTCCTGCATTCTGAGTAAAGTTGAACAACATTTCCAGGAAGTTCAGCAGAAAGTCCGTTTCCTTCTCCTCAAAAGAAAATTCATTGATATAATATTCTATAAAATTATACAGGTTAAATCTCGGAAAATTCTCCTGTTTTAATTGTAAAGAATAAGTTTTCTCAATAAACTGTAAAATTTCTTCATGAGATTCAATATCCAGAATTTTGCTCATTTCCAGTGTGAAATCTGCCATTCTGACTCTCCCCAGCTGATTCAGATAATACATCATCATGATGAGGTTGGGCTTATTTTTGGGATTGGTTTCCCATTTCAGAAATTCAATTACGGCTTTCAGGGTATGAGACAGTTCCAGAGTCAGTCCCTTGTCGGATATGGTTTTAACATTGGTTTCTTCACCGTTATAGATGACCTTAAGATTTCCCAGCTTCTGAGAATAACTGAAAATATCAAAATTTCCGCGACAGAGAATCGTAATGTCGGAAAACTTAAAGCCCTGATCCAGGCTCTCCTGGATATCTTTGCGCATTTTCTCAGACGTGTCGTTATAAAAATCATCATTCGTTAAATTCTCAATGAGATTGACTTTCACCCGCCCCTCTTTCGATGATCTTGGACTCTGCCCGGCATCGCTTCCGAAAATAGAAGCATGCTCATCCTGTAAGTTTCTGGAATGGTACTGGTACAGTTCGTTATTGAAATTAACAATATTTTTTGCGCTTCTCCAGTTATCTTTTAAGACAAGAAGTTCAGCATCTCTTGGTGAAAATTCCTTCTTGTTGATAATATCCAGCATGATTTTACTTTCTCCTCCACGAAAACGGTAAATACTTTGCTTGGGATCTCCCACCAACGTAAAAGTAGTATTCTCTGTAGATACCGAATGATCTCGCAGCGGAACAAAATTCTGCCACTGAAGTGCCGAGGTATCCTGAAACTCATCGAAGAAATAATGCTGAAACTGGGATCCTACTTTCTCATAAATAAAAGCGGAAGGCTCGTTTCTCAGGTTTTCATTAATCAGGATATTGAATTTTGATAACAGGACCAGGTCATTCTCTTCTTCAATCTTATGGAGTTCATCCTGAATATCCTTATTTACTTTCAGTGGAAGAAGAGCAGATAAAATTTTCTCTTTTTTCTGTGTTTCTATATATAAAAGGATCAGCTGCATCCTGTTTTCAAGCAGTTGTTCCAGAATTTCAAATATCTCCGATTCCTTATTTTTAGATTTCGCAGAACATCCCTTCCTGTAATTATTAACTACGGATTCTTCCTGTGTTGTGGGAAACGGAAAACCTGTTCTCTGCTGATTATAAAAGTCAAGAACTTTAACAAAGAAGCCTCCGATCCCGTTTTTACCCTGAGCAAAATCTTCAACCTCAATATTTCTGGACCTGAAAAGCTCAATCGATTTTGTGGCAAGCTCATGAGCCTGTTTTCTATTGGCTATAATTTCTTTCCGGAGTGCATTTTTTATATTTTCATAATTGGCACTGTCGAAGTCTTTATTATTTTTGAGGTGTTCATAATGGATATCCTTTACAAATTCTTTTGCAGAATCATAAAGACTTTTGTTTAAATTGATTCTTTCATTGTTTTCAAGGCTATAGTCTACATAATCCATGAAAGAGTTGGAAATCACTTCATTTTCTCCGATCTGATCAAGCATCTTATCTACCGCCTCGATCAAATAGGGTTCTGCTTCAATTTCAAGATTAAAATTTTTGGCCAGCCCCAGTTCATAGGAGAAACTTCTTACCAGCCTTGAGTTGAAACGGTCAATTGTTCCGATATTAAGTGTTGAATAATTATGAAGCACATAATCGAGGAGTTTTTTAGACCGGTTATGCAATTCATCAATAGTAATTTTCAGACCTTCCTGCTCAAATGCCTTCTGTATGTTTTTTAAATCCCCGTTTTCAGCATAAGAATCTGCCGAAAAGTTTCCCAGCCAGGATAAAATTCTTTCCTTCATTTCGTTGGCAGCTTTGTTGGTAAAAGTGAGTGCCAGGATATTCCTGATCGAATGTTGCTGATGAGGATAACGAAGACAGATCATCAAAAGACGCTGCACCAGGGCATAAGTTTTGCCGGAACCCGCAGAAGCATTGATTACTGTATAAGAATTTTGCATTTTTATGAAGAATTGGAAGTGCAAGTTAGCTAAAATTTACATGAAATTTTAACAATACAGGCTCGCTATTTAACGGTTTCGAAAATCAAAATACTAAATAAATCCCAAAACGCGTTAACTGTGGTTAAACTTATGCTATAATTTAAAAATATTGATAGTTTTGTCTCATAAAAAACTATTCGTGAAAATTAAACTACTCTTTATTTTATTAACGCTATTTTTTATTAAAGGTAATGCTCAGGAATACATTTTCGGGAAGGTGATGTCCGAAGAGAATCTGGAGATGCAGGATGTTACTGTTATTAATATTAGAACAGACGAACGTGTACCCTCCAATAAAGACGGTCATTTTATGATATCCGGAAGAGCAGGAGATGAGCTGAGATTTATTAAAACCGGCTACGATCGTTTCAATGTAAAAGTTACGAAGGAAAATATCAGCGCACCGCTGAACATTAGGCTTACCCGCGCAATCATTCAGATCCCTGAAATTGAAGTCTCCAAAGGCCTTACGGGAGATCTGAAGATCGATTCCAAAACCCTCAACAGACCTAAAAAAGTGGAGCGGCTGGTTAGAGAGATCGATCAGTATATGGTAAAAAAGTCGGATCCCAGGATTCTGGCAGCAAGAGCCGGAGAATTTGTACAGCCTAAAGGACAGGGATTTTCTGTGGGGAAGGTGAAAAACAAATGGGATGATGTGGATTTTATGACTTATCTTACCAATGTATTGGGTGAGCAGTATTTTACAGATCTGAAAATAGATAAGCCGAATATTCAGCATTTTATTTATTATGTCTTTGCCGGAGGTTTTGAAAGGAAAAATATATTAAAATACGGATATTGCAGCGATGCAGATTTAAACAGGTTTCAGAGAGCTGTTTTAACGCGTATCTCCTCTTACCGGGCACCTTATACTCAAAAATAAATTCTTGGTATGGCAAAAGGCAGATGGGGAATAATTTTAATTTTTCTCTTTGGAATAATTTATTCTCAGGAAACGGTTACCGGGAAAATTACAGATCAGGATCATAGTGACCTCGCATCCGTCATGGTTATTAATATGGCTACAGACCAGAAAACATACAGTGATTCTTCTGGAGAATTTTCAATCTCAGCATCAGAAGATGATGAGCTTAGGTTCGTAAAAGCCGGCTATGAAAGAAATTCCGTAAGGGTTTTGAAATCCGGGATAAATTCTAAGGTGTTTATGATGATGATAAAAGTTCCTGAAGAAATTGAAGAAGTAAAAGTTGCTAGAAAAGAAGATGCTGCCCGTAGGACTAAAGGGGAGCAGGTAAGAGATGCCGTAGGGCTTCCGCAACCCAGAGGTAAAATGAGAGAAAAACCGGCAGAAGTGAAGCAGGTGCTGATTCCCATTCTTTTAGGACAGTTAAATGTTCAGGGCGCATACGACCTGATCAGTGGAAAAGCACGGCGACAAAAAAGAGCTTACCGGTATGATGACTTACAGGAGCATATTTTATGGGTGAGAAACAGAGTCGATAATGATTATTTTACAAAAGCGGGAATTCCCGTTGAAAGAATTTCTGAATTTATTGAGTTTTCGTTTTCCGAAAACCCTCATATCAGAACCTATGTAAAATCTAAAAACCTATCCGGAGTTTTATTCAGAATGGAAGAAACTATTCCTACGTATCTTGAGCGTTTGCAAACAGGAAAAATAAACGCTGAACATGTTAAAAAATCTTAAAATTGGAATGGGAATTGTTGAATCTAATCGTAAATCAAAACAAAAGCTGGTTTTATGAATAAAAATATTATGGCAATTGCCATTGGTGCACTTGGATTTATTATAGGTCTAGGGCTTTTGGGAAATGCCGTCAAAAACAGGAATAAATCTGAAAATACCATTTCAGTTACCGGATTAGGTTCTAAAAAATTTACTTCCGATCTCGTAACCTGGTCCGGAAGTTTTTCTAAAAATAATTTTGATCTGAAGGCAGCATATGATGAGCTGGCAATAGACAAAAAAACGATCAATGACTATCTTCTTTCAAAGGGAGTAAAGCAAAGCGAAATTGTTTTTTCTTCAGTTGACATTCAAAAGCAGTTCAGAAACTACACGGATGCCAACGGAAATAATGTTCAGGGGGAATTCTCCGGCTATAGCCTTACGCAAAGGGTTTCCATAGAAAGTAAAGAAGTTGCTAAAATTGAGAATCTTTCGAGAAATATCACAGAAATTATCAATCGCGGGATAGAGTTTACCTCATCTTCGCCCAGTTATTTCTATACAAAGCTAGCCACTGTAAAACAGGAAATGATCGCTTCTGCTACAAAAGATGCTAAAGAACGCGCAGAAAAAATTGCAGAAAACTCAGGTAGTGATCTTGGAAATCTGAAAAAAGCAACCATGGGTGTTATTCAGATTACTGCCCCCAATTCCAATGAAGATTATTCCTATGGAGGAACATTCAATACTTCTTCCAAAGAAAAAGAGGCAAGCATTACAATCAAGCTGGAATACGAAGTAAACTGATCTTCAATTTGATACATGAAATCTGGGGTTTGCATCCCGGATTTATATTTAATGATAAACGACATCATAGATTTCATCTTTAATCTCCTTTATATTCTCAGGAGAATAGTTGGCCAGCAACCATAAATCGAGTGGTTTTTTTCCTGGTCCGTAACTTGGCTGAACATACATTTCATCAATCAGATGAAAACCGTTCCGCTGATAAAAAGAGTAACGTCTTTTGGCATCATCGCCTAAATGGTCGGGCTCAATCTCCAGAATAATCCTGGGATAGTTTTCAAATAAATAACCGGTGATGTACGAACCTAATTTCTGACTCCGGAACTCCGGGAATACTTCAAAATGTTCCACAAAAGTATAATTGCTCAGTTCCCAGATAATAAGATACCCGACATTTTTAGATTCGGATGAAACCGAAATTATTTTAACTTTCGGATTTGAGAATAGGGCAACCAGCGTTTTCCAGTCTCTTCTCTCGTCTTCGGGAAAGGTACTGCAGTAGGAGTCGAAAATTTCCTGAACTCTGTAATCGTCAGGACTTGTAATTTGTAAAAATTCCATGGTTATAAATCAAAAACACTCGGTCTTCTTGTAATGAAAATATCTTTAATCCAAAGTGTAAAGGCCAATCCCAAATAAATAAGGAAGAAAAATCCTGCGGTAGCAAAAGTAGAGTAGATGAAAAATACCCTCAGCTTAGAGACAGGAATGCCCAGTTTTGCGCCTGTTCTGGTCAGAACACCAAACCATTCTCTTTCCATTTTGTGGCGAATATTATCAAACATTTGAAGATTCTTTTAAAAGTTTAAATCCGATACTGCAATTTAAGCAATTTTTTTCTTCACATGAATTTTTATAATGATAAATCAGACTCTGACTTTCTAAAGCGTTTTTGCAAGTCAATCCCAATCTTTTCCAATCACTTACCACGGCGTTTTTTTCAGCAGAAAGATGCCTGTAAAAATTCAATACTTCATCTGCTGTTTCCTCATTCTGATATTTCTGATAAGTGTATTTCAGGGGTAAAACAGTATTTAAAATCAGCAATTCAACGAAGTCTCTGCTCAGCGTCTTTGGCTGGTGTACCGTAGAAATTTTTCCGAAATTGAAATGATTGTCCCAATATTCCGAAGCTTTTACTTTTTTAAATATTTCAAATATATCCTCTGAACGCTGAATATGAATAATTTTGGAAAATAAACTCTGATGCTGATGATAAAGATTCGCTAATTGTGATAGGCGGATGGTCGGAAAATTAGGTGGACGTAACCGTAAGAATTTGGGACGGAATTTCAGATCGGAAATATTAAATTTCACTTTAATAAAATCGAATTCGCGTTTCCAGATTTTCATACGTTCATCTTCAGGGTTTTCCAGCCAACCGGAAATACTAAACAATAATGCTTCGAGCTACGTCTCATTATGGCGGAGCTTGTTAATGATACTGAAATCAACACTTTCTGCGATCTGCTTAAAAATAAGAGCATTAACTTTTAAACCGAAAGAATAGGCGAGGCTCTGAAATAAAACAGCTTCAAAATTGTTTTTAAACTGCTGTAAGCTTTTTTCTAATTCCAGGGACTTCTGCTCCAGTTTTTTTAACATGTTCTGTTCATGGAAATTAACCGGGATCTGGGTAGGATTAAAAATGGTTTCGCAGGGAATGAACTGACTTCCGCCCGCCAGTTTTTTATATTTCCAGAGAATATCCTGGTCGATGTAATTAAGTAATTCTAATGTCGGAATATGATTATGTTTAAACTCCTCGATTTCCATGTCGTTTTGAAAAACAACATGAAGAATAATATTCTGATAATTAGGATCTGAAGAGTGATTATGAAAGATCCAGTCGGAAGATTTGACGTGGAGCTCAATATTTCCGGCAAAAATAAGATCATTGACTTTAATTCTTGCCGATAAGAAATCCGGGCCGGAATCTGTATTCCATTTACCGAAGTCCAGTATTTCAACGGAATTTCCTTCAATATCCTTGAAGTCAAAATGTTTGAAAACCTTAAAGTTCCAAAGATATTGAAGCAGTTTTTCCGTCATGAGTGTGACACAAATATAACAGAAATGCTACACTTTTGTCAACTCTTTTTTGAAATTTTCGATCGTTGTTCTATACATTTCTTCATAGATAGGAAGAATGTTTTTTAAATCGAATTTTATAGCCTGTTCTTTCGCATTTTCTTTCATTTTGGCTAAAAGTTCATCGTTGCTCAGCAGTTTAATGGTATAGTTGCTCATCGCCTCCACATTTCCGATCTCTGCTAAGAATCCGGTTTCTCCCTGGATGTTTACTTCAGGAATTCCTCCTGCATTCGAACTGATCACCGGCGTATGGGCAGCCATTGCTTCTAATGCAGCCAAACCAAAGCTTTCCTGTTCCGAAGGCAATAAAAATACATCTGAAAGCTGAAGGATCCTGTATAAATCGTTTACTTTACCGAGCAGACGGATCTTTGAAATTAAATCAGGGTTTTCTTCTAAAAACTGACTGATCTTTTCCATGTCCGGACCTTCACCGATGATGATTAATTTTGATTTGACCTTATTCTGAACATTTTTGAAAATCTGTAGTACTTCATCGACTCTTTTTACCGGGCGCAAATTAGAAACATGGATCAGGATTTTCTCATCAGAATTGGCAAACTGGGTGCGCTGGCAGTCACTCGGTTCATCAAATTCAGAATTATCAATAAAATTGGTAATGACCTGAATTTCTTTTTTGATTTTAAAGAACTGTAAGGTATCTCTTTTAAGGCTTTCTGAAACAGAAGTGATAGCATCCGACTGATTGATAGAAAATTCAACCGCATGTTTGTAGCTTGGATGTTGTCCTACCAAAGTAATGTCCGTTCCGTGAAGCGTGGTTACCAACGGAATGTCATTATTGTCTTCCCGCAGCATTTGTTTTGCCGTAAAAGCTGCATATGCATAGGGTATAGCATAATGAGCATGCAGTAGATCCAGTTTGTAAAGATTCACTACCCGGTAAATCATGGAACTTAATGCGATATCATATGGCTGATATTGAAAAAGCGGGTACGTCTGAACATTGACTCTGTGAAAGAAAATATTCGGATTGGTAATATCGAGTCTTGCAGGAAGCGCATTACTGATAAAGTGAACCTCATAGCCTTTGTTGGCCAGTGACATTCCCAGTTCTGTTGCTACGATTCCGCTTCCGCCGTATGTTGGATAGCAAAGTATGCCTATTTTCATTAGTTTATTGTTGTTTTGATGTTGTAAATAGCTGAATTCACCATTGTTTTGCAGTCGCAGTATCCAAATCGATACCCATTCCTGCCTTTAGTTGGTCATTAACCAGAACAGGCAGTCTGCCCTGGATTTTTGTCTTTCCTTTTAATGCATTGGCTGTAGCGGTCATCGAATCATCGTTATTTTCGTATGAAACGAGAACTGTGGACACTTTAGAAATATCAATATCCTTCAGCGCGTAAGCACTTCCGAAAACATTGAGAATAACATTCTGAGTTTTTGCCAAGTCTGCCAGGACTCTTTTCGATGTTTCTGAAATTTTATACGGCTTATAAGCTGTGGAATTATCTTTATGAAAGCCTACGATCACAGTCGAATTATTGGGAATGGTATTAATCTCTCCTGCTTTTTTTATGACTACATTCGATCCCAGTTCATCGGCAAAAGTCTGATATGGTGCTTCTTCCAGAGGAACATAATAGATTTGTTTTGTCTGAAGCGGAAGCAGTTTACGGTCGTCCTTTATTAAAGTTAAAGCATTCGAATATAAATTCTGAACCAATACTTTATGAGAATTGTTATTAATGTCTGAAGTGATGTTTTCCGGATTTCTGGGAGTATATTGATTAAGTCCCAGGAAATATTTAGTCAGTAGAATTTTCTTTACACTTTCTTCCACCCGCGATTGGGAAATTTCTCCTCTGTCAATGGCTTTTTGAATCAGTTTTTTTCCACTCGCCACTCCCTGAGAGAACAGCATAATGTCGTTTCCGGCTTTGAAAGCCATTGCATCTAACTCTCCGGGTTTGTATTTATTCGCTACTGCTCCCATATTCAAAGCATCGGTAATAATTAAGCCCTTATATCCTAATTTTTCTTTCAGCAGGCCCGTAATAATATTTTTCGATACTGAAGCAGGAATTCCTTTCCCTGATTCTAAAGCCGGAACATACAAATGTGCGACCATAACGCCTCCGATTCCTTTATCCATTAAAGCCTTAAAAGGGGCCAATTCTATTTTATTTAACCGGTTCAGATCGTGAGAGACCACGGGCAGGTCTAGATGTGAATCGGTATTGGTATCGCCGTGTCCCGGGAAATGTTTAATCGCAGCCAGAATACGGTTATCCTGAAGCCCGTTTGAATACGATAAAGCAGAACTGATCACATTATTTACTTCAGAACCGAAACTTCTGTTGCCAATGATGGGATTGTCAGGATTGGTATTAACATCAACTACTGGCGCAAAATTCCAATTAATGCCCATTCTCCGGCAGTCTTCGGCAATTTTGGCAGACATCTGCTCAATTAATTTCTTATCCTGAATGGCTCCCAGCGTCATTGCCCAGGGAAATTTATGAGCCGTTGGAATCCTCTGGTACAATCCCCATTCTGCATCCATTCCGATCATTAAAGGGATTTTTGATTTTTGCTGAAATTCATTGACCAGATTTATTTCTCTTGCGGCATCATCCTGCATTAAAATAAGTCCTCCGATTTTATCATTAGTGATAATGTTTCTCACGCTACTGATTTCATTTTCACCTCTGTTGGTATATAAGGCTACGATAAAAAGCTGTCCTAATTTTTCATCCTGAGAAAGCGATTGATAGGTCTTATCAACCCATTGATGAGCTATTTTCAACTCTTTTTTTGAGATGTTTTCAGGCTGGTACTGGGCGGATATGCCTGAACTTAAAAATAAGAATATAAAGAGGGTAGCGTACACTAATTTCTTCATGATTTTTCGATATGAACAAAAATACAATTAAAAAAACGATGAAAACAAGGTTTTTGAATTTTTTGGTATATGATTTGAATACGCTTTATAAATAATAACTAAACTTCTATAAAATGAAAAAATTTTTTCCAATATTATTACTCGCTTTTGTAAGCTTATTTATATTTAGCTGTCAAGATGATGATGAAGATTTCGATACTTATTCACAATCAAGAGATGTTGTTGGTTCTTTTAATAGTTCTAATAATTTTGGTTTCACTGTTCCAATCGGTATTCAGTCGACAGATGTAGCATTAGTTTACAGAAAAGATATTAATAATGGTAATGCATGGCAGTTATTACCTAAGACTTATTTTCTATCTGGAAACAGACAGCTTGATTATAATTTTCTCTTCTCTACTCAGACAGTAGAAATTTATACAGAAGCTAATTTTGACCAATCCAGCTTGTCTGTTGGTGAAGCTAATCAATATTTAAATAATCAAACATTTAGAGTGGTATTGGTACCTGCAAGTGCGGCAAAAGGAACAGCATCAGTAGATACTTCTAATTATAATGCAGTCATAAAATACTACAATATTGACGAGTCTAAAATAAAGACTTACAAAGTAAATTAAGAATATATCTTTTCAGTTTTTTATAATTACAAAAGCTCCGGAATTTATTTCGGAGCTTTATTATTGTTAATTTAGAGAATCTTCCAAGCTTTATACAAGCAGTTTATATAGTTAAAGGCCAGAATATTCTTACAATAAAAAACTCCGAAAGAAATTCTTTCGGAGCCTATGCTTTTATATAAAAAATTTAATTATCATTCTCGTCGAGTAAATGACCAAAATAATCTTTTTTTGTCTGTAGATATCCTCTGCTTACTTCATTGGCAGCAATTTGTAAAGGAATTCTTGAGTTAAGATGTATATTGCTTTCCTCTACATATTTTATCTTTTCTGGATTATTGGTTAGCAGATTAATATCTTTTATATCCAATATGTTTAAAATCTCAATAGCAACCCCGAAGTTTCTGTCATCAGCGGGAAGCCCCAGTTTCAGATTAGCTTCTACTGTATCAAATCCTTTTTCCTGAAGAGAATAAGCCTTAAGCTTATTAATGATTCCAATATTTCTCCCTTCCTGACGAAGGTAAATAATAATTCCTCCGTTCTCGTGGATATATTTCATAGCAGCATCTAACTGTTGACCGCACTCACATTTTTTTGAATGGAAAACTTCTCCGGTGATACATTCTGAATGAAAACGTACATTTACAGGTTTAGAGAAATCTGTAGTATCGGCAATGATAGCCATATGCGGCATCCAGTCGTTTTCGTTTTCGGAAAAAGCAATCATTCGGAAGGTACCGTGTTCCGTCGGAACATTGGCTTCCGCCTGAATTTTAATCATTAATCGTTTCTAATTAGTTTTAACTTCCTTTTATAGCGTCTTCTATGACCGTGATATTGGTTTTTAACCGTACCAAGTACCTGTTAAGAACCTCATCGTCATCTTTGTTGAGATTTTTCCTGAGTTTCTGAATTTTTTTATAAGATCTCTCGAAATCTTTAACTGCTCTGTTTTTACCGCCTGCATTGTTGGCATCTATTGCATACAGATAATTCTGTAAGCTGTATTTCAATGAAGTAACTTCATCATTAAGAGCAGGGTCTTTAAACTTAGGAAAGGTGGAGATCAGGTTTGAAATTTCAGAGGCATTTACATTTTCCTTGATGTTAATTTCTATGCCTTTTTTCAAACTCTTATCAGCATTCGAACCTTTTGATTCGCTATAAAAATTATTTGTCAACGGAGAAAAATTAAGTTTTTCCGTTGCGCAAGATGTTATTATTAATAGTACTCCTAAGAAAAATAGTCGTTTCATTTTTGCCCCTTTTGATAAAGGATTGGGTTAAGACTTTCATCATTATACATTTTCATCTGTTTGTATACTTTCATCTTAACATCACCGTTCTCAATATCAGCAAGCAACTGATCAATAGAAGTCGAAAGATCAATTTTCTGGATTAGAAGGACGTCCAGTTTTTTCTGACAACTGGCTCTGTGTTCTTCTGAAGCAGATTCTCTATGAGCTTCTAATGACATGTGATAAACCTTTAGTGCAAGAATGGATAATCGGTCTACTGCCCAAGCGGGAGTTTCGGTATTTAATTTTGCATCCGGTTTAGGAGTTATATTTTCAAACTTTTTAAGAAACCAACCATCTATAAATTCTACCAAATCAGTTCTTTTCTGATTAGAAGAATCTATTGTTCTCTTCAGTTGAAGAGCTTCTGTCGGATCTATATTTTCATCTCTAATGATATCTTCTAAATGCCATTGAACGGTATCAATCCAGTTCTTTGCATACAAAATCCGTTCCAAACTGTCTTTTTCGAACGGGTTATTAATTAGAGTATTAACGTCATCAGACATGTGATAATCTTCAATAGCTCGATTGAAGACGGCCCATGCAATCTCTGTAAAGTTCATTAATTCGGTAGAATTTAGTTGCTGGAAGAAGGATCATTGGCAGGAGGTGTAGAAGGCGTCTTTTTTTCTGCACCGGGTTTGTCTTCTTCTTTCACCGCATCTTTAAATTCTTTAATACCTGAACCTACTCCTCTCATTAGTTCCGGGATCTTTTTGCCACCGAAAAGTAATACCAGAAGTATTGCTACGATTAAGATATGTTGCCAAGATAAGGCAAGTATTGTTAGTGTATTCATGTCAATTCTTTTTGCAAAGTTAATCTTTTTTAATAAGAAACCCAACCTAATGGATCAACTGGTGAACTTCCGTTCCATACCTGGAAATCAAGAGTATAAGACCCGTCGAAATCCTGACCTACTGCTCCAAGAATCGTTCCGGCAGAAACTTGCTGGCCTTTGGAAACGTTCACACTACCCAAGTTTGAATAAATGGTGAAGTAATTCCCGTGTTTCAGCATAACGGTTTTTGTCCCGTCGCTGCTGGCGATTACTGAAGATACGGTTCCCGGAAATACAGATTTTGCTCGTGTACCGGAAGCCACCGATATTTTTATACCGTTATTTTCTTCGTAGATATTTTTAAAAACAGGATGTGGCTGTCTTCCGAAACGGTGAGTAATCTGACCGATCCTGTCGGCGGGATAGCCTAATCTGCCTTTATTATCTGCAAAATTACTTCCGGCTACCGTGGTAACTCCATAATTGGTCATCGCCTTGCTTTCGGCGGCCTTTTTATCGTCTTCTTTTCTTTTTTCCAGAGCTGCTTCTGCTGCCCGAGCTGCCGTCACCTTATTGGCAGCTTCTCTTGCTTTTGCAGCCGCTTCTTCTGAAGCCTTTTTAGCCGCTACCTTTCGGGCTTCGTCTCTCGCATTGGACTCTGCTCTTGCAGCTTCCTCCGTACGTTTTCTTTCTTCTTCCGCTCTTTTTGCCGCTAATTCCGTTGCTTTTCTTGCTTCAGCTTCAGCCGCTAATCTCTCTCTTTCTAACGCCTCGGCCCGTGCTTTTGCCTCAGCTTCAATTCTTGCTTTTTCTCTTTCGGCAGCGATTTTTGCGAGACGTATTTTTTCAGCTTCAGCTTTTCGCCTTGCTTCTTCTTCAGCTTTCGCTTTTCTTATTTCTTCAGCGATAATGGTTCGGATCTGTCCTTCAAGTGCTTTTGACTGCGCCTGTTTCTGTCTTAAGTCACCCGTTAATTTTGCTTCGTTCTTTTTAAACTCTGCGACAAGCTGTTCTTTTTGCTGTCTTTCAATATTAATCGTGGTTAAATCTTTCTGCTGATTGATCAGGAGCTGTTCCTTAGCTTTTACAGAAGATTGTTTCTGAGCGATGGTTCTTTTAATCTGGTTGGCAGCATCCGTAATTTCTGCGGCTTTTTTATCCTGGTAATCCGAGTATTGCTTCAGATATTGAACTCTCCTGATCGCTTCACCCATATTTTTCGCAGACAGAATGAAGGTTACCTTATTTTGTACTCCCTTATTCTTGTAAGCATTCACCAGAACTTCAGCATAATTCTTTCTGAGAACAGCGAGCTCCCTGTTTTGGCGGTTGATCTCCAACTGACGAAGATAAATGTCATCCTCAATAAATCTTTTCTCTTTCTGAGTATTGGAATAAACTTTTTCTCTTAAAACCAATTTCTTATTAACATTCGTCAGGTAGCCAATCGACAGCTTAGACTCATTTCTGGTCTTCGCAAGATCTGTATTTATTTGTGCAATTTGTTTTTTAAGCTCGGCATTCTGTTTCTGTAATTGTTCTTTCTTTGGGCCTTGTCCAAATTGGAATCCGAACATTACGATACCTATTAAAAAGCTAAATTTTTTAATCATTTAATCTCAATTTTCTTGTAACTGGACGGTACAGAATAGGGTGTTTCCATCCTCGAAAAGTCAAATTTCGTATTTTCCAGTAAAATCTGACTAGATTTTGAGCCTTTTATAATTATTTTAACATTTTTTGGAAGACGTATTCCACTAAATTCATCCCAGTTGCTGTATGAAATTTCCAATTCGTCAGGAGATAAGACATCTCTTAAATTGACACTTAGTAAGTCATAATTCGTATCATACTGTAAAACAATTTTATACTCTCTGGTTTTATCGTCTGTTACAATCTTTTGATTGGTATTGGAGACCAATTTAAATCCCCGGGCATTTTTTGTAAGGGTAAACTGAGAATCAGTAATTTTTACAAAAGTCCGACCCATTAAAATTTTCTCTAGAGATTTGTAATCGATAAAATTGACGTTCAGTAAATTATTAAGGTAATCGAAATCCGAATCAATGTATGTTCTGCTGGTTTTATCCTGGCCTTTAATGCCTTCAGGAGTGGCAATCCCCCGTGCAACATTAAATAGGAGAGCCGACAGATTCATCCAGACCTTTTTATTATTTTCAATATAGATCGTTGCATCAAGGGTTGGAATAAAACTGCCTGTTTCTACATTTACTTTACTGTTGATTTTGATCTGATCAAATTTTGGCGGAACCAATACGTGTTCATAGAATGTAAGTTTGTCTCTTACCGGTTCATTGGCATCCTTTGGATTATTACCGTTACCGGTAACATAAGTGCTGTCTGTTTTTATAGGGTTGTCTTTTTTCCGGCTGGCATTCCTGGTTTTGCAGGAAGTCACCACGAAAAGTAATACTATTAGCGGAATCCAATTTTTCATGTATATACCTTTGAGTTAAAAAAATAAGGTGCAATATTAACGCCAAACCACACAAAATATTTTTGTGTGGTTTGGTTTTATGTAAGTTACGTTAATGATAATCTATTATTTAGATAAAAAATCTAAAACGGAATAATCTCCTAATGAGATCTCTCTGGATACCCCGAAGTACTGAGCCGAATTTCCAATCATCGAATTGGAAAGATTGCCGTGATTAATCCTTGTGTTTTCCTGGATCAATGAGTTTTCAATATTTGAATTCACAATGATGGTATTATTTCCCAGTGAAACGCCAGGACCTACTTTAGAATTGGAAATCTTTACATTTTCACCGATAAAACAAGGCTGTATGATGAGTGAGTTTTCAATAACTGCAGAAGCGGGATAATTCAGCATTTCTTCTTTTTCGTAGTCCAGGATTTTGCTGTTTGTTTCGACGGTAGCATTTTTATTCCCGCAGTCCATCCAGTCATTTACTTTTCCTAAAGTAAATTTTGCTCCCTTCGCTCTAAGGTTTTCCAGTGCTGTTGTTAACTGATACTCGCCACCATTTTTAATATTATTATCCATGATGTAATTAATCTCATCCATCAGTTTTTCGGCACTGTTGAAATAATAGATACCGATAATGGCAAGATCTGAAACGAAAGTTGTCGGTTTCTCAACAAAGTCGGTAATGAAACCGTAGTTGTCCAATTTTACAACTCCGAATGCAGAAGGATCTTCAACACTTTTTACCCAGATCACTCCATCGGAGTTTTTATCTAAAATAAAGTCTGCACGGAAAAGGGTGTCTGCAAAAGCGATTACGACATCTCCTGTCATCGATTGTTCGGCACATTTGATCGCATGAGCGGTGCCAAGAGGATCATTCTGGTAATAGATGCTTCCTTTTGCTCCTAATTTTTCGGCAATCTGTAACAGAGATTTTTCAACCTCCGGACCAAAATCTCCGATGATAAAAGCTACTTCTTCAATTTTTTCTCCTGCAACTTTAGCAATATCTTCTACCAGCCGTTGTACGATAGGTTTTCCGGCGATAGGAATAAGAGGTTTTGGAACCGTTAAGGTATGCGGGCGTAATCTGGATCCACGCCCAGCCATAGGAACAATAATTTTCATAAATTATATAAGAATGTTTTATTTGTTTGTTTTAATTTCATGTTAAAGATAATAAATTAAAACCCATCTTCAGAGTAACATTTATCATATCTCCGAAACCCTCGTCACGTTTTTCGCAGACTGTTTATCAGCAAAACAGAGGCCAAAAGTTAATTTTTCCTGATTCTTGAAAGCAGTATGTCTTTTTCGGAGTATGCCAAAATTCCGATAAAAATTAAGAATAATAAATTACTGGTTACGATGTGATAGTTTAGATATTTTACAATGATAAAACTGAATACGCCGAGTAATATCAGGAAAAATGACATTTTCTTCATTCTGTAGGGGATAGGATAATATTTCTGTCCCAACAGGTAGGATACAATCATCATAACGGCATAGGCCCCGAAAGTGGCCCATGCAGAACCGATCATACTGTGGAAATAGTTCAGTGCCAATAGATTCAGTGCAATATTGATTCCCGCTCCGAGCCATGAGATAACAGTTCCTATACTGGTCCTGTCAGTTACTTTATACCAGGTTGAAAAGTTGTAATAGATCCCGAAGCAAAGATTGGCCACAACAATGATCGGAATGATATCTATAGCGATCCAGTAAGATTTATTGGGTATAAAAACGTCTTTCAGCCAGGCAATATTGGCAATGATTCCTAAGGCTACGGCGCAGGCAAAAAAAGCAAAATATTCAGCTACCTTTGCATAGGTTTTTTTAGCATCCCCTTTATCCATCTGTTTGAAAAAGAACGGTTCGATACCCATTCTGTAAGCCGTAACAAATAAGGTCATCAGTACCGCCAGCTTATAACAGCCTCCATAAGCACCGGCTTCTTCATCTGATATATGGTTTCTCTGTATAGATTTATCGAAGTTTTCATTCACCATAAAGGCCAGCCCTGCCAGCATCAAAGGAAACGAATATCTGATCATCCGGGCAAATAAAGAGGTTATGAACTGAAACCTTACTTTTATGATGATCGGAAGCAGTAATAAAAAGCCTAAAGCGCTTCCGGCAAGATTACTGAAAAACGGGTAATCTACATTCTGATTTAAACCGAAGCCTTTTGAGATACTTTGTGGAATCCAGAAGAATAAAGCTGCCGTGAAAAACGCCTGAAAAACTGCCTGAATAATTCTCACTGCAGAATATTTGACCGGCATGTTATGAAAACGCAGCCATGCAAACGGAATCACCAGTAAATTGTCAAAAAAGGCGATTAGTGCAAACCATTTAATATATTCAGGATGATCATGGTAACCTGCATAATCTGCTATCGGCTGGTTGAATAAATAACAAAGAGCCAGGAAAACGGTGGATGTTGAAAACAGAAACCAAAATGAAGTATTGAAAGTTTTCTTTTCATTTCCATCTTCTGCTGAAAATCTGAAATAAGCTGTTTCAAAACCAAAAGAAAGCATAATATTAACAAACGAAATCCATGCATACAGCTGTGTGAAAACCGCAAAACCTTCATTGGGAATTTTGTAGATCAAGAGTGGATTAAGAATAAAAAGTATTATTCTGGGCGCTATGGCTCCTACTCCGTAGATGATGGTCTGCCCTAATAGTTTCTTGTACAAAGTCGAAATTTTTTCTGCAAATGTAAATATTTAGAAACAGATTTTGATCTGCACGGTCAAAATTCATTCATAAACCTTAATTTTGTTTTTATACGTGAAACATAATAAAGTAGTATTTAAATATAACTTCTTATGTCCTAAATATAATCTAAATAGTAAAGATGAAGACCTTAATTAGAAATGTAAAAATCGTAAACGAAGGGAAGATCGTTGAAGGCGATATTTTAATTGAAAATGATTTAATATCCAAAATAGATTCCCAGATTTCAGAGGAAACTGATCAGGTTATTGATGGCGGAGGAAAATATCTTCTACCCGGCGTCATCGATGATCAGGTGCATTTCCGTGAGCCGGGCCTTACCCATAAAGGCAACATCGAGACCGAATCGCGTGCAGCTGTTGCAGGCGGGATAACTAGCTTTATTGATCAGCCCAATACCGTTCCCAATGCAGTTACCCAGGAATTACTGGCCGATAAATATGAGATTGCTTCTGAAAAAGCCTATGCGAATTATGGTTTTATGATGGGCGGAACCAATGATAATCTGGAAGAAGTATTAAAAACAAATCCGAGAAATGTACCCGGAGTTAAACTTTTTCTTGGTTCTTCCACAGGGAATATGCTGGTAGACAATCCTGAAACGCTGGAGAATATTTTCAGCAATACAAAAATGCTTATTGCTGTTCATTGCGAAGATGAAGCAACCATCAGGGCCAATACTCAGAAATATATGGATAAATACGGTGATGATATTCCTGTAAAATTCCACCATCTGATCAGAAGTGAAGAAGCCTGCTATCTGTCTTCTTCAAAAGCAATTGAGCTGGCAGAAAAAACAGGAGCCAGGCTTCATGTTTTTCACTTGTCTACCGCAAAAGAAACAGAACTTTTCAGAAATGACATCCCTTTAAAAGATAAAAAAATCACAGCAGAAGTCTGTGTTCATCACCTGACATTCACCAACGAAGATTATGATACCAAAGGAGGATTGATCAAATGGAACCCTGCTGTAAAAACTCAGAAAGATAAAGACGGACTTTGGGAGGCATTGCTGGATGATAGAATTGATGTAATTGCCACTGACCACGCCCCTCATACCTGGGAAGAAAAGCAGAATGTATATACAAAATGTCCTTCGGGAGCGCCTTTGGTTCAGCATTCCTTAGTCGTGATGCTGGAAAATTATATCAACGGGAAAATTTCTCTGGAAAAAATTGTTGAAAAAATGGCTCATAACCCTGCGATTCTCTTCAGGGTGGAGAAGAGGGGTTTTGTAAGAGAAGGCTATAAAGCGGATTTGGTTTTGGTAGATTTAAACGAAAACTGGACGGTAGAAAAAGAAAATATCCTTTATAAATGCGGTTGGAGTCCACTGGAAGGCATGAATTTCCACTCTAAAGTGACGCACACGTTTGTCAATGGAAACCTGGTTTATGAAAATGGAAAAGTTAATGAACAGAAATTTGGAGAGCGTTTGCTTTTTGACGTGGCAGAATAAATGATAAACAAATAATTATATCAATAGGAACGGGGTTTAGCCCGTTTTTTATGTTGAATCAACAGACTTTAGCCAAAACCTATTTTAAATGAAAATCCTTGTCAAGGTTCAAAACCCTGACAAGGATTAATTAACTAACATTATTAAAAATTAATCAATCGTAATCTCTTCAATCGCCTTTTCCAAAGAAGTTTCCTGGATTCCCGGAATCGACAAACCTTCTGCACGGAAGACACTGACATCAGAAACTCCGTAAAAACCAAAAATATTTTTAATATACGGAACATTAGAATCATAGATCTGATAAGGACCTTCAGAATAAATATTTCCCGACGTAAAAGCAATATACAGTTTTTTATCATTCAACAAACCTTTAGGTCCGTTTTCATCATATTTAAAAGTATATCCTGCTCTTGAGGTAAAGTCGAAATAAGCCCGCAAAGTTGCAGGAACAGAGAAGTTGTACATCGGGGAATCGATAACAATAATATCAGCTTCCTTCAACTCAGAAATTAAATCTTCAGAATATCTGCTGATAGATTGCTGTTCTGGGGAATGGTTTTCTGCCGGTGAAAAAAAAGTATTAATATGTTCTTCTTCTAAAAACGGAACCGGATTTTGGGTAAGATCACGTTCCTTTACAACACTGTCAGAATATTTTTCCTGAATCTTTTCGATAACAGCATTTCCTAATTTTCTACTTGCCGAAACTTCCTTTCTCGGGCTTGAAATAATGTGAAGTATGTTTCTCATTTTTTTTTTAATTAAAATTTCTTTCACAAAATTATGTACATTTGCTTATGAAAAGTTAGTAGTGAACTAAAGGTTAGCAGTAACTTTTTGGTTAGTTGAAAAATTCTGATGTATGGAAAAAACAATTACGGTAAATAATTCTGAATGCAGTAAGAAATGTTCTCAAAGTCTTTCATCTGTTGAAGATGCCCTGTATGTGATCGGAGGAAAATGGAAACTGAAGATCATCATTGTATTACAGGAAAGCGGAAATATCCGTTTTAACGAACTTCAGAGAAGTATTCAGGGTATTTCAGCAAGAGTTCTTTCCAATGAGCTGAAAGACCTGGAACTGAATGGTTTTGTCAAAAGAGTCGTTCACGCAGAACAGACACCGGTTATTGTAGAATACATTTCTACTGATTACAGCAGGACGCTTAAAAATGTAATCATGTCACTTTCAGAATGGGGACAAACCCATAAACGGAACATCAGAGAAGATGCATTTTAAAGATTTCATGTGTAAAACTGTCAGTCATATCATCTGTGATCGAGATATAATTTATCCGTCAGACTCTACCCTTTATTCGAATTAAAGATGTGAAGTCTGTGGGCTATAGTTCAGGAAAATCAATTGAAAGACTGCCTGAATTCCAACGGCGACATATTGGTTTTCTTTCTGAAAAGTGTACTGAAAGACTGAGAATGCTCAAATCCCAATTCATACGCAATTTCGCTCACCGAAAGTGCTGTCGTTGAAAGCTTTTCTTTTGCCTTGCTGATCAGTTTTTCATGAATATGCTGTTGGGTATTCTGTCCGGTATGCACTCTCAAAAGATCACTTAGATAATTGGCTGAAAGATTCATCGCTTCTGCAATTCGGTGTACTGTCAAAAGTCCTTTATCAGAAGATTCTTTATCAAAATAATCATTCAGATAGGATTCAAATTTCGTTAAAAGCTGATGACTCCCGCTTTTTCGGGTAATAAACTGTCTCTCGTAAAACCGTTTGGAATAATTTAAAAGCAATTCAATCTGTGACAAAATAATTTCCTGCGTATGATGATCGATATGCTGACATTCTTTATCGATTTTATACATTATTTCAAGCAAATCATTCTCTTCCTCTTCAGATAAATGCAATGCCTCATTCACGGCATAAGAGAAAAATCCGTAAGAAGAGATCGTTTTTGCCAATGAATGTTTCAGCAGAAAATCTTCATGAAAAATCAGAAGGTATCCTGTATTTTCACAGTCCATGGTTTTCAGATCCAGGTACTGAACCTGATTGGGCGCTGTAAAACTCAGTACCCCTTTATCATAATCATAATGTTGCTGTCCGTATTTTATTTTTCCTGTAGCATTCCGTTTCAGGGCAACACAATAATATCTGCTGACAAAGCCTTTCCAAACCTCATCTTCAATAAAAACACTTTCATGAAGATTGATCACACTTACCATCGGATGCTTTGGCTCAGGAAGAGACAACAATTTGTGAAATGCTGAAATAGATTGTATGGTGTTCATAGTTTTAAACTTTTTTATTTTTATGGGAGCGTAAGTATTTCATTCAATCAGGGTCGTTATAGTATTTCGTTCAGATATCAACCTAACAGGTTTTTAAAACCTGTTAGGTTGAATTGATTTAATAGGTAAAGGTACATTAATAGTCCAGCAATCCCATGCTGAATTCATCATAAGGTTTACCTGTATCTGTTCCCAACGGTACGATACTTTCCAGCTTCTGAAGTTCAGCTTCTGACAATTCAATCGTTGATGCTTCAATATTCAGTTCAAGATATTTTCTGCGTTTGGTTCCGGGAATAGGAAGAATTCCTTTACTGATGATCCATGCAAGTGCCAGTTGTGAGGAAGTGATATTTTTTTCTTTTGCAAGACTTTCAATCGCTTCCACCAGTTCGATATTTTTACGAAATTGTTCCCCCTGGAAACGAGGAATTCCTCTTCTGAAATCATTTTCAGGCAAATCATCAATGGTCTTGATATTTCCGGATAAAAATCCTCTTCCCAACGGAGAGTAAGCCACAAAGCCAATACCCAGTTCTTTCAGTGTTTTTATCACTCCTTTTTCTTCTACCGTTCTTTCAAATAAAGAATATTCACTTTGTACTGCCGAAACCGGATGCACGGCATGCGCTCTTTTTACCGTTTCAGAAGATACTTCCGACAAACCGACATATCCTATTTTCCCTTCTTTTACCAATTCGCTCATCGCTCCGACAGTTTCTTCAATTGGGGTATCTTTATCAAGACGATGCATATAATAAAGGTCGATATAGTCTGTTTTCAGATTTTTCAGAGAACGTTCAACTGATTTTTTTATGTACTCTTTTTTTCCGTTTATTTTCCACGTTACCTGGTCATTGTCATCAATTTCCCACCCGAATTTTGTTGCGATAATATAGGCATTGCGATTCCCTTCAATAGCTTTTGCGATTAACTGTTCGTTTTTGAAAGGACCGTACAAATCGGCTGTGTCCAAAAAATTACCACCGAGTTCCAGCGAACGGTGAATGGTTGCAATAGCTTCTTTTTCATCGGTTTTGCCGTACATATCTGCATCTCCGAAACCTGTCATTCCCATACATCCCAAACCGATGTTCGGAACGATTAGACCCTGGCTTCCCAGTTGTATCTGATTCAATTTCATATTGTTGATTTTTATTGATACAAAATTCAGCAGAAATTAAGAATCTTATGTATGCAAAACCATGATTGTCGTATTCAAATTACGGATTGTTTTTTAATTGTACTCTTGCCAGAGTTAAATACTTGATAAGAATTATTTCCGGGCTTTTGAACGCATATGAAAACTCAGTTTTCCACCATTCATAATATCAGAATGTTTCAGGGTATAGTTTTTTATTTCTTTTCCATTCAGAAGGATTTTTTCAACATATACATTTTTAGGACCCTGATTAATCGCTTCTATTTCGAATGTTTTTCCGTTTTCTAAGTTTAAAACAGCGTGATGAACCGCCGGACTTCCGATCGCATAATTTTCCGAACCCGGAGCCACAGGATAAAACCCAAGTGAGCTTAAAATATACCAGGCACTCATCTGTCCTGCATCGTCATTTCCGCCCAATCCGTCAGGAGTCGCTTTGTACTGCATTTCTAAGATCCGTCTTATTTGCGCCTGTGTTTTCCAGGGCTGTCCCGCCCAGTTATACAGATAAGCAACATGGTGGGCCGGTTCGTTTCCGTGAACATACCCTCCGATGATTCCTTCTCTGGTAATGTCTTCAGTATCTGCAAAAAACTCGTCCGGTAAATGCATCGTAAACAATTCATCCAGCTTTGAGGCAAACTTTTTCTTTCCTCCCATGGCCTGAATCAATTCATCCGGATTTTGGGGAACGAAGAAACTGTAGTTCCAGGAATTTCCTTCAATGAAACCCTGTCCGTGTGTACTCAAAGCATTAAAATCTTTTTTAAAAGTCCCATCCGCTAAACGTGGCCGCATAAATCCGACTGTTTTATCGAAATTATTTTTCCAGTTTTCGGAGCGTTTTATAAATTGGTTATACATTTCTGTTTCTCCAAGATGTTTTGCCAACTGAGCAATAGCCCAGTCGTCGTAGGCATACTCCAAAGTATTGGAAACGGAAGTCCCGTTTTTTTCCGCAGGAATATAGCCAAGATCTATATACTGTCCGATTCCCTCGTAATTCCGCTTATTGGCCGTTTCTACACAAGCTTTTAATGCTGCTTGTGCGTCCCCGGTGTAATTTCCTTTAATAATGGCATCTGCCACTACACTCACGCTGTGATATCCGCTCATGCACCAGTTATCATTGGCATAATGCGACCATATCGGAAGCATTTTCATCGAAAACTGGTCATAATGGGCCATCATGGATTTTACCATATCACCATTCCTCTTGGGCTGAATGATATTGAAGAAAGGGTGAAGTGCCCGATAGGTATCCCAAATCGAGAAGGTGGTATAGTTGATGAAGCCGTCCGCTTTATGAATATTTTGATCTAAACCTTTATACTCTCCATTGAAATCTGTATATGTTGTTGGATTGATAAAAGTATGATACATTGCGGTGTAAAAGTTCATTTTTTCAGTGTCAGAACCTTTAATAACAATCTTGTTTAGTTCTTTATTCCAGCTTTCCTGTGTTTGTGCTTTCACCTGGTCAAAAGAGAGGCTTCCGGATTCTTTTTCTAAATTTTCGAGTGCATTGGCCTGACTTACGGGAGAAATGGCCAGCTTAACTTCAATCGCCTCGTTTTCATCGGTATCAAAATCAAAATACATCTTCAGGTTTTTTCCTGCGATTTCCGGAAAGTTTTTGGTCTGGTCAAATTTCCTCCAGAATCCGTTATACACCTGTTTCCCGTCATAGTTTTTCTGTCCGTACGACTTAAACGGTTTTGAAAACTTCATCGCAAAATATACGGTCCTTGTTCTCGCCCAGCCGTTGGTCTGTCGATAACCGGTAATGGTGTTTCCATTTTCTACGCGAATATAAGTCCATACATTCTTGCCGTCATAATTGTAAATTCCGGCCATCATATCTAAAATCAGGTGGGCCTGGTCAGATTTCGGAAAAGTATACCGGTGAACTCCGACTCTGGTAGTGGCCGTTAATTCAGCCAAAATATTATAATCTTCCAGTTTAACTTTGTAGTAGCCTGCTTCTGCCTGTTCATTCTGATGAGAAAATCTGCTTCTGTATCCGTTTTCAGGATGAGCTGCCGTTCCGGGATTCAGCTGTAATTTTCCCACGGTGGGCATTACTAAAAAATCTCCCAGGTCAGAATGCCCCGTTCCGCTGAAATGGGTAGCACTGAATCCTACAATTGTTTTGTCTTCATATCGATATCCGGCACAGTATTTATACACATCACCATTATATTTACCGTTCATTTCGTAAGAGATGGTATCGGTTTCCGGGCTTAGCTGGACAGCTCCAAATGGTGCCGTGGCTCCGGGATAAGTGTGTCCCATTTTTTCAGTTCCGATTAACGGATTGACGTAGGGGTGTAAATTTTCTAATTTTTGAGCTTTACCATATAAACTAAAAAATAAAATAAAAAGAAAAACAGTAGTTTCTGGTCTTTTCATGAGTGAATATATTTTTTTCGGAGCTTAAATTTAATTAATTTTAAAATGTCTTTTTAGTTTATTTCGGAGGTTCAGGATTTCGGCGGCAAAGCCGCCGAAATCCTGAACCACTGAAACCTTATTATTTTGAGCATATCATTTATGACATGTCGAACAACTTAAAATCTTAAATTTACTGAAACAATAAAATTATGAATCCATATACACAGCCGATGTTGCGTGAAGATGCGCTTAAAGATAAAGTGGCGATCGTTACCGGTGGCGGAAGCGGCCTTGGAAAAGCCATGACCAGATATTTTCTTCAATTGGGCGCGAAAGTGGTCATTACATCAAGGAATCTGGAGAAATTACAGGGAACTGCAAAGGAGCTGGAGGAAGAAACCGGAGGAAAGGTTCTTTGCGTGGCTTGCGATGTAAGAAACTGGGATGAAGTGGAAGCCATGAAAGAAACTGCCTTAAAAGAATTCGGGAGAATCGATATCTTACTGAATAATGCTGCAGGAAATTTTATTTCTCCAACGGAAAGGTTAACCCATTCCGCTTTTGATTCTATTTTAGATATTGTACTGAAAGGAACAAAAAACTGTACGCTTTCTGTAGGAAAGCACTGGATCGATTCGAAATCTCCGGGCACAGTCTTAAATATTGTAACCACCTATGCCTGGACAGGTTCTGCTTATGTAGTTCCTTCGGCCTGTGCAAAAGCCGGCGTACTGGCGATGACACGGTCTCTTGCTGTGGAGTGGGGGAAATATAACATCAGATTTAATGCCATCGCGCCGGGACCATTTCCAACAAAAGGAGCTTGGGACAGGTTACTTCCGGGAGATATGAAAGATCAGTTCGATCTGGCAAAGAAAAATCCACTAAAAAGAGTAGGTGAGCATCAGGAACTGGCCAATCTTGCCGCTTATTTAGTTTCCGATTTTTCATCTTTTGTGAATGGTGAAGTGGTAACCATCGACGGTGGCGAGTGGCTTCAGGGCGCCGGTGAGTTTAATATGCTGGAAGATATTCCGCAGGAGATGTGGGATGCGCTGGAAGCCATGATTAAAGCAAAAAAATCAAACTGATAAAGAAATACGTTTTCAGCTTAAAGATGAGAACCACAAAGCCTGAGTTTTAATAAGCTTTTATTTCAACTGACTATACATTAATTAAGTCATGTTGATCATTAGCTGCATTTTTCCATTATCAGGTTTGCTGTCTGGTGTATTGAAAAACGAACATAATAATTACACATAAGACTTCTCTCTTCGGAAGAAGTCTTATTTTTGTTCCTTATTAATTAAAATATATGATTATGAACTGGAGATTTTTTATGGTATTCCTGATGTTTTTCGGGTTAAGCTTTTCGCAAGACCTGAAAGTAATGAGTTTTAATATAAGACTGAATGTGGAATCCGATAAGGAAAATGCATGGCCGGAGAGAAAACAGGATGTCATGGACTTACTGAGCTATTATCATCCCGATTATTTTGGCGTTCAGGAAGCGCTTCCTGAGCAGATGAAAGATATCAAAGCAGGACTGAAAAGTTATGATTACGTAGGCGTTGGAAGAGAGGATGGAAAAATGAAGGGCGAATTTTCGGCTATTTTTTATGATACGAGCAGACTTCAGGTTGTAAAATCCGGAACTTTCTGGCTGTCCGAGACCCCTGACAAACCTTCAAAAGGATGGGATGCTGCTTTGAACAGAATCTGTACCTATGCTGTTTTCAGAGACAAAAAATCGAAAAAAGAATGGATGGCTATGAATCTTCATTTCGACCATATCGGAAATGTAGCCAGGGTGAAATCTTCAGAATTGATTTTAAAGAAAATTAAAGAGCTTAATCCGAATAATTTACCACTTACGCTGACTGGAGATTTCAATTTAACTGAAGATTCGGAGCCTGTTAAGATTTTGTCACAGAATCTCGAAGATTCTTTTTACAATTCGGAAAAACTGCATTATGGTCCGGTAGGAACCTTTACAGGATTTAATGTCAATGAAGTTCCAAAAGACAGGATTGACTATATTTTCGTAAAAGGATTCAGAATAAAGTCACACAGACATGTTAACGACAGAAGAAACAATTTACTGTATCCGTCAGATCATTTTCCGGTATTGGTAGATTTACAGTTTTAAATAGATAACAATTTATAAATCATAAGCTTTATTCATCCGGATAAAGCTTATTTTTTGATCGAAAAGAATTTATTCCTTTGGGAAATTGATTTCAAAGCCGATTCCACGCAGAGAAAGGATCTTTATTTCCGGATCGTGCTGAAAGTACTTTCGCAGCCTGCTGATAAAAACATCAAGACTTCTTCCTGTAAAATAATCATTCGTTTCCCACAGACGATCAAGAATATCATCTCTTTTTAAGGTCTTCTGATTATGGGCAAGGAAATAAAGCAGCAGTTCCTGCTCGCGAATGGTCAGCCGGATGTTTCCTGCCGGATGAGAGAGAAGCAGTTTTTCCGTATCAAGAACATATTGTCCTATTCTGATAGAGGTTTCAGTAGCGGTGGGAGCCGTTCTTTTCAGGATATTTTTAATTCTCAGGACCAGCTCTTCGGGATCACAGGGCTTTGCGATATAATCATCGGCCCCGATTTTCAAACCGGTCAGCCGGTCAATCTTTTGATTTTTAGCCGTCAGAAACAATATAGGAAAATTGGGTTTTTCCTTTAAAATCATTTTGGCTAAAGAAAAGCCGTCGATATTGGGCATCATAATATCTAAAATACCCAAATGAAAATGAAATTCCGATGATAGAACGGGAATTATTTCTTCAGGATTCTGAAACCAGGTTACTTCAAAATCTTCCAATTCCAGGTATTGTTTCAGAATCATTCCGAAATCCGGGTCATCTTCAGCAAGGAGAATTTTAGTTTTCATAGGGAATGGATATTTTAAATAAGGTACCGGAATTCACGGTGCTGGAAACGTCTACTTTCCCGTTATATTTTGTAATGATTTTCTTAACGAAATAGAGCCCCAATCCTAATCCTTTGGTGTTATGAATGTTGTTGGACTGTATTCGGTAGAATTTTTCAAAGATATTTTTCAGTTCACTCTTTTCGATTCCGTCTCCGTTATCCGACACCCCGATCTCAAGAGTATCCTTAGAAGAACTGATGTCAATTTTAATATCAGAAGCTCCGTACTTCACACTGTTTTCGCATAGGTTTTTAATAACCGTCTCCATCAGATTCTTATCCAGATGAAACTCCTGAGAAACAGTATTTTTCAGGTTAAATTTTATATCAGGATAGGTGAAAGCCAGATCGTGGACAAAAAAGTCCCAGTCTGCAGGCTTTATTTTGATCATTTCTGTCTCCGGTTCATCTGTATGCAGCTGAAGCATTAAATTTTCCAGACGTTGTATCTGTCTGTCAATGAGAGGAAGCGTTTCCGGATTGAATTCTTTTTTTAACGTTTTGGATGCAATTTTTAAGGTGGCGATCGGCGTTTTGAATTCGTGGGAAATATTATCCACCACAGTGTGGAGAATATCTACCTGTTTCTGTTGTTTAATTAAATTTTTGACGGTAAAAAGATAGATCAATAAAACACTTAACAGTAAGGAGGCACAGCATAGAATCAACAATGTAAGTTCTTTGAAAACAATACTTTTAATATTTAAAATCTGAAATTCGGTTTTGCTTTTTACCAGAAAAGAATCGTTCTTTTCTAATTTTTTGTTTTCATCATTCGTAGCTGATGATGAGGTTTCCCATCTTCCCGAATTTGAGATTCCCGCCTTTTCCAGTCTGTTCTCGGTGTCATATAAAACAATAGGATGATCGATTAATTTTGTGCTGTCAGGGATGTAAATGATCGATATATACTGAATTTTGGCAGCAATGAGATAGCCTTCCTTCTCAAATTTCTGATCAATATATTTACTGAGTCTGCGCTGATTTTCTATTCTGTTTTTTTCGAAATACCCCAAAAAGTCTTTCCTACTGATTTTTTTATGATGGTAATCGATGAAAAGCTTCTGAATAATGTCATCCTTATCCGCTTTTTTCAGTCCGCCCGCATCTTCTAATTTGTCGGTGTAGTGAGTAAGCCCTTCGTGTACGGTCCTGTAGATTTCACGTTCTTTCACCTGATAGGTTTTGTACATAAAATAGACCTGAATCCCCAAAAGAAGCAGGAACAGCGCAGCAAAAAGAGAGATCAGGTATTTACTTTTTAATATCATCCGGAGCAAAGATAAAATTTTAGTCTTTCCCTAATAGACATTAACCTCGCATTAACCTTCCGTTAACCGTAATTCTTTCCGCCAATCTGCAATTTTGCCAGTGAAGAATAATGAAACTGTTCTTCAAGATAGTATGTATAAATTTCTCTTTTTTCTCTGTTTTCCGTTTTTTATGTTTTCCCAACAAAAAAACCTGGAGGGGACCGTTCGGGATACAGAAAATCACAACCTCGATTCGGTGACTATTCATATTTACAATTCTCAGAATATTCTGATTAAAACATTTTTAACAGATCCTGAAGGGCATTTTACCTTAGCTGAAATTAAAGATGATCCTGTAAAACTGGTGATCCATGAAAATGAATATGATCCTTTCGAAACCACGATCAATCGCGATATTCGGACGGAGATCTTAAAAATAATACTCAAAAGAAATCAGCAAAATATAGACGGGATCTCACTGATAAAGAAAAAGCCTTTGGTAAAAAGAAAAGTAGACCGTCTGGAATTCAATGTCGAAAATTCTAATATTTCGTCACAGAATGCCTGGGAGATTCTGAAGCAGACGCCTGGTGTGACAGCAAATAATGATGTATTGGCAATAAAAGGAAGCACGGGAATTATGGTTACTATTAATGATAAAAAAATAATGTTAACCGGTGATGAGCTTAGGAATCTGTTGGAAAATACACAGGGCGATGAGGTGAAGTCGGTAGAAGTTATTACGAATCCGCCTGCCAAATATGAGGCTTCCGGCAGTGCTGTCCTGAATATTGTTCTGAAAAAAAATACAATAGAAGGGTACCGGGGAACTTTATCGTCTAAATATACACAAACTCAGTATGCAAAGGGAAATGTGGGAATCTCCCAATATTATAGAAAGAAAAAGCTTTCTGTGATGGGAAGTTTCTACAGAGGAGCCGGAACCTACTATCGGGAAGGGACAGACTATGTAAATTACCCTGAAAATGGAACTACATGGATCAGTATCATGAACAGGAAAGACAAAAATAACAGTCAGAATACCGTTAATTTCAATATTGAATATGAAATAGACAGTCTTACCAATGCCAGTCTCAATTATTCAGGATATTTTACGCCTAAATCTTTTGGTACGTATCATGTGCCGACTCTCATTTATAATACCCAGAATCAGATCGAGTCTTATTATCTTACGGTTAATGATCACCAGTCGAGGTCGATTAATAATTCTGTGAGTTTCCAGATAGACCGTAAACTGAATAAAAAAAGCAGTATGGCCTGGATCAGTTATTTTACAGGAAACAATGCTCAGAAATATCAGAATGTTCTCACCCATCTTAATTTTGCCAGTCAGTTGCCCACAGAAGACAATTTTTTCACAGACAATAAAAGTGATGTTAAGCTATATTCTACCCAATTCGATTATCAATGGAAAAATGATAAACTGGAACTGGAAGCCGGAACCAAATACAGTTTTGTAAAAACATACAGCCAACTGTATTTTTCAGATAACGAAAACGGTGAAATGCTGTACCAACCTGAAAAAAGCAGCCTCTTTGATTATAAGGAGCATAATTTTTCTTTATATACCTCTCTCGGATATAAAATAGGAAAATGGGATTTTAAAGGAGGCTTGCGTGCCGAGATGACCGATCTTGAAGGTGTTGTTTCTGAGCCTTATGAGGTAAATAAAAATAATTACTGGAATCTGTTTCCTACTTTTTATGCCCAGTATACTACAGAAAGTAAACATGAGTTTGGCTTTTCTTACGGAAAACGCATCACCAGACCTTTTTATTCATGGCTGAATCCTGCCAAGTCGTACTTTAATCTTTTCTCCTACTACCAGGGAGATCCAAAATTAAAAGCTACGATTACCCATAATCTGAATCTTACCTACTCCTTGAAAGAATGGAATCTGGATCTGTATTACCGGAAAGAAATAAATCCGTCTATGGAAATATCGTATCAGGAACACAGTACCAATCATCTGATTTATTATTTTACCAATATTGAGAAAGGGCAGGCCTTCGGTCTCAGTCTTTACAAAAACTTCCAGGTTAAGCCATGGTGGAGTGTGGTGATGTCCGAAAATCTTGAACATAATGAAAATTATTTCAAAGGAGTGGATGATATCGTTTATAAAAATAAGGTCTGGAACTGGGTTTCCAATCTATCCACGAGTTTCACTTTAGATAAAAATTCAGACTGGAAAATGGAAGTGGGCCACAAATATAATTCCCCGGGAATACAGGGAACCTTCAGAATATCGGATTCGTGGTCAGCTTATTTCGTGATGAACAGAAAGTTTTTCAGCAAAAAGCTGGAGGCGAGTTTGATTTTTAATGATATATTCAGATCCACACAGGAAAAAATAAGTACCCGATATGCCAATCAGGATAATTATTTTCTGGATTATCGGGATACACAGGGCTTTATACTGACATTAAAATTCAACTTCGGAAATCAATCCGTAAAGAATGCCAGAACGATTAAGAAAACAGACGAGCAGGAAAGATTATAAAATAATATAAAACTCGTTTTATAAGTGATTACCGGAAAGAATTAGCTGTTCTCTGTGACATTTTTCCTACTTTTGATATAAATTTATTAAAAGAGCAGGAGCTATGAAAAAACTTCTTTCCGGAATCGTAATGATGGTCTCATTATGGCAGTTTTCCGCGCAGGAATTATATATGCCGAGGAATATTAAAAAAGCTTATGAAAACGGGACCCGCGACCTCTCTGGCGCTCCCGGGAAAAACTACTGGCAGAATAAGGGGAATTATAATGTTGAGGTGAAAGTAGATGCTACTTCCAAAACGGTTTCCGGAAAAGAAACAATAGTGTATACCAATAACAGCCCCGATGATCTTGATGAACTGGCCATCCGGTTTGTCAATAATCTTCATAAGCCACAGTCTCCGAGATCAGGGTTTGTATCTAAAGATTTTCTGTCATCCGGACTCAATATCAAGTCGTTCAGCGTCAATGGTGAAAAATACACTATCAACAGCGAAGACTGGAGCACCGTTGAAAAAGTAAAGCTCACTTCCGTTTTAAAATCGAAAACAAAAGCTGAAATTAAAATAGAATGGGAATATCCGCTTTCGGTACAGAGTGGAAGAGAAGGACAGATAGACACGGAAACTTTTTATGTGGCCTATTCTTTCCCTAGAATTTCCGTATATGATGATTATAACGGTTGGGATATGATTCAGCACTCGGACCGACAGGAGTTTTATAATGATTTCAATGACTACAGCTTTGCCATTACCGCTCCGAAAAATTATGTGGTCTGGGCCACCGGGGATTTCCTGAATCCTGATGCCGTACTTCAACCGGAATATTTAAAACGGTATAAAGCATCATTGAAAAGTGACAAAGTGATGCACATCGCTACCGAACATGAAATGAAATACGGAAAGGTGACCAAACAGAATAAATGGAATACCTGGAAATTCAAAGCCAGCCACATTACAGATTTCTGTTTTGCGCTGAGCAATCATTATGTCTGGGATGCATCCAGTGTGCAGCTTAAAACGAAGCGAGCCAGTGTACAGGCAGGTTATAAAGCAGGAGCTAAAGATTTTGAACGCTACGTAGAGTGGATGCGGTATAACCTGGATTGGTTCTCAAAAAACTGGCCCGGAGTGGAGTATCCGTACAATGTGATGACGGCTATCCAGGGATATGCCGATATGGAATATCCAATGATGATTAATGATTCCAGTATTCCGGATAATTTTCAGGATGCAAGGCTCACGGCAGATCACGAGATCGCCCACACCTATTTCCCTTTCTATATGGGAATAAATGAAACACGTTATGCATTTATGGATGAAGGCTGGGCAACTACCCTGGAATACCTGATCGGGATTGATGAAAACGGAGAGGCCGCTGCCAAAGAATTTTACAAAAATTTCAGAGTCAAAAGATGGATCAGTGATCCTTCTGCAGAACAGGATCAGCCTGTTATTTCCATGAGTACACAGGTAAGCGGAGCCGGATACGGGAATAATTCTTATGTAAAAGCTTCCCTATCGTATTTGGCACTGAAAGACTACCTGGGTGATGAATTGTTTAAAAAAGCCCTTCATCATTATATGAACAACTGGAACGGAAAACATCCTGTTCCATGGGATTATTTTAACTCTATGAATACAGGCTCAGGAAAAAACTTAAACTGGTTCTTTAATAACTGGTTCTATACCAATTATTATATTGATCTTAAAATAACTAATGTTTCTCAGATAAATGATCTACTGACAGTAAATATAGATAATGTCGGAGGTTTTGCCATTCCTTTTGATGCTGTTCTGAATTACGAAGACGGCAGCATCGAAAAACTTCATTTCTCACCTGCACTATGGGAAAAGGATCAGAAGCAAACCATGCTGACAATACCTATCAAGAAAAAAGTAAAATCTGTCCGGCTGGACGGTGATCTATTTATGGATTATACACCGCAGGATAATTTGAAAAATTTGTAGTTTGTCTCTAAGAAATTACAGGTCAGAGCAAAACCTTTCTCCGAACTGGAGAAAGGCTTTTTTTAGATAATATGAGTGAATGTGTTTTGTATTATGATTCTGCGAAACCGTTTTTAATGGCAAAAACAGCCAGACCGACCCGTGTTTTAAGATCTAACTTATCGCAAAGCTGGTCTCTGTAACTTTCGACCGTTCTTGGGCTGCAGCACATTTTTTCAGCGATTTCTTTATAACTGAGCTCTGTGACCGTATATTGTAGAAATTCTTTCTCACGGTCCGAAATCCTTATATTAACGGCTTGCTCATGGTTATTCATATTGGTGAAAATAATCTTTGAAGCCCATTCGGGATAAAAAAAACCGTCATTATTTAATTTTGTTAATGCCGTTTCGAGATCTTTCGGATGCGTATTTTTCAGGAGATATCCTTTCGCTCCGTTTTTAATCATTTTAATAACGCTTTTATCGTCACCCTGCATGCTGAGAGCCATTACTTTGATATCCGGGTGATTTTCCTTTAACCACAGTACCGTCTCAAAACCATCCATAATGGGCATACTGATATCTAAAAGGATGATGTCTGGAATCCTGCTGTTGTTCTCAAACTGCTGAATAAGGTCTTTTCCGTTTTCGGCAACATAGATCACTTCGAATTCTTTAAAATTATCAATAATCCCCTCCAGAGCTTTTGCGATAAGTATATGATCGTCTACAATGACAATGGTCTTTTTCATGGCTGTTTCTTTAAAATAATATTAAGCGCTGTTCCGCAGTTTTCCGTACTTTCCAGGCTGAAGTCTGCACCGATGATTGCTGCGCGGTTTTTCATATTGGTCAGGCCGATACCATTGGAACTTATATTCGATTTGTCGAAACCGATACCGTCATCCTTTAAGCTCAGTTCCCAGAGATACTCATCAGAAGTATTCAGACTGATAAAAATATTCCTGCAATGGGCATGTTTTATACTGTTCTGAATAAATTCCTGAGTGATTCTGAGCAATACGTTTTTATGAACAAAGCTCAGATCCAGCCGTTTAAAATTATGCTTGAAATCTACAGCACATTTTTTAAAAGCATTGGTATTGTCTACTTCTTCCTGAATTAAAGTTACGATTTCCTTTTGATTTATATTATCATCGGTAAGAGTTTTAGAAAGACTTCTTAAATCCTGAAGAGACTGATTGATAATCTGGGATACCTGGTCTATTCTCTCACTTACTTCCGGAACCTTATTTTCATATAAAAGCTGTTGGGTATACAGGCTTACAAGAGTTAATTTCTGGCCGATATTATCATGAAGTTCGCGCCCGATCTGCTGCATGGTCGCCTGCTGAATTTCCAGCTGTGTAGCCAGAAGCTCTTTCTGATGAATCTCATTTTTCATTTCAATTTCATTGAGATATTCTTTTTTACGCTGTTTGTATTTTCGTATATAAACAATTACCGCAGCTACAAACAATACGAAAAATATGTTAAATAAAATAAGTGTTATTAAGAGCTCCGTCTTCCCCATATGAATGAAATTGAGAATAATAAATACATCACGATTCCTGATCCTAAGAAGTATGAGAAATAGATATGATAAATCTCTCGGTACACTCTGATATAAGCAAAAAATGCCCAGAACGGTAAAGTACCAATATAAAATAAGGTAACTCCCAGATTAATGTAAAACATCGGATTCTTATTGAAGTTAAGAATATTTGATGAATTAATCTGTTTATAATACTCCATTACTACCAGCCCCATCAGGATCAGACATCCGAAGGTATAATTGAACGAAAAAATTATTTTCTTAGTCATAAGAATTTCATTCGGGATAAACGACAGCAGGTATAAGGCGGATATCATATAAAACAACTTCGGTTTTCCAAAAGATTTTGCAGCATAGAGCCAATAGAAAAAAATAAATTCAATCGGAATAACAAAATAATTATAGAAAGCCGGTTTATTGTAATCGACTATATTATCGCCCCATTTTCCAAAAAGCTCACACAGAAACATCAGTACCAAATAGTAAGAAAAATATTTCCAGTACTGATTTTTGATTCGGTTATAACAGAGCAGAGAAACGACAGCCGCTAAGCCCTCGATCCAGATCATAGATTCCTGTAAAATTCTCTCTAATTCAGTCATGGGGTTTTCTGGTCAAAATCTAAATAGTAGATGAAGAATTAAAATAATTCAACTTTAATCTGGTTAGGCGGGTTAAGGGCACCATGATTCTGACTCATGATCTCTCCGGAAAGACCTTGGTTCTGCTGGGCTAGCATCGCCGGCAATTCACCTTCAGTACTATCCATCGGATTAAAATCATAATCTAACAGATCTCCGTTCTCATCTTCTTTTTTCAAAGTAGGAATCATAATCAGGGTGTGTCTTTGGGCATAATCTGTACCGATTGTAGTATTAGCCATCGTACTCCAGTTATCTGCAGTAGGATAAGCAGCGTAATAGAACCGAATTCCCAAATCTTCTTCTGTGACACCCGGGTTATTTTTTTGAGCTTCAGTTTCAATATCGGTAATGAATTTTTTTAAAGTGTCCAAACCGAAATGTACTGAATGCGCATCGTCAAGATTCAATTTATCTTTAATTGCCACAAGATGATTATTTCTGTAATTGTCTACCATCATCTGGATAAAGTCATAACTCATCGTGTTTGGAACAGATGTTTGTAAAGTTTCATCTGGGGTAGGTTGTGTGTTCATAATGTTAGTTTTATAGTGAAATGTTAGTTAGTGCCGCAAATTTCGGAAAAATTTAAGGTTAAATACTACGTTTTTTTCCTGTTAATTCTCCGTGATTTTACGGATTGTTTTTTACGTTTTTAGTGTATCGGAAAAAGCGAACAAGTAAAGAATACGTGCCGCAGACATGATCTGCAGCACGTATTACAAAAATTAATATATATGAAAAAAAAACTATTTATTTTTCTGTAGGTCTGAAAACCAAACCTGTTTCCTCAAAATAATCCAGCGTGATTCTGTCACCGTCATTCACGGTTCCGGCCAGAATCTCACGGGATAATTTATTAAGAACTTCCTGTTGAATGACTCTCTTCAGCGGCCTTGCACCAAACACGGGATCATATCCTTTATTCATCAGATAATCCACAGCATCCTGGGTAGCAGTCATGATGATATTTCGTTTGGCCAGCATATCATTGAATCCTCTCAACTGATAGGTTACAATTTTTCCGATCTCCTTTTTTCTTAAAGGCTGGAACAGTACCACCTCATCAATTCTGTTCAAAAACTCAGGACGCAAAGTCTGTTTCAACAGATCGAAGACCTCATCTTTCGTTTTACCGACGATCGTATCCTGGTTTTCATCAGTGATATTTTCAAAATTCTCCTGAATAAGATGTGAACCTAAATTCGAAGTCATAATGATAATCGAGTTTTTAAAATTCACCACTCTTCCTTTATTGTCGGTAAGACGGCCATCATCCAAAACCTGCAGCAGTGTGTTGAAAACATCCGGATGTGCCTTTTCAATTTCATCTAAAAGGACTACGGAATAAGGTCTTCTTCTCACGGCTTCAGTCAGTTGTCCGCCTTCATCATATCCCACATATCCCGGAGGCGCACCCACCAGCCTTGATACACTGTGTCTCTCCTGGTACTCACTCATATCAATCCTCGTCATGTTGTTTTCATCATCGAATAAAAACTCAGCCAGTGCTTTGGCCAGCTCCGTTTTTCCGACACCGGTAGTTCCTAAGAAGAGGAAGGACCCGATCGGTTTTTTATCATCGCTCAATCCCGCTCTGTTTCTTCTGATCGCATCTGCAACGGCAGTAATGGCTTCATCCTGACCAACCACTCTGTGGTGAAGTTCAGCTTCCAGGTTTAATAATTTTTCTCTTTCGGACTGTAATAATTTTGTTACAGGGATCCCTGTCCATTTTGCAATTACCTCGGAGATATTATCTGCCGTCACTTCTTCTTTGATCAGTTCATTCTGATGATTCTGCATCTCAAGTTCCAGTTTCTGCAAAGCATCTTCCTTCTCTTTGATTTTTCCGTACTGAATTTCTGCTACTTTCGCATAATCCCCTGCCCTTGACGCTCTTTCTGCTTCCAGTTTCAGAGATTCAATATCTTTTTTAATTGAGGTTAAATCCTCAGATTTCTGTTTTTCCTTAAGCCATTTAGCATTAATTTCATTTCTTTCCTCAGAAATTTTAGAAATATCTTCTTTTAAATGGTCAATTTTCGTCTGATTGCCTTCTCTTGAGATCGCAGCCAATTCGATTTCCATCTGCATCAGTTTTCGGTCGAGAACATCCAGCTCTTCAGGTTTCGAATTGATTTCCATTCTCAGTTTGGCCGAAGCTTCATCAATAAGGTCGATCGCTTTATCCGGTAAAAACCGGTCCGAAATATATCGCTGAGACATTTCTACTGCTGCAATTATTGCCTCATCTTTGATTCTTACCTTGTGGTGTGCTTCATACTTGTCTTTAATACCACGGAGAATAGAAATAGCAGATTCTGTATCCGGTTCTTCCACCATCACTTTCTGGAAACGTCGCTCCAGGGCTTTATCTTTTTCAAAATATTTTTGATATTCATTCAGTGTCGTGGCACCGATCGCCCTTAATTCTCCTCTTGCCAGAGCAGGTTTCAGAATGTTGGCAGCGTCCATCGCACCTTCGCCGCCTCCTGCGCCTACCAGTGTATGAATTTCATCAATAAAAAGGATGATTTGCCCGTCAGATTTTATAACTTCATTAACTACAGATTTTAAACGCTCTTCAAATTCACCCTTATATTTGGCACCTGCAATTAATGCCCCCATATCTAATGAATATAAAGTCTTATCCATAAGATTTTCAGGAATATCTCCGGAAATAATACGGTGCGCAATTCCTTCTGCAATCGCAGTCTTACCAACACCTGGTTCACCGATCAGGATAGGGTTGTTTTTTGTCCTTCTTGAGAGAATCTGTAAAACCCTCCTTATTTCTTCATCACGGCCGATGACTGGGTCCAGTTTTCCCTCAGCAGCGAGTTCGTTAAAGTTCTTCGCATACTTATTTAAAGATTGATAGGTTTCTTCTGAGCTTGCAGAAGTCGCCTTACTCCCTTTCCTTAATTCTTTAATTCCACCTTCCAGAAGACTTTTGGTCACGCCCATATCCTTCAGCATTTTTGAAACTTCTGAGCCTGTTTCCAAAAGTGAAAGCCATAAATGTTCGATGGTTACGAATTCGTCACCCATTTTTTTAGCAATGTTGGGCGCATCAAGCAATACTTTATTCGCTGATTGCGAAAGGTAAATATTTCCGCCCTGTACTTTCGGGAGTTTTTCAAGATTCTCACGGTTGCGCTCTCTTACCAACTGGGCATCTGCTTCAGATTTTTTCAGTAAGAACGGCGATATGTTTTCATCTACCTGGAAAATTCCTTCAAGGAGATGTTGAGGTTCGATCTGCTGATTACCAAATTCCATGGCCACCTGTTGTGCAGCCTGGATGGCTTCCTGTGATTTTACGGTATATTGGTTTAAGTTCATATCTTGTATATTTTGATTCTTTAAGTTTTGGTTTTCAATTTTAGATTTCAGACATCAGATTTCAGACCATAAGAGTCTAATAAATGTTAATTTTTAAATCCGATTTTCTAATTTCTGATGTCTTTGATCTTATTTAATCATTTAATTCTAATCGCTATATCGCAAAAACTGTTCAATTGATGAATTTTTAAAAATATTGGACAAAATTTCCGAAATTTGTATTTTTAAGAATGTTGATAAAGACAAAATTTCCGATTCGATTCATATGAATAAGAGATTGTGGAAAAACAGTCATGTTTAGAAATCGAAATCATTGAAGAATGTTTAACTTCAGATTGCCCGGATTAAGCTATAATTCATTACTACAGGAATAGCAAAATTCTAAAGGTTTTGACGGAGTAGTTGAAATCAGAAATAAATCTCAGCTAAAGCCTGGTAATATATACAAAGATGAGGTCCATTCTGGCGGATGGTGAAAATCATTCTCTCAAAATCAAAATATTACAATCAAAATAATTACTTTTGCGAAGATCAGATGGAGTTAAAAGAAAAACAAAAGAAAATACTGGACGTTGCCGTAGAACTCTTCAAGGAGAAAGGGTATATGGGCAGTTCTGTAAGGGATTTGGCAACAAAACTCAATATTAAAGCGGCATCTCTGTATGCACATATCCGTTCAAAAGAAGAAATCCTGGAATGGATCTGTTTTGGGATTGCTCACGAATTCTTTGCTGAACTGCAGGAAGTTAAAAATAAAGAGATCAGTCCTAAGGATAAGCTGAATCTGTTTATAGAAAAACATTTGTCTGTTGTCCTGAAAAATCGTGATGTGACTCACATTTATTCTAACGAATGGAAGCATCTGGAAGAAAAACTTCCTGAATTTGTTGAATTGAGAAAAAATTACCAACAGGAAGTGGAAAACTTAATTTCCGAAATATACACGGCTGAAAACTGGGAACTCAGATCATCCGCTTTTACCACAAGATTTATCCTCCATACCTTAAACAATTCCTACTTCTGGTTTAAAAGGAATATTGAATCAACTACTGAGATTACCGATGAAATAAGGGATAAGATTCTTTACGGATTGTTAGGGCATCATAAGTAGACTTGCCTGATGTACAAACGTGTTTGTTGAGATATTAAGCCTTTATCGTATAATTGAAAATTTAAAATAGTTGCTAAAGGATTTTTAAATATTAACTATACTGTTCAATAAAATATTGCTGACGTAATAGTCAAAATCTCCGGAAATTCTTCTGTCGTGCCTGATTCAAATTATTTAGAATCATTCAAAATATGACAAAAGTCATAAATATTTTGTCACATTCCAAAATCTTTTTAAATTTACACCTAACAAATGTTAGTTAGTTATGGATTTTGATGTTGAATATTTGAAGCTCGAACAGTTGAGACAGCTTCAGTCTGAGCGGTTGGTTGAATTGGTTGATTATCTTGGAGAAAAGTCGGAATTTTATAAAAGGAAATTTAATGAAGCGGGAATAATCCCACAGGATGTGAGGTCGATTGAAGATATTACAAAACTTCCGGTTACTTACAAACAGGATTTAAGAGATCAGTATCCGTTCGGATTATTTACTGTTCCGAAAGAAGAACTACAGAGAATTCACTGTTCGAGCGGAACAACGGGAAAACCGACAGTGGTAGGATATACTAAGGAAGATGTGGAGGTATTCAGCGAAGTGGTTGCAAGATCATTAAATGCAGCAGGAGCAAGGCCGGGAATGCAATTGCACAATGCTTACGGTTACGGAATTTTTACGGGCGGACTTGGTCTTCATTACGGTGCAGAAAAATTAGGAATGAGCGTTCTCCCGATTTCAGGAGGAATGACGGTAAGACAGGTAGATTTAATCATCGATTTTAAGCCCGAAGTATTATGCTGCTCGCCTTCATATGCGCTGACCATTGCTGATGAATTTGCAAAGAGAGGCATTTCAGCAGACGAAATCAGCTTAAAATATGCGGTATTAGGATCAGAGCCCTGGACAGAATTAATAAGACATCATATTGAAGAAAGATTAGGCGTACATGCAACCAATATTTATGGGTTAAGTGAAATTATCGGTCCCGGAGTCTCAATGGAAGATTTCGAGGAAAAAGGGGGCTCCTATATATGGGAAGATCATTTCTATCCGGAAGTTTTAAATCCGGTTACAAAAGAGCCTGTTCCTTTTGGGGAAGAAGGAGTTTTGGTGATCACCACATTAACGAAAAAAGCAATGCCTCTTTTGCGGTACTGGACAAATGATATTACCAGTCTCTATTATGATGAAAATCAGAAAAGAACGATGGTGAAAATGAGGCCCATTCTCGGAAGAGCCGATGATATGCTGATCGTAAGAGGAGTCAATGTATATCCAAGCCAGATTGAAGAAGCTTTTTCACATGTAAAAGGGGTGGTTCCGAATTATTATCTTACTCCCGTTGAAAAAGAACAGATGTGTGTAGCATTGGACGTTGACGTAGAAATTGATGATGAATTGTTGACGGCAGAAAATTTAAATATCAATTCAGATGAATACCTTAATTTCACGCAAAATTTTGGAAAAAGCATCGAGAATGAAATAAAAAGAAGGGTAGGAATTACAACAAATGTGAAAATTCATGCTCAGGATAGCTTACCTAAATGCGAAGGTGGAAAAATTAACAGAATACTAAAAACAAAATGAATTCATTTTATAAATTAAAAACGGTAAGGGTTCAGAAAGATACCAACGATGCTGTCAATGTAGCCGTTGAAATTCCTGAAGAACTGAAAGATAAATTCAGATTCAAGCAGGGACAGTATCTGAATTTCCGGATGATGATCAACGGGAATGAGGAGAGACGTTCTTATTCGATCTGCAATGCGCCGAGTGAAAAAAGCAATACGCTGGAAGTATTGGTGAAATTATTAGAAAACGGAAAAGTTTCCGGGTATTTCAACGAGCATCTTCACATGGATGAAATCCTTGAGGTAATGCCTCCAATGGGAGGTTTCAATACTTCTTATCATCCGACAAACGTAAAAACGTATGTTGGTTTGGCGGCAGGAAGCGGAATTTCTCCGGTACTGTCCAATATCAAAGAGAGCCTTTACCAGGAGCCCAATTCCAATGCATATCTGTTTTACAGCAACAGAAGCATGAATCATGTCATGAAAAAGGCTGAAATTGATCAATTGGTGGATACTTTTAAAGGAAGACTGAAAGTGGTTTATTTAGTAAGCCGTGAGCAGCATGAAGATCCGATTTTCGAAGGAAGAATTTCCCCTGAAAAATTAGATCAGCTGTTTGAAAGATATGCGGATATAGATGTTAAAGAATCTACATTCTTTATCTGCGGACCTTCAGAAATGATTAAGGGAATTGCAGATTATCTGAAAAAAGATAAAAAAGTGCCGGCGATACAGGTTTTATTTGAGTATTTTACTGCTCCTGACGAAGAAAATTCTGAAGAAATGAGCGACGAATTCAAAGCTATCGCCAATATCGAAAGTATGGTAACCGTCATTATCGATGATGATGAATATTCGTTCCATCTTAATTCTAAAAAAGAGAGTATCTTAGATAAAGCATTGAAAGACAATCTTCCTGTGCCTTTTGCATGTAAAGGAGGAGTGTGCTGTACGTGTAAGGCGGAAGTTTTGGAAGGAGAAGTTTTCATGGAGAAAAACTACGCACTTACCGAAGAAGAAGTAGCCAGAGGCTTTGTTCTTACCTGTCAATGTCACCCGACAACGAATGTGGTGATGCTTAATTATGATGTATAATTAATGTAACAATCTACCAGTTTACCGATGTAACAATCATTGGTACATTGTTAGACTGATACATTGCTAAATTGAAAATTATGGATTTAGAAAAATTTGTACAATACGTACACGACGAAAATAAAGTAGAACCAAAAGATGTAATGCCCGATGATTACAGAAAATTATTGGTTCGTCAGATTTCTCAGCATGCCCATTCCGAAATCGTAGGGATGCTGCCGGAAGCCAACTGGATTTCCAGAGCACCTTCATTGAGAAGGAAAATGGCTCTTTTAGCTAAAGTTCAGGATGAGGCAGGCCACGGTTTATACCTTTATTCAGCCACTGAAACTTTAGGAAATGGAACCATCAGAGCAGACCGCGACGCGACTTATGAGGATATGCTGGAAGGAAAAGCGAAATATTCAAGTATATTCAATTATCCTACATTGAGCTGGGCAGATATCGGTGCTATCGGCTGGCTGGTTGATGGTGCAGCCATTATGAACCAGGTGATGCTGATGGGGAATTCTTACGGCCCTTATTCAAGAGCAATGGTGAAAATCTGTAAAGAAGAATCTTTCCACCAAAGACAGGGATATGAGATTTTGATGGCACTTTGCCGTGGAACAAAACAGCAGAAAGAAATGGCCCAGGCTTCATTAAACCGTTTCTGGTGGCCGGCTTTAATGATGTTCGGTCCGAATGACGACAGCTCGCCGAACTCTAAGATTTCTATGAATTACAGAGTAAAAAGAGAAAGTAACGACAGCCTTCGTCAGAGATTTATTGACGTTACTGTTTCTCAGGCTGAATTCTTAGGATTAACCATTCCGGATAAAGATCTGAAATGGAACGAAGAAAGACAGCATTACGATTTCGGAGAACTTCCCTGGGATGAATTCATGGAAATCTTAAAAGGAAATGGTCCTGCCAACAAAAAGCGTATCGAAACCAAGAGAAAAGCACAGAGGGAAAATTCCTGGGTAAAAGAAGCCGCAGCAGCTTTCGCTGAAAAAGAACAAAAAGAAGTAATATAATAATGTAGCAATATACCAATGTAAAAATGTAACAATCATTGTTATGCTGAGCTTGTCGAAGCATCTCATTGTTAAACTGCTACATTGATACATTGTTAAATTAATTTGACTATGGCAAACTTAGATATGTGGGAAGTGTTTATTCAGACTAAACCGGGATTATCTCACAAACACGTTGGAATTGTACAGGCACCAACAGCAGAGATGGCTCTGCAAAATGCAAGAGACGTTTATACGAGAAGAAAAGAAGGAACATCGGTCTGGGTAGTTCCAAGTAAATATATTGTGACTTCAGAGGGAGTGGATAAGGAAGCTTTCTTTGATCCTGCTGACGACAAACTGTACCGTCACCCGACATTCTACGAGATCCCGAACGATGTAAAAAATATGTAGTCTTCTGTAAAATGTCAGCTGTAAAAAGTACATTGTACATCCGACATTTTACATTTTACAAAAATTTAAACAATGAACCCATTATATAATTATCTATTAAAACTAGCAGACGACAGTTTCATCATGGGACAGCGTTTGTCTGCATGGTGTGGTGAAGGTCCTTATCTGGAAGAAGATATTGCATTAACGAACATCGCGTTGGATGAACTTGGACAGGCGAATAACTTTTATGTTTACGCTTCAAGAGTGATTGATAACGGCAAAAGTGAAGATGACTTGGCATTTTTACGATATGAGCACGAATATGTGAATGCACACTGGACAGAACTTCCGAATGAAGACTATGCTCAGACGATTTTAAAAGTGTATGTTTTCTCGGTATATCAGAAATTAATGTACGAGGCATTATCAAATTCTACCAACGAAGAACTTTCAGCCATTGCTCAAAAGTCTTTGAAAGAAGTGCGATATCATTATACGCACGCGGCATCATGGATGAAAATTTTCGCTCAGGGAACAGAAGAAAGTAGATCCCGTTTGGTAAAAGCCATTGAAAATATCTGGGAATATACCAAGGGTCTGTTCGCAAAAACAGAAGGAGAGGATGATTTGGTAGCTTTAAACATAGCTCCTAATACAGAGGCGCTCTATGAAGAATTTCTTGTGATTACACAGAAAGATTTCGCGGATTTCGGTTTAGAATATCCTACGAATCCTTTTATGCAGCCAAAATCAAGAACAGGTTATCACACAGAATATTTCGGATTTATGCTTTGTGAATTGCAATACATGCAGAGAGCGTATCCGGGGTGTACATGGTAGATTTCATAATGTAACAATGTGTCAAATTAATAATTTACCAATATGCACGACGGAAACAATAATCCAATAATTAAGAAAACGCTTCAGTTTTCATTAGACATTATTGATTATTGTGAAAAATTGGATTCTGGTGGTAAGTATGTTATTTCTAAACAACTGTTACGTTCAGCTACAAGTATCGGTGCAAATATTCACGAAGCTCAAAATCCTTCAAGCAAAAATGATTTTATTCATAAGATAAAAATTGCAGCAAAAGAAGTTGAAGAAACAAAATATTGGCTGTATTTGTGTGAGCATTCAAAAAGTTACCCTTTCGAGGAGAAATTGAAAAATCAGATTTTGGAAATTTCTAAAATCATTTATAAAATATTAAGTACAAGTATTAGTACGAAATAAGTATTGTTAGATTGATAAATTATTACATTGGTAGATTTATTAAATATATTAGAACTCATTCCCGATCCGGAAATTCCGGTCATTAATATCGTGGAATTAGGCATTGTAAGAGAAGCCAAAGTTACCGGCGAGAATTCTTGTGAAGTAACGATTACGCCGACTTATTCTGCCTGCCCCGCTATGTTTACCATCGAGGAGGATATCATTAAACTGATGAAAGAGAATGGTTGGGATGCGAAAGTAGTCACCAAAATGTTTCCGATCTGGACAACAGACTGGCTGACAGATGAAGCGAGAGAAAAACTCCGTATTTACGGAATTACACCTCCCGAAAAAGGAGCCGACGAACATCATATCGGGAAACCTAAAAAATGTCCGCGTTGCGGGTCTATGAATTCAAAACAGATCAGCAGATTCGGGTCAACCCTGTGTAAAGCATCCTATCAATGTCTGGACTGCCTGGAACCTTTTGACTATTTTAAATGTCACTAAACAATTTGAAAATATGTAAATTTGAGAATGAGCTAATTAATAAAAATTACTTTAAAACATTTTCAAATTAAAAAAATCAATACTATGTATACACAACTCGATATTGAATCGCATTTTGAGGGGAAGCTGAAAATTGCTTATCTGAATCAACCGGATACTATGAACGCGCTTACGAAGCCGTCTTTATCGGACCTGAAAGATTTTGTTAAAGAATGCAGCGAAGATCCTACCGTAAGATGTGTAGCGATCTCCGGTAGAGGCAGAGCTTTTTGTTCCGGTCAGAATCTGGATGATGCTTTTGTTCAGGGGAATGAGCATCATGACAATGATATCATCAGAAAAATTGTGGTAGACTATTACAATCCGTTGGTATTGGAAATCACACGCTGTAAAAAACCTGTGGTAGCCCTGGTAAACGGTCCTGCAGTGGGAGCCGGTGCCATGTTGGCTCTCATTTCTGATTTCGTGTTAGCGGTTGATAAATCATATTTTGCACAGGCGTTCTCCAATATCGGTTTAATTCCTGATACCGGAGGAACCTATTTTTTACCAAAATTACTGGGAAGGCAATTGGCAAATTATTTAGCATTTACCGGAAAAAGATTATCTGCCGATGAGGCAAAATCTTACGGTTTGGTGGCTGAAGTTTTCAGTGAGGAAGAATTTGTGCCAAAATCAATAGAAATCCTTGAGAAGATGTCTAATATGCCGACTGCTGCCATTAAATTAACTAAAAAAGCATTCGCCGCATCTTACAGCAACAGCCTGAAAGAGCAATTGGAATTAGAAGGGGATTTACAGCAGACCGCAGCAGAAACAGAAGATTTTAAAGAAGGCGTAACTGCTTTTTTACAAAAAAGAAAACCTGATTATAAAGGAAGATAAGAATTAATATAACAATGTACCAATGTAGCAGTTTACCAATGAATGCTTCGATAGTTTGACAAGATTACAGGCAAGCATGACAAAGATTGTTACATTGTTACATTGATACACTGTTACATTATGACAAACGTAGGAATTATCGGTGCCGGAACAATGGGAATCGGCATCGCACAAGTAGCCGCAACGAACGGATGCAAAGTTTGGGTTTATGACGCTAACCCAAAACAAGTAGAAACGGCTACTGTAGGTTTGGAAAAAACATTAACCAGGCTGGTTGATAAACAAAAAATTTCAGCAGAAAAAATGACTGAAATTTTGGCAAATATTTCCATCGCTACAGAAATGAAGGACTTCAAAGATTGCGAATTAGTAATCGAAGCCATCATCGAAAATAAAGAAATTAAAACCAAAGTCTTCACAGAATTGGAGAAACACGTTTCAGAAAGCTGTGTGATTGGTTCTAATACATCATCCATTTCCATCACCTCTCTCGGTGCGGAATTACAGAAACCCGGGCGTTTTATCGGAATTCATTTTTTCAATCCGGCGCCTCTGATGCCTTTGGTTGAGGTTATTCCATCATTATTAACAGAAAAATCGTTAGCGGAAAAAATCTGCAGTCTGATGAAAGATTGGGGAAAAACTCCAGTTGTCGCAAAGGATATTCCCGGATTTATTGTCAACAGAATTGCCCGGCCTTACTACGGGGAAGCTTTGAGAATCGTTGAAGAAAATATTGCAACTATAGAGCAGGTTGATGATGCAATGAAAACAATCGGTAACTTCAAAATGGGACCTTTTGAATTAATGGATCTTATTGGTGTTGATGTGAATTTCTCTGTAACAAAAACGGTGTATAACGAATATTTCTACGATCCGAAATACAAACCCTCTCTTCTTCAACAAAGAATGTCTGAAGCAAAACTTCACGGCAGAAAAACTGGAAAAGGGTTTTACAATTATTCAGAAGATGCTCAGAATCCGGTTGCAGAGAAAAATGATGCATTGTACCAACAGATATTTTTAAGAATTATTTCCATGCTGATCAACGAAGCTGTGGAAGCTAAACGATTAGGTGTTGCCAGTGATGAAGATCTGGAATTAGCAATGCAGAAAGGCGTAAACTATCCAAAAGGTTTACTGGCGTGGGGAAAAGAAATAGGTTATTCAAAAATATCCGAAACCCTGCAAAATCTTTATGAAGAATATCAGGAGGAAAGATACAGACAAAGTCCGTTGCTTAGAAAATTATGAATGTATCAATGTATCAGTTTATCAATGTAACAATATTTAAAAACATTGGTAAACTGATATATTGCTAAATTGTTACATTAAAATTATGGATATAGACGGATTCAGAGCCGAACTGGAAACCAGGCTTTTAATTGAAAAACAATACTTAACTCAGGAAGCTACTTCTGCTAATGATGAGGAAAGACTTGAACTTTTAGGAAAGTTTAATGAAAAATATAAAGAACTGATCAGAAGGTTAGCTAATGAGAGTGGAATTGATTTAAACCTTTCCTATCCCTCTGGAAATTCATCAGATTCTGAAAATCTATCATACGGTCAAATCATTCTGGGTAAAACAATGAATATTTACGACAGATTATCAGATGAATTGTATAAAGAAATAATAAACATATAGGTATAGAAATGAATCCAAGACAAATAGCAGATTATATGTTCAATCAGGATGAGTTTTCCCAGTGGATGAATATCAAACTGATCGACGTCAAAGAAAATTACTGCTTAATAGAAATGCCAATCAAAAAGGAGATGCTGAACGGACTTAAGACCGTTCACGGGGGCGTTACCTTTGCTTTTGCGGATTCGGCATTGGCATTTTCTTCCAACAATTCCGGAGATGCGGCCGTTGCACTGAATTGTATTATTAATTTTACCAAGGCCGGAAAAGAAGGGGATATTTTCAGAGCAGAGAGTATTTTGGTAAATGATACGAGAAAAACTGCTGTTTACGACATCAAAATTATCAATCAGAATGAAGAATTGGTGGCAAAATTTGTCGGAACAGTGTATAAGATCGGAAAAAAAGTAACAGAGCTGTAAGCTCAATGTAGCAATGTAATAATTTACCAATCTAACAATTTAATAATGATAAATTTTGAAAATAATCCATTGATTCAGAAAACAGTTCAGTTTTCATTGGATATAATTGAATTTTGTGAATTATTAGAAGAAAAAAGAAAATTTGTTATTGCGAAACAATTGTTACGTTCTGCAACAAGTATCGGTGCAAATGCGTTTGAAGCTCAAAAACCCGCACAGCAAGAATGATTTTGTAAATAAATTAAAATTGCTGCTAAAGAATTAGAAGAAACAAAATATTGGCTCTATCTCTGTAAACACTCAAAAACTTATCCTTTCAATGAAAAGTCAGAACTTCAGATTACCGAGATTGGGAAAATTATTTATAAAATACTAAGTACAAGTCTAAACAAAAGTTAATTTAGCGATGTACCAATCTAACAATTTACCAATACTTTATGAGTGGGTTTTCAAAAATTGTTACACTGTTACATTGATAAATTGTTACATTAAAAACATTATGAACAACGTATATATCATAGATTACATAAGAACTCCCATTTCAAAATTAAGCGGAGGTCTTTCAGAAGTTAGGGCCGATGATTTGGCGGCGGTCGTTTTAAAAGAAATTGTAGCAAGAAACCCTGAAGTTCCTGTGGAAGAAATTGAAGACGTTATTTTCGGTTGTGCCAATCAGGCAGGAGAAGATAACAGAAACGTAGCCAGGATGGGACTTTTATTGGCAGGACTTCCGTACAAAATAGGAGGGGAAACCGTAAACCGATTATGTGCTTCAGGAATGTCGGCGGTGGCGAATGCTTTCCGTTCGATTGCTGCAGGTGAAGGTGAAATTTACATTGCAGGTGGAGTAGAGCACATGACGCGCTCGCCTTATGTAATGTCAAAGCCGAGTGCCGCTTTTGGTAGAGACAGCCAGATGTTTGACACCACGTTCGGATGGAGATTTATCAACCCGAAAATGAAAGCAATGTATGGAGTAGATGCAATGGGTGATACTGCTGAAAATTTAGCAGAAATGCATAACATCAGCCGTGAAGACCAGGATAAATTTGCCCTTTGGTCACAGCAAAAAGCGACTAAAGCTCAGCAAAGCGGAAGACTTGCTGAAGAAATTGTCAAAGTAGAAATTCCACAGAAGAAAGGAGAACCGAAAATCTTCGATACAGACGAATTCATCAAACCCACTTCCTCAATAGAAGGATTGGGTAAACTTCGTCCTGCTTTCAGAAAAGATGGCGGAACAGTAACAGCCGGAAATGCTTCCGGAATGAACGACGGAGCGGCAGCTTTAATTCTGGCGAGTGAAGAAGCGGTAAAAAAATATGGTTTAAAACCAAAAGCTAAAATCTTAGGATCATCCGTTGCCGGTGTTGAACCAAGAATCATGGGAATCGGACCTGTTGAAGCGACTCAGAAATTATTAAAAAGACTGAATCTTTCATTAGATGATATGGATATCATTGAATTGAATGAAGCATTTGCTGCTCAGGCTTTGGCAGTAACCAGAACGTTGGGATTAAAAGATGACGATTCAAGAATAAATCCAAACGGAGGAGCGATCGCCATCGGTCACCCACTTGGTGTTTCCGGAGCAAGAATTGTGGGTTCTGCAGCAATGGAACTCCAAAAACAAAATAAGAAATATGCATTGTGTACCCTTTGTATCGGTGTCGGACAAGGCTATGCCATGGTGATTGAAAAAGTATAACTTTTTCAATAATGTAACAATGTAACAATCTAAAAATGTATCAATGTAACAATTCCTGTCATTCTGAACAAAGTGAAGAATCTCAATTGGTAAACTGTTATATTGATACATTGTTAAATTTAAAAACTATGAATATCTACTCATATCACGGAATTCGCCCCATTATCAAACCTTCTGCTTACGTTCATCCACAAGCAGTAATCATCGGGAACGTTGAAATTGGTGAAGAAGTTTATATCGGCCCGAATGCAGTAATTCGTGGTGACTGGGGAAAGATTATCATCAAAGACGGTGCAAATGTCCAGGAAAATTGTACCCTTCATGTTTTTCCGGGTATTGAAACCGTTTTGGAAGAATCTGCACACATCGGTCACGGAGCGATTATTCACTCCGGACACATTGGTAGGAATTGTCTGGTGGGGATGAATGCTGTTGTAATGGACAAAGCCGTTATTGGTGACGAATGTATCATTGGTGCTTTGGCGTTTGTTCCTGCCAATTTTAAATGTGAACCGAGAAAACTGATCGTTGGAAGCCCGGCAAAAATTATCCGTGATGTTTCAGATGAAATGATCAAATGGAAAACAGAAGGAACAAGATTGTATCAGGAGTTGGCAAGAGAAGGAAAAGATGCCATTCTGCCTTGTGAACCTTTTACGGAATATGTTCAGCAGGTTCCTACAAAAGTTGTTGATTACAGTATTTGGGATGATGTGAAATAGTTTTAAGAGTATACAAACCTAACGGGTTTTTAAAACCCGTTAGGTTTTAAGAAAATTAAGAGTGTAAAAGATATAAATGATTAACACAGAAAGTTTTGAGTTTGAATCCGTTTATCACATCTTTTCTCATGTGAACGGGAAAGAATTGATTTTCCGTGAAGAACTAAATTATCAGTTTTTTCTAAAGCAGTTAGATAAATATATTATCCCAATTGCAGATATTTATGCCTATTGCTTGTTGCCGAATCATTTTCATTTATTATTAAGATTTAAAAATATTGAAGGCGTAAATGCTGAAGATGAACATCATTCTTTAATGAAAAGCTTTGGCAATTTTCTGAACTCTTATGCTAAAGCTTTTAATAAAAAGTATAACCGGAAAGGAGCTCTCTTTCTTAACGCAATAAAACGTAAGAAAATAACAGACGAAAAATATTTATTAAAAGTTTTGCATTATATCCATAATAATCCATTTAACCATGGACTTGTAAATAAATTTGATCAATGGAAACATTCTTCATATAATTCATATTTAAATCTTAAAAAAGATAGCAAATTGAATAGAATGGAAATCATGCAGTATTTTGATTCATTAGAAGTTTTTGTAAATTATCTCAATCTAGTATCGAGTATGATTTTTTAATTTAGAATAATTGGTAGTGAACTTAACCAACCCTAACAGGCTTTTTAAAACCAGTTAGGGTTAAAGAAAAATAAAGAAAAAATATGATAAAAAAACTTCTCATTTTCTGCAGTATTCTGTTTACATTCCAGTTTATGGTTTTTGCCCAGACTGAAAATGTAAAACCCTTGACTATTGGAGAAATCAGAACCATAAAGTCTAAAGTTTTAAATGAAGACAGGGTATTAAACATCTATCTTCCGCAAGGTTTTGATAAAACAAAATCTTACCCTATTATCTATTTATTGGATGGAAGTATGAATGAAGATTTTATTCACGTTACCGGATTGGTCCAGTTCTTTAATCAGATGTATTCTATGCCGGAAACCATTGTGGTGGGAGTTGCCAATATTGATCGGAAAAGAGACTTTACTTTTCATACGGATCTAAAAGATTTACAGAAAGATTACCCAACAACGGGACATTCGGATCAATTTATCGGTTTCCTTGAAAAAGAGTTAAAGCCTTATATTGAAAGTCAGTTCAAAAGTACAGATACTTATTTTTTTGGACAATCATTGGGCGGATTGTTAGCAACGGAAATTTTATTAAAGAAGCCTGAGCTGTTCAATAACTATTTCATCATCAGTCCCAGTTTGTGGTGGGATGATGAAAGTCTTTTAAAACAGGCACCTCAATTACTCGCGAAAAGTAAAGATATCAGGAAATTTGTCTATGTTTCTGTCGGAAAAGGCGAACATTCTGTAATGGTGAAAGATGCAGAAAATCTTTATGATCTTCTTAAAAAATCAAATAAGAAAAACTGGACAGTAGAATATAAAATGATGGAAACAGATAATCACGCAACGATTCTCCACAGAAGTTTGTATGAAGGTTTGGTGAAACTATTTCCGTATCAGGAACTGAAAAATTAAAATGTAACAATATACCAATGTAAAAATCTAACAATTGCACAATGTCATACTGAGATTTTCGTAGTATCTCATTGGTAAACTGTTAATTGATACATCGTTAAATTAAAATATAAACTATTATATGGAAAAATTGAAAAATTATATTTACGGCGAATGGATCGAAGGTACCGGAAACGGAATTCCTTTGTACAATGCCGTGACAGGAGAGCAGGTTGCTGTTTCCGATACAGAAGGGCTGAATTTTGAGCAGGCTCTGGACTACGGAAGGACTGTCGGGTACAAAAATCTTTCTTCCATGACATTCTATGATCGTGGCGAAATGTTGAAAAAAGTAGCACTTTACCTTTTGGAAAGGAAAAAAAAATATTACGATTTATCATATAAAACCGGGGCAACACATGTTGATTCCTGGGTAGATATTGAGGGCGGTTTCGGGACTTTCTTCACTTACTCAGGTTTGGCAAAAAGAATGCTTCCGAATACTCCGTTTTGGGTAGATGGCGAAACGCAGAAAATTTCTGCCAACGGAACTTTTTTGGGAACGCATATTTTAACGCCGAGTGAAGGGGTTTCAGTTCAGATCAATGCCTACAACTTTCCGGTTTGGGGAATGTTGGAAAAATTATCCACTTCTTTATTGGCGGGTGTTCCGTCCATTGTAAAACCTTCTCCTTTCGGTTCATACTTAACCAATGCCGTTTTTCAGGATATGATCGAAAGCGGTATTCTTCCTGAAGGAGCTGTTCAATTGGTCTGTGGAGAGCCCGGAAATATTCTGGATTATGTTCAGGACGGAGATTCTGTTTTGTTCACCGGTTCAGCAACAACAGGCAGAAAATTGAAATCTTTACCATCTGTAGCAGGAAATGCTGTCCGTTTCAATATGGAAGCAGATTCCCTGAACTGTTCAATTCTTGGATTAGATGCAAAACCGGGAACTCCGGAATTTGATTTGTTCATCAAAGAGGTCCGTAACGAAATGACCACGAAGGCCGGACAGAAATGTACCGCTATCAGAAGAATTATTGTTCCCGAAAACTTAATCGGCGATGTCCAGAATGCTCTATCTAAAGCTTTGGACCAGACCAAAATCGGAAGCCCGTTAAGCAGGGAAACAAGAATGGGTTCTCTGGTCGGAAAACAGCAGTATGATGAGGTGGTAAGAAAAGTAAACCTATTGAAAGCGGAAACAGAATTAATTTACGACGGACAGCACGAGTTGGTCGATGCCAATTACGAGAACGGAGCATTTATGAGTCCGAAATTGTTCTTAAATGATTCCCCGTTTACAAAAAATGTCTCTCACGATGTGGAGGCTTTCGGTCCTGTTTCTACATTGATGCCTTACAAGGATGCGGATGAAGCAGCAGCGTTGGCAAAAAGAGGAAAAGGAAGTTTGGTAGGTTCTATTATTTCACATGATGATCAGTTCATCGCCGAAACTTCATGGAAAATGGCTTCCCAGCATGGTAGAATTTTCGTCTTAAACAGAGACAACGCGAAAGAAAGCACCGGGCATGGTTCTCCGCTTCCGACATTAATGCACGGTGGTCCCGGAAGAGCAGGTGGCGGCGAGGAGATGGGCGGTTTGGGCGGCCTTCATTTCTTCCTTCAAAAAACGGCGATTCAGGGTTCTCCGGATACGCTTACGGCAATTACGAAAATTTATCAGCAGGGAGCAGAGAAAAAATTCTCAGACAAACATCCTTTTCAGAAATATTTTGAAGAAGTTGAAGTTGGTGATTCTCTGGAAACTGCAGGGAGAACAGTTACTGATGCAGATATCGTGAATTTCTCTAATGTTTCATGGGATCATTTCTATGCCCACACGGATGCTACAAGTTTAACGGGAACGATCTTTGATAAGACTGTGGCTCATGGATATTTTATCCTTTCTGCAGCGGCCGGGTTGTTTGTTTCAGGAAAAAAAGGGCCTGTTATTGCAAATTACGGACTGGAAAACTGTTCGTTCTTCAAGCCTGTTTATGCCGGAGATACCATAACCGTTTATTTAACGGCGAAAGAAAAAATTAACAGGGGAGTGAAGGGAAGAAATATTCCTTCCGGAGTAGTAAAATGGCTGGTAGAGGTCGTCAATCAAAGGGATGAAACTGTTTGTGTAGCCACTATTTTAACATTGGTGGCGAAACAGTCTCCTTTTATCGATTTAAACGTAAAAAATATTCAGAAATCATTAAATAGATTAACTGAATCCACTCAGCCAACTTGGGGTAAAATGTCTCCTCAGCAAATGATCGAGCATCTGGAACACGGCGTTTTGGTAAGCCTTGGCGAGCCGGAAGCTGGCAAATGTTTCACACCCGAAGAGCAACTGGAAAAATGGCAGGATTCTTTGTACAACCACAGAAAAATGCCGAAAGATTTTCCCGCTCCTTTCTTAGCTGAAGATGAGAAACTGCTGGAATTGAGACATAAAAATCTGGATGTCGCCAAGCAATCTTTCATGGATAATCTGAAAAGATTCCAGATTTATTATAAAGAAAATCCACAGGCAGAACATATGAATTTCGTCTTCGGAAAACTGAATAAAGAAATGTGGGAGCTGATGCATAAAAAACATTTCACCCATCATTTTGAACAGTTTGGATTAATATAATTCAAAATAAAATATAAATTACATCTCTTTCAGTTTTTACTGGAAGAGATTTTTTATTTAGTTCCAGCAATCCTTGTCAACGTTTTAAACCTTGACAAGGATCATCATGTAAAATTGTATCTGAAAATTATATAATTATTAAAATCAATTATATAACATTTACTACAAATCAACTAATACTTTTAAATACAAATTAGTTACCATGAAAAAAAAAATTTGGTAGCAACCATATCTGTGCTGGTTTATTAATCGCAAAAGACGCTACAATTAATAATCTTAAGAAAGAGATTGAAAAAACTGAAACTGTAGAGAATACAGATTTGAAGACATCAAAAGATCCTGCAATGGTGTGCATGAGCTATGGGATGTTAATTGAGTGTACAGGAGAAGTAATTGAAGACACTGTTTGTTATGGAGGGAATTCAGGTAATGCAACTTATTAGGATGCTTGGAATTGCATGACCACTAACGGGCAATTGGCAAACGAGTATTTCTGTGGATAATTTACCTATTCTTAAAAAAAAACAAGGTCTCAGTTCTCCTGAGACCTTTAAAATATTGTTACAAAATGAAATTTTTAGCTTTTTTCGCATTAGCTTTTTTTAATATTTGTTTATCTCAAAATATCGAAGACTCAGAAATTAAGTGTAATTATTTAACAAAGTTTCTTGTAGACACCACAGATGTATATAGCAAAAAAGAAGAGATGACAGGGTTATGGATCGGCAGGAATACGTCTCTTTTTAAAAGTGACCAGAAAGCAAAATACGACTCTCTGTCTCTGGATGCTACTAAAAAAAGTTTTGAAAAACCACAGAATGGTAAAGTTATTCTTGATTTTTCAAAGCTTCCAAAAGCATATTTTATTCCAGAAGTATATAAAAAAGGCGGGACCGTTAATATTTTTGATAAGGTTTTAGGAACTACTTTTGAATACGAGTCTGATCAAAAGATAAAATGGACTTTATTAGACGAAACCAGGACTATAAGTACTTATCGCTGTAGAAAAGCAGTCGGAAAATATAGAAATAAAAATATGACAGCCTGGTATACAGAAGAAATACCCATATCAGAAGGGCCTTACAATTTCAAAGGTCTTCCTGGATTAGTTATAGAAGCTTATGACGACAAAGATTTCTTTCATTTCACGTTGATTAAGCTTAAGAACCTCAAAGAACCCATTGTACCAATTAGAAATGTTGTTAAGACAGAATATGCCAAGTTTGCTAAAAAAAGAAGTGATTTCAAAAATGATCCGGCAGGTGCATATTTTACAGTAACCGGAAAAGTAACTCCAAAAGATCAGATAGAAAGAATTTTTAAACTTCATCGAAGTAAAAATAACTATTTAGATTAAATTTTTGTAAGATGGTATTCATGGTTATCAATGTAAAGATAAATGCATCCAAAAGTTGCTTTTATTTCATTTTGTTCTACTCTCGAAAGATTTTTACTTAATGGTAATATCCTGCGAGAATGCTAGAATATTTTATAAATTTATTATTTCCATTGCTTCTATATTTTCAAAATACTTAATTACCACTTTAATAAAATCATAGTATCACCACTATCTCACTGAACTGTACTTTACTATTATCAATTACATTCAGAACTGGCATAGCAATCACAATACGTCCACGATCGGTTAAAGATCATTTCTCAACACATACTTTTCTTCTTATCGCTCGATTTAAGTCATTCTAAAACTTTACTGAAAAGGAATCAGGTTATTGAGCTGTTTAATAATAGAAAATTTTATTGCGTCGCATAAAAAAATGATTGATTTGAATTTTGATTATGAAGTCTGTTGGAAAATCCTATCCTTGTCAAGGTCCTAAACCTTGACAAGGATCATTGTTCATATAAATTTTCGTTGAAGAGCCTCTTTTTATTAAAAATGATAATTACTTTTACAGTAAAATCACAATCTTATTTATTTAAAAGAAAATATGGAACGACAATTTTTCAAAGACTTTGACTTTACCGGTTTCTGGAACGAAAGCAGCTATTCGGAGAGAGACTATATCGAAGAATTTCCTGATGATACAGCGATAGCTTCTATTGAAGAAGAACTGGGCTATAAACTTCCGGCATCGTATATCGAACTTATGAGAATACAGAATGGAGGTCTGGTCAACAGCTCCTGTTTCCCCACATCGGAAGAAAATTCATGGGCCGATGATCATATTGCAATCACCGGAATTATGGGCATTGGAAGAGAAAAAACATACTCGGTGTGTGGAGAACTTGGAAGTCGGTTTATGATAGAAGAATGGGGATATCCGGAGGATGGGATCTATATTTGCGACTGTCCGTCTGCAGGGCACGATATGATCTTACTGGACTATTCAAAAGGTGGTAAAGATGGGGAGCCGGAAGTTGTACATGTCGATCAGGAAGCAGATTACAGGAAAACTTTTCTGGCAGCAGATTTTGAAACTTTTATAAAAGGATTAAAAGAGGAAGAAGATTTTGATTTAGATTAAATGATTCCTATTTTTAAAGAATAAAATCAATTCAAAAAAAATATATATGGAAAATAAATGGATACAGAAGTACGAAGAAGTGAAAGATATATTGATTTGTCCCACAGATCTTGAATCATATTTTACGACAAACGAAATTGCAGGTCAGCAGTTGGAGACCATGGAAATAGGAAATGTATCGCTGCCTTCCGGAAAAGTAGTGGTGAGAGACCCGCTGGTTGCTCTGAATGCTAATCAGTCCCCTTATTTTGTTCAGGCTCCGAAAGGAAATTTTCCCGTGACCATTTCCGTGGTGAAATCGGAAGACTGGGGCGACCGATATGCTGTTATAAAGGTGGAATTTACAAGAGAAAAACCGGTTATCTACAGGGAAGCCCTGATGGGAATTGAAGAACTGGAAGATGTTACCGAAGACGACTATTTTGGATTTGGAGTGGATGCCGGTTTAGGATGTATTACTGATGCAGAAGTACTGCCCTTTATAGATATATTTATAGATGAAATAAATGTGGAGAATGTGTACGACGATTATTTTGCCGGACTTTTCGCAAAAAGCTATAAAGACAATCCAAAAAATCAGAGAGAGGCAGGAGACTGGATCAATTGGAAGGTTCCGAATACAGAATATCAGATTCCAATGTTCGCGAGTGGGTTTGGGGACGGAACGTATCCCGTGTATTTCGGATATGATGCTAATGAGGAAATCTGTGGTCTCTACATTCAGTTTATTGATATTGAACTGGCTTTAAGCGAAGAAGGCGACGAAGATGATTATGAGGACGATGATAATGATGAGGGCCAGGATAATTTTGTTTTTCTTAAATAATAATAATTCAAAGTTTTTAAGTATTAACTAAGATTAAATCGAGAATCACAATGTTATTTTAAACTGATTACAAATACATAAAATTTGATGACCCCTTTTAGTTTTATACTGAAGGGGATTTTTTATTCACTAATCATCGAAATATTGTTAATAATTTTATATTTTTATTAAACTAAAAATTATAACCATGAAAAAAACAATTTTATTGATTGCAGGTGCATTATTAATTATTTCATGTAGCAATGAAAACTTAGCCATCTCACAGGAAGCTAATAAAACAGATGCTATGAACAATTTTGCATGGGCAATGAAAAATATGACTGACCCGAAAAATCAGGCAACTGCAGAGGAAAAAGGGATGGGAAATTATCCGGAATTGAGTGAAAGGAGAAAAGATTTACTACTGCCCTCTGCAAAAGAACTCATAAAATCAGGCGGTATAAGCGATACTGAAATAGACGAGAAAACGCATGGAAATAAGGGAGCTATTATCAATTGGGCTCTAAATATCTATTTTGATACTAAAAAAATAAACAATTCAAAAAACTAATCCTTTAAATCTTATAACATGAAAAATATATCAGTACTGCTTTTGCTTTGCACAAGCTTATTTTACTATTCACAAATAAATGATTTCAAAATAGATAATACTTCATCTCAGGATATTACGTTTGTATCGGTAAGTATGAATTTAGCGGATCCGCTTCTAAACTGTACTCCTCTGATATATAATGAGTTTCCTACACTGCTTCCGGCAGGACAGTCGACTTCTCATCAACAAATCAATAATTCACTTTCTGATAATCCTCCTGTGCAGTTTTGGCATCTGGTTGGCCCTAATTTTGACAAGGTGTATGATTTAACAGTTGCACCACTGAGTAATTCCGATACCGATCTTGTTACCTGGTATCAGGTAATTATAAATTTACCGAACGGACAAAGTTATACACTGGGAGATGGATGCATGGGAGGAGGTGTCTTTTCCTTTACATCAGGAAATATTTACGGAGAACTAACTTTTATATCAGGTGCTGCCTATGTTTATATAAAGGATATTTAAGCATCACAAACTTAATGTAGCTTCGAAAAAATTCTGAAGCTATTTTTATGCAGTTTTGTTAAAATAAAGTATATTGATTTTTGTTCTAAAATGACAATTATGCATAAAACTTTCGCTGAACAGGTTGTTGAATTTAACCAGAATCTGAAATATGATGGAAACATTCCAAATGATTTTGAGGTGTTAAATCCATATCTGGATAATCCCGAAACGCTGGAGGTAATGCAACAGTTTTATCATAAATTTTATGATGACTCCAACAAGAGAAAATTCATAATCGGGATCAATCCGAGCCGTCACGGGGCCGGAGTTACAGGCGTTCCTTTTACAGATACAAAGCGTCTGGAAAGTGTTTGCGGAATCAAGATGCAATCAGCTTATACACACGAAATTTCCTCAGTTTTTATGTATGATATGATCGCAGAATACGGTGGTGCAGAAGAATTTTACAGAGATATTTACATCAATTCACCTTTTCCACTGGCGATAGTCAGAAAATCTAAGGGAAGCAGGATCAATGCCAATTATTATGATGATAAAGAGCTTTTTAATGATGTTAAAGATTTTATGATCGATTCTTTAGAAAAACATATCAGTTTAAATCTCGATACTTCTGAAGTTTTTGTCTTAGGAAAAAAGAATGCGGATTTTATTTCAAAATTGAATAAAGAAGCTCTGCTTTTTGATAAAATGACGGTATTGGAACATCCGAGATATATTCAGCAATACAAATCCAGAGAGAAGCAATGGTATATTGACAAATATATTTTGGCTTTGAAGAAATAAAATTCCCTGAAAATATTTCAGGGAATTTATCACTTATGAATTAGAATCTTAATATTCTGTGATGCTCAAATAAAGAGATGAAATATGGGGTCTCCTGAATCAAATTACTTTTTAATAACCTTATGGGATTCAGATGCCGTTTTGAAGATATAGACTCCTTTAGGAAGTTCCGAAATATCAGCTTCGGTATTTCCTTTCTTAGCTTCGATGGTTTTTACCAACTGTCCTGCCTGGCTGTATACTTCAAACTTTGTATTTTCTAAGGCTTTAACACTAAGAGGCCCATAGGTAGGATTGGGATAGATACTGTTTACTTTTTCAGCAGTTTTCACCTCATTAGCCGACAGTACAATTCCGCTGTCTTTTACCCATGTGAAGGCATCCAGTGCCATATAACGGAAGTCTCCGCCAATAGTAAGAGTAAGCTGATCGACCACAATATTTGAATAATTTTGTCCGTTAAGGTTGGTCAGGTCTATCAGCGTATATCCATTGGTAGTTCCTATTGAGGTCGTGAAATTTGTGGTCTTGGTCTGGGTAAACTTCGTTACCCCGGCAAGCTTTCCTGTAACGGTAAGTGTTCCCGGAGCCGATAAACTATTCAGTCTGTCTGTTAAATACACCCAGAATCGGTTAACCTTAAACAGGTTGGAAGTTGTTTTAATGGTTAAGGAAGAATTGGCATACTGTGATGTAGCCGTTCCGGTATTGTCAATAAATCGATTATCTACTCCTACTCCGGACCATCCTCCGGCGGACAGCACAAATATATCATAGGTTGCTACAGCAGATATAATATTGAAAATAACGCCGTTATCAGTAAAGTTAGCACTGCCTACAGATTCGGTTTCAAACTGTTCTGTACTTGTCTGCGCGGATGTGAATGAGGAAATGAGCAGACTACAGATTAATAAAATAGTAGTTCTTTTCATGATTTAATATTTAGGTTGTTTAATTTTTAAGGTCGTGATGGAAAAATACCCTGAACACAGATAATATAATTCATTCCCAAGTACGGAGGCATGGTATCCACCGGTATATTCTGTCCTGTATAAGAAACCGAATTAGAATTTATAACCGTATCCGGAGCACTGTCTGCAAAGCTTGGTATTGCATCAAACTGTCTTCCGTTCGGCTGACCTGTTATCGCAATAGAGCTGGAGGCAGAAGGTGTCACGCTGCTGGCATTGGTATTAGATATCTTCAGCTGGCTGATAAAGCTGGGAAGATTTTGCTGTAAAAGTGTAGTCTGAGGATTTCCTGCAGCCTCTCCTAGGGCAATATTTTTTCCGGTATTTGAATTTCCTGCACCAAAGGGAGTACGCCCGTTAAGGTTCGGCAAAGCAAAAGTAGTTCTTCCGTCACCTCCGTAAGTAGTTCCCAAAAGTGAAAACAGTGCTGTATTCTGGCTGATACTTAGTAATGCTCCGTTGCATAGCATATACCCTCTCGGGGCAAAGTTACCGGCAAACATTTTGATGGTTCCTAATAATTCTTCGTCCATGATTATTGAATTAATTGTTATTATTTTATTAAATTATGATCTTGATGGATAAATACCTTCTGAGCAGATGATATAATTAACGCCTACATAGGGAGGCATGGTATTGACAGGTATATTCTGTCCCATAAAAGTAACAGACAGCATATTAATGGGCAAATTGGGATCTCCGTCTGCAAAGCTTGGAATGGCATCAAACTGTCTTCCGTTCGGTTGTCCTGTAATGGCAATAGATGAGGTTGCAGATGGTGTAACGCTGGTTGCATTGGTATTGGATATCTTCAGCTGACTGGCAAAACTGGGCAGGTTCATTGACAGTAACGTGGTTTGAGGTGTTCCTCCCATTTCTCCTAAATCATAGAATTGTCCTGTTGTAGAGTTCCCAGTACCAATCGGGGCACGCCCGTTTAAATTCGGCAATGCAAAAGTACTAATGCCATCACCACCATAAGTGGTCCCTAAAATCGAAAATAAGGCCTCATTTTGGGCAATGCTCAGTAAGGCGCCGTTGCAAAAAAGGTAGCCCCGGGGTGCAAAGTTTCCTGCAAAGACCTTGATTACTCCCATCAATTCGTCGTCCATGATAATATTTTTTCAGTTTAATTCTTACTCTTTTTTTCCGGCTTTTCAGATTCCGCCGCTGTCATATTTATTGACAAGCCAAAGGAACGATATCTGTAAAAGGCAGAGTAGAGTAGAAAGCACCAAATTGCGCATTCCGTATTTTTACTGAATGGCCCGGGTCGGTTTTATCAGAATAGTTATCTTTATTCCCGCTGAAACATTCTTATTTATTATTTTTGTAAGAATCTATTTAAATCTTAAAAATGAACGAATTCGTAATTTCAGAACTTAAAAATAATATTGCCGAAATCACTTTCGGAACTCCGAAAAGCAACGCCCTTCCTGGAGCAATTCTTGAAAAACTGGCGCAGACGATTGTAGAAGAAGGAGCTAAAGAGGAAGTAAAAGCTATTCTCGTGAAAAGTGAGGGTGAAAAAGCCTTTTGCGCAGGAGCAAGCTTTGATGAGCTTCTGGCTATCGAAGAACTGGAAGCATCAACTAAATTTTTCGGAGGTTTTGCTAAAGTTTTGAATGCCATGAGAAATTGTGGTAAAATTGTGGTCGTAAGAGTGCAGGGTAAAACGACCGGGGGCGGAGTAGGGCTAGCTTGTGGCGCAGACTATTGTTTTGCAACAAAAGATGCTGCATTGGCTTTAACGGAAATTAACTTAGGAATCGGACCATTCGTGATCGGGCCATACGTGGAAAGAAAAATAGGAAAGTCTCAGTTTTCAGCGATGGCTATTGATGCAGATTTCAGATCTGCAGAATGGGCAGCGCAGCACAATATCTATCATTCTGTTTCTGAAAGTATTCAGGAAATGGACGCAAAACTGGAAGTATTTCTCGAGACTTTATCTTCAAGAAGCAGTGATGCTTTAGCTTTGATTAAAAAAGTTTCATGGGAAGGAACAGATCATTTCAACGAATTAATGCCTTCCAGAATTCATATGAGTGCAAGTCTCATCCTTGAAGATTCTGCCAAAAAAAATATTGAAGGAATTAAAGAAAGATTACGGGCAAAATAATCCTGACTTTTTTATAATGTCATAACCGTTGGATCCGTCCGGCGGTTTTTTAGTTATATGAAGTAAGTATCAACTGTAAAATTTTTTTAAGTTTCTGAAAAAAAACTTTTGGGATTAAAAATAATTTATAACTTTGTAATTCAAAGTTCTTTTTATGGATTCAAAAAACTATCACGAAGACTTATTGCATATCCGTTCCATGATGGAGCGCTCTTCCCGGTTTATTTCATTAAGCGGACTGTCCGGAGTTTTTGCCGGACTGGCGGCGATTATCGGGGCAGTATATGTTTACTTTGTTTTTAAAAGAGAAGGAATTGACTACTTTGCCGGTGAAAGAAATTTTTTTGCTCCTGCTGTAGTTGGGGAACTGGTAGTAACAGGAACTGTCATATTGCTGACTGCTGTTTTAAGCGGGTATATTTTCACAGCGAATAAAAGTAAGAAGAAAGGCCTGAAAATTTGGGATGCAACAACAAAAAGATTGTTGGTTAATTTTTCCATCCCCTTAGTAACAGGCGGTATTTTTTGCCTGGCACTTCTTTTTCATCATCTTTTTGTCTGGATTGCACCCGCAACACTGATATTCTATGGATTGGCTCTGGTAAGTGCAGAAAGATATACTTTACCCGATATAAAGTACTTAGGCTACTGCCAGATCATATTAGGGCTGCTGTCACTGTTCTTTTTAGGATGGGGACTCATTTTCTGGACTGTAGGTTTTGGGGTGCTGCATATTGTTTACGGATCCATTATGCATAAAAAGTATAAATAAAACTCTAAATTTGCAGACCTTGGAAACCTCCCATAGAATCTGCATTGTTACCTTATTATGATTAATATAAATCAACTCAACAAAGAATTTGAAAGTCGTGTAAGATTAGGCATTATGTCTGTTCTTATGGTTAACGACTGGGTTGATTTTTCAGAGATGAAGAATCTGCTGGAAATTACAGACGGCAATCTGGCGAGTCACAGCAATGCGTTGGAAAAAGCAGAATATATCGAAGTAAAAAAAGAATTTGTAGGCAAAAAACCTAAGACCTCATACCGGGTAACGCAATCTGGCAGGGAAGCTTTTACAGAACATATAAACGCACTGGAAAAGTTAATAGGAAAATAAACTCTATTTTTTTATCTATTAACTTTGAATTACAAAGTACTTTCAAATATTAAAAATGAAAATATGATTACAAAAAAACAGACCTCATCGTTTATTTTTGCTGTACCGGCTCTACTCATGCTTGCAGCATTTTTTGCCAATCTTTATGCAGATGGATGGAATTGGTCTCCTTCAGATTTTCTGGTAGCAGGAATTTTACTTTTCGGAGCAGCTTTCTTTGTGCATCTGGTGCTCAGTTCCGGAAGATCACTTTCCTCAAAACTCATTATTTCAATGATCATTTTATTGGCACTCGCTCTGATCTGGATCGAACTGGCAGTCGGAATTTTCGCAGGTCCTTTCGCCGGAAGCTGATATTGAGGTTGATTATTTCTAAAAATTATTAGTAAATGCAAATGAACCGTAAGACTTTTTTAAAAAGAATCGCTCAGTTGTCAGTCCTCGGAGCTTTTCCAATGCTTTATTCATGGCAGGTAGAACCGTTCTGGCTTGAGTTTGTAGAAAAAAAACTGCCGATCCGAAATCTGCCCAAAGATTTAGAAAGCAAAATAATAATGCAAATCTCAGATCTGCATGTCGGAAAAAGATTCAACTGGCAGTTTCTGATCGATTCTTTTCAGAAAGCACAAAAATATAACCCTGACTTTGTCGTATATACCGGAGATTTTGTTAATCACGGAACCCAGGACGAACGTGAAGATTTAAAAAAAGTAATGAAAAATGCAGTCTTCGGAAATCTTGGAACTTTTGGGATTTTAGGAAACCATGATTACGGAAAAGATTGGGAAGAGCCTGAAGTCGCTCAGAATATCACTGACATCCTTGAAAGTTTTGGGGTTAATATGTTAAGAAACGAGCAGAAAGAAAGCAGCGGATTGAATTTTATCGGATTCGATGATCTGTGGTCAGCCAACTTTCAGCCTATGAAAGTAATGCAGGAGTATGATCCTTCAAAAGCAAACCTGGTTCTGTGCCATAATCCCGATGCCTGTGATATAGATATCTGGAACGGCTATCAGGGCTGGATCCTCAGTGGACATACTCATGGAGGACAATGCAGAATTCCGGGAGTAATCACTCCGGTTCTTCCCGTAAAAAACCGGAAATATGTCTCAGGGGAAATTAATCTGGAGGACGGAAGAATGCTGTACATCAATCGCGCCATCGGGCATTCTTTTCAGCTACGGTTTATGGTACGGCCGGAAATTACAGTATTCACTTTAACACACGCTTAAAAAATTTTAATCTATGAATAATAAAAAAATAATCTTGGTAGGAAAGTCATTCTTTTGGAGCTTTTTCATGATGGGAAATATTTGCCTGTTCGGTTATCTCATTTCTAAAAATGATGAATTTGCAGCTGGTGGATATCTTCTTTTAATTTTGGGGACGATAATCAACCTGCTCGCAATTTCAGGTTTAATGATTTATGGATTTATACATAGATCCAAACTTAAAGCCTGTAAGAATGCGTCGATGATTATCTGTCTGAATATTCCGATCGCAATCATCTATTTCTTTATCGGAATTTCCCTTTTAAAAATATAAACCATGAAAAAAATACGTGTTCAGTTTCTGCTTTTTATATACGATAACACCCAAAAACTATATCGAAAGTACTTCAAAAAGAAAAAAAGACAATGGCAGTTTACAGAAAAGCAGCTGCTGGAATTCCAGGAAGACTCCCTGGGAAGAAAGCTGGGTGAATTTTATAAAAAACACGGCTTCACCATGATCCCTAAAATGGAAGATCACGACGTACACCATCTGATCACAGGCTGCGGGACCCATTTTGAAGACGAAATTGCCATGCAGTTTCTGCTGCTGGGAAACGGAAAGCTCAATGCACACCTTTTAGCGGCCATTGTTCTGGGGACCCTGATATTACCGGAGTACATAAAGGTTTATATCAAAGCCTATAAAAAAGGGAAGAATATGCGGCCGTTTTATCATTGGGATTTTGAAGCATTGCTCTGGCAGAATTTCGAGCATCTGAAAGATTTTATCCAACAGAAGAATCCAACGGTTTTATATTGAGTAGGATGGGAAAATTAAAATTCAGTACCACCGGAAAAAATACATTTTTTATCTCATGGATCATCGGAACAGTGATACTCTTGTTGTATGTCCTGACAAAGTCCTGGATTTTGGTCTGGGCAGGATTTTATTATTTAGTTGCAGCAGTTGTTATCAATACGATTATCTTTTTTCACGAACTTCTGGCCTTTGTCATCGATGTGGCAGATCATAAGCCACATGGAAATTCAGCCTTGCTTGTTTTGCTGAATATCCCTATAGCAGCACTGTATTTTTTGATATTCTCAAATCTGTAAATCTTTCATCATCTAACTTATCAATTAAAAAATATGAAAACACATCATTATATATTTCTTACCACCGCCTTATTTGTTATATTGTTTTATAATGAAAATCCGGGGCTGAACCTTGGTGTTCTCGGGCTTGTCTACTCATTTTTAACGTTGTTTAAAACTGATCGTAGGAACAGGACAAAAACGTTTTTCTTTCTCTTCATCACGAGCATCCTTTCCAGTGCCGCATTTGCCTGGTATGGCGATTTTTCTTCTTTTTTAGCAGTGGTAAGCTCTCTGTTGCTGCTTTCTTACCGGTCCAAAAACAGAAGAATGAAAATTTTATTTTTAATTCCTGTCGTCATCGTCAACTGCTTTACATTTCTGTGTCGCTCTCTAAGTTTTGATCAGTGGCTGCCTGTAAAAAGCAGGTCAGGACTTTGGCAGAAATTACTGGCCTGTATAGTCATTCCTCTGGTGCTTATATCAGTCTTCTTTGGCATATATGCTGCGGGAAGTGATCATTTTGCCGGCCTTTTCAGCACGGTGGAATTTGATATCGATTTCTGGCAGCTCTTCTGTATGGTAATACTGGGATTTTTTATTGCATTCAATTATTGGAATCACTCAGTTGAAAAATTAATTTACAAACAGAATCACCTACTCGACAATGACTTTAACGAGCAGCATAAGATTCAGAAATCTACCTATTCTTTTCTTGATCTGAATGCAGAACGAATGAGTGGCGTAATTTCTTTTTTTGCCTTAAATATCTTACTGTTGTTTTTTATCATTACCTATAATTATGAGCAGTTCTTCGAGACCGTAAAATCCCCGGTTAAACTCTCAGAAGAGACGCACGAGAGGGTAAATGCCGTAATTGCTTCCATTATCATGGCCATATTGGTGATCATGTTTTATTTTAAGTCTAATTTCAATTTTGACCCTAAAGCCTTTTGGATGAAAGTTTTGGTTAAAATATGGATTTTTCTGAATGCCGTTTTAGTCATTTCGGCGATGGTGAAAAACTCAGAATATATCCTTAATCACGGGTTTACCTATAAACGGCTGGGAGTATATGCATTTCTCATTTTATCACTGATAGGACTCGTAATGACGTTCATAAAAATTCAGTACAGGAAAACAAATGCTTTTCTTTTCAACTCCATGGCTTGGTATGGGTACGGAACAGTTCTCATCTGCAGCTGTATTAACTGGGGCGGTATCATTACTTCTGAAAATATGAAACGTAAAGATTTTGCGGTCAGGTATCATCAGTCCCAAATTAATTTCAGCGAAAAAGCTTTGATAGAATATGCCGAAGAAAAACATGATCAAAAGTTAAAGCAGGAAGTCATAAAAAATGTGAAACCATGGAAAAATGAAAAATTTCTTTCTAAAGTATTGTATTATCAAACGATTAAAGACTGACGTTAGCAGGTTGAGCTGAAATATAAGTGTAATGCGGAACCAGGTATTCATCTGTCTTGAGCAGTACATTCTTCTATACTTTTTGAATTTTCTGACTCTTTAAACTAATATTTTTTAATATTAAAAACGAGGTATGGAACAGTTTTGGCTTTTCCGTATATTCAATATATAAAAATACATATTATGAAAAAATCCTTATTGCTGATCCCATTGATCATCATGTCTTGTAAAAAAGATCCTGCAGTAGCTGATACACAGCGCACAGATTCTACAGCAGTTACGCAAAAAATTGATTCAGAATCAGCTGATGATCCCTTAAGAAAGAGCGATTCCGTAATCAATAATGCAGCTGCGACTAAAGAAGTTCTTCGTAAAGGCGTAATGAGAAATGTAAAAGACAATCAGATCATCAGAACAGCAGATGCAGAACAGCTGCCATTCACATTAGGTGAAGAATTTACAAAAGAAGGGCAGGTACTGGTTTTAAAAATAACCAATTATAATAAACCAGCCATTAAGGCTGAAATTTTAACAAAAGACAAAGATTTTAATATCAGGATCAATCAGATCAAGATGCCTAATGGTGAGTTTGACGGACCTTTCACCCAGGAAATGACACACGAGGTTAAAGGCAAAGGTGAAGTTTGGCTTATGATTGGACAAAATAATATGGCTTCCGGAAATACGACAGGGAATTTTACGGTAAGTGTTGAATAACTATGTAAATTTTGGTATAGTTTCTGCAAACTAAAACTAAATTTAAATATTATGAAAAATATATTTTTGACAGCGGCAGCCGCCTCGGTGGTAATGGTAAGTTGTGGAACAGTACAGTCGTTGGTTCAGAATACATTTCCTTATACAGCCAATGTTTTAGTGTCCACAGGAGTACCTGCAGATAAGGAGGTTTCATCAACATCCACTGCGTCCAACGTTCAGACTTGGTTTGGAGGTAATAATGATGCTAAAATAAAAGATGTTAGAATTTCGGATGCAAAGGTTTCAGTCGTAAGTCCTTCCGGAGGAAATTTAAGCGCTATAAAATCCATTAAGGTTTATGTTTCGTCTACCGGGACCGTTGAAAGATTAATTGCTTCGCGCTCCAATATTTCGACCAATTCTTCCAGTTTAAATTTAGATCTTAATGATACAGGATTTCTGGACAGTGTGGTAAAAAGTTCGGGTCTTACCGTAAGAACAGTTTATGAATTAAAAAATCAGACGACTTCTGATATGAACTTAAAAATAGCACTCAATTTCAGCAGTATTCCTGCCAATTAATTCTTGTAAAAGTTTATTATTCAAGAAAACGTCTTTCAAAATTTGAAAGACGTTCTTGTTTATTGTTATTTAAAATCTGCAAGTTCTACATCGAAAATAAGCGTAGCTCCTGGTGGGATAACTCCACCGGCTCCGTTATCTCCGTAGGCAAGATCAGAGGGAATATAAAATCTGTATTTTGCACCCTTGGTCATCAGCTGAATTCCTTCGGTCCAGCCCTTGATAACGCTGGATAGATTAAGTTCCATCGGTTGTCCGCCTCGGTTATCCGTAGTATCGAAAACGGTTCCGTCCATCAATTTTCCGGTATAGGTTACATTAGCTGTGCTGGAAGCGGTAGGTTTTGCTTTTCCGTCACCCGGTTTCAGCACTTCATACTGAAGTCCGCTGGCGGTGGTTGTTATTTTTTTGTTCTGCTTGTTTTTCGTAAGAAATTCTGCGCCTTTCTTTTTATTTTCTTCAGCTTGTGCTTTAGCCTGAGCCTGTTTTTTTTCGTTTTCTTTCTGCATGAAATTCTGCATGAACGCATTCATTTCCTCCTTTGGAAAAAGTTTCGGCTTATCCGAAAATTCGTCTTTTATCGCCTGAGCCAAAAGGTTCGGATCTATAGATAGTCCCTGTCTTTTCATATTTTGGGCAATATCCACTCCGATATAATAAGAGGCTTTCTGCTCATCAGTATACGTAGCATTCTGAGCAAAAGAAAAGCTTACGCCTGCAAGAAGAACTACGGTAATTAAGGTTTTTTTCATTGTATAATCTAAATATAAGTTGTTGTAAAATTTAAGCTTTTGTAACAGAATCCATCACAATGGTAACGGGGCCGTCATTTACTAAAGAAACTTTCATATCTGCTCCGAAGATTCCGCTTTCCGTTTTCAACCCTGATTTTGAAATCTGTTCTTTAAAATAATCGAAAAGAGGAACTGCCTTATCAGGTTTTGCCGCTCTAATAAAAGAAGGGCGGTTTCCTTTTTTATAATCGGCCATTAACGTAAACTGGCTGATACATAATATCTCTCCTGAAATATCCGTAACCGATAAGTTTAGTTTTCCCTCATCATCGCCAAAGATCCTTAAATTCAGAATTTTCTGTACCAGCCAGTCTGCATCTGTTTTTTCATCATTTTCATCGATGCCCACCAGAAGCATCAGACCTTTTCCGATTTCCCCGACCGTTTTCCCATCAACTTGTACACTGGACTCCGAAACCCTCTGAATAACTGCTTTCATTAATAATAGATATTTAAATCCTTTGTAGAAGGATTGTAATTGTATAAGTAGGTTTTCGGAGGAACGCTTGAAACGGCAGTAGGGTCACCAGTGAGTAAAATCCATTTCGCATTATCCTTAGGACAGATGATACTGATATTATCCTTTACTTCCAGAGTGGTGTTATTATCCGGACAAATGTGAGGTGCATTTCTGTCATAGGCTCTAAAGGTGGTATCGGAAGATCTTACCACGATCAACCCTCTTGTTCCGGATTGGACAAGATCAAGGTAAACCCATCCGCCCACCTGGTTCAGATTGTAATAGGCCGGTTGGTTCAGATTGATCGATACATTAATGGGAGAGCTGGGAAAGCAGTTAACGGTATCTGCGCTTCCACATGAGTTTATAGCTAAGATACTGAATGTCAGCATAGTGAAAATACTTAAGATTGAAAAAGTTTTTTTCATTTCAATTTAAATTTTTATATATTTGTAAAAATAAACGATTACAACTCGAAAACATTGTCCGGCAAATGTCGGATTATTTTTTTATACTAAAACTAAATTTTGAAAATTATGGCAAGCTATGTTACAAAGGAGGGATTAGAGAAAATGAAAGCTGAGCTGGAACAGTTGGAAACTGTGGAAAGACCAAAAATTACCCAGCAGATCGCAGAAGCAAGAGACAAAGGAGATTTGTCTGAAAATGCAGAGTATGATGCGGCCAAAGAGGCTCAGGGTATGCTTGAAATGAGAATTTCCAAGCTGAAAGATGTTATTTCTACTTCTAAGATTATAGATGAAAGCCAATTAGATACTTCAAAAGTTTCAATCCTTACCACGGTGAAGCTTAAAAATAATGCCACCAAACAAGAACAGGTATTTACATTGGTTCCTGATAACGAGAGCGATCTTAAGACAGGCAAAATTTCTGTAAATACTCCTATTGCAAAAGGTTTGCTGGGGAAAGTTGTGGGTGAAACGGCAGAGATCACTTTACCGAACGGAAATAAACTATCTTTCGAAGTACTGGATATTACGCTTTAAACAGTTGTTGTACATAAAATCTAACGGCTGAATCTAATTATTAATTTCTAAAAGATGAGTACAATATTCACAAAGATCATTAACGGCGATATCCCTTCCTATAAAATTGCCGAAGATGAGAACTTTATTGCATTTCTGGATGCCATGCCCCTTGTAAAAGGACACACCTTAGTGGTTCCTAAAAAAGAAGTCGATTTAATTTTTGACCTGGACAGCGAGGAATACAAAAACTTATGGAGCTTTGCCCAGAAGGTGGCTAAAAAGATCAAGAGTGCCGTTCCATGCATTAGGGTAGGAGTGGCTGTTGTTGGATTAGAAGTTCCCCATGCTCATATTCATCTCATTCCACTGAATACAGTGGAAGATATGAACTTTAGAAATGAAAGACTGAAGTTATCCAACGAAGAGTATACTGAAATTCAGAACTCAATTATTAATTCTTAAAAATTAAAGGAAACTCGTAAAAATTAGCTTTTACGAGTTTCTTTAATCATATCCGTATATATATTATATAAAAATGAATTCAAACCAATGTTCTTTCTGTGGCAGAAAAAGAAATGAAGTACAGATGCTGATTTCTGGTCAGAACGGTTTTATCTGTGAAAACTGTATCGAGCAGGCTCACTCTATCGTAAAAGACGGTATTTCAAAAAACGAATATTCTCCTGCAGAAAATATAGACGAACTGAAGAAACCAAAAGAAATCAAGGAATTTCTTAATCAATATGTAATCGGGCAGGACCAGGCGAAGAAACAGCTTTCCATTGCCGTTTATAATCATTACAAAAGACTGCTTCACGCTCAGGACGAAAACAGAGAAGTTGAGCTGGAAAAATCGAATATCATCATGATCGGTGAAACCGGAACGGGAAAGACACTACTGGCTAAAACCATTGCCAGAGAGCTGAACGTTCCTTTCTGTATTGTAGATGCAACGATTCTGACAGAGGCAGGATATGTAGGAGAAGATGTGGAAAGTATCCTGTCCAGACTTTTGATGGTGGCCGATTACGATGTAGAAAAGGCAGAAAAAGGCATTGTATTTATTGATGAGATTGATAAAATTGCCAGAAAATCCGATAATCCGAGCATTACAAGAGATGTTTCCGGAGAAGGTGTACAGCAGGGACTGCTGAAGCTGCTTGAAGGGAGCATTGTAAATGTTCCGCCTCAAGGAGGAAGAAAACATCCGGATCAGAAATATATTCAGGTGAATACCCAGAATATTCTGTTTATTGCAGGAGGTGCTTTCGACGGGATCAAAGAGATCATCGAAAGACGAATGAATAAACAGGCCATAGGATTCAGTGCTGAAAAAATAAATAAAGTAGAAGAGGACGAGGATGTATTAACAAATATTAATGCAATTGATCTCCGGTCTTTCGGACTAATTCCCGAACTTTTGGGAAGATTTCCGATCATTACTTATCTGGAAAAACTCACGAAGGAAACGATGGTAAGAATCATGAAAGAACCGAAGAATTCGATCGTGAATCAGTTCGTAGAACTTTTTAAAATGGACGGCACCAATCTGGTCTTTACCGACGGAGCTATTGAAAAAATAGTAGAGGAAACAATGGAGAAAGGTTTAGGAGCCAGAGGATTGCGAGGAACCACAGAAAAAGTCCTGGAAGACTACATGTTTTCAATAGGTGAAGAAAAGGAAATTATATTAACTGAAGATAATATTTTTGTTAATAAATAAAATAATTTTTTTTTTTTAGAAAAAAATGATACCTTTGCAGTTGAAGATATTGTATTAACACACAAATATTTATATACAATGAGAAAAAGTTTATTTGCTATTGGTTTATTAGCAGGCGTTTATTCTGTTCAGGCGCAGAATGTTTTACTTCATGTAGATAATGCTGCTACTACGTATGTAAGTAAAGGCACACTGGTTTACAGTGGTGGCGGCTTACAGATGAAAGGTACTGGAGCAGTTGAAAATCATGGTAATTTTATGGTTTCAGGTGCATCCACAGATTCTTTTAGAACGATCGACAATTCTAATGTCGATAAAACGGAAGCGAATGGGGGAAGCAATTTTGTTAACAGATTGAATGAGCCTACAGCTTACGCAAACCCGGGAGTTTCTAACAATTATACTTATGGTCAGCTTTACATTTCCGGTATTCCGCAAGCGAATATTACCGGTATTGTCGATCAGGAGCTTAGAGCCGTTAATCATGGGGCTTATCAGCAGATAGCTCTACCTTTTTATAATAAAACAGCTTCTACCTTAAGCACCGAATTAGGGAAAACATTTACGAACGTAAGAGGTTCCAGGAATGAAATCCTCAGTTGGAATAACAATACGGTAGTATCTCAGAACTTTCCGGTCAGTTCCAAACTGGGAGTTACCAATCCGGGACTTGCCTATTATATGTTAGGAGGCCAGGGACTTGATCTTACAGCTACCAAAATAGTTAAAGGTCGTCCGTTAACTGATATCGGATCTTCTGTTGTATTGGCAAATGCCGGTGCAAGTGTTAACTTCGGACCAACAGGGAATAATTTTAATCAATACAACGAAAAGTACTTCAGCTATCTTCAGGACGGATGGGATTTACCTTCCGGAGCGTGGCAGGGTACTTATGGTAAAAATATCTACCAATTCGGTAATCCTTTCATGACGAATCTGGATTTATCTAAAATCGCTTATGCAGAAACTGGTGCCGGAGACGGTAACAGACTGACAACAATCCGCGGAGTAAGAGTCGATGTTGTCAATGTTGTTTCTACTAATGGCGGTACGGGATCTTCATCGTACAGATTCATCTCTTTTGCAGGTGGTGAACCAATCGGAGACGTTGAATACAGAATGGTAAGGCCGATGGGCACTTTTGTAGTAAAGTTGCTTAATAATTTAGCCGCAGGGGCAGATGCCACTCTTAATTTTGGTACTTTAAGAAGATTCAATTATTCGCCAAGAGCAAATGGTACAGATTATAGCGTAAGTGCTGCTAGAAATTCTGCAAAAGCAGGTACTGTAAAGCAATTGGGAGTAATCGGTCTTGATGGAAATGGTAACGAAATCGGAAGAACTTACTATGTAGTATATCCTGATGCAACAACAGGGCATTCTGCAGATGCCAGATCCCAGGTTTCTGCGGTTTCTGCAAACGTTATCGGTACATTTGAAGAAGCTCCGAACGGAGGTTACGATAATAATTATACAGGTCAGTATTGGTTATACATTAATGAAGCTAACGAAAACAACTTCAGAGGTAAAAATGTAAAACTGGTAAATTACGATCTTAATAAGGTTAAATCCTATAAGTTTGAAATCAGAGAAAGTGGAGAGCTTGTAAATACAGGAACTCATGCACTGTCTTCCGGGACCGGTTTTTATTATAAAGCACCTAACGGCACTGTTCAACAGGCAAAACAAGGAGATGTAGTTACTGTAGCTGGAGCCGAGTATGATCTGTACTATGGAGAACCAGGAGTAGCGAATGTTTTAGCAGTTGATAAATCAGTGGCTACACCTTCCAGAACAATGGTTGTCTACAATCCGGAAATCACAAATTATATCGTTAGATTTGATCCTAAGTGGAAAAAAGCAGATATTGAAGTTTATGATATGAGTGGTAAACTCGTTATTTCTAAAAAAGCAGTTGACGCATCAAGGGATTTCGTAATAGAATTAGATGGTTCTGTTAAAAACTCCTACATTGTTAAAATTGTTTCAGACAAGGGAGAAACTGTTAATACCAAAATCTTAAAATAAAATATATGAAAACTATAAATAAACTAGTTTACGCATTTTTCTTACTAGCTGTCTTGATGGTTAACGCACAAACACCACCAGATCCAGGAGGAGGAGGAGGAGGAACGGGGCCCGGAGTGCCATCCGCACCTATTGATATGTATGTTTATGCATTAGGAATCGTAGCAGTAATGCTGATTGCTTTTTTTACAAAAAAGTACAAAAATCAAAAAATATAAAATTTTATTAAAATATTTGAAACTCTCTGATTAGTCAGGGAGTTTTTTTATTTTTACACTATGAAAAAGATTTATATACTTTGTACAGTATTTGCTGCATTTTCTCTGCAGGCCCAGTTTACAGTTACGGTTCAGACACCGGCTGACTTCAAAGATCAGGATGCTATATTATATTCATTAAACGGTTCCAAAGATATTATTGCTTCGAAAGAAAAGCTGAAAAATAATACATTAACGTTTAAATATCCCGGCCATTATATGGGAATGATGAAAATTTATTTCCCGGATACCAATAATACATTCAGTTTTATCTCTGAAAATAAAAATGTCAGTATCAAACTTCTTACTGAGAACAATAAAATCAAAGACATCACCTATCTGGATGAAGCAAATGACCTGATGAGCAGGACCCAGGAAGGCTCTCAGAAAAAAGAACTGATACTTCCTGCACTGACTCAGATCAAAGAGTATTATAAGGATAATACAGATTTTGGTAAGGCTTTAAAAACCGAAATAAACAGGCTGTCCGGTAATGCCGGTGAACTGGATCAGGCCAGCCATCCTTTTATTTATTATTATAACACCAACTACAATAAGTATCTGTCTAATGATACTTCAAAGAAGGTGAGTCAGGACGAGATTATCAATTTTATAGATAAATCTAATGACATGCTGGAGACGTCATCATTACTAAGACCTCTGTTAGTAAACTATCTGAACTCAGGAGGAAATTCTAATGTGGCAGGATCTGTAGATAAACTTTTAGACAGATTGAAAGTAGAAACGCCGAGGGGCCAGACCGTACTTTCTGAATTGATTGATATTTTTGATGTATATGAAATGAAAGACCTCAAAGATAAATACCTGACTCAGGCTAAAAATCTTAAATGTACGATTACCGACCGATTGGCATCTACGATTAATTCAAATAAAAATGTAGAGATAGGAGCTGTATTTCCGAATTATAAATTCCACTCTGCTGTGGGAACCACAGCAAAATCTATTCATGAGGTAAAGGCTGATAAAAAAGTGGTTGTTTTCTGGTCGTCAACCTGTTCTCACTGTGAGACTGAGTTGCCGCAGCTTTTAGCAAAATACAATAGCTTAAAAGCTAAAAACATTCAGGTGATCGGTTTGTCTATGGATGTTGATAAGGACTCTTATACTAAAAAGATTTCTGCATTTCCATGGATTAATGATTCGGAATTACGCGGATGGAACAGCACTTACTCTGAAACATACAATGTACATGCAACGCCGACGTATTTTATTTTAGATGCTAACAATAAGATAATCAGTAAGCCAGATCACGTTGGTGATGTTTTAGAATATTTTAAGTTAAAATAATTTTGGTAGAATGTAAATATTTTCTATATTTGCACCACCAAAACGGCGAGGTAGCTCAGTTGGTTAGAGCGCAGGATTCATAACCCTGAGGTCACGGGTTCAATTCCCGTCTTCGCTACAACAGCGAAAAAAAACCGAAACATTTGTTTCGGTTTTTTATTGTTTTAATATCAGATATCAACTTTGGTAACCCAATAGTTTTCTGATCTGGTAGAAGAATCTTTCAATCAATCTTAAATCCTGTGTAACAATCTCAGCATTGCCCTTAAGCTCTTTATCAAAAGTCAGCTGTTTATTATAACTTGTTTTTAACCCTTTAGGAAGAACAACATCCACATAATAGTTTCCTTCATTATCGGGAGAAAGAGAAATATTCTGAACCTTACCTTCTACGATACCGTATTCCTGATACCGGTAGTTGTCTAATTTGATTAAAACTTTTTCTCCGGGTGTAATCTTACCTGAATTAGTCGCAGGAACCGACATTCGGCCTACTAATTTTTCTTTATTCCTTGGAAGGATAGATAAGATAGCATCGCCTGTTTTAATGAATTGATTTTCGCCGAAAAACTGTTGAAAGCTGGCAACACCATCAGTCGAAGAAATAATCAGGTAATCCTGCTCCCACTGTTTTAAAGATTTTCTTAGCTGCTCAAACAGCTGCAGGGTCTGTGATGAATAAGTAATCTTGTCTTTTTCTGTATTAATAGCGGTACCGCTCTTAGTCTTATTGAGATTGGAAATACCTTCTTCCATCTGGGATAAAGAAATTGTAATGTTTTCAAGATTCTGCTGAGCCTGGAGATACTTTATTTTTTCATTCTCGAGTTCCATAGACGCAATGACGCCCTGGTTAAAGAGTTCCTGAGATCGCTGATAGTTTTTTTTGGTAAGCTCATATTTTGCTTTTTCAAGGCTTTTCTGCTGCTTGAGTGTAGTAATCCGCAACCTATATTCTGAAATACTCTGATTGGCCGCTAAATGTTCAGGAGCATACGGCTGAAGTCTCGTAAATAATTCCTCATCCTGGAAAGCTTTGGCGAAATTGTTATAATCGCCCTGTAATTCACCCAATTTAAAATGAGAAGCAATATGAACGGGAAATTTGCCCAGCTGACTGGGACTTATGGAATCTACCATTTTTTTAAGCTCTAAAATATCTTTATAATTTCCGGAGGACTGCATGACCATTAAAACATCATCCTTTTTCACTTCCTGATGATCTTTAATGAATATTTTTTCAATTTTAGAATTGGTTCTTGCCTCTAATTTTTCTGGCGGATTTTGTGAAGTTACAATAATAGGCGCGGGTATAAATTCAGGATATTTGATTAAGTAACTCATCACCAGAATAAGGCCGAGAATCATCAATATAATCGTATTTCCCCATCGGATCATCCAGTGAGGAGGCTGGGTAAGGATATCCTGCACACTTTCGGAGCGCAGTTCAATATTATCTAATATATCTTTATCAGTCATCTGTAATTAATTTCCAAGTTCTAATTGATTTTTAACCAATCGGTAATATTCTCCTCTCAATGTCACGAGTTCATTGTGACTTCCTTCTTCAACAACCTTTCCTTTATCCAGCACAATGATTTTGTCTGCATGCTTTACTGTTGAGAGCCTGTGAGCGATCACAATGGCTGTTTTACCTTTGAAAAACTGTTCAAGATTTTCCATAATGACTTTTTCATTATTGGCATCCAGTGCAGAGGTCGCTTCATCAAAGAAAATATAATCCGGAGCTTTATAAACCGCTCGGGCAATAAAGAGTCTCTGCTTTTGCCCGCCGCTTACGCCTAATCCTTCGTTTCCTATTTTCGTATTGTAACTGAGCGGAAGTTCTTCGATAAAATCTTTGATGTTGGCAATTTCTACAGCTTTCCTAAGCTTTTGTTTATCGACATAATCTTCTCCTACCGCTATATTGTTGGCAATGGTATCGTTGAAAACATAGCCTTCCTGCATCACCACCCCGCAATGGTCTCTCCAGAATCTTGGGGAAACGTTTTTAAGTTTTGTATTTCCGATTCGGATATCTCCGGCACTGGGCTCGTAAAACTTCATCAGTAGTTTTAAAAGCGTGGTTTTTCCGCTTCCGCTGGCCCCTACGATGGCTGTTGTTTTCTGATAAGGAATACTAAGACTTAAATTTTCAAACACCAAAGCATCCGAACCGATATACCGGAATGATAAATTGTCTATTTCAATATCTTTTTCCGGAATCTCATGAGCATACTGCTCATCTTTGCTTTCTTCATCTTCTTTGTCATGTATTTCACCTAATCTTTCCAGAGATATTTTGGCATCCTGGGTTTGCTTGATAAATTCAATTAACTGTAACAGCGGGCTGTTAAGCTGTCCGATAATATACTGAACCGACAGCATCATCCCTAACGTCAGATTGCCACTTAAAACAAGCTTTGCAGAGAGAAAACTTACCAGAATATCTTTCATCTGATTGATGAAATTCCCACCCACGGACTGCCACTGCTCCAGGGAAAGAGATTTTATCCTGATTTTAAACAGCTTTACCTGCAAAAATTCCCAATCCCAGCGTTTTTGTTTTTCAGCATTATGCATCTTAATTTCCTGCATACCGTTGATAAGTTCTATTACTTTACTCTGTTCCTGGGAAACCTGGGAGAACCTTTTATAGTCGAGCTCCTTTCTTTTATTAAGAAAAAAGGTGATCCAGCAGATATAGGCTACGGCTCCCACGAGATAAACGACAAATAATCTGTAATCATAAAGTAATAAAACGATGCTGAAAATAACGAGGTTTACCAGTGAAAACAGCGTATTCAAAGATGAACTTGTAAGAAGCTGTTCTATCCGGTGATGGTCATTGATTCTCTGCATGATATCTCCTGTCATTCTTGTGTCAAAGAAACTGATGGGAAGCTTCATGAGCTTAATAAAGAAGTCTGAGATGATGGAAATGTTAATTCTCGCTGAAAGGTGCAGCAAAATCCAGCTCCGGATGACCTCAATCCCCATTCTTCCTATAAAAAGCATGATCTGGGCTACTAAGACAAGATAAATAAAATTAAGATCCTGGTTCTGTATCCCGACATCGACGATACTCTGGGTTAGAAAAGGAAAGATGAGGGATAGTAAACTCCCGGCCAGAAGCCCCACGGCGAGCTGTATGACAAGAGATTTGTATTTTAATAAGTATTTCGAAAGAAACGTAAAACTCGCTTTACTTTCCTTATCATCAAACTCAGTCTGGAAAAATGCGGGCGTCGTCTCCAGAATAAGCACAATGCCTTCTTCTGTTTTTTCATTGGCATTTTCGCCGATCCACAATTTGATGAATTCTTCCCGGGAATAGGTGATTAATCCATAACTGGGATCCGAAATATATACTTTTTTGTTTTTATCAATTTTATAAACCACTACAAAATGGTTTTTATTCCAGTGTACGATACATGGAAAAGGAACTTCTTCAGTAAGCGTTTCAAAATCAATCTGCACTCCTAAAGAACGGAAGCCCAGGTCTTCGGCAGCATCACTGAGACCGAGCAGGCTGCTCCCTTCACGGGTGGTTTCCGAAAGATTACGTATTTGCTGTAGGGAAATAGATTTTCCGTAGTATTTGCTTACGATACGAAGACATGTAGGACCGCAGTCTTTTGAATCCGGCTGACGGTAAAAAGGAAAAGATTTCAACTTCAATTATCTATCTATTGGTTTAAAATAAGTTGCCGCCGTATTATGGCGACAACTTCTCTTTTTTATTAAAAGTAATCTTTAATTAATAGCAATATCTATTACAAAGATGTCTGCACAAATCTCCAAAATCAGAGGGTGCATTGTCCTGGCAGGCAGTAATTGTAGAATAACAGGCAGTTGCAGCCGCCTGTGCTCTTGCACATTCTTCCGTGATTCCTCCCTTTACGGTTTTGAGGTCGTCCCCTGAGAGTAGTCTAAGATTTTTCATCGTTTAAAATTGTTTTGATTATAGTTTTAGCTTAAGTTTTTCAATCTATCGGGTAGTAAGTACAAAGATAGGTACCTGTACCGGCTCCCGAGATCAGTCTGCAGGCACCGTTGGCACAGCACCAGTCTGGTCCGCAGTCTCCGTCTTCCGGACACTGACGAAAACCACCTTTAATTGATTTTAAACTGTCTCTCGTGATTTTTCTTAAATTTTTCATAGTAATTTAATTTTGTGATTATTATTATGAGTTCAGCGCTTTTCAATGGTTAATTGCGTTTATGCTTTTAAAAAGACTGAACCCGCTGACTGTTATCGTTTTTAAGTTTTCCTAAATTAGTGAATTTTGCAATACGCAGATCCAATTATTTAAAGATCTTCATCTTCTAATAATTCATTGATGAAGAATTTGATGTCCTCACGGTCATATTTCTCAGGAAACTGATATCCGTTGATCACAAAAACAGGGGTGAAATTTAAGCCTGCCTCACTGTTTTCTTTAGACATGCCGATCAGCGGTCCCAGATTTTCCTGAATAGATGCTCCGGCTACTTTTTCTTTAATTTTATTTTCATCTTTTGTCTCATACCATAATTCGATTGCGTTCAAAAATTCCTTCTGAGACTTGTTTTTATACAGATACATGAAATCGGAGATAAGCTCTGTGTATCGGTCATCAGCTCTTTCAGGAGTATAGTTGAATCTCATCTGGGCAGATACATCATCAGGATATTTTTCCAGGATCTCTTCGATAATTTCGTGAGCTCCTTTACAAAAGCCACAATAGGGATTGGAAATGATGGAGATATGAAGCTTTGAATCTTTGTTTCCTACAAAAAAAGTTTCTTTATCCGTGAAATTTATTTTTTCATGATCAGTAAGTTCTCTTTTGAAAAGCTCGTAATTTCTTTTGAATCTTAAATTTTTAGCATTGGATTTCTGCAGCGTTTCTTTCTCTTCCAGAGTATTGTTGAGAAATAAGACTACAGAAAAGACAGAAACCCACAGAAGCAGCGTCAGTAAGAGAGATCCTGTACTAAAAGAGACATTTTCGAAAAATAAAATTCCCGTAGCAAGCTGTACAACTAAAACAGAAATGATCAGAAGACAAACACGGCAGAAGGTTTTTTCTACAAATCCCTGTACATAAAGAGAATATCCGATAGCAATCACCGATGCGAAAGTAAATCCTTTCATAATAAATGAGGTGGCGGGTAAAAATAAGCCCAATACGGCCATTCCGATAAAATAAATCAGTGAAAAGTCTGAAAACTTCAATCCGAGAATACTCGTTTTGTCCTGAGTAATGATCTTATTACATGAATTGACCGTCTGAGTTCCCTGAGGCGCTCCTCCACAAATGCTTCCGATCACAGTAGATGTTGTCCCGAATTTCTGATTGAAAATTTCGAGGGAAATGTATACCCCTGCCAACGAAAGGATATTAAAAACTGCTTCAAACCAGGCCAGGTTTACCAAAGAATAAATGGCAATAATGCCCAGGATGATATATATAAAAGGTTTATAGTCGGAAACCGATTTACTTTCTGTAGCAGCTGTTTTTTCAAACAGCAATACGAAGTCTGTCGATTTTTTATGAAGATCTTCCTTATTTAACGTTTTGGTCTTTTCCGAATAAACGGAATACTGAGTTCCCGATTTTTTTACCAGGGAAAATGAATTATCCACAATTGCAATAAACTCCTCCGGCAGCTCATCCCAGTATTCTTTATCTAATTCATAAGCATCATTGCGTACTCCCATAAAGTTTAATGTATCGCTAAAAGCCAGTGCCGACGGATAGTTGGGATGTGAATTAAACTGGAAGAGAAACTCCTGTTTGTCAAGTTTTAAGTAGTTTATTAGTTTATCAAATAGCATATTAATTTTTTTTAACTAAAATACGCAGATGTTTTAAAAAAACAAGTGTTTTTTCTTGAAATAGTGATTTACGGTTTTTTGATTGTGAATCATGCAATTATATTGTCTCTAACGGTTTCTATTATTGTAATCACGCGTGATCATTCGAGATTTATTGATGGTAGGAAATCCTATGGCTTTTCTTCTCTGGTTTATCTTGACGGTGTCAAAACGCAAATCATCAGCATGTTGAAAAATACCGTATTCAGTTTCCAGATAATTGATATACTGATGTTTGTGAGCTGAGAGTAAATTACATTATCCATGAATTAAAAGATAATGAAAAATTGAGAAAACATACGATTGCTGCCATTGCAGGTGATATCGGATATAATAATGCTGAATCATTTTCTAATGCATTTAAAAAAATAACCGGAACTTTACCTTCATATTATATTAAACAATTGGAATCGTAGGTGCACATTAATTGTTTGTATTTCAGATGTTTATTGGCTGTTTTATATATCGAAATTTATAAATTTCGATAAGTGAATTTTTGACACGTAAACAGAAAGATACTTATTTTGCCATTAGTTATCTAAAAATGAATATTATGAAAAAAGGAAAGAAAATTGAAAAAAAACTATCTTTGAAAAAGTTACAGATCACAAAATTAACCCGTATCTGGGGAGGAGATGGAGATGATAATGGAACTAATGGGGATATGACTAGCCAGAATTGTCCACCTAAACAGACCAAACCCACTAAACCTACAATTGGCAATAACTAATTTATAGAGCTAAAATTAATAAGGATCCTGATAATGAGTAAAATTAAGGCATTTTGGAGTTTGTTTTTTCTGTTTTTTTTATCTTACAGTTTTTCCCAAAAGATTTATTTAGAAAAAGTAGAATTGGGAAATCCCAAACTAAAACATAATCTGGAGACTTTAAGTAACAAACTTCTAAAGATTTACAAGGAGGAAGATTCTCAGAAATATTTAGACAATTATTTCAGACTTCAAATGGTAAGTGGAGATTATGATGGAGCATTAATTACAATTAATAAAATACGTGACTCTTATAAAGAGTCGTATCCTCTTTATTCGAAAGTAATTGGAGTTCAATTTGAATTATATCTTTTAGCACAAAAACAAGCTAAATTTAGGAATTTTAATGGAGTTTATTCTGATTTATTCAAAGAGAAGTATGAAAAATTATCAGTTCAAACAAAACAGTTACTTCCTGAATCATTTGAATTTAAAAAAGATTATAATAAAAACGAGATTATTAAAATTCTACATGACAGCATTTCAGAAGATAGTATTTCAGTTGAAAATGCTGTCTTATTATGCAGGCACTATAATACCTATAAAGCGGTTGAGACTTTTTTGATAGCAAAGTCTCTAATGAAACAATTTGATGAAGAAGAATTTTTAGTTAAAGATAAAATTATTATAAGAACTAAAAATAATAAAGAAATATCGCTTTACTATGTATTGGATAAAAAAATACCCGGGAAGAAGCCAACTATTTTAAACTTCACAACATACATGCGTATTGATGACAATCATATTTCGCAATCGAAAATAAATGCAGCGAAAGGATATAATATTGTAAATGCTTATAGTAGAGGTGTGTATTTAAGTAAAGATGCACTGTCTCCGTTTGAGTTTGAAAGGGAAGATGTAAATGAAGTAATAGACTGGATTGTCAAACAGCCCTGGAGTAATGGAAAGGTCGGAATGATCGGTGGAAGTTATGATGGTTTTAGCCAATGGGCTGCTGTTAAAGATATTCATCCTGCTTTAAAGACTATCATTCCGTCAGCTTCTGTTGGTTTTGGAATAGATTTTCCAATGTATAATAATTGTTTCAGCCCATATATGTTACGTTGGTTAAGTTATGTAAAGAAAGAAACAGATTATGAAATTTTTAATGATGAAAAAAAATGGCTTTCCGTTTATAATACCTATTATACAACCGGAGTGGCATTTAATAAATTGGACAGCCTATATGGAAAAACAAATCCGATTTTCCAAAAGTGGCTGAAGCATCCTTCTTTCGATAATTTTTACCGGTCGACAATGCCTTCAGGAAAAGAATTTTCAAAAATCAATATCCCTGTTTTAACAATTACAGGTTATTATGATGCTGATCAGCGGGGGGCGATGTACTACTATGAGGAACATCATAAATATAATAAAAATGCAAATCATTATTTAGTGGTCGGACCTTACGGACATGCGGGCGTAATATCCGGAGTGGAGAACGAATACAAAGGATATAAAATTGATTCAGTTGCCAGAATAGATACAGAAGATATTTCTTATCAATGGTTTGATTATATTCTAAAAGGTAAGGATAGGCCTGAGTTTTTAAAAGATAAAGTTAATTATCAACCAATGGGCTCTAACCAATGGAAAAGTGCCTCCGACATTGCTCACATCAGTAATAAAAAATTGAAATTATTTTTAGACGGGAGAAAATTGCAGAAATCCAAGCCAGATCTTAATTATATTTCTCAAAAAATAGATTTTTTAGATAGAAAAGACACCCTGAAAAGTTTTGATAAGGAAAGAGTATTTGATAACTTAATACAGCTGGATAACCTAAACAACAGTATTCTTTTTGAAAGTGATGTTATTAATACGCCATTCGAAATTAATGGTAGTTTTGGAGGAAACTTAAAAGTTTCTATTAATAAAAAAGATATGGATATCACGATCAATTTCTACGAGAAACTATCATCGGGTAAATATTTGAAGTTATCGCATGAATATTTTGGAAGAGCCAGTTATTCAAAAAATAATGCAAAGAGGAATTTATTGCAGCCACATAAAATAGAAAATATTCCAATACAAAATACTTTTTTTACAAGCAGACAAGTAGAGAAGGGCAGCAAACTTATAATAGTTCTGGGCATAAGGAAGAGTCCGGATGTACAAATAAACTACGGCACAGGAAAAGACGTCAGTCTTGAAACCATTGCAGACGCCAAAGAACCGTTAGAAATAAAATGGTACAATGATAGCTATATAGAAATTCCTGTAAAAGAATAAAAAATGTCCCGTTTTCCTTATCAATTTTTCGACAAGTATATTGTTCGAACGCCCACCTTTTCCAATAAATATTTTCATGAGAAATTCTCAGAGGAGAAGATTTTAGTTGAAGATATAAAAAAAATAGCCTCAGATCCTGTATTTCAGGAAGCCATTTATCTGGCTTCTCCATATCTGTACTCGGAAATGATACAATGGCTGGATGGTGATAAACAGCTAACCGTAAAAGAAGAGCAAAAACTGACCCAGACGTTGCTGAAATATTACAGCAGGATGAGCACACGGTGTACGCCATTCGGTTTATTTTCAGGAGCAGGTATTAAAAAGTTCGGATCAGAGAATTTGGGTAATCATTCTGCGGCAGAAAAAATACGGGATACCAGGCTGGATATGCATTTCCTGGTGGCCTTATCCAAAGACCTGGAAAAAAATCCGTCTATTCAGAAGAAACTTTTGTTTTTCCCGAACAACAGCCTATACCGGATTGGAAATACCATCCGTTTTATAGAGTACCAATATATCGATGGAAAAAGAGAATATATTATTTCATCCGCACCTTTTTCTGAAGAGCTGGGGAGAATACTTGAATCTACGAAGGAAGGAAAGACAATATCTGAAATGGCAGATCTCCTTACGGATGATGAAATTACCGGTGAAGATGCACTGGAATTTATTCAGGAGCTGGTAGAAAACCAGGTATTGGTAAGTGAACTGGAACCTAACGTTTCCGGGGATGATTTTTTAAATACCATCATTCAGGTCCTGAAAAAGATAGAAGCGATACATGAGTGGGAAGCTTTAGAGAATATCCAGGGTAAGCTGGAAGAACTGGATAAAAATATAGGCAACACCGTTAACCGATATAGCGAAATTGAAGATCTGATCAAAAAACTGGATGTTTCCTATGAACAGAAATATCTCTTCCAGACGGATTTGTACAGCACAACAGGTAAGAATATAGATGTTCACTGGAAAAAGGAAATCAGAAAAGGGCTTCAGTTTTTAAATACACTGAGCCACATCAATAAAAATACACAACTCATACAATTTAAGAAAGCTTTTTCCGAACGGTTCGAATATAAGGAAGTTCCTCTCGCTTATGCCCTGGATACTGAAATCGGGATCGGGTACCGGCAGGATATCAGTCCAAAAGGCGTACATCCTTATCTGGAGGATCTTTCTATTTCTGCAGACAGGGAAAAACAGTCACAAACGGTAACGCTGAATGCAGCACAGATCATTCTGAACCGGAAACTACAACAGTGTTTGTGGCAGAATAAACTGGTAATGGAGCTGACCGATGAGGACTTTAAAGATTTCGAATCCGACTGGAAAGATCTGCCCGATACCTTGTCCTGTATGGGTGATCTCATTTCTGATCAGGGAAAGCAAAAACTTTTTCTGAAAGGTGGAGGAGGACGGAGTGCGGCAGCTCTGCTCGCAAGATTCTGTTCAGAGAAGGCTGAAATCAGGGACTTTACCAAGGAGATTACGGATAAGGAAAAAGAACTGGATCCTGACAGGATTCTCGCTGAAGTCATTCATTTACCGGAAGCAAGAATCGGAAATGTGATACGGCGCCCGCTGTTGCGGGATTATGAGATCGTTTACCTGGCACAGTCCGTTTTACCGCAGGAAAATCAGATTTCGGTGGATGATCTTTATATTTCGGTGCGGAATGATGAGATCATTCTTCGATCCCGGAAACTGAATAAAGCAATAAAACCTTACCTTACCAATGCGCATAACTATGCGTCCAATTCGTTACCCGTCTACCATTTCTTATGTGATCTGACACAGGATAAACGCTCCGGATTATATTTCGAGTGGGGTGGCCTTAAGAATCTATACTCATTTTTACCAAGAGTGGAGTATCAGAATATCATCCTTTCAAAAGCTCAGTGGAAGGTTTCAGACAAAATGCTTGAAATCGTTATGTCTATGACGGAGGATCATGACCGGTTTTTACCTGCTTTAGCAGAGTGGAGAGAGAAAATGAAGATTCCCCGGTGGATACAAATGGTTAAACTTGACAATACCCTGACGTTAAATCTGGAAAATCTTGAAATGGCACAATTATTCATTCAGACAGTGAAAACTGAAAAAAACGTCATCCTTGAAGAATTTCTATATGACGAAAACCAAAGCCATACCCATGAGTTTATTTTCTCTTTATATAAAAATAATTAAATGGAGCTGATAAGAAATTTTGTGCCGGGAAGCGCATGGCTGTACTGCAAAATATATACGGGCATCACAACTGCTGACATTATTCTGGGAGAGGTTATACAACCTTTGGTAAACGATTTAAAGACCGGCAGGCATATTCAGAAATGGTTTTTCATCCGGTATGGTGATCCGAAGAATCACCTGCGACTACGTTTTGAACTTTCAGATTCAAATGAAAGTAATGAAGTTCTTGCTCTGATTCATAATGCGCTTGAACCTTATATAAATTCCGGCGAGGTTTCTAATATTGTGTTTGAAACGTATCAACGTGAAATCGAACGGTATGGTGAAAAAACCATGGAACCGGCAGAAGAGCTTTTTTATAAAAACAGTGAGTTTACGCTTAGCTGTTTAGCTTTTGACGATGAAGATAAAATAATTACCACGCTGTTTTATATCGATCAGCTTTTAAATTCACTGGATCTTCCTGTCAGTGAAAAGCTCATGTGGATAAAAGAGAGCAACGAATCTTTTAAGAAAGAATTTAACGGAGATAAACATTTAAATGCCCAGCTGGATCGGAAATACCGGCTCTTCAGGGCAAAATATGCAGAATTTCTGGAATCGGATGACTATAAAGAATTCCGGGATACGGTTACTTTACACATTGAGGAATGTGAAGAAATACTGGAAAAAATAAATCAGCTTCATGAAGGTTCTGTCCGAAATTTTTTCCAGAGTATCTTTCATATGAATATCAACAGACTTTTTGGGTCCAGTCAAAGGTTATTTGAAATGATTGTGTACGATTATTTACATCGATACTACAAAACGCTTTTCTTCCACAAGAATAAGGCATGATCAGTAAGATTTTTTTATACATGGTTAGTAGATGTAGGAATGTTGGAAAATAGGGAGCCGGAGATGCCCAGATTAGTCAGACATTTTCCGACTCCTTCTTTACATTAAAAATTGATTGAACTTGTCGATTATTGTTTTTCTACAGGATTATTAATCATTTTATAAGCTTCCTGCATTTCTTTTCCCTGTTTGTCTACGAATTCACTGATCTTCATATCGGTTCCCGGCATCTTCATGCTGAGGATCTGCGGTGTCAGTTCACTTCTCATCGACATCAGGGGATTTTGTTTATAGTTTTCAAAGGTTTTGGTAAATTTCTGTTTGTCTACAATTTTTATATTCCCGTTGGTTAATTTTGACATCAGAGAGTTATTGCTGCTGTCTGCGGCTTTTTTATTTCCTTTTAAAATCCAGGAATAATTTTTTTCGGTGTCTTCAATTTTTATGATGAGACCGGGCAGTCCATGGAATTTATAAGGGCCGTCGCTGAAAGGGAGATCTGTAGAAAACCAGGCAGTCCATTTTCTGCCGCCGAAATTCAGGGTTGCTTTCTGAGCAGTATATTCTCCGAATTTCTGTTTTTCTTTTTCGATTTTCCAGTCAAATCTGATGTTTTCTTTATAGCCGAGGATAATAGGTGTAAGGCCATTCATCATCCCTTCTGTAAACTGTATCTCCATAGAAGGATAGGTTTTGGTGATGGCATAGGAAAAGCTGGGATTCTTTGTGGCCGGCGGATTTTCAAACGTTCCTGTTTTCTGCATTTTTTTTAAAGATTCATTCGCGAGCGAGTCTGTAATGATCGATTGATAATCTTTAAACTCTGATTCGTCTTTCCTGATGTCTAATACCATCATCGCAGATTCTTTCCGCAGAGAATCTTTTTTAGGCATATAGGTTACTTCATAGAAAAACCGGTTGATCTCCTGTGATTTAATTTTTATAACAGTTAAAAAGAACAGTGGAATAATAAATAAATATTTCATGGTAAATGAGCGATGTATAAAATTTTAAAAATAATATCTGTATTTGGCGAACAGCTTATAGGCAAAATCGGTGATCTGAACAGGCAGAAACCTGAAATAGGATATCAGCTTCCAGGGAAGTCCGAAATTTGAAAATATCCTGAACACCGCTCTGGAACGTACCAAAACCTCATCCTGATCAATAAAATAAACGGTCTGAAGATCAATAAATTTCACCCCTTTTTCCCGTAATATTTTGCGTGATTCCTTACTTCTCACAGAAAGAATTTCGAGAGAAGTTACCTCAGACTTGCTCCACGAGGAGAAGCGGGTACAGAACTTACATTCGGAATCATAAACGATGGTTTTCATGAGATGATCTGCAGGTTATTCGATGATTTTTCTTTTTGATACCGGTTAAAAAGCACTACTGATAGGACATTGCCAAATAGTAATCCTGCGATGATGATTAAGGCATTCTGAACTACAAAAGGGATCCTGCTGATCTGTTCCATGCTTTTCCCCATGGGCTGATGGTAATGTTTCGAAACAAACATCATCATTTCTGCATATCTTACAGACAGCGTCTGATCTACGACAGCGTGCATAAAAACATCAATTAAAAAAATAAAAACAGCAGATAATAAAAAGATCCCTCCAATATAATATCTCTTTTTAATGTGTTTTATCGCAGTGACAGCAGTGTATTTCTTTAACGATAAAAACAAAAGTGCTGAGGTAGATAATAGCGTGATCATAAATATAATAAGCTGAATGAAAGACCCTTCAACCAGTGAGAAGCCATCATAGGCAAAATAATAGGAAACTGCATAAATCAGAATCATACCGGATAAAGCAATAAGCATGGAGGTGATAAAAATATACTCCAGCGTCAGATAATTATTATTGTTGTTATTCATTGTATAAATTAAAAATTGTTATAAATCTCCCAATCCCGCTTGATTTCTTCTGTAAGATGTGATCGGATGAGCCTGAACTCGTCAGGAGCATATATGGTATTGAATTTTCCGTTCTGAAGATGGCCGATAGAATCGCAGCAGTGGGTTAAAGTTTCCAGAACATGGGAACTGATAAAAATAATTTTACCTTTAGCTTTCAGTTCTTCCAGTATAAAATAAAGTTTTTCCACGCTTTCAAAGTCCAGCCCGTTAAAAGGTTCATCGAAAAGATAAACGGGTCTGTCTATGGAGATGTTGCAAAGAATAGCCAGTTTCTTTTTGGTTCCCAGGGATAATTTTTCTACCACGGCGTCAGCCGGGATATTAAAAAAGGTGATCAGTTTCTTTATATATTCTTCATTTTTTTTATTAATAAAGAGATCCAGAATATCTTTTACAGATAAATACGGATAAAAATAATTTTCAGATTCCAGATAGGAAACATCATTCTTTCTGAGCTTCTGGTTATTTAATATCAGCTGCCCTGTATATTTTGTATTCTGATAAATCGTTTCAAAAAAAGTTGTTTTTCCGGCGCCGTTTCTTCCTAAAACACCAAAGACCTTTCCTTTAGCGATATCCAGATTGAGATCATCGAGTATGGTTTTTGACTTAAAACGAAGAGACAGATTTTGTATTTCAAACATATTGAGCTATTTTTTTTGCAACGGTTCTCTTATTAATGAAAATGAAGACAAGAGCAGGTACCACTGATGCCGTCATGAGCAGGAACTTAAAAAACTCCATGTCATTGGCTTTATTTTCCTTGATCTTCTCATTAAAATTCATGTATTTATGAATGATGATGACATGATTGATCACAATGATAAAAAGAATAAAGAAAACAGCATACATCTTTTCTGCAGGATTCATGATCACAAATCCGATAACAGCCGGTAATGAAAATATGACACAGAAAACCGATGAATACATAATTTTCTTTTCCAGTCCGGTTTTTGAAAACTGCAGGATCAGAAGTTCTTTCGATTCCTGGTAAGAATAAACCATCAGTAAAAGATAAATCCAGATCGCCAGCAATAAAACCAAAGTAAAAGGATGGTAACCCAGAAAAAAGGAAACTCCGAAGAACCCGGCTAAAGCAAATATATTTTTGCGGATAAATGATCGCCATTCTAATAAGACCACGGGAATATTATAAATAAACCAGGCATTGTTAAAATGTTGTCTGAATTTTATAAAAGGCAGAACAAAACATAATGCAACACTTCCCAGATAGAGAAAGTCATTCGTTTTGAATATGAAAAATAAATTCGTCATCGCCCATATCAGCAGATATTCGGTTACCAGACTGATGTAAAATTGTTTTCCTAGAATATTTTTGAGAAAATCAGCGTCTTTTCTCAAAAACTGAACCATGAATAAAATTGCGCAGGAAATAAAACCATACCAGTTACTGTTATCACTTTTAATAAAGACAAGCAATAAAAATATCCCGGTCACTAAAGCTCCGATGTCCATACTTTGGCTGGCGGCTTTCAACAGTAGTTTTATTCTGAGTTTTAAATAATTACGCAACATATTCTCTTTTCAGTCTTTTCTTTTTCAGTAAAAATATCCCTCTTTTCAAATACAGCCTAGCTTTCTTCCATTCTTCATCCGTAATAAAGAATCCATAGCACATCATAAATAAGATTTCAAAGTCATGGATCATCATAAAAATATAAATACCAAGATGAATCATGATTCCCAACGCAAATACAAAATATTTACCTGTTTTGTGCCACACCAGAAAAGGAAAAAGCAATTCCCAGAACAAAGTAACATAAGTAGACAGGGTTACAAAAGTTCCGTTTTTGGCCAGTACACTGTTCATATCGGTTCCTTTGAACCGCTCGATCTGAAGTGTATAGTACGTTGCAACACCGCTGAACCATACCTTCGCATTAAATTTAAACAGTGCCGAAACAAGATAAATCAAAGATAAATGAATTTTTATGGATAAAACTGAAATCTGATTCATAAAATAAGAGATGCTGTCTTTCTTCAGTTCCTTACTGTTGTTGACGGTAAAATATCGGTAGCAATCCGTAAAAATCATATACAGCAAAATAAACTTCAGAAGATTATCACCACCGTTCAGGATAAAAGGGTAGGCTCTCTGGACGATCTCCACGGAGATGAAGAGCAGCAGAGGGGTAATATATCTGAAGATACCGAAGGCAAAAAGAATGCTTAATATAAGAATCAGGCTGATGATGATATTGATATTCTGGAAAATAGTGGCCTGCTGAATTCCCATGATCTGAAAAACAGGATCAAGAGGTGCTCCTTGTAAAAAAGTAGCATCGGTTATCAGGTCTTTATTAAAAAAAACCTGCAGATATTTTTTGAAGACATGGACTGAAATCAATATCCTGAAAATAGAAAGATATATATAGTGATTGGAATGGAAAAGCTTTTTCATTATAAAGGATATGGATTAAAATCAATAATATTGGCTTCCAGATTAGGCTTGGTGCTGTAACGGTTAGAGAATTTTTTGATCTCTTCACTGTTTATTTTGATATTGACAAATTTTATCTGTTTTAATTGAGTACCGGTAAGATTCTCCCGGCTGATGATTTTTGAATAATTTTTAAGCATTTGATAGCCGTTTATTTTTTCAGGACTATTAATGATCTGCTGTCTCGCAAAGCTGTTTAACTCATCCGTACTCACTTCCGGATGTTTCACTTTCTCACGATCTCTTTTTTTAATCATCGAGTTTACAATATCATCTACCGATCCGTAAATGGTATAGTCTACCATTTCGGCTCTCAGGTTGAAAGGTCTGGTTTTCTTTTTCGATTCGATAATAGAAGAGAAAACTTCAAAAGCAGCCACTTCATTTTTATGCTCATCGAGATAACTGAAATACAGTTTGTAGTTCTGTTGTGGAGGCGGCGCAAAAAAACTCCATTTCTGTCCGAACAGAGTCGCAAATATCCTGATCTCTTTCTCAAGTTCGATCTTAAGATAATTATTGGGAGAATTGTATAAAAAAGTCATCATCCAATATATCGAAACGAAAACCAGCAGAGCTGTTTTAACTGTTTTCTTCATGATTATAAAATATGGCCCATTACAATAATGAGCCATTAATTTTTTTATTGGTCCGGATTAATCTAGGTTGTGGATGTCTGTTGAAACATCATCCGTAGCGTGAAGACCGTCAGCAAGTGCAGAAACTACCATTACTGCTACAAGTACCATGCTTGCTGCTGCCGAAAGGCTTGATCCCGGAGGAGCTACCTTACCTGTTGTATTGGAAGACTGAATCTGGTTTGCATAAGCCACACCCTGAGCTTTAGCTACGTTAGGTACCAATACATTTAATGCAAATACGAATGTCATCCCTCCTGCAAAAATCGAATTTCTAATTTTCTTGTTCATAATAAGTTTTTTTTTGAATTAATAATTTTTTTGTCATACAAACCCTGACATGGGTTTAATCGAAATAATTTTTTTGATTCTTATACTGTGCACATACAAAAATTCAGGTCTGTGTCTTTACCCTGGAGCAAAGATGTGAAGGATCAGGGTTTTTCACAAACAAAGAATATCGGAATTGATAAATTTCGGCTATTGTAACATCGGATTTGGTAAAAAGCCAGTAATTGGATTATTTTTGCTGCTTGAAAATGTTTTTTTTAAATTAAATATTAAGAAACGAAGTAAAATATCAATGTCGTATTTGCCGGAAATTATGTATAAAATATCCCTCTTTATTTTCTTTTTACTTTTTCAGAGCATGTGTTTCTGTCAAAGTATAAAGAATTTCCATATTCCTGATTCGTTACGGACAAAAACCGCTGAACAATTAGAGAAAGAATACAGTAAGGTATTCAGAATTGATAACGATAAAGCGGAATTTTACGCCAATACCATTCTTAAAAAAGGAAAACAGGAGAAAAATAATAAACTGATTTACGATGGCTATTATAAAATAGCTCATGTAAAGGGACTTGAGGGACAGAAAGCCCATCCTTATGCAGATTCGCTGCTGGCCATAACAAAAGATCTTTCGAATGACAAAGATTATCCTGCGAAAGCCTACATTATAAAAGGCATCTTATATAATTATGAATTTAAATATAAGAATGCACTGGATCATTATATTATAGCTCAGAATTTATCGAGAAACAGGAATACCGATCAGTTTTATTACATTAAAAAGCTGGTGGGTATTTTAAAAACGGCGACAGAGGAGAACGAGGAGGCCCTGCCGCTTTTTCTGGAATATTATAAATACCAGAAGCAGAAGGTCGAAACAAAAGATAAGGATGTAAAAAGCTATATCGGATCTATATTTTCAGTAGCCAATGCCTACAGTAAGAATAAGCAGTACCAGGAAAGCAAACGGTATAATAAGATAGGAATGGAAGAATGTAAGAAGTATAACGACTACACCCATTATATCTATTTCGTCATGTCTGAAGGAATAGCTGATTATTATCTTAAAAATTATACCGCTGCAGCCACTCATCTTTTAAAAATAGAAAAAGAGCTCATCAAAAATAAGGACTTTTCGAATCTTTCAGTAGCGTATTACTTCCTCGGAAAAATTAATAAAGACAGTAAGAAAGAAAAACAGGCCATCGAATATTTTATAAAATCCGACTCCCTCTCCTTTGCTTCCAACGATTTTATTCCGATCACCCGTGACCGGTATGAAGTACTGATCGATTATTATAAAAAAAACGGAGACAAGGAAAATCAGCTGAAATACATCGACAAGCTTTTTTATGCAGACAGCATTGTCAATAACAGTAAGCAGTATCTCTCCAAAGAAATCTACCGCAAGTACGACACTCCTATTCTGATGGAAGAAAAAGAACAGCTTATCAAAGATCTTGATAACAGAAATTATCTGCTCTACTGCTTTTTGGGAATCGGGGTCATTATCATCTTCCTATTAGGATATATCTATAGAAAAAATAAAATACGGATTAAAGAATATCAAAAACAGGCAGATCTTCTGCTTGAAAAATCGAAAGAGCAGAAAGAAATCGTACCGGTTTCTGAAAATAAACAGGCAGAAGAGCATGTGGTTAAAGAAGAAAAAAGCAAAAAGCTCTTGTCAGATCATCAGCTTCAGGATATAAAACTGAAACTGGAAGCTTTTGAAAATAATAAAGATTTTCTCCGTAAGAACATCACTGTCGACAGTCTCGCAAAAGATCTGGAGACCAACCGTGATTATCTGTCCAAATCGGTAAACGAGCTCAAAGGAAAAAACTTTTCACAGTACCTCAACGAGATCAGAATACAGTATATCATACAAGAACTTAATACCAATGAAAGACTGAGAAAACACACCATCGCATCCATTGCCGATGATATAGGATATAATAATTCTGAATCTTTTTCCAATGCTTTCAGAAAAATTACAGGAACTTTGCCATCTTATTACATCAAACTGCTGCAAGAGCAGTCTTAATAATGTATATTGAAAATCAGCGTGTTGTGAAATTTCGTACACGAAATTGGTAAATTTTGGGATGTATATTTTTGAAAAGCCGAATAATCGGGATTAATTTGCATCACAAAATTAGATACTTATAAAAATGAAAAAGGACACACGCAAAGAAAAAAAACTGTCACTGAAAAAACTGCAGATGGCAAAAATTACAACCGGAATGAATGCTATAAAAGGCGGAAAAACCAACCCTGCAAATGAGCTGGAAAATACAGGTGATACCCATACTGTTGTAGATCATACTTTATGGACTATAAAAACTTTACCAACCATGACGCTGGACTAATCTAATTTTTTAAATGAAAAAAATCTTCTTTTTATATTTTATCTTTTGTATTAATGTTGCTTTCTGTCAGAAAATCAGTTTGAATAAGATCAGTAGTAATACAGCCTCATATCCCGAAAGTCTTATTAAATATTTGGCTAAGGAATTAGAGATTCAATACAAGGAAAGAGACAAAGCCACTTATTATGATAATATTTTCAGGATAAGTATGCTCAATGAAGATTATAACTTATCTCTCATTCAGTTAGATTCACTTAAGAATTTTGCTAAAAGTAATCCTGCACTGGCCGATGTAGTCGGAGTACAGTTTGAAATTTATAATAAAACGCTTAAAAGGACTAATGCTGCTCATGAGTTTGAGAAAATATATAAAGAAGAGTTTATTAAAAAATATGACCAGCTGTCCGTAGGATCAAGGGCATTCCTTCCTCAGTTTTTTGCCACTAATGTTTCTTCATTAGAAAAGGAGATTGCTGAAATTATAAAAAAATACACTGAAAAAAACGATATAGATGTTGCCGAAGCTATGCAGTTGTGCAGAAAGTACAATACGTATAACGTTGCTAAAAAAAGCATCGGAATAGCAGTTCCTTTAATTAAAAAACTGGACAGGGAAGCTTTTGTTATCTACGACAGTATAAAAATTAATACAAAGGACAAAGCTGTTCTTAGCCTGAGTGTGGTATTAAACAATATCAAAGGAATAAAACCAGACAATACCATATTGTTGAATACCATATATTCCGGCAAAGAAAATATAGGAATTGCCAAAGAGCTGGCAAGTCATGGCTATGCGGTAGTGATTCTGAATGCCAGAGGAAAATATATAAGTACAGACCCGATTGAGCCTTTTGAACATGAGGCCAATGATATCTCTGAGGTGATCAGCTGGATTATCACACAGTCCTGGAGTAATGGAAATGTCGGGATGATAGGAGGGAGCTATCTTGGATTCAGTCAGTGGGCAGCCACAAAAAAACTCCATCCGGCTCTGAAAACAATTGTTCCCCAGGCATCCGTAGGAATAGGGACCATGGATTATCCTATGACTAATAACGTATTTATGTCTTACGCCCTGCGTTGGCTGAATAATGTTACCAATAACAGGACGACAGATTTTGAGAATTTTAATAATACAGATCGCTGGAATTCGGTTTATAAAAAATGGTATGAAAGCGGGAAATCGTTCCGGAAATTAGATTCGATAAGTGGGAAAACCAATCCTGTTTTTCAGAAATGGCTGGCGCATCCCGGATATGATGATTTCTGGAAAAGTATGGTGCCTTACAGAAAAGAGTATGCAAAAATAAATATTCCCGTACTCACCACTACAGGATATTATGATCCGGACAAACCGGGAGCCTTATATTATTTTAAAGAACATAACAGGTACTATAAAAATGCAGACCATTATCTCATTATAGGTCCTTACGACCATGCGGGCGCAGAAGGAAATATAAGAAACGAATTTAAAAACTATACCATAGATCCGGTGGCCAAAGTAGATCTGAATAAAATCTGGATGGAGTGGTTTGATTACATTTTTAAAAGCAAACAAAAACCTGCTTTCTTAAAAGATAAGATCAATTACCAGGTGATGGGAGCCAATGAGTGGAAAAGTACAAATTCCATAGAGACATTTGAAGAAAATAAGACGAAACTGTATCTTGACAATAAGGGAACAGAGCTGCTTCTTTCCGAAGTGAAATCCAATGGAAAAGATTTTTCAGCATTGAAGATTAACTTTTCAGATCGAAGCGATGCCGATGAAATCATCAGCCAGAAGAATAATATTATAGATACTTTGATTTATAATAAAAACAGTCTGGTTTTTTCTACCGGAGCATTTGATAAATCCGTAGAGTTTTCAGGAAATGTTACGGGAGATCTTAAGGTATCCACTAATAAAAAAGATGTAGATCTTTATATAAACCTGTATGAACTGATGCCAGACGGAAAGTATTTCCAGCTGATAAAATATATCACCCGTGCAAGCTATGCGAAAAACCATGAAAAAAGAAATCTTCTGACCCCGGGAAAAAAAGAAATTATCCCGATCATCAATAATGATTTCGTAAGCAAGAAGATCGAAAAAGGAAGTAAACTTGTTCTGATCGTGGGAGTATTGAAAAGCCCCTTGTGGCAAATTAATTACGGATCCGGGAAAGATGTAAGTGATGAGACGATAGAGGACGGCAAAGAACCGCTTAATATTAAATTTTTTAATGACAGTTATATTGAAGTTCCTGTAAGACCGTAATGATTCTACCCTGTACAGGATCAAAACAAAAAGCATAAACTAATAAACCATTTTATATAGGGCCGAATAAGCATTAATGTTTGTTCGGCTTGTTTTTTTAAGGAAACGATTCTGCTGTTGATCTGACGATAATAAATTCTTTGTACAATAATCATTGTGTATCCACCTTGAAAGGATAATATTCTGAGCATAGGAAAATTTCAGAGCATAAAATTGAAAAAAACGGATTTTTAGCAAAATTAAAATCATCTTACATCCAGTTTGAAAATAAACTTCATAATAATTTATTCTCAATCAATCGTTTGATTTTTTGAATTTTTTTAATGAAAATAAAATTTTAAATGTAATTTATTAATTTATTTAAGTATTTAATAATAAGTCATTTAAGTGGGAGTAAACTTTACTGAACTTAAAAAATCTTAAAATTTTCATAAAGTTGTAAAAAAGAAGATAAAAGTTTTTGTAGTTACAAAATATGTTGTACTTTTACAACGCCTTGAATGAGGGAACAAGTCAAGGTAATAAATTTTTTTTCATCATTTGTGTTTTTAGAATCGTATCGCCTGATACGATTCTTTTTTTGTTCTTTCTATTTTTCATAATTCTGGAGAAGATCCATAAAATAGGAATAGGTAACCGATCCTTCCTGCTGATTACCTTTAAGAAATAAATTGTTGGTAAAAGCAAAAAAATCGTCCAGTATACCCTGATGCTTCACGACAAATGTTTTTTCGTAATTTCTGTCTCTTTTCATAGCAGGTGAATATTGATCTAAAACAGATTTGACAAATGCCGGATCTTCATCAAGTATAAATCCTAAAAGGCTTTTTAAAGTAAAATATTCTGTACTGTATCTCAACTCGGTATTTTTCGAATGTATTCCCAATAAATACCCTACAAAATTAGCTTCCTGCTCTCTGGCGAAGCCAAGCTGGTGCGAGCTCTCATGAGCCAGAGTAAAAGGAAGATAGGTAGAAGGTAATGCTGAATTATACTGCGCCTCTGCCGTAAAAGGGTTATAATAGCCCAGGATTCCCGTATAACTCATGATATTTCCAAACAGGCTTGGTTTAAATGAATTGACAGCCGGAACTTTTTTACCGGAAATAAAATAAGGTAATTTCGATTGCTGCGAAAGGATTTCATACTGGATGGCCTTCCGGTCAGTGATCATAAAAACACCGCCTTTATCTTCTTTTAAAGAGTCCCGGGTCGCCTTACATCTCTCAAGATACCGCAAAGCTAATACTTTTGCTCTTCCGACAGTAGGCTTCTCCTGAGATGCCAGTTTTTTGAGAACAGGAGTCTGGAAATATAACATTCCCCAAAAGACCTGGTAGCCAAAATAAAAGATATTGACAGCCATGAATATCCTGACCGCAGATTTGCGCCGGTTTTCCTTTTTAAAACATTTAATGATGTGATAAATAAGGAAAAAAAACACTAGGATATACAACAGATCACCTACCGAAAACGGTACTAAGGAGAACAATAACTGGTGAGTGCCCTTCTGCAATTCGAAACAATATTCAAAAAAAGAAATTACCGGCATCAGGGTAGAAAACATAAAGAACAAAAGAAATTGGGCAAGTAATAAACCCGCCCAAAATCTTTTTTTATGTATGAATTTTATATGCTTAGTGACCACTGCCTTTTGCTATTTTATCAAGATCAATTCCCTGAGATTTAAGAATTCCGCTTACACGGATAGCATAGAAAGCAAGATACGCAAAACAGATCACCCCTACGATGTAACTTACATGAATGGTGGTTAAATCTGCCACATATCCCTGAATAAGGCTTACAACACCTCCACCCATAATCATCATGATCAATAGACCGGAACCCTGATTGGTATGCTTGCCAAGCCCGTTAATCGCCAAAGCAAAAATACAAGGCCACAGCGTTGAACAGAATAGTCCTACACTTGTAAAAGCATATACCGACACGATTCCTTTGGTAGACATACCGATTAATAAAGCTGCAATTCCGGCAACAGAGAAAATCAAGAGCATTCTCGCCGGATTTCCTTTACTCATAATATCACAGATGATCATCGCAATGATAATGAGACCATATACGTAGAAAGGTTTTAAATCGTGATTGGCTATCGCATTTACAAGAAGGAAAACCCCAAAAGCTAAGTAAGGAGCCAGGAATCTCAGGATCTTTTTGAATCCGGCATTAAAGTCGAAAGCATCTACCGCACCCGTCCAACGTCCGATCATCATTGATGCCCAGTACAGGGAAATATAAGGAGCCACATCTTTTGTTTCAAAGCCTAAGTCTTTTTCCATATAGGCAGGAAGGTTACTCGCTGTAGAAACTTCCACTCCTACATACACAAAGATTGCAATCATTCCCATAATCAGCTGCGGATACTGGAATGCAGATTTTCTGTGCTCCCCGGGAACAGTATCATCCGTATTTTCAATATTGGTGGGAGTTACCGCAGGAAGTGACGAAAACTTCAGCATGATCGCTACCAATACAAAAGCAACCCCTAAAATAAGATAGGGCACTTTTACACTTTCAACACTGATGTCATTGCTTGCCGCTGTCGCAGATCCGAAAATAGCAAAAGAAACAATAAGCGGGCCTATGGTCGTTCCAAGGTTATTTACACCACCTGCCATTGTCAGTCGCTGAGAACCCGTTTCCGAAGGTCCTACTTCAATCGCCAAAGGGTTGGCTACGATTTGTTGTAAAGAGAAACCCAGTCCTACAATGAAAAGACCGGAGATCATTAATGGGAAAGACCCCATATTGGCAGCCGGATAGAACAATAGCGTTCCCGCTGCAGAAATCAGAAGGCCTATGATAAGCCCGTTTTTATAACCGATTTTATTAATTAAATCTTGTTTCAAACCTTTTGAAACAGCCATGTAAATTAAAGAACCTACAGTATATGCTACATAAAAGCATATTTGCACCAGCATACTTTCGGTTTGAGATAAATTAAATGCCTTTTTGAAAACCGGGATCAGGATGTCATTACTTGCCGCTACAAATCCCCAGAAAAAAAATACAGTAACTAATGGAATAAATTGTCCCCAATTAGTTTGCTTGGAATAATTTGACATATTTGTTAAAAATTTCTTAATAACAAATATATATTATTTCTTTTAATTAGAGTATTCTGCCAATGTTTTTTTTATTTCTTCAAAAGCCTTTCTTTTCAGCTCTTTCGGAGAATCTGATGGTTCCAGAATGCCGTTAAAATAAACCTTTACTTTGCCAGGATAACCTTTGGCATTGTCAAACGGGAACATTTCCTTTAATCCTATAAAAGTATAAACGGCAATCGGAGAATGATGTTTTGAGGATAAAGTGAAAGCTCCGTCCTTGAATTCGTCCAGAATAATCGAAGTGTCATCAGGAACTCCTCCTTCAGGGAAAATAGCGATGCTGTTTCCTTCTTCCATTTTTTCGGCACATCTCCTGTAAACATCAGCCCGGCTTCTCGCGCTGCCACGGTCTACCATAACACAGATTCTCTTGTAGATCGTCCCGAATATAGGAACTTTTACCAGCTCTTTCTTTCCGACAAAACAGATTGGATGTTTTGAACTTAAAATACACATCAGCATAATATCCATGATGGAAGTATGATTGGAAATAAAGACAAACGGCCTGGTGCCATCAACGCTGTGGTTGCTGAGGTTAATAAGCTCATACCGGAGGCCCATCCCGTAAAACATCCCGTAGCTCCAGCATCTGATGAAGGGATATGCATATTTATAATGCCCTTTATTAAAGGATAACAGATACACAGGAATTCCGAAAGTGATCGTTAAGACAAATGCCAGTAACAACAGCCAGATCCGCCACAGATAATTCAAAATTTTTACCACAGGTTAACCATTAAATATTACTTTCTTTTTAATCGAATAATTAAGAACCGAAACCAATAAAATGGCTGCAATCTTACTGATCATTTCCGGGCTTAAGGTATAAAAGGTAAGATCAATATTGTCTTTAAATACAAAACTGTAGAAGATCTGAAAGAAAGCAAGACTTAATAATGTAGACACAAAGGATACACCCATAAAATAAACAAATTCTTTTCTTTTAGAATGCTTCCCCCTTTCAAAAACAAACCAGATGCTCAGAAAATAATTGCTGATAATTCCGCAGCTCGTAGAGAATATATTACTCAGCGGGTAATGGATTCCATGAAAATTAACCTCTTGCGAAACCATATGAGGAAGGTAGGTACTGAAGATCTTGAAACTCCCGATTTCTACAATAGCACTCAATCCTCCGGCTATTATGAAAAACAAAACCTGTTTTTGGCGCAGTAGTATTTCTTTCATCCAAATTTATATAATATGCAAATTTATAACTATATGTTAAACACTGAAAAAAGATGTTAAATATTTTTTTAGATTAAAAAATATTTATAATTTTAGTCAACTAATTAATGAACGATATACTTGATAATAAATTCATTTTCAACCCATTCCGTTGATGGTTTTTCCTATCTTGTAACGTATGGCTGAGTCCTGCGATACTCAAATATATTCACTTTACCGCCAATCAATAACAATTATTTGTATGAAACGTCAAAACAAATACAGAAAATTCCAGCTTCAACAAACCCATATTGAGGCTCTTGAAAAAGAGAATTCTCGTTTTAAACGGGTGTATTCTGAATATGAAAATATGTCAGACGAACTGTGGAATCTTGAAAATTCAAAGGGAGATTCTGTTCCTGATGATTTTATTAATGCCATGATCCTTCAGACATCATATCTGGAAGACGAAATAGAAGACTGGCTGGTACAGTTCAGTACGAAAGCTGATATTAAACAGTAATGATTTTAGACAGCTTCCGGGTTGTTTGTAAGGGCCGTTTAAAGATAAATTCATAATTTAGCGTCCTTAAACTAAAATGTAAAATATGGTTGCTGTTGTAGATGGTGGCTCCACAAAATGTGATTGGGTGATTTTGGATGACTTTAACCAGGTCTTTTTAAAAACGGAAACAATCGGATTTAATCCTAATAATATTGCCGCAGAACTGATCATCCCTGAAATTGAAAAAAATATCAGTCTCAGTTCTGTAAGAAATTCAATTACAAAAGTATTTTTCTATGGCTCAGGCTGTGGAATACCTGAAAATTGCACCATTATCGAACGTGAACTTCATAAGTTTTTTACCCAGGCGGATGTAACAGCCAAGGAAGATCTTATGGCAGCGGCGTATGCTGCATATAACGGAAAGCCTGCAATCGTTTGTATTCTCGGTACCGGTTCCAATTCCTGCTATTTTGACGGCCAAAAATTAAAAATAAAACTCCCTTCCTTAGGGTTTCTGATGGGAGATGAAGGAAGTGGCAGTGCCATCGGTAAGCAGGTAGTACGTAGATTTTTTATGCAGAAACTTCCTGAAGATCTGCAACTTCAGTTTCAGGAAACCTATCAGCTGACCATAGAAGAGGCCTTAAAAAATATGTATCACAAAGCACGGCCTAATGCCTATCTGGCAGATTTTAACAAATTTGTAGTCGAAAGAAAAGATCATCCTTATTTTCAGAAAATGGTATATGAGGAAATGAAGAATTTCTTCGATTACCAGGTTCTTCCTTATGAAGAATCAAAAGAAGTAGAGATCAATTTTATCGGTTCCATTGCTTATTATTACGAAAATATACTCCGTTCTGCTGCTGCAGAACTTCATTTAAATATTGGACATGTTGTGCAAAAACCCATTGAGAGTTTAGTCGACTACCATATTAAATATATACTTTAAATAAAAAATAAAATTTTATGTCAAATAAAACCCACCGCGACGAAAAGAACTTTAATCAGGCCGCGTTAGATTATCATAAAGCCGAACCTAAAGGGAAAATTGAAGTGATCCCTTCAAAACCGCACTCATCTCAGAGAGATTTGTCTTTGGCGTATTCACCGGGGGTTGCAGTTCCTTGCATGGAAATCCATGAAAAGCCGGAAACGGTTTATGATTATACGGGAAAAGGAAATCTTGTCGCTGTAATTTCTAACGGAACTGCTGTTTTAGGATTGGGTGACATCGGAGCTGAAGCTTCGAAGCCGGTAATGGAAGGGAAAGGTCTTTTATTCAAGATCTTTGCAGATATCAATGTCTTTGATATCGAAATTAATGAAAAAGATCCGGATAAATTTATAGAAATTGTAAAAGGTATTGCTCCTACTTTCGGAGGGATAAACCTCGAAGATATTAAAGCTCCGGAAGCTTTTTATATCGAGCAGAGATTAAAAGAAGAACTGGATATCCCTTTAATGCACGATGATCAGCACGGTACAGCGATCATTTCTGCAGCAGCACTGATTAATTCCCTGCAGATCGCTAAAAAGAATATTGAAGAAGTGAAAATGGTCGTTAACGGAGCAGGAGCTGCGGCGATTGCCTGTACGAATTTATATATTTCTTTAGGTTTGAAAAGAGAAAACGTTCTTATGTGCGACAGCAAAGGAGTAATCAATCATAAAAGAGAAAATCTTACGCCTGAAAAGATCGATTTTATAGCACAGACAGATATTGAAACATTAGAAGACGCTGTAAAAGGCTCTGATGTATTTATAGGATTGTCAAAAGGTAATGTCATGACTCCGGAAATGCTGAGCAGCATGAACGAAAATCCCATTGTCTTTGCACTGGCGAACCCTGATCCTGAAATTGCGTATGATCTTGCCATGGAAACCCGTCCCGATGTCATTATGGCAACTGGGAGAAGTGACTATCCTAACCAGGTTAATAATGTATTGGGATTCCCGTATATTTTCCGCGGAGCACTGGATGTTCAGGCAAGAGGTATTAATGAAGCAATGAAGCTGGCAGCAGTTCACGCTATTGCAGATCTGGCCAAAGAGCCGGTTCCTGAAGCGGTAATTCTGGCATACAACGTTCAGAATTTACAGTTCGGAAGAGAATATTTTATTCCGAAACCATTCGATAACAGACTGATCACTAAAGTTTCAAGTGCTGTGGCGAAAGCTGCTATTGAAAGCGGCATTGCAAGAAAAACAATTGCCGATTTTGATGAATATGAAAACAGTCTTCTCGACAGAATGGGTAGAGACGAGAAGTTGGTAAGAATGATGCAGAGCCGTGCTAAGGCCAATCCTAAGAGAATTACCCTGGGCAATGCAGAAGAATATAACGTACTGAAAGCTGCACAGATTCTTTACGAAGAAGGAATTGCTTATCCCAGCCTGTTAGGAAATAAACAGTACATTCAGGAACAGATGGAGCGGTACGGAATCAGTTTAGACGTTCCGATTATCGATCCAAGTGACGACGACCAGAAAGAAAACAGGAAAAAATACAGGGAGACGCTTTGGAAACTTCGTCAGCGAAAAGGAATGAACGAGTACAAAGCGAAAAGATTTGTACGCCAGAGAGATTATTTCGGACCCTTAATGCTGAAGCATGGAGATACGGATGGACTGATTGTTGGTTTCTCTAAAAACTACGCTTCTGTTTTACGTCCTGTTTTAGAAATTATAGAGAAAGACAAAGGCGTAGATAAGGTGGCGGCCATGATGATGATTCTATCTGAAAAGAAACCTATTTTCTTCGCAGACACTTCAATCAATCAGAATCCGACTGCTGATGATCTTGTGAATATCGCTAAAATGGCGGAAATTACCGTGAAGTCTTTTGCAATCGAGCCAAGAATTGCGATGCTGGGATTTGAAAACTTTGCAGCTATTTCTGAAACCTCAAAGAAAGTAGCCAAAGCAGTAAGTATCCTCCACGAAAAATACCCTAAAATGGTAGTAGATGGAGAAATTCAGCCGGATTTTGCCATGAATGCAGATCATCTGAGTGATTATCCTTTCTCAAAATTAGGAACAACGCCGGCAAATACTTTCATCTTCCCGAATCTTGAAAGTGCTAACTTATCATACAAGATCATCAGAGGGATGAAAGTCGCCCAGGTAATCGGACCGATCCTGATGGGATTAAAGCAGCCGGTTCATGTTTTACAGATGCGATCAAGCGTAGATGAAATCGTAAACTTGGCAACAATTGCCGTGCTTGATGCTCAGAAAAGAGAAAAAAAAGAAGGCAAGTAGCATAATAGAACAGAATTTGCAGTGATGAGGTTTGCCGGAATAATGATTGACAATGCCTGAGATTTCTCAGTTTATTCATAGCAGTTTCAGTGTAAATTATATTTAACAGGGAACACCGCATAAATTTCAGATTAAAAATTCATCAGATTATAATGTAAAGACTCCAGATTTTGGAGTCTTTTGCTTTTCGCTCAAATCTTTAAAATCTTATGTCAAAATTAAGTTAAAAATCATTCGTACATGAAATGAAAACATTAATTAGTTTAAATTACTATATTTGGGAGTTTTAAAAATTAATAATGATATTTTCTTTAAAAGGCACGGTTCAGGAACTTACGCCTGCTTACGCAGTGATCAATGTACAAGGAGTTGGTTACTATGTAGGTATTAGCGTAATGACCTCCCAGATGCTGACCCTCAATCAGGAAACTTTTCTATTTATTCAACAGATCATCCGCGAAGACGCCCATCTGCTTTTTGGGTTTAACAGTCGGTCGGAAAAAGAAATGTTTAATTTGTTAATAAGCGTTAACGGAGTAGGTGCTGTTTCTGCTCTTATTTTACTTTCTACATTAACCCTCGAAGAGATCGCTTCAGCCATTCTATCAAAAAACAGTACGCTCATCCAAAAAGCAAAAGGAATCGGTGCTAAAACAGCTGAAAGAATTATTGTAGATCTAAAGGATAAAGTACAGAAATTCAACAATTCGGACGAAAATATTTCTGCACTTACAGATAATAAAATAAAGGAAGAATCGTTATCTGCATTAGAAGTTTTAGGAATTCCTAAGCGTATGAGTGAAAAAATTGCCGATAGAATATTGAAGCAGAATCCTGCTATTTCCGTAGAAGAATTGGTTAAACAAATTTTAAAAAACATTTAACATTTGGTGAAAAATAATAAATTTCTTAAAATATTTTTGTTTCTGTCGTTCTTATGCGTCTCGGCAACGGCTTTTGCACAGCAAAGACCACCGGTGCGTGATACCGCGATTATAAAAAAAGACTATCAGCTGGCAGATCCCACCCGGTATGAAGCATTTTATGATATAAAAACAGGAATGTACTATGTATATCCTAAAGTAGGTAATACAATTACGGGGCCACCGACGGCCATGTCGCCACAGGATTATAAAGAATTTATGCTGGCAACGCAGTCCAGGGATTATTACAAAGAAAAATCTGACCGGTATAACCTAATGTTCAGGAAAGATAAAAGCGGTGCTGCCAGAAAAGGCTTAATTCCCTCTTTAACAATCAATAACAGGCTTTTTGAAACCATCTTTGGAAGCAATAAGATTGAAATTATTCCCAACGGATATGCATCTTTTGACTTTGCAGGTTTATATCAGAAAATTGATAACCCCCTTATTTTACCTCAGAACAGAACCAGCTTTACCTTCGATATTGATCAGAGAATTCAGCTGGGCTTACTCGGGAAGGTCGGGGAAAACCTTCAGTTAAAAGCCAATTACGACACCCAAAGCGGTTTTGCTTTTGAAAACAGAATGAATCTGGTGTGGCAGGCTAAAGGAAGCTGGAAAGATTTACAGACCAAAGGTCTTCAGGATGTTGATAAACCTAATGCCGGGGGCGAAGATAAAATCATCAAAAGAGTAGAATTCGGTAACGTAAATATGCCGCTTTCTACCAGTCTGATCCGTGGCTCTCAGTCGTTATTTGGGGTTAAAACCGAATTTCAGTTAGGGAAGACATACGGTACTGTTGTTTTATCACAGCAGCAGGGAGAAGCCCGAAACATCGTTGTGCAGGGTGGAGGTACCATGAGTAATTTTAAAATGAATGCTATTGATTATGAAGATAATCAGCATTACTTTTTGGGACACTATTTCCTGAATAACTATGATAATTCCTTGCTGAACTATCCTCAGATCAATTCCAAAGTAAGCATTACCAGAATAGAAGCCTGGGTGCTGGATCAGGGAAACAGCAATTTATCCTATCAGAAAAGTATCGTCGGGATCAGGGATTTAGGAGACGGAAACGGGCTGCCCAACAATGACCAGCCGGGATTCAATCTCTATTCTGCCGTTAATGGCCTGGGAAGTGGTCTCAGAGATGCCAATACAGCCTATAATACGATAAAAGGGGCCAACTTACCGGTCGCAACAGGCGGTAACGAAACCTATCAGGATGGCGAACATTTTATTTTTAACAGAAAGGCCAGAAGATTAAATTCCAATGAATATATTTTCCAGCCGCAATTAGGATATATCTCGTTAAATCAGAAGTTAAATGACAATCAGCTCTTAGCGGTTTCATACTCATATACGGTTAACGGAAGTAACCAGGTTTATAAAGTAGGGGAGTTTTCAGAAGAAAGCCAGGTTCTGGTAACCAAAGTCCTGAAACCGAATACGACGGTAAAAACCACATCACCTATGTGGAATCTGATGATGAAAAACATCTATGCATTAGATGCCGGGCAGGTGAATCAGGATGGTTTCATTCTTAATGTTTTCTACAGAGATCCACAGACCGGAGGTAAAGTCAATTACCTTCCGAATACAAATGTTCAGGACATCAATTTATTAAAATTATTAAATTGGGACCGTCTGAATATGAACGGCGATTTACAGAACAACGGAAGTTCAACAGGTGATGGTATATTTGACTTTGTCAATGGAATTACCGTACGCCCGGAAACCGGAAGGGTAATTTTTACAAAAGTGCAGCCTTTCGGAAGTTATATGGCCAGTGTACTTGGAAGTAACAATCCGCAGTATGTTTTCTCAGACCTTTATTCACAGCAGAAGCAGGTCGCGACTTCCAGTAACCTTGCACAGCGGTATACCCTGGAAGGTCGTTACAAAGGAACGCAGGGACAGGGGATCTCATTGGGAGCAGTAAATGTTCCTCAGGGATCGGTAAAAGTTTCCGCCAATGGAGTACAGCTGACAGAAGGTATCGATTATACGGTGGATTATATGTTGGGTTCTGTAACGATCATTAACGAAGCTGTAAAACAGTCCGGACAGGCGATTAATGTATCTCTGGAAAACCAGTTAACATTTAACACCCAAAGAAAAAGATTTTTAGGATTAAACTTAGAAAGAAGATTCAGCGAGAACTTTATTTTAGGGGGGACCGTTGTTAATTATTCAGAATCTCCGCTTACTCAAAAAGTAAACTTCGGACAGGAAGCCGTGAATAATACCATGGCGGGGATCAACCTGATGTATAACAATCAGCTGCCATTCCTGACAAGATTAACCGATAAAATTCCGTTCGTTAATACAGAAGCACCTTCCAGCCTGAATTTTAAGATGGAAGCCGCTTATTTATTGCCGGGACTGAATAAAGGAACCAATGATCAGTCGTATATCGATGATTTTGAACAGACCACTTCAAAGATATCCTTAAAAGAACCAACCGCCTGGAGCTTGGCTTCAAAACCGGAAAAGAATCAGGCAGATCCTATTTTCCAGGGAGCAGGTTCCAATGATAACCTTACGAATGGCTACGGAAGAGGACTCTTGTCCTGGTATAATATCGACCCTAGATTCTGGGGAGTAGGAGGAAGGGCGCCGGCCGGGATTACGCCGCAGTCGGTTTCGAATCACGCTTCACGAAGAGTTCAGTTCTCAGAAATTTATAATAACAGGGACTTCGTCGCAGGTGAACAGACTTTCACCAATACCTTTGATATCTCATACTACCCACAGGAAAAAGGACCGTACAATGTAAATCCGGGAAGCGAAACGACCCAGCAGAGATGGGCCGGTATTATGAGACCGATCAGTGTCTCCAACTTTGTAAATTCGAATATTGAATATGTAGAATTCTGGTTAATGGATCCTTATGCAGATGGAAATACGATAGGAACAAATCCTAAACTATTGCTTCACTTAGGAAACGTTTCCGAAGATATCCTCAAAGACGGACTGATGCAGTATGAAAACGGATTGCCAACAGGCGCAGCCCCGTCTACTACAACATCCTCTAATTGGGGAACTCAGCCTAAGCAACCCCCGATCTTATATGCTTTTGCAAGTGAAGGAGATGACAGGAGAGCCCAGGATTTAGGATATGACGGTTTAAGCTCTGACCAGGAAGCAATGAAATTCGGGAATACATTCGTAAATCCTGTAACGAATATAGCTGACCCTGCTGTGGATGACTTTGTATTCTATATGTCGGATAAATTTACAGGAAGCCAGGCTTCATCACTTATCCAGAGATACAAATACTTCAGAGGTCCGGAAGGAAACTCCCAGAGCGGTTCGCTCGAAGTATCCACTCAGACACCGGATGCAGAAGATATCAATAAAGATTATAACCTGGATCAGAATGAAAATTACAACGAATATGTGGTTAATTTAGATCAGGGAAGTTTAGTATTGGGGCAAAACAATGTCGTTGATATGAAGACAGTAAAAGCTCAGTTCCAAAACGGGCAGAGTGCTGATGTAAAATGGTATCTATTCAGAATTCCGGTTTCACAGTACAATCAGCCCGAAGCACAGGGAGATCATGATCCTTCCGTTCTTAATAACGTAAGATTTGCAAGAATGATCTTAAAAGGATTTGATCAGACATCAACTTTAAGATTTGGAACCATGGATCTGGTAAGATCAGACTGGAGAAGATATCCGAAAAATGTTGCGGTTTACGGAACCGATACCGTAGCAGATGAAGCAACAAACGAAGGGTTGAATGATGTGACAGATCTTAATAATTTTGAGGTAGGAAGTGTAAATATTGAAGAAAATGCATTAAACCAGCCTCCTTATGTCTTACCTCCGGGAATCGACAGACAGGTACTTAGTGGAAATGCTGGCGCACAAAGACAAAATGAAGCATCTTTATACTTAAACGTAAAAGATTTGGCGAGTTCTGAAGCCAAAGGAGTATTTAAAAATACAACCCTTGATATGAGAAGGTACAAGAAACTTAAGCTTTTTGTACACGCTCATACCGATCCCCGAAATGGAGATCCGCTTGGTGGACAGATCGATAAAAAAACGAAATTCTTTATCCGTTTAGGAAGTGATGCTACCGACAACTATTATGAATATGAAGCATCTTTAAAGATCACTCCGAACAATGCGACAGCTCCAATGGATATCTGGCCGTTTGAAAATGAAGTGGATCTGGAAATCCAGAACCTGGTAGATGCTAAAATCAGGAGAGATAAAAGTTTCCCCAATGATATTGCCAAAAGAAGAATGGATCCTCTGTTTGAAGAAGGAGATACCTTTAAGAAGTTATATATCAAAGGACGGCCAAGTTTAGGAAACGTAACGACCATTATGGTGGGGATCAGAAACGGATCAGAGAGAGGAACAGGAGCGACCTCTATCAGCAGAGTACTTTGGGTGAATGAAATCCGTCTTTCAGAAATTGAAAATGATGGCGGTTATGCAGGAAATGCAAGCCTTAATTTCAACCTTGGAGATTTTGCAACGGTAAACACCAGCGCTTCGTATACTTCCGTAGGTTTTGGCAGTATAGATTCTAAGCCTGCAGAAAGAAACCAGTCTACACAGTCGGCATTCAGTATCAACACAGCTGTGAATGTAGATAAATTCCTTCCCGAGAAAAGCGGAATGAAAATTCCTCTTAACTATTCTTATTCGCAGACCGTAGAAGATCCGAAATATAATCCTCTGGATACGGATGTTGAATTTAATAAAGCCGCCAATAAAGCACAGCTGAAGAAAGTAGCAAGAACATATACCCAGCAGAGAAGCCTTGGTGTGGTAAACATGCATAAAGAAAGGGTGAATCAGAATAAAAAGCCAAAATTTTATGATGTTGAAAATATTTCCGTAACGGCAGTGTATAATGACGATCATTTCAGAGATATCTATACCAAGAAAAATTACAGACAGTATCTGAGAGGATATATCGATTATAACTATACCTTTAAGCCTTGGGTATTAAAACCGTTCAATAAAATGATCAGTGATACGGCAAAGTCTACAAAATACCTGAAATGGGTAAAAGAATTCAATTTTAACCCGATTCCGACCAGACTTTCTTTCAGAACGGAAATCGACAGAAATTATAACGAACTGGAATTTAGAAATGTCGAAGCAATTCTAAGCGGAAATATGGCTGAAGACTTTGCAGCCATCAAAAACAGAAACTTCTACTTTGGATGGCAATATGGCTTAGGCTTTAACTTCACAAAATCACTGAAATTAGAAATTAACTCGGTGACCAGAACACTAAATGATAATATGGATGTGAATATGATGGATAACAGTTCGATCTTCGGAAATGTATTCAGAGCCGGAAGACCTGTTTTATATAATCATAAAGTACAGCTGAGTTATAAGCTGCCGTTTCAGTATCTTCCGTATCTGGATTTTATCGATGCTGAGGTGCAATATGGTTTCACTTATAACTGGAATGCAAGGTCTACCTCATTATTAGGTTTCGTGGATCCGGATACCAATCAGCCGGCAAGCTTAGGTTCTATCGGTCAGAATACCAATATTATCCAGGCGACAGCTACGGCAGACTTTACCAAGTTCTTCGGACAGTTCAAGTATTTTAAAGATATTTCTGCCAAGCTTCAGAAGCGCAAGCAGGAAATAGATTCACTGAACAATGCCTACACTCAGCAATGGGAAAAGAACAGATATAACTATAAAAAGTACAAATTTAAAAACAGACTCACGCCACTTCAAAGCGCAGCCTATCTGTTGACTTCACTGAAACAGTTGGATATTAATTATTCTGAGAATAACGGTACCGTACTGCCGGGATTATTATCGGCACCGAATTGGTATGGATACGGGCAAACGTTAGGAGGTCCCTCCATAGGATTCCTGTTAGGATCACAGGCCGATATCAGAAGGCTGGTTATGGAAAATGGTTGGGTGAGTGACTCCCAGTATATGACAGATCCGTACGTCAAAATGTCAACGAAAGAATTCAGAGGGAATTTACAGATTGTACCCCTTAATGATCTGAGAATAGATCTCAATGGCTTACATACCTATAACCGAAACTTTACACATACCGGATTCAATTACAGAGACGCGTCAGGAAACCCTGATCCTGATTATACTTTTGCCAGCGATATGGTCACTTATTCAAATTCTGTTGTTATACTGAAGACCGCATTTAGTGACGGACAGGCGATCTATCAGTCCATCAGGGATAATGCCAGAGTACTGTCTCAGCAAATGGGAGGTCCTATCGGATCCGATGGATTTACGGAAGGACACAGTATTGCCAATGCGTATGTTTTAATTCCCGCATTCAGAGCTGCCGTAGAAGGAAAAGCGCCTAAACAGATGGGAAATCCTAAAAAAGCAGGTCTGCCTCTGCCCAACTGGAATATTACCTACTCAGGATTAAGAAATGTTCCGATTATTAATGGGCAGTTCTCTAAATTTGATATTTTACACGGATACAAAGCTACCTACACTGCAACAGGTATCCAGTCTAGTATAGACTATTTCAACACTCTTACTTCAGACTTAAGTACAGGAAGAGATATTAATAATGATTATATCAATCCATTCACTTTTGCTCAGGTAGGATATATTGAGAACTTCTCTCCACTGATCGGAGTAGATATGACCATGAGAAACAATTTCCAGTTCGGACTGCAATATAACAGAATCAGAACATTGCTGTTAGGATTGGTAAACCATACCCTTACTGAAGATGCCAATACCGAGTACGTGGTAAAAGTAGGGTACATCATCAGAAACTTCAGACTTGGAACAGCCAATGTAAGAGGAAGAGGAAATGCAAAAGGAAGCGATCTTAATATCAGAGGAGATTTCTCATTGAGAGACAGTAAAACAAGCATTACCAATATACTGTTGGATGATTCTCAGATTACCGGAGGGCAGAAGCTACTGAATGTAAGAGTTTCCGCAGATTATAATGTTTCGGAAAATCTTAACTTAAGAGTATTCTACGAGCAGATGACTTCTAAATACAAAATTTCCACGGCATTCCCGCTGTCAACCATAAGAGCCGGCATTTCAGCGACCTTCACATTTGGTGATTCAGGTGGATTCTAACAAGATTATTAATGTAAAAAAATGTCCTTCAATTTTTGGAGGACATTTTTTATACCGGATATTTGAACCTTATGGAATTTTGAATACATTTGTAAAAATAAAAATTTAAAAATGAACACACCATCAGAATTAAAGTACACGAAAGATCACGAATGGATTAAGATCGAAGGTAACGTTGCTACAATTGGTATTACAGACTTTGCACAGGGAGAGCTTGGAGATATCGTTTACGTGGATGTAGATACGGTAGATGATGATTTAGAAGGAGGAGCAGTTTTCGGAAGTGTAGAAGCAGTAAAAACGGTTTCAGACTTATTTTTGCCAGTCGCTGGAAAGGTGATTGAATTTAATTCAGAGTTGGAAGCTCAGCCTGAACTGTTAAATACAGATCCTTATGGAAACGGATGGATCATTAAATTAGAACTTGCTGACGGTGCTGATCATTCAGAATTGCTTTCTGCAGAAGAATACCAAGCTGTCATTGGATAGTATTTCAAAAATATTCAGTAGGATTTTGCCCATTTATTGGGCATTTCTTACTTATATGCTCCTCAGGCCTGGAGAAGAAAACCATGAATATTGGTTTATGTTTAGCGGCATCGATAAAGTTCTGCATCTTAGTATCTTCGCAGCGCTGGGATTCTGCTTTATGGCTGCCTTTCCCAAAATTAGATTTTACTATTTCATTCAGATTATTCTTATCTATGCTTTCCTTACCGAAATCCTTCAGAACGAAATGGGTCTCGGAAGATCGATGGAAGCTCTGGATATCGTAGCAGATATGATCGGCTGTCTCATGGGTTACTATATATATAAAGCCCTGATCAAACGATTTTTTTAATCAAAACAAACATTTGCATGATGATGAGGTTAGCAATTTCGTGGCTTCTCCTTTTTCATCAGGAGCTTGATCACGCTATCCGCACTCGCTATTTTCGTGAATTCGGGCGGCTTTGCCGCCCGAATTCACGAAAATGAGCTCAGACAAATGCTTCTATCGTGGCTAGGGTAGTGGGGATAAAATCAATTCCGGTATTCGAATCAGTACAAAGTATATATAATAAGGAAAAAACGTTCATCCAAACCTCATAGTTTTCAAAACCTATGAGGTTTATATATAAAGAATAAGAAAAATACTTTCATCTTCCCTACAATGATTATTTTTGCCTCTAGCCTCTAGCCTCTAGCCTCTAGCCTCTAGCCTCTAGCCTCTAGCCTCTAGCCTCTAGCCTCTAGCCTCTAGCCTCTAGCCTCTAGCCTCTAGCCTCTAGCCTCTAGCCTCCAAAATTAATATCCCGGAAAATCAGCCATTTACCGTCAAATACGAACCCAATATTAATATTATGTTAAATAAATTAGGATGGTATGGGTTAAAGGGTGTACTTTTGCGGCACTGAAAAACCAGGAGTATTTCAGTAGCGCAGAAGAGCTTTAAGGAGCGGAGAATATAGAACTGATATCTACGGATACATGAGATAAAAACTTTTTAATTTTTAGA